>VFQU01000826.1_pt1 | contig 22081 bp, 21 predicted proteins | sample 3512311 | NCBI WGS metagenome assembly VFQU01 (sample SAMN10412377, study PRJNA504923) | tailings metagenome | isolation source: Relicate 3 Philex TSF3 active mining site | place: Philippines: Tuba, Benguet | collected 2017-08-29
CAAGTTTACTCTTTGCATCGCAAGCGGCATTAGGGGCAGGTATGCTTGGATATGTTATCGGGCTGTATAAAGGGCGATCGCAAGGTAAGTAGATGGGTGTCATTCAACAGGAACTCAGCAAGTTCTCTCGCTCTCGTTTGCGTCCCGCCCCGAATTCATTCCGGGGCTAACCGTGCGGAGTCCGCTCTGGGACTAATAGCCCATGAAAATACCTTCAGTGGGTTTCAACCCACTTCGCACAGTTAGCCCGAACTTCCAGTTCAGGGCGGGACGCAAACGAGAGCGACGATCTTCTAATTCATTTCATCTCTCTACTTCAATAGAAATTCTCGCGAGTTTCGGCTTTCCTTCAACCTCTTGGCGTTGAGTACTTGTCTCGAACTTACTGAAGGGAACCGCTCCCCATTCTTTGGCTTATGCTATTGCTGATCTGAACTATGCACCTTTGGCTGGATACGCTTTCTCATCGCAATCGATTACGACAACTACCACCGCAACATAAATTACTATTTGCAACGATCGTACTGTTGATTGCTCTGATTGCAACTCCAATCATTCAGATCGCGATCGCAGTCTGGCTAGGAATTTGGATTGTCATCTATGCTCAAATTCCTTGTCGTATCTATTTACGGTTGCTCAGTCTTGCGATCGGGTTTTGGCTGATCAGTATTCCAGCCTTGATCCTGGGGATTGCGGATCGCTCGGCAAGCGATGCAGTTTTGGGTTTCTCAATTGGATCGACTTACTTTTATTTGAGCCAGCAAGGGATTTTACAAGCTGTCGTCATCTTGACTCGGACACTTTCGACAGTGTCGTGCTTATATTTCGTCTTATTCACAACCCCATTTACAGAAATATTACAAGTTCTCAAACAAATCAGATGTCCAGAGGTACTCACAGAACTGCTGATGCTGATGTACCGATTCATCTTTATTTTGCTCTCAACTGCTCGTGAACTTTGGATTGCTCAACATTCGCGCAATGGTTATCGCAGCGTCGGACGCTGGTTTTATAGCTTGAGTCTGCTGATCAGTCAGCTTTTTCGTAAAACAATGGAGAACTATCAACAATTCGTTTTATCCACTGCAGCAAGAGGGTTTAATGGGGAATTTCGAGTCTATTCGCCACGAACCTATCGCCCTTCTCGACGCTATGCGATCGAAGCTAGTTTAGGATGTCTCATATTGCTTCTTATCAGCCTATGTCGTTAGCCTTTGATCAAGTCGAATATACGTATCCCGGAACCAAAAACCCTGTGATTCAAGGCTTGACGGTAGAGATTCCGATCGCAAAACGAACGGCTTTGATTGGGCAAAATGGCTGTGGTAAAACCACATTGTTTCTCCTGGCAAATGGTTTATACAAGCCACAACGCGGCACGATTGCTTGGAAAGGTCAGACGTTGAGTTACGATCGCCGATCGCTGATCGAACTTCGGCAAAAAGTAGGCTTAGTCTTTCAAAACCCCGAACAGCAGTTGATCGCATCAACCGTTGCAGAAGATATTTCATATGGATTGTGTAACTTAGGCTGGACAGAATCAGAGATCGAACCTGCGATCGCGAAATCTCTAGCCGAATTTGGTTTAACTGAACTCGCTCATCATCCGATTCATCACTTGAGCCTAGGGCAGAAAAAGCGAGTTTCCCTAGCAGATGTCATGGTTCTCAAGCCTGAGTTATTGCTACTAGATGAGCCAACAGCTTATCTCGATCCACTCCACACTCGAATGCTCGCGCAGACTTTAGAAACCATTCATGCCAATGGCACAACCATTCTGATGGCAACGCATGATCTAGAGTGGGTTTATCGCTGGGCAGATTGGGTGATTGTGCTCGATCGAGGAACGCTTGCCCTAGAAGGAACGCCGCAAACTGTTTTCGCTCAGAAATCGATTTTAGACCACCTAAAACTCGGAGTTCCGCTCACTATAGACCTGATCTCACTGCTCAACCACTTAGAGGAACAGCACGGCAACCATCCGATCATCCATCAAATCCGAGAAAGGCTACACCCAAATCAGCCCTAATTCTCAACTAAATCTTCAAAATCTCCCCACTTCCCGAAAACGCCTACGCCTGCGCCTGCTGTGCTTCCCACAAATCCGGCACAGTCTTCCCCTGCCGACGCAATTCTGAATCCAGAAATAACCAATACAAAATCTCTTCGGCTCGATCGCGTTCTTCACGAATTTGATCTAAATGCCGCGCCATATCTTCGTACTGAGTTTCATCTGTACAGGCAAACGCTTGATTAAACTCTGCCCAATGCCGATCTTGAATCAATCGGAATCGATACGCATATTCATCTATCACTGGATCTTCGACCATCCAGCAGTGATCGATTACATAAAGCACATCCGATCGAGAGACAGGTTGCATACCTACTTAGTATCCTTAAATACACGATATTCCGTCACGTATTATGTCAGGCATCGGGCAATTGGACAGAAATTTTAATCGATCGTCAGAGAGATCATAGGGCAAAAATGTCAGACAAACGCCAGAAAATAAAAAAATCTGAATCTAAATGAACAGTTTTTAATATGGAGTTTTGCAAAATAAATCCAATCTCCTAAACTAAATCCGCTAAGTTAAAAGAATTAGAAGCCTCTCATCGTTTTGCCCTTCTCTTCTATATGAAAATTCGACTAGACCGGAAGCTGCCTTCTTGCCCCAAACTGCTTCTCTGTACTGTTACCAATGCCGCATTTGAAGTTGGCAATATTCGCATTTTCCTCTATACCGATCGCGGACTGTTGCTCGGTGATATCTCACCGGATTGTTTAAGACTCTCTTCTTCCGAAATTCGTCAGAAATTAAGAGAACAAGCCTGTGCAATCTTACATCCTGAAGAAGCAGGCTGCGATCGCGATGCTAGCCCGACTCGAGAGCGAGCGTTAGAACTCTTGCAAGCTGCTCAAGAAAAGGTAAAATTTCCCAGTGCATTCGATTGGTGGATCAAAAAATTTGAGATCTTTTCTGAAGAATCTCAAGAGATCGAAGCAGCGCGCACGGGACTTTCAGACTATTACGTTTTGGAGCGATCGCGCTTACAAAAAATCTTGGATGACGATCGCGAATAGAGATCATCCCCACATCGATCGCAGTTTGCGCTAGTGTTGAAACGTGGTCATGGATTTAATCGATCGTGCTGTCGTTGCAAAAGATTACGCTTGGACTTGTAAGCTTATGTTTGTTCGCGAGTTGTTCTAACACACCCGCTGCGAATTCAGTTCGGGATGCGTTGTCCGCAGATCCGCGCCTGACAAACAGTTCGCCTAGCCCACAAGCTTCTCCGAGTCCTTCGCCTTCTGACTCTCCAACTCCTTCCCCTGAAACAACGACAGAGCCGAGTCCGACTCCCTCTGCCACTCCGACTCCGACTGTTGATTCTTCTAGTTCCTTCTCAGATCTCGATAAAGCACCGCAAGCCCTCCGCCAAGCGGTCAAAGAGACGGCTGAATTAGGGATTCTCACGCATAGCAATTCAGCAAAAGCCAATGAATCAACTGTATTTGAACCAAACAAAAATGTGACTCGACGGGTCTATGCGCGATGGCTCGTTGCTGCGAATAACCGCATTTACAGCACTCGTCCTGCTCGTCAAATTCGGTTAGCGGTTGAATCCTCAACGCCTGCTTTTAAAGACGTTCCCACAAAAGATCCTGACTTTGCTTCAATTCAAGGCTTAGCTGAAGCAGGATTGATTCCAAGCTCTTTGTCTGGCGATTCAACCGCAAGTCTGTTTCGTCCCGATGCACCACTGACGCGCGAGGATTTGATTTTGTGGAAGATTCCGGTCGATACTCGTCAAGTTTTGCCCAATGCCACGATCGAATCTGTCAAGCAATCCTGGGGCTTCCAAGATGCGAACAAAATTGATGCAAAAGCATTGAGAGCTATCTATGCTGACTTTCAGAATGGCGATCAAGCGAATATCCGCCGAGCATTTGCTTACACGACTCTGTTTCAACCGAAACGCCCTGTAACCCGTGCGGAGGCTGCTGCTGTTCTCTCGTATTTCGGCTTTCAAGGCGATGGCATCTCGGCTCAAGAAGCGTTGAAAGGCACGCCTAAGCCTTAATTTAGGTGCATAGATAGCAAGCCCCAAAAGCTGGACATACACATCGATAAGATGGAATTGCATGTGTTGAGATTTATCAATTTCAACACATCGATCTTAGAATCTCTTACTATCACAGAGGTTTTTGATCATCCATCATCATTCATGTCAAATTTTTTCAAGGTTAGTGTTTTCCTTTCAGGAATCATTGCGATCGCTCTATCTACCCCGGCTCAAGCTGCTGTCACGACTCAGTGCCAAATTCAGTCTCGCGAAGGTCAGCCTAGTCCGTTAGCCATGCGGGCATTGTTCACACTAGAGTCTACTTCAGACGGAAATGTAGCAGTCACTTACACGAATTTGCCCTCTCCAGTAGGTGTAGGTCAGCCCGTGACGATCGAACAAACGCGTAAAATGGTTTTCTACAACTCTACGATTCCCGCTGTTCGGCAGCAAATGTTGAGTAATCCGACCTTCTTTACTGAACTGCGCGGATTTTCTGACCCCGAAGGGTTTAAGCCGTTTAACGATTTGCTCGTTTGCCGATCAGTTGGAGCAGATAAGCCTCAATCAAGTCCACCTCAATCAAGTCCACCTCAATCAAGTCCACCTCAATCAAGCACGCCTCAGCCAGGTGCAGCGATCGCTGATCTCGTCGATGGCTCATATCGATACTGGAACGGTGCGCCTTCGATGAATGTTACTGACAAGCAGCTCAGACCCGGAAGTTTTACTTTTCTGTTTACTAAAGCAGGCAATCGAATTGTTGGAATCTTTGCCCGCCCTGATGATCTAGCAATATGTATGACCGGAACTGTGAAAGGAAATACCATTTCAGGAGTGGTAAATCTGCCTGTGCGATTTTCAGATGCAGAGGGACGATCGCGGCAAAATAAACCGTTTGATCCGCCAGGATATCTGAAACTAGGCACTTGGTCAAATGCGGGAAATGCGTTTAGTTCTTCTACCCTAAACTTGTCTGAGTTCAATCGCATCAATATCGGACCTCGCAAAGCACCCAGTACCTGTCGCTAAAGCAAAAAAATGGGATGGTTGACATTCCATCCCATCGCACTACCAAACTTGAACTAGACCAAACTTGAACGAGCAGCTTACTTGGCTTGATTGCGTTGTTGTCTCGCGACATCAAGCAAGGCTCCCCATCGCTTCTGAAGCTGCTTGGTTGTGCATTTGAGGATCTGCACAATCTCTTGATCACTCACACCCGATCGCTTTAATTGCAACAACTGTTGTTGCTCGTCTGAAAGCGTATCGAGAAACATTTCCCACTGATTCGGAGACAAGCCCAAATTTTGATCTAAATCTGCACCTAACCATTCATGCACCAGCTTCCAATTGCCAGACGTGACGAACTTTTCGACGTGGTACTTAAAGCGCTGTTGGAGATAGTCACGCTTGCGAGGCGTAAGCCCTAGAATCTCATCAATTTCTGGAACAGAGAGGTCTTGTAGCTTCAAGGTGAGATAGTCTACACAGTCCTTTTGATCTTGCGATTCTAGATAGTGCATCAGTTCCATCACAACTCGATCGCGCAAGACCGACTCGGAACCATCGCCTTTGTCCGAAACCATCTGCTCTCGAATCATCTGCATCACTGCAGATCGCCCGTACGTGTCTGCTTCATCGTTTTTTGCAGTTTCCATTGCAGTTTCAATATCGACTGCAATCTCTTGCGGTTGTCGGCTCGCAAACCGCTGAGCGCGTAAGATAATGAGCTGCTGATTATGTTGAGAAGGCAGCGTGATCCGGCGCTTTGCATACTGCTCAGTGAACGCCATATATTCTGCTAGCTCTAGCTTCGTTCGAGGCTGATAAGTCTCTGCGAGTTCATTCTCACGCCGAAAAGCTCTTAAAGACTCAGTGTAGAACCCTTGTAAGAAATCTTCAATTAGGGTGTAACGAGCTTGAAAGGTCAGTTGCAAATGAGCAGGTGCAATCGGACGATACACCATGGTACTCAGGTTGCTATGAAGCTCAACTCTGCCGCGCTGAGAGCCAAGCTGATAGTAATGCACGCATTTCTGAGAACGGTAACGGGCAAGCGTCAGCCGCCATGAACTGATCTGTCCAGATGACTGAATGCGATCGCTCTTACTGCAAATGCGATCGACTTCAGTCGCAATGCGGTGAGCGACTTGTGCGATCGTATTCGATTGAATGTTTAACTCAGTTTCAATCTCGGTTTTAAGCAAACTCGCAAGCTGTGCAGTGCGATCGAGTTGGGCTTGAACTGCGTTGGCAGCGATATCTGTTTCTGGCATAGGTACTGTCAGCAGAGAAGAATCGCGCGGGGTAGATTGGGTAGACTTTGCTTTCATGAGAATCCTGACTTGGTAGTGCACATCAGTCGCTACACGCAGATCCAGCAGCGCTTCGGGAAGAGTTCCCAAATCGTGTGTCAGTTTCTGGTCTGGTTACATACGATGTGAGGCTGGTATAAAGTGTTTGTCCCGTTTGAGAGTCGCAAAGTTCCAAGTGTTCGTAGTTCAAGGGCATTCGATCGCATAAGAGGATGAATCGAGTGTACCCCCCAAGTCGTGACAGTCACCAAAGTGGCGAGAGTTGGGCGATGGCTGTTATTCCAACACCCAATCTGCAGCAGTTTCCCATCCTAATCCCTTGCGCACAATTTCAGGCTCGTCATTTGTTAAATCCAAAATGGTTGAAACCAGTTGAGTCGGTTCTTGTCCCGTATCGACAATTACATCCACCAGTCGATCCATGCTGTCAAAAAGTTCCGGTAAAGAAAGATTTTCAGGGTCACGGACTTTGAGCGGAACCGTTTCATCTTCAACCGGAATATGGGCAGACGTGGAAATGATCGGATTGTCGATCGCTTTTAACAATGCCTGACAGACCGGATGATCGGGAACTCGAATCCCGGTAGTTCTGCGCTTCGGACTCATCACCAATTTTGGAACGAGTTTGGTGGCAGGCAGAAGAAACGTGTAACTGCCAGGAATCAGACTGCGCATGATGCGATAGGCCCGATCGCTCACGACCGCATAATGAGCAATATTCGATAGCGATGAGCAAAGGAAGGTCAGCGGTTTGTCGTTAGCAAGTTGTTTGAGTTGCCGAACGCGCTGAATGGCAGATTTTGAATTGAGATCGCACCCGATCGCGTAAACGGTATCGGTTGGGTAGAGCATGACTGCGCCGTTGCGGAGTTCAGCCACGATTTGGTCGATCGTGCGGGATTGGGGATTGTCGGGATGGAGTCGGTAAAGCGTTGCCATAAGCGAGTGCGGGTGTAATGTGGAAAATGTCAATTCACCCTTTTCAAAGTGTAATGAGCAAGATTGCGTATCTAGATTGTCCGACTGGAATTGCTGGAGATATGTGCCTCGGCGCACTAGTTGATTTGGGTGTTCCTCTAGCCTATCTGACAGAGAGACTCGATCGCTTAGGAATTTCAGAAGAATATCAACTGAAAGCCGAAACCGTTCAACGCAATGGGCAACGCGCTACGAAAGTTCATGTGATGCTGAAATCTGAGCAGCACCATTCCCATCATCACGAGCACGAGCATTCTCATCATCAAAATCAGCACCATCATTCTGATCATCACCACGATCACCATTCCCATCATCACGAGCACGAGCATTCTCATCATCATGAGCATCATCACGCACATGATCACAATGAATTACGGAATCTGCCAGATATCGAAAAAATGATCAAGGGTGCAAACTTACCACCGAGAGCCGAAGCTTGGAGTTTGGCAGTGTTTCGGCAGTTGGCAGTCTCGGAAGGGGCAGTGCATGGAATTCCGCCCGAAGCAGTGCACTTTCACGAAGTCGGGGCGATCGATGCGATTGTCGATATTGTGGGTACTTGTTTGGGGTTGGATTGGCTGGATGTCGATCGCATCGTTTGCTCAGCCTTGCCCACAGGAGGTGGGACAGTGTGGGCGTCTCATGGTCGCTTGCCCGTTCCGGTTCCCGCTGTGCTGAAATTGTTTGAGATGGGGAATGTACCGATTTATAGCAATGGCATTGAGAAAGAATTAGTCACGCCAACCGGAGCTGCGATCGCAGTGACGTTGGCAGATGAGTTTGGCGCGGCTCCTCGCATGAGAGTCAAACAAATTGGCTTAGGAGCCGGATCGATCAACTTACAAATTCCCAATATGATACGGATTTGGATTGGGGAAGTAGAACATCGGGAAGCATTCCAGAGCATCGCTGTTTCTCCTGCGAAAAATTCCAAAAGTGGCAGGCTCGACTCGACTCCTGAGCAAGAGACGAATACAGAAATGATTACCGTGCTTGAGACTCAAGTCGATGATCTCAACCCCCAAGCGATCGGGTATCTGTTTGAGCAATTGCTAGAAGCGGGGGCACTCGACGTTTTTACTCAAGCGATCGGCATGAAAAAATCGCGTCCTGGACTTTTATTAACGGTGATTTGTGCGCCTGAACAGGTCGAACGGTGTGAAACGATCGTATTTCAGGAAACGACGACGCTCGGAATTCGGCGAACCGTTCAACAGAGAACCGCGCTCGATCGACGATTTGATCCGGTGCAGACTGAATTGGGGACAGTGCAGGTCAAAGTGGCATCGCGGCATGGCGCGATCGTCAATGTGCAGCCCGAATACGAAGACTGCGCCAAACTTGCGAAAGCGACACAGTTGCCTTGGCGAGAGGTGCATCGAATTGCGCTGCAAGCCTGGTACATGGCACAGACTGAAAATCTTTCGTAGAATAAAGCCAATTTGCTTCCGTAATTCCACAGAGAAATTCAGCGGAGGAATGGGCGAGTGTGCGAAAACTATGAAAGACGAAGCCTTCGTGGTCAGGATTTCAGTGGGTTAGATTTAACGCGATCGAACTTTCAAAACTGCGATCTGACCGGCGCAAACTTTACCGGAACAACGCTGATCGGCGCGGATTTCAGCGGCGCAATTCTGCGAGTGACCAATTTTCAAGGAGCAAACCTTTCTCATGCTCGGATGATTCGAGTTGATTGCTGCTTTGCAGATTTCTCTCAGGCAACGTTGCGCCATGCCAACCTCTGCGAATCCAATTTTAGTCACGCACAATTCCAAGAAGCGAACCTAGGCGGCTCAGCCTTGTGCGAAACCACTTTTTATCAAGCGATTTTGAGTGATGCTTGGATTCGAGGAGCAAATTTTTTTCAAGCTGATTTGAGACACGCTGTCTTTATCGGAGCCGATCTCAAAGGGGCAAAATTAGAAGGCGCAGATTTAACGCGATCGAACTTTGCCGAAGCGACACTCGAACGCGTCAATCTTAGTTTTGCTTGTCTCGAATCTGCTACACTGCGCAGTGCAAATCTGCAAAATGCTTATTTGAGAGAAGCCAACCTCAAAGGCACAGATCTGCGTGATGCACGAATGTATGAAGCTAACTTCAGACGCGCATTGCTCGATGAAGCAAACCTAGCATGTGCTTTTCTAGCAGGGGCAGACTTCAAAAATGCTCGTCTGTCTCGTGCGAATCTAACCAGCGCAGAATTGCAAGGCGCTTATCTCAAGTTAGCGAATCTGCAAGAGGCAATTCTCGATCGCGCTAATCTGCGCCGTGCCAAGCTCTATGGCGCAAACCTGTATCGGGCAAGCTTAATCGGCACGATTTTAGAGAATGCGAATCTGTGCTTTGTGCAATTGAGCCGAGCGAAGCTGCACGAGGCTATACTCGAAGGGGCGGAATTAGAAGGGGCAGACGGATTTAAAGTAGAAATGGCTGGCGCTTGTCTGAGCCGCGCAAATTTAAACACCGCAAAGCTCTGGGGCGCAGATTTGACCGATACAGTCATGCGAGGTGCTGACTTTAGCAATGCGAATCTCAGTCGCGCAGATTTAAGTCGATCGATGATGCGGGGCGCAAACTTCACAGGTGCAACGCTCAATGGCGCAAAGTTAGTAGCTGCGATTGCTACACGATCGAGCTTGAACGATAGTACATTTCATGAAGCAGACTTGACTGAGATTAAGCTGAACCGGGCTTATCTGAGCGGAGCTTCATTTGAAAATGCTATTCTGACCAATGCTCAACTCAGTGGTGCAGCTATGCTTAGAACACACTTCAAGGATGCGAGCTTGCGCGGGGCAAGATTAAACCGAACTTATCTGAGCTATTCTGATTTCACCGCAGCGATGCTCAACAATGCCAACTTACTTGCATCAACTTTAGTCGGTGTGACTTGGCAAAGTGCGATCGTGCAGCAAGCTCGATTTGGCGGAAACCAAGGACTATCCAATTCGCAAAGACGCTTCCTAGAACAGCATGGAGCAAGTTTTAGGACGGAGCCAGTTGAGCGCGCATTGCTTCCGACTATCGAGGTTTTAGACGGCTTGCAGAGTGATTTAAGCGATCGCTTATCTGATCTCGATGATGCGTGTGAGAAGCTCCGCAAGACGGTGACAAAACTAAAAATCAGTTGTGAAATGTTAACCCGACAGGGACGATTCGATCGCCTGAATGGGATTCAAAAACAGATTGAAAGAATCGAGCAGGTCTGCGATCGCGCTGCCGCAGACAGCGAGACTTATCAATCTAAAATTTTTGCCTTAACTGAACTAGAGATTGATCAATCTTTTGATCAAAGCGACATCATCATTGAATTACTAGATGGAATTCAAGCGAACAATCTTCAGCTACATCAGCTTACACGAGAAGCATTTGAGCAGATTCGCCGCAACAATCTAGGAGATGAAGATTCAATCATTGATTTGGAAGAACGCAGCAATGAGATTGATTTGAATGTAGACTCGATCCAGGACAACGATTAGACCCTTGCACCGATAATCTCTATAAATCAATGAGAATTTTATTAGTAGAAGATGATACCCAAGTATCTACTGTGTTGGCAGCAACATTAGTTCGTCAGAGTCACGTTGTCGATATTGCTACAGATGGACAGGAAGGATGGGAAATGCTGCAATTTTTTCCCTATGACCTCGTACTCCTGGACATCATGCTCCCCAAACTAGATGGCATCAGCTTTTGCCGAAAATTAAGAACGCATCAACCCGATATCTTGATTATGCTGCTGACAGCTCGCAGCAATCAAGCCGATCGCGTTTTAGGACTCGATGCGGGCGCAGATGATTATATGATTAAGCCTTTTGATCCAGAAGAATTGGTGGCGCGGGTGCGGGCACTTCAGCGTCGAGGCATCAGTTCGTCTCCCGTTTTAGAATGGGGCAGATTGCGATTAGAACCTGCCCATCGCAAATTCACCTTTGCAGGTCAACCCATCAATTTAAGACCCAAAGAATATGCCTTGCTAGAGCTATTTCTCCGCAATCCTCAGCGCATTTTCAGTCGGCGTGAAATCCTCGATCGACTATGGGCACTTGATGATGATCTGCCCGATGAATCAACGATCAAAGCCCATATCAAAGGCATTCGCCGAGCGTTGCGCCCAGTCGGTGCAGAGCATTTGATTCAAACGCTATACGGGCAAGGCTACGGGCTAAGTGCGAATGAAGCCATCAACGATGCACCTCAAATTCCGCCCAATCCGCAAGCGGAACGAACACAAATGCTCGTCGCTGAAATTTGGCAACAGGTCAAAGGCTTGAGTTTTGAGCGTTTGACCGTTTTACAACAAGCTGCAACGGCTCTAAGGACAGGCGAATGCTCCGAAACGCTACGCTCGAACGCCACGCAGAGTGCCCATCAGTTGACAGGTGCTTTAGGCATGTTTGGGTTCTCAGAAGGTTCACAGATTGCTCAACAACTCGAAATTCTGTTTGAGTCTGATCGGTTGCATGAGCCTCAAGTAATTCAGCGAATTGCAGACTTGGTTCATGACTTACAGCAGTATTTAAGAATAAAAGATCAAGCCTCCTCTTCTGAGGCAAGTTCCCAGAATGCAGCTAGTCCTCTCTCTGCCTCTGATTCGACTCCGGTTCCCATTCAAGCGAAAGTTTTAGCGATCGATGATGATGAAATGCTGCTGAACTTGCTGCAAGAAGTGCTGCGTCCCTTAGGAGTCGAGATCATTCCGCTGCCATCTCCATCGAAGCTGTGGCAAACCTTAGATGAGATACAGCCGAATCTCGTGTTACTCGATGTGCAAATGCCCGAAATGAACGGATTAGAGTTGTGCAAGGCGATTCGTGCTAGTGAGCAATGGTGCTGGCTCCCCATTATTTTTCTCACCGTCTGCGAAGATTTTCAGACTCAGAGTACAAGTTTTGAAATCGGTGCAGATGACTATTTGATGAAACCTGTGGTTCCGTCTATCCTGGCGACCCGAATCTTCAATCGCCTTGCTCGCCTGCAAACGATCCAACAACATGCAGTCTCGGAACTCGCCCAACTGTAAATGGAAAATTCGCTCAGATTGCTACTGGTTGAGGACTCGCAGGAGGATGCGCTTTTACTGCTGTACCCCCTACGCAAAGCAGGGTATCAGTTAGAGGTTGAGCGCGTTCTCTCCTTAGAAGCTGTACGCTCAGCGCTGAGTTCCAAAACTTGGGACATGATCATCTCTGACTATGTGCTCCCTGGTTTCACGGCTCACCAAGTTCTAGAACTCGTTCAATCTTTCGACTTAGATCTGCCGTTCATCGTGGTGTCGGGAAGCATGGGAGAAGAAACAGCAGTTGCAGTCATGCGGGCGGGCGCACATGACTATCTCCTCAAAGAATCGCTGAGTCGGTTAGTTCCCGCGATCGAGCGAGAACTGCGCGAAGCGGAAGTTCGACGACAGAAACGACAGGCAGAAGCCGCACTTCGTCAGGCTTATGAAGGGTTAGAAAGCCTAGTCCAGCAACGCACTGCTGAACTGCAAATTGCAAATGAATCGTTGCAACAGTTAGCTGCGATCGTCGAATCTTCCAATGATGCAATTATGAGCACCACGTTAGATGGAATCATTCTGAGTTGGAATAAGGGTGCAGAAAAAACCTATGGCTATTGTCGAGAAGAAGCACAAGGACACTCGATTACAACATTAGTCTGTCGGCACAATCCCGTATACATTGACGAACAGAAAGACCAGCAGACCCAAAAGACTGTTCACTACCGCAAAGATGGAACCGCGATCGATGTCTTCCTAACGATCTCACCTGTCAAATCCTCGGCAGGAATTGTCACTGGGCAATCGTGGATTGTTCGAGATATTAGTGAACTGCAAGCTGTCGAAAAAATGAAAGATGAGTTTGTGTCTGTCGTCAGCCATGAACTGCGCACTCCCTTAACGTCAATTCGCGCCTCGCTCGGTTTGATGCTGATGGGCAGACTGGGCGAATTACCTGAAGCGTGTCAGCCTTTTCTGCAAGTTGCCGTGAATAACACCGATCGCTTAGTTCGATTGATCAATGACATTCTCGATCTTGAGCGCCTGAATGCGGCTGAAGTCAACATTTCCCCTCAGCTTTGTAACCTGAACGATCTGATGATGCAATCGCTGCAATTAATGCAGGGGAGTGCGAATGCTGCCAATGTTCAACTGAAAGCAAACACACTGTCCATCACAGTGTGTGTTGACCACGATCGCATGATTCAAACCTTAACGAATCTTTTGAGCAATGCGATTAAGTTTTCTGCGCCGCAGAGCGTGGTGGAACTGAGTGCAGAATTGCATCCTGGAGAAGTTTGGATTGCTGTGAAAGACCAAGGGCGGGGAATTCCGAGTGATAAGATCGAGCGAATTTTTGGGCGATTTCAGCAAGTGGATGCTTCGGATTCAAGACAGCAAGGTGGCACAGGGTTAGGACTTGCGATTTGTAAAAGCATTGTTAATCAGCATGGTGGAAGAATTTGGGTTGAGAGTATATTAGGGGCGGGTAGCACATTCTTCTTTACGCTCCCGATCGATCCGATTTAATTCTATGACTATGGCTGCACATCGCGTTTTGCTGATTGACGATGAAATGGATATTCGCATGGTTGTCAAAGCCACATTAGAACTGGTCGGCGGTATGCAAGTGAGCGTCGCAACTTCTGGCGCAGAAGGAATCAAGACCGCAGAATTTGAACAGCCCGATGCGATTTTGCTCGATATGATGCTGCCGGATATGGATGGGTTGACGACGTTAAAAAAGCTGCAAGAAAATCCCAAAACTTCTCAGATTCCGGTTATTTTTTTAACAGCTAAAACTCAGGTTTTAGATCTGCAATCTTCCATCAATTCTGGTGCGATCGCAGTGATTAAAAAGCCCTTTGATCCAGCAATGCTTTCTGATCAAGTCGCTGATGCTTTAGGCTGGTCACTTCGCTAAATTCATAATTCACCAGTTTTTCACCTTAATTATCCTATGCTTTCTGATAGATAAAATCAGCGTTTCATTTGTAAATCTTGTAGAAGTATAGCGTTCGTACTTTTGGCACAATTTACGATGAAATCACTAGCTTGACACGACCCTATGAAGAATTTTCAGGATTTAACTTTTGCTCAGAAATCAGCAAAAATCAGCGTTTTATTGCTGTGTGGAATTGGGGTGCTGACTGGGATAAAAGTTGTTCAAGCAAGAGATGTGACCGTCAGAGTGAATCGATGGTTGAGTCTGCAACAATTAAAAGGACAAGTCACATACTGGCAGAATACAGGCTCGCGTCCTGCTCGATCGGGCGATCGCTTGCAAGTTGTTGGAGATGGAGCCAGTACTGGGAAAAAATCAAGTGCAGTCCTGCAGATTGATTTAGGCATTGGGCAAGTCAATCTTTCCGAAAACACTAGAGTCAATGTGCGTCAGCTAGAGGCTACCTCCAATGGTGGGCGAGTCACCCGCTTAAATGTGACGACAGGACGAGTACAAGTGCAAGTTCGTCCATTTACTAACCCTGAGTCGCAGCTTGAAATTGAAACGCCAGCAGGAGTTGCAGGGGTGCGTGGGACTGAATTTGGGGTAAATGTCCAGCAGAACGGCAAAATGAGTATTGCAACTGGCGCAGGGAGTGTAGAATCGAGCGCTCAAGGTAAAAGTGTGTTCGTGAATGCTGGATTTCAAAATTTTACGATTCCAGGCGAGCCTCCGTCTGATCCGGTTCCGCTCCGCAACGATACGACTTTGAAGTATGAATTTGTCAAATCGTTTAAGAATGGGGTGAGACGACTGCGATTAGACGGACAAGTCGATGCAGTTAATACCGTTCTCGTCAACGACATTGAGCAGAACACAGACCGCAATGGTAAATTTAGGGTCGAACTGGATGCAATATCGTTTCCGCAGGTGCGCGTAACGGTGTTGACTCCGCTTGGACTTCGACGTGACTATGCGCTGGCTTTTCAATAACTTACGACGATTGCGATCAGGCTTGATCTCGATCGTGCTCATTTTGACATTGTCATGGCTCGGAGTTTTACAACCGCTTGAGAATCTCGCGTATCAGGTGCTTTTTCTGGTTCGCGGTGAGCAGTCTTGGGATTCGAGAATTGTAATTGTGGAGATTGACGATCGCAGTTTGGCGGAATTAGGACGGTTTCCTTGGAAGCGCGATCGCTTTGCTCAACTCTTAAACGTGCTAGCAAGAGCAGAAGAGAATATCGTTGCGTTTGACATCATTTGGTCAGAGCCGAGTGCAGAAGATTTAAAACTCGCAGATGCGATCGCACAGCATCAAGCCGTAGTGCTCGCAACAGCTCAAGATAATCTTGGCGTACCGTTGCTCCCAGTGGATTCATTGCGGTCTCAGGCTAGCGCAATGGGGCATATTCGCAAGCAGATTGATGCCGATGGGATTTCTCGCAGCATTCCGGCTTCGCCTCCGGATCGCCCATCTTTTGCAATTGCAACTTTGGAACGGTATTTCATGATGGGCAAGGATGTAACGCTGCCTCCGCCAAATCAACCGCTCTGGTTGAACTGGTCAAGAGCAAGTCAGCATATTCCGAGCTATTCTTTTGTCGATGTGATGCGCGATCGAGTACCGATTCAAGCATTTGAGAACAAGATTATTTTAGTGGGAATGACGGCAACAGGTTATGACGAATTGATTACCCCGTTTAATCGTGCGCCTCCAACGAGTGGAGTCTATCTCCATGCAACGGCGATCAATAATGTACTCCAGCATAAGGTGCTGCAACCTGTGCCCAAGAGTTGGAGCTTTGGGGTGCTCGTGTTCTTCGGATTAGGGTTGAGTCGATGGCTCGATCGCTGGCAAACGATGACACAAGTTTGGATCGGGTTGGGTTTAGTAATTTTTTGGTTTGGTTACTGTGTCCTTGCTTTGAAGTTCGGTTCAGTTTGGTTCAGTGTTGCTACTCCGATTTTATTTGTTCTAGCAGTTGTCAGTATTACGATTCTCCAAGAGCGACTCAGCTTAAATGCGATGCTACAGCGCCAAGTTCAAGAACTCTGGAATCGTTACTATAGCGATATTGTGCTTCGCCAAGTTGATGAATCTTTGCTCGTCTCTCCTCAACTTTCTCAGCAACCTGTTTCAATGAGGCGTGTGCAGCAACTTGCAACACTTGCAGAACAATTTGGGCGATCGCATGCCGCTCAAGCTGCGATCGCTCGAAATTTATCGATCGGGTTACTTGCCGCAGATTTAGATGGCTTTATCTGGTTCTGTAATCCGGCGGCGGCAACTTGGCTGAATGTCAAAGTTGGAATGCTACTTCAATCACAATTAGTTCCCAACTGGATCACTCCGCACCAATGGCAGGAAAAAGTGCAGCAGTTGGCTCCGTTTGAAGTAGAGCGATCGCAGCGCTGGTTTGAGCTGAAATTCGAGCCATTGTTTTATCAGCCTCAAGATCAATCTCCAAGCGGACTGTTGCTGATTCTAGAAGAGATTACAGACCGCAAGCAAACAGCGATCGCGCTTCAGGACTATGCAGATACTCAAACTCAATTGAATCAACGCTTAACTGAAATCAATCAAGAATTAGAAGCATTTAGTTTTGCAGTCTCTCATGACCTACGTGCGCCCTTGAGACGGATTAAAAGTTTTAGTGACATGCTACTTGAGGATCATGTTACGCAACTTGAGGGTGAGGCCAAAAGCTATTTGAACTATATTCAAGCGTCTGTGCAGCGGATGGGAGATTTGATCGAAGATTTACTTAAGCTCTCTCGCATCATTCGATTGGATATGCAGGTCGAGCAAGTCGATTTGAGCCAGATCGCCAGTGCGATCGTACAAGACCTAAAACAGACTCAGCCTAATCGCCAAGTAGAGGTTACGATTCAGGCAGATTTAACAGCCTATGGAGATGCAAGACTACTCAGAGTTGCTCTAGAGAATTTACTAGGCAATGCCTGGAAATACACGAGCCGCCGAGCGATCGCAGAAATTGAATTTGGAGTCATGCCGAAAGCTCCGGTTTTTTTCGTCAGAGACAATGGGGCTGGATTTGACATGGCTCAATCAGGGTGCTTGTTTAATGCGTTTCAAAGATTGCATGCGTATGAGGACTTTCCGGGTAATGGCATTGGATTAATGACGGTTCGACGGATTATCCAACGCCATCAAGGACAAATTTGGGTAGACTCAGAGGTCGATCGAGGGACAACTTTCTATTTCACGACTTTGCCGCCCAATTTCTAGTCCTCATACATGTTTAATCACGCGATCGTTTTCACCATCAATTGATACCCGCGATCGTCATAGCCTACTTTTTGATAAACCTGTTTCGCGCGATCGTTGTCACGATGTACGAGAAGCGAGATCACATCAATTCCCATCTGCTGGCACGACTCCTCGACAAATCTCAGCGTCTTCGTGCCAATTCCTTGCCCTCGACAGTCGGCACGGAGATACAACTCATCTAGAACTGCACTGATCCCACGAAATTCGATACTGTAGCTAAACGTAACAGCTGCATAACCAATCACGTTTTTACGATCGTAAATGAGCCAAATTTTTCCGAGGGTTGGATTGAGCAAAAATTGCTGAAGTGAAACGCGATCGAGTACGGGATCAAACGGCAATTTTTCTAACTTGTGAAACTCTTCAACCAGTTGCAATAAAACATCAATATCTTTCGACGTAGCGACACGATAAGCTACGTTTACATCAATAGACAGCATACAAATTTTGTCCTTCTCAAATGCTACGAATCTTGAAACGTGAAATATTCGATCGCACAACCGAGTGTTGGACGCAAAATGATTTGCATCAAACCCTAATAAATTAGAAAAAAGGTAAAAATCTTCCACCTTCGACCTATACCTTAAAACAGGTCGAAGAATAGGGATTAAAATGGCTTAAATTCCAATTTCAATTAACTAATTGTGCTTCCTGACAATGCCCGCTATATGTCTGGAATTCCTTTTAGATAATACATAAAATCACCGTGTTTATTGCCTTTGGGCGCGGAAGCAATCTCAAACTAACTGATTGCTTCTCTAGCTTTAGAGCGCGAGGACTTGTCAAAAGATCTCAACTTTTGCAATTCCATACTCCCAGGGTAATCCGTTCCTAAATTTAAGTCAACTAGAAAATGTTCGAGCTATCCGAACACAAGTTTTTAAATCAGCATCGGTTTTAATTGCTTCACGATCGACATGCGTTAAACTCGCTCGATATCCCAGTTCTTGCAGCGTTTGAATCAAATAATTTGACTTTGGAATATCTAATTTTCCGCGTCTTCCAATCTCCCCTAGGGTATAAAAGTAGGGTGGCATTTCTGCCTCAGCTTGCATCAGTTCTAATAAGCGAACTTGCGAGATCCAACCCCATTCTTTTGCAAGTTTAATCATTTGTGTAATCTGCAAAACATCATGTAGTTTTCCAAGCCACATGGCTCCACTGACGACTAGCCATCGCTGGTCATGAGGACAGTGCGATCGCCCTAAACTTCGCCATCCAACGGTTTGATAGGTTCCGCATTCATGACAAAATCCTAAAAATCCATAGTTCTTTTCATTCAATTGAATCGACGATACTAACCGCACCATGACGCGATAGGTTTGCCCTGTAAAGTAGGAAAATACAGGCTCAATCCCCATTCCTCGCGAGGCTGCTTGCTGTTGAACATTTCCGAGAATTAGCCTCAATCCTTGTTCATGAATGGCAGGATGACTTCGAGCTACTGCGCCATAATCTGAAAGGCAATTGTCTGCGGCACGACCTGTCACCGTTCGCCCATCGGTGCTGGTTAAGTAAATCATTCCCCCGATCGCGCAAGCACTGAGGCAAGCATGAACATAGGGAACTGGAGAGCCAAAGCCATCCACATCGACTAAATCATAGTAATCCTGCTGGTTATAGCAATCAAAAAAGACTCGAATTGCATCACGATCGCTAATTCGATACTGCGTCGATTTCAATTGTGCTAAGTTCTGGTGCAGAATGTCTTGAATATCAGAATTACTATCATTTGCCCATACAAAATCAGCTTGGCTTTCGAGGGCATATCTGAGCGATCGCACTCCGCACCCTGCCATCGCATCCAACACTCGTAAATGTCCGCGATCGCGTCGATAGATTGCCGCTGCTAAAATTGCCAAATCTCTGACCATTTCAGCTTTTGGATTATAAAAAGCGGAACCGACTTCAAATGTTGCCTTGCCTTCGAGCATTTTAGAACCGTAAATAATGCATCAGATTGGCAATCATCTCACTCGGAAGGGACAATCTTTGCTGAAGATCGACGAGATTTTTGTATTCGCCTCGAATTTGTCGATTTCTGACGATCGCTCTGGCTAATACGGATCGAATTTCTGGAATTTGAGTTAAGTCATTCACCGTTGCTGTGTTCAAATTCACGCGCTGAATCTGATGTAAACTTTCTGGATCGTAATAACAGAATTTCATGATCGGTTCTAACGGCTTCAAGCGCTGAACCGATAAGCCTAATGCGGCTGCAACATCTTCAATACAAAGAAATTGCACACCGAATTCGCTCATTTGCGTGAGCGTTTTGGCTTGATGAATCGACAAACCCGGAAACCTCAGCCAATCATCGACTGCTGCTTGATTCACATCAATTTGTATCCCTAAATCTGCCGCGATTTTAATCTCAGCCATCGACTGGAAGCGGTAGTAAGGATCGTTTTGAATCTTAGACTTGAGCAGAGAAGAAGAGAGCCAGCTTAGCATTTTTGTCTCACATCAGAAGGGATTCGCTGCGGTAGGGTCATGGGGAAACCCTAAGAGGATGTTTGAAAAGTATCGTTCATTGCATTCACCCGCCCCCGGACTGAAAGTCCAGGGCTAGTTGAACGAAGTCCACTGAAGGGACTAACAGCCAATCAAGGTCAGGTCTTCAGTCCTTTTCAAAGGACTTCGCACGGTTAGCCCGGAATTCTATTCCAGGGCGAGATAGAACGGAGCGAGGAAATAATTGATACTTTTCACACACCCTAAACGCTGTTCCCCTTGCTTAGGAGAACCAGATTATTTGATTCGATCGAGCAGTTTCCGCCGTTTCTGTTCAAATTCATACTCTGAAATTAAACCATCTTGTCGAAGCTGATCAAGCTCTCGCAAACTATCGGAAACCGCAACGACTGCATTTGGCTTTGTTCCCCCGATCGTCCCCGTCTCTGGGAGCGGCTGATCATTAAAGTTCGCATCAAACTCATCTGGATTCTGAATCAAATAAAACGCCGCATCAAACAGTCCTGCAATCCAAGCTGCTTTACTCCCGGTCAATGCCAGCGCGACATAGATCAAACACCACCAGCGCTGCCCCAAATACAGCTTATGCAATCCAACCAGATGGAAGCCACCCACAATGGGAACGGCTCCTGCTAATGCCAGGATTGCGGCAACTCTTCGGCTTTTGGGACTGCTCAACATAGTCAAATGGGTCGTCAAATGGGTCAAACTGCGCGATAGGCTCCAATATAACGAATCTCCGCTCGCTTGTTGAACAAATCTTGACTCAATGTGCCATCATTGCCACGGATATAGAGGATTTGAGTGAGAGCCACGATCGTATTGCCGTTCTAATTTCGATTAAACTATGGAAGCAGGATTAATTGTGGCTGCATTGCATTTGAGATAGACCTTTGAAAACGGATTCAATTTTTTACAAGATTTTTCAGATTGCTCCCAGTGCTTTCTTTGAGCTAATTGGCAACAGTGATCCTCGAACTAGCAGCTATGGGTTTGGTTCTCAAGAAGTAAAGCAAACTAGCTTTACGATCGATGGTATTTTCATGCCGCCGCTCCGAATGCGCCAAGCTCCGATCTATTTTGTAGAAGCTCAGGCTTATAGGGAAGAAGAAAACTTTTACTATCGCTTTTTTGGTGAGATTCATCTGTATCTGAAAGACTACAAACCATTTCATAATTGGCGAGCAGTGGTGATCTTTACTGAAAAGCGCTTTGACCCTGGAATTCCAGAGCATTACTCAGAGTATGAAGATAATCCAAGGGTGCAGCGAATCTATTTGAACAAGCTGCCGCCAGAAGTGGGAGAACGATCAATAGGTGTAGGATTGCTGCAACTGATCGCAACGCAACCAAAACAGGCTCCAGCAAGAGGGCGGGCATTAATCAATCGAACTCGGCAAGAGCTTACGGATGCGACAGCACAGCAAAATCTCATAGAATTAATTGAGACGATTTTCGTTTACAAGTTTCCACAATTAAGTACTCAGGAGATTGGAAAGATGTTGGGACTTGGTGATTTGAAGCAAACTCGCGTTTATCAAGAAGGTCAGGAAGAAATCCTTGAGAAGATGGTGCCGCTTCTTTTAGACAAAGGAATGACAGTTGAAGAAATTGCCCAATATTTCAAATTGCCGATCGAGACAATTCAAAAGTTTACTCCTCAAAATTAGGAGTGTGAAATGTGGGGACGAGATGATTTGAAACGAACTCGTGTGTATCAAGAAGCGAGAGAAGAAGAACGGGATGAGATGCTAGAGAAAATGGTTCCAAAGCTCCTTAGACGCGGATTAACGATCGCAGAAATTGCCGAAGATCTTGAACTTCCTGTAGAAACGATTCAGCGCTTTATTCCTCAAAATTAGGGGACTTGAGATGTGGGAGAAAGACGATCTAAAGCAGACTCGTGCATATCAGGAAGCAGAGCAAGCAGGTGAAGAAAAGGTTTTGAGGGCAACTGTCCCTTTGCTTTTGCAAAAGGGGATGACGATCGAAGAAATTGC
>VFQU01000827.1_pt1 | contig 22042 bp, 16 predicted proteins | sample 3512311 | NCBI WGS metagenome assembly VFQU01 (sample SAMN10412377, study PRJNA504923) | tailings metagenome | isolation source: Relicate 3 Philex TSF3 active mining site | place: Philippines: Tuba, Benguet | collected 2017-08-29
AGAGCGTCACAGGGCACCTCCGTCTGCCCTCTTGACTTTTCTTATCATGAATGTCCCCGGTCTGCCAGTGCGGTAGCACTGGCAGCCGAGCGGACTGTCCCCTCCTGAAATCCGTACGTGTAAGCCTCCAACCCCGGCGCACCCCCAAGTCCGCCACCGCTCTTTGACAATTTGCTCGTTCTCTTCAACTGCTTCAGCAAGCTGTCAGCCGTCGTGTGCCCAGCTTGCTGAAGCAGCGCCGGCCTAGCGGCGCAACGGATTCTCGTACCACACCACCCCCAGCCCCGCCGTCTCTTCCGTAGTCAGCAAATCCAGGTCGCCATCCCCGTCAATATCAAACAGCTCGATCCGGTCAAACTTGATGCCCTCCGCCCCCGAAACAGAATGCGGCCGCCAGCCTCCATCCGCCCTTTGCTCCAGCCACCAAACGCCATGCTTGCCGTCCTTCGCGTTCTCGCACGTAAAAGCCAGATCCGCGCGCCCATCCCCATTCAAATCCCCAATCGCCACCGCCTTCGCCGTCCCCGCATTCGCCGGATACGCCACCTCCTTGCGCTCCCACGATTGCCCTCCCCGGTCCAGCCGCTTGAACCACACAATGGTCTCCGGCCGGATCGCCGCTGCAATGTCCTTGAGCCCATCCCCGTCAATGTCCCCGTAATCGAGAAACATCACCTCTTCGCCCTTCGCCGCCACCGGCACCCGCGGCAGGTTCGGACCCTTCAACCAGAAGATGCCACTCGTCGGCCCCCGCCGGTCACTCACCAAAACGTCCAACACCCCATCCCCGTCCATATCCGCCGAAATCAGGCTCATCGTCCACCCCACCAGATCCACAATCTGATTCGTCCACTGCGACAGATCCCGCGGATTCGCCCCCGGGCGGAACAGCAGAATCTGCCCCATCGGCAACTTCCCGCCCGCAATCACCTGCACACCCTTCAGCCCCGGCACTGGCATCGGCAGCGTATAGATCCAGCGCAGTTGCGACGGCGCGGCCAGCGCTTCCGTCTTCCAGTCCGGCGCCCAGTGCACGTACACCCCCGTCGGTTGGCCATCCTCGCAGGCGCTGATCACATCCAGCCGCCCATCCCCATCCAGATCCGCCATCACCGCATCTTCCGCCGCGCACACCTGCCCCACCGTGGTGGCTTTCCACGCCTTCACCTGGCGCACCTGCTTCCGCGGCGGATGCTGATAAATTCGCACCGTTCGGCCCTCTTCCCAGCCCGTCGCAATGTCCGGCAAGCCGTCCCCATTGAAGTCGGCCAGCCGCACGCCATCGGCCCCCTTCAGACTGTTGTCCACCGTATGCCGGACCCAGGGCTGCTGCGCCAGAACCACCAGCAGCATGGATGTTACGATCATGGTTTCCCCCTCAAGAATTATGTCGCGAAAAGTGTTGGCTATCGTGGATGATCTGATGTTTGCCGTCAAAATCGACGCCGCCGCGAAACAAAGCGGCGTCTCGGTCGATTACGCGCGCGCCCAGGCCGAAGTGCTCGACAAAGCCCGCGCGCTGCCCAGCGTCATTCTCGTGGACCTCAACCACGCCCGCCTCGATGTGCTCGAAGCCGTGCGCAACCTCAAGGCCGACGAGGATCTCAAAAAGATCCCCGTCCTCGGTTTCGTCTCCCATGTGGATGCCGACCGGCGCAAGGCGGCGCTGGAGGCCGGCTTTGACAGCGTCGTGCCTCGCAGCGCCTTCAGCGTCAACCTGCCGCAAATCCTAAAACGTCATGCGACTGCTCTTTAGCCGCATGCGCAGATTCACCTGCACGCCCACCGGCGAGCGGCCATAAAGCGGTTGCACTTCGCCCGGCACACGGTACCAGTTGAACTGCCCGCCCAGGGCCAGACTCATCCACTTTGACGGGCTCGGCAATTCATGCCCGTAACCGGCCGTGAACATCCCCACCTTGCCGTGGAAAGCGTCCCGGTCGGTCACCTCCACCCGGCCCCACACCCAGTGCTTCTGCTTCAGAAACGCCGTCGATTCCGCCAGAAACGAGTGCGCGCTGTGCTTGGGCTCGACATTGTGGCCGTACACCAGCGTGGACGCCCAGTAGCCGCCCGCATGGGGCCGCACATAGGTATAGCTGGTGGACTTCCGCTCCGCCACGCCCGTGATGCTGGCCTGCGAATACTGCACCAGCGAGCGCGAAGTCAGCTTGAACTGCACCCGTCCGGCCACCGAATCCACCGCGCCCTTCTCCAGCCGCCAGCGCTGCTCGCCGGGCTCGCGGCCCGAGAACCCACTGGCCTCAAACGTAATGCGGCCCAGGTTGATGCCGCCCGTCACCACATTGTTGGCAATGTGGGTGGAATCCTGAAAGTGATGCCCCAGCGACGCAATCGGGTTTTCCGATGCGGAAAGCCGGTGCGGATAAGGCACTGGTCCAATCGCCGGTTCGCCGCGCGGTCCGCCATAGAAATACACCGTGGCCGATTCCGAAATCGGAATCTGGTACAGCAACCCCAGTTCCATGATGGCGTTGTGCGGGTGCTGGCCATCGCGTATCGGCCGGCCCTGCCAGGTTTCGCCTTCCTGGAACAGCTGCGGATAACGGCCCTGTGTCACCGTGGCCGGCTCCACGCTGAACATTGAGCGTATGGTGAGCGTTCCCGGCCCCACCCGGCGGCTGGCCATCGGCATGAACCAGTTGCCCGAGAAGAACTTGTCGCCCCCGCGCGGGCCCGATTGCTGCATCGATACCAGGTTCACCTGCCCCATGGTCATCAACGTCCAGTCCCCGCGCCGCACACTCGTCATGTACATCGGCGCCTGGTCGGGTATCATCGCCGTTCCTGACACGTAAGGCATGGTCATCGGCGGCATATCGGCCAGCTTCACTTCGGCAACTTCGAGGTTACGAAAGCTTCCTTCCCCGGCGTGCCACCCGTGATAACACGACCCGCAAACTCCCTTCTCACCTTTCTCCGCCAGGTCCTTGCCGCAAGGGCAATCCGCCTCAAAGGTGCACTCATCACAGCCGCCCCGCTTGCAGCAGGCATAACGCTTCTCTTTCACCAGCGTCCGCTTGGCCTCGAGCAACAACTGGGCTACGGCTTCGGTTTCCGGGCTGCGCGGTACCGCCGGACGCGGCTTGCGCAAAGTCGCGCCCTTGGACTTCTGCTGCGGCAGGCACTGGCCGCAGACCTGCTTGTCCGTAGCCAGCGAATTGGCGCAATCGCACTTGCCGTACCGCATCGCGCACAGGTCGCAGCTCTTGCGCGAACAACAGGCGTAGCGGCCGCGCTTGAAAGCATTCAGCTTCTTGCGGGCCGCCTTGATTTTGGGGTCGGCCGCACTCGGCGGCCGGTTCACTTCTTTGCCCTCATGCGCCAGCATCAGGGCCGTAATCATCAGAATGGAAAGCGCGCGCACTACTTCGCCTCCAGCTCAAAGCTCTTCCGCAACACCTGACCCTTGTGCTGCAGTTCCACCCAGCCCCTGTAGCGACCCGGCTTGGGCGCTCGCGCCGAAAACACCAGCTTGGCCGGGTCCTCCAGCGGATGCGAGTGCACGAAAGTCTCCGCATCCTCATGGATCATGATCAGGTGCGCCATCGCCCCCAGATACGGCTCAAGTTCCTGCACCGGAATCGCACTGCCAAACTCCAGTTGCACTGTGCGCCCCGCCCTGAGCGCCCCTGTCAGCGTAGCTTCACCCCGGAAGGTGTCAGCAACAGGCGGCGCCTGCCCACCAGCCTTGCGCGGCAGCATCACCACCTGGCCGCCTTTGCCCCTCGGCGCGAAGTCCGCAAACAGGCGCACCTCTCCGGGAGGCAGCGCTTCGGTAATCTCAAACACCCCCTTGCCCTTGTACTCCGGATGCGTATGCGCGAAGTACTTCAGGTCCGGCGAGACGACGATGAGATGCAGCAGCTTCTCATGCACGGTCTCAAAATCCGTTACCAGCCCTTCCGGGCCATCAATGCGCAACTGCTTCCCGCTGAGCCGCAGTTTATAGGGGCTGGCCGCCTTGGGCCGGTTCGGGCGCGGGTCGCCGACATCCAGCAGAAATTCGGCCGTGAAGGGCTCATCCCCCGGCGGCGCAATGTTCAGCCGCAGCCGGTACTGCCCACCATGCGCGAAGATCGGGTGCAAACCATACTCGCCCGGCACGCCCTCCGGGTGGTTGGTTTCCCGCAACACTGGCATGCCGGGCATGCTCGGCATATCCACCAGGCTTTCAATCTTGGCCCGGATCACCGGCTCAAAACCCATCAGCGGGTCTTCCCGCGAGGTATCGGACACCTTGTATTCAATTTGCATCTCTTCGGCGGAAAACAAACCGTCCGCGGGAAGGCGCAGGGACACTTCATATTTGCCAACTTTGGCCGTCTGGGCAAAGCCCAGCAGCAGAAAAAGGACAGGAATCATCGTCTTTCTCCTGAAAGGGAATTAGGTTGTGAGGTTCAGGGAGAAAGAGATCAGATGCGGAGTATGAGGGGTGGTTTGATGCTCGCGGGAGGCAGAATAGCCAACGACGGCCGCACGGCCAACTCGACGGCGCCCACCAGGGCCAGTGGTGCCGTATCCGGCAGAATCGCCATTTGACGGGAATCGTCAAGGTCCCACTGCGGCGCGTGCGAACATTTGGCCTGCTCCGGCGCCTGCTTCTTGTGCAGCGGGCACTCCGGCGCAGCCTGCGTCGGCACATGCGGCACCACGATACACTTCGCCCGGCACTGCACACCCACGATGAGCAGCAGAACAAACAAAGCGGCGATGGTACGCAAGCGACGCACTGCTAGTTAGATAATAGCGAACGTGAAGAAGTTTCTGTTGTTTCTGGCAGTAGTGGCCCTCGGGGCCGACAAGGATTTCAATGGCCGTTGGAATCTCAAGGTGGACAAGGAGCCGCGCGGCCGCGTCTGGTGGCTCGAGGTCAACAACGCCGGCTCGTCCAGCATCGCCGGCCGCTTCGTCGGCGCTCCGGGTGGCCAAATGGACGCCATTCCCCAGATCCGCGTCGAAGGCAAACAGCTCAAGTGGACCTTTGAGCGCAACGGCAAGAAACTCGACTACGTGGCCGCCATCGAAAAAGGCGTTCTCGTAGGCCGCCAGATGGTGGACGGTACTCCCGCCCTCACCTTCCGCGGCGAGCGCGCGCCCCTCATCCGCGATCGCGAAGGCGACGGCTGGAAGCCCGGCCGCCCCGAAAACCTCATGGAAACCCTGAACGCCTGGGAGCCCACCTTCCCCGGCCGCCCCCTCGAATGGACCATCAGCGGCGGCATCCTCAAGAATGCCCCCAAGGCCAGCGACATCCGCACCAAAGAGAAGTTCTGGAACTTCGAACTCGAAGCCGAGTTCCGCTACGAGAAGGGCTCCAACTCCGGCATCGGCCTGCGTGGCCGCTACGAAGTGCAGATCCAGGACACCTACGGCCAGCCCGTCAGCGGCCACTCCCTCGGCGCTATCTACTCGCGCATCGTCCCCGCCATGGACGCCGCCAACCCGCCCGGGGAATGGCAACGCCTTGAGGTGCGTCTCGTCGGCCGCACCGTCACCGTCAAGCTCAACGGCAAGCTGCTGATCGACAAACAGGAAATCGAAGGCTTCACCGCCATGGCCTTTGACGGGGACGAAGCCATGCCCGGCCCCATTGCCCTGCAGGGTGACCACGGCGTGGTGGAGTTCCGCAAGCTGATGCTCACGCCGCTGGTGAGGCAGTAGCCCGTGCGCCGGCGCGAGGTGCTCGGGGCGCCATTTCTCCAGTTGGGCCGCAAAGCTAAACCGCCCATTACGGGCGGCTGGGTGATGGAATCCTACCCCCTCGGCCACAAGCTGCGCGATGGCGTCGCCCTCGGCTCCGCACGGGAAACCCAGCGCGTGGACACCGTCATCGTCGGCGGCGGCATGGCGGGCCTCTCCGCCGCCTGGTGGCTGCTCAAGAGGGGCCACTCGAACTTCGTCCTCCTCGAAATGGAGAAAGAAGCTGGCGGCAATTCCCGCTACGGCCAGAACGAAGTCTCGGCTTACCCGTGGGGCGCTCACTATGTGCCCGTCCCCAACCGTAATTCGCCCCTCGTCCGCGAACTCTTTGAGGAAGTCGGCCTCTTGCGCGACGGGGAATGGAACGAACGCCACCTGTGCCACGCCCCGCAGGAACGGCTCTTTCTGCATGGCCGCTGGCAATATGGCCTCGAACCCGAAGTGGCTCTCTCCGCCAAAGGCCGCGAACAGTTCCAGCGCTGGGAAGATCTCGTCGCCAAACTCCACGCCACCGGCCAGTGGACCATTCCCCATGCCCTGGGGCAAGTCGACAGCAAACTCGAAGCCCAGAGTTTCGGCGCCTGGCTCAAGCAACAGGGCTTCGACGCCCCCGAACTGCTCTGGTATCTCGATTACTCCACCCGCGACGACTACGGCACAGCCCTGGCCGACACCAGCGCCTGGGCCGGGCTGCACTACTTCGCCGGCCGTGACCACGACGACAAAGGGCCCTTCACCTGGCCCGAAGGCAATGGCTGGCTGATGCGCTACCTCCGCGAAAAAGCTGCCCGGCAAACCCGCACCGCCGCCGCCGTTTACCGCGTCGAAAAGAACGGCCGTGGCTGGCGCGTCCGCACGCCGCAACTCGACTACGAAGCTAAAACCGTCATCTGGGCCGCGCCCAGCTTCCTGGCCGGCTATCTGGTGGAAGGTGCCCCCCGGGTGAAGGAGTTGACTTACTCCCCCTGGGTCACCGCCAACCTCACCCTCGAACGCATGCCCAATGGCGCCAGCGAAGATCAACTGGCCTGGGACAACGTCATCTACGGCTCGCCCTCCCTCGGCTATGTGGTCGCGACGCATCAGCATGTCGCCAGCCGGGTGCGCCGCAGCGTCTGGACCTGGTATTACGCCATCGCCGAAGAACAGCCAGACCTCGCGCGGCGCAACCTGCTCGCCGCCCCCTGGGAAACATGGCGCGACCGCGCCCTCAAAGATCTCTCCCGCCCCCATCCCGACCTCGCCGACTGCGTTACCCGCGTAGACCTCTTCCGCAATGGCCATGCCATGGCGCGCCCCACGCCGGGCTTTCTGGCCTCCGCTGGCCGCAAGCAGCTCCTCAAAGGAATGCCCGGCTTCTGGTTTGCCAATTCGGACCTCAGCGGCATCTCCATCTTCGAGGAAGCGCAGTACCGGGGTGTGGAAGCGGCCCGGGCTGTGTTACGTTGGGCGTGAGATGAAGTGGACGATCTTTTTGCTGGCCGCTGGCCTGATGGCGCAAACCGCCCCTCGCACCTCACCGGATGACTACATGGCCAAAGCCAAGGTGGGCAATGTCACCATCGGTGCCGATTTCGTGAGCCATGCGGTTCCCACCAACGAGGGCACCTTCAAGAGCGAAAGCCATGTGGTCGTGGAACTGGCCCTATACGGAGAAAAGACCAACATCGCCTTCAACCATTTCTCAGTCCGCATCAACGGCAAGAAGATGCCCATTCCCGCCCAGCCCTATGGCGCGGCACTGCGCGGCCTGAGTGATCCCGAATGGACCCCGCCCAAGGTGGAAGACGACAAGGCCAAGCGCCAACCAGGCGAACCGCCGCCGCCAGAACCCAAGATGCCTTTCCCCCTGCGCCGCGAGATGGAACAGAAGGTGCAGAAGTGCGTGCTGCCCGAAGGCGAACGCGCTCTGCCGGTGGCTGGCCTGCTCTTCTTCCCCTACCGCGGCAAGGGCGAAGGCATCCAGAACGTGGAACTGATCTACGAAGGCCCCGAAGGTTCAGCCACTCTCACCTTTGAGTTCTAGGCGCCTTGCCATTCGCTGGCAAACTGCATCATCCGCCGCAGAAACCGTATGTAGGTGACCGGGTTGAGATAATACCGCGCGATTGTCCCCGGACTGGTCACCAGCGGTTGCAGTGCCGGTAGCGGGGTTTCCGCGAATGGCTGCTCAGTGGGCCGCAGTACCCTCAGCAGATTTCGCGAAAAAGAGCTGCTACCCGATTGGATGATGGCAAAGCCGGCCAACCGGCAGGCGTAATCGAGACTCGCCGGCGTGAAGCCCAGGACGTGCGCAAAATGAAAGCGCTTGGCCGGGTGTTGATGCGGAGAGTCGAGGTTGGGCACCTCCACAATCAGGTGCCCGTCCGGCTGCAGCCAGCCGCGCAAAGCTCTCAGCACGGCCAGCGGGTCCGGCTGGTGTTCCAGCACATGAAACAGCGTGATAGCCGCAAACTGTTGCGGCGCAAATTGCGCTTCCAGCAGCCCGGCTGAGACCACAGGCACACCATAGGTTTGCTGCCCGAAAGCCGCATACTCGGGGTCAGTTTCCAAGCCCTGCGCTGCATAGCCTGCTGCCTTCAGCGCCCCCAGAAACTCCCCCGAACCACAACCCGCATCCAGTACTGCACTGCCAGCCGGCAGGTAGGGCCGTAGTGCTTTCAACCGGGCTGCCGCCAGTCGCTTCGATCGCAGCAAATGCTTCTGGCTGGGTGTGCGTGACCCCTTGTAGGAGCGCCGGTACTCGATCTCGTGAAATGCCTGCAGTTGAATGACTGTCGGCAAAGGCTCGTTCCGATACAGGCCGCACCTCAGGCAGGCAACCGTAATGAGCGGGCGACCGTAGCGATCATGGGAAGAAACAGGCATCGCTTCCGCGTGCTGACAGACCGGACAGGGGGAGGAAGAAGAAAAGGGCGCGGGTGCCAATCAGCATTCAGCATGACACACGCGCCCTCGATTCACTACTGCGCTTAGAAGGTAAAGCGCAGCGCCATCTGCAGCCGGCGGCCTTCGAGCGCACCCAGGATGCGACCAAAGGTGGGGCTGGCGACGTTCAAGTCCGGCGGATTGAAGCGGACATTGTTAAAGGCGTTGAAAGCCTCAAACTGGAAGCGCAGGTTGTAGCGTTCCGTCAGGTTCCAGGTCTTGAACAGCGAGAGATCGTAGTTCACAAAACCGGGGCCAACGACCACGTTACGTCCCGAATTGCCAAAGGTCAGCGCATTCGGTGCCCGGAAAGCATTCGGGTTGATCCAGAAGAGGTTCGCGTTATTACTGCCGAAGCCTTCACCCGGAGTGATGCCGCCGAAGGCGGACTTGGGGTCGATTCCCGTGGCGTTGGCCCGCTGGCTGACGAAGCCGATCGTCGTGTTGTTCGGTGCGCCAATGACGCGATGCACACCGGATTGCATGCTGCCGATGGCGTTCAGCTGCCAGCCTCCAAGGAGGAGATCGGTAGCGCGATTCCAGTCGGCGCCAAGCTTCTTGCCCTTGCCAATGGGCAGCTCATAGGTACCCGAGAAGACGAAACGATGCGCGATGTTGAAGTCCGACGGCCCCCAATCCAGTTGGAAATTGGCCGGATTGAGATTGGGTGTGCCCCAGGCGCCGCCGGAATCATTATCCATCGACTTGGACCAGCTATAGGCCGTCAACAGCGAGAAGCCATTGTCAAAGCGGCGGTCGAGCCGCAGATTCAAGGCGTGGAACTGGCTCATGCCCGCCAGCGAGGAATAGAGCATGCCATTCAGGCGCGAGAAGCGGCGCACCCCGGGAGTCACCTGGTAGAGGTTGCCCGGCGTCGCGTCCGCATCGGAATTGAAGCGCTTGGTGAGCCGGCGGCCCTGTGAGCCAACGTAGGCAGCTTCCGCCACCCACTTGTTGCCCAGCGAGCGCTGCAGCGAGAAGTTCCACATGTAGACGCGCGGCTTGCGGCCATCAATTTCCTGCGCGAACAGGAAGATCCCTTGCGGCGTCTGGTAGTTGCTGTCAATCGGTGGAATCTGCACGATGGGCAACGCATTGACGCCAAACTGCATGGTGGGCAAGCCCCGGCCGGTGAAGTTGTTGTTCTGCTGCGCAAACACGGGCGGGCCGTTGGTGATGAACTGCGTCTCGTTCATCTGCCCCTGGTCGAAGTAGATGCCAATACCGCCACGCAGCACCCAGGCTTGGGCAAAGGTGGGGTTGTAGGCAAAGCCAAAACGAGGCGCGAAGTTCTTGTAGTCCGGCGAGACAACCGAGTTACGGATCTGGCCCAGAGTGGGGAACAACTGCCGCCCGGTGTTGAAGTCAAACCCGTATACGTTGCGTCGCTCCTGCTCCAGCGGCGTCGGCGGGCCAATGAACTCGTAGCGCAGACCATAGTTCAGCGTGAGCGAGCGGGAGACCTTCCAATCGTCCTGTATGTAGAGGTTGTGTGTGTAGAAGCGGAAGTTGGTGGCCGAGGAGCCCACCGCCCCGGAGGCATTCAGTGGGAAGCCCAGCAGGAAGTCGGCGACCGGATTGCCGGTGTTCGGCACCGGGTTACCCGTGGCGGGGTCCAGCGCCGCCGTGAAGGCGTTGTTGCCGAAGGTGAAACTGCCGCGGGGCCCGTTATCCGAATTGAGGAAGTTGCGGGTCTGGCGGATCTCATAGCCGAACTTCACCGTATGGCCGCCCTTGATCCAGGTGGTGGCGTTGGACAGCTGGTAGTTGTGCAGGTTGTTGCCCTGCGTCAAACCGTTGGACCCGATGCCGGAGAACCCGACCCAGCCGACCGTGGGGACGCCCCAGTTCCGCTGCACGTCCGATACACCCGTGATGCCGACCTCCTGGGCAATATTGCGATCCACCGGAACCTGTTGCCCGAAGAGCTTGGCTTGATTGTAGGCCGCGCGGAACACGTTCACGATGTTTGGCCGAAGGGTGGATGCCACCTGCGCCACGGCGCCGCGGCCAAAGGAAATCACCTGCGCGCCAGCCAGCGGGGCCAAGGCTGCCGGCGTCAGCGGCGCGTCCTGTTCGCTGTAGCGGACGAAGAGCGAGTGCGTATCATTCAACCGGTAATCACCACGGATGTTGAACTGGTCATCATTGAGCTTCTGCACGGGAATGCCGGTCAGGTTGACGCCTTCAGTGGCCTGTGCGTCCACCACAGGAATGAAGGGGAAGAAGTTGCGGGAAACGCGGTTGATGCGGCTCGAGGGAATGATATTGCCAGGAAAGGGCGTACGGGTGTTACTGGCCGCCGTAAAGGTGAGCGGGTCATGAATCGGCGTGGCCGCGCGGTCCGCGAAAACGTTGGTCGTAAAGTTACCCGCCAGCTCGGCGCTTTGCCGCGGGTAGAGCGCACGCTGCGTGATGCCCAGGCGCTGCCGGAAGCCTTCATAGTTCCCAAAGATGAAGAGCTTGTCTTTGATGATGGGGCCGCCGACGGCGAAGCCAAACTGGTTGCGCTTGAAGGGCTCGGTGGTGCGGGCAAAGAAGGTACGGGCGTCGAGGGCATTGTTTCTCAGAAAGTGGAACGCGCTGCCATGCCACTCGTTCGTGCCGCCGCGACTGGCCACGTTGATGATGCCGGGTGAGTTGCCGAACTCGGCCTGGAAGAAGTTGCGCTGGATCTTGAATTCCTGCACGGCATCAAGAGAGGGCGTGATGGAGGAATCGCCCACGCGTGGGTTGCGCATTTCCACGCCGTCATAGAGATAGCTGGTGGAACTTTCGCGCTGGCCGCCCACGAGAATTGAGCGGTCTGAGCGTTGTGTCGTCGAGCCGACAAAGCTGGCCGGCCCTTGCGCCGGCGGAATCTGGGGCACCACGCCCGGCGAGAGGGCGCCCAGTGCCAGGTAATTCCGGCCATTCAGCGGAAGGTCGTTGATGGCTTTGCGTGTTACCGTCTGGCCCAGCGAGGCCGTGTCCGGTTCGAGCAGTGGCGCAACTGTCCCGGATACCGTAATGGTTTCGGTTACCTGCCCGAGGCGCAGCTTGATGTCCGCGCGGCTGGACTGTGCGATGCCGAGATCGATCTGATCCACCACGTAGGTTTGAAAGCCGCTGGCCTGCACGCTGATCCGGTAGCGCCCTGGCGCCAACTGCGGGAAGGCATACTCACCACCGGCATTGGCTTCCGCTTTGCGCGTAAAGCCTGTATTGACTTCAGTCAGGGTCAACGTAGCACTGGCTACGGCTGCCCCGGATTCATCGGAAACGACTCCAGAGATGGCGGAGGTATTGGTTTGGGCGATTAGACTACTCGCCAGAACAATCGCAACAAGGGATAGTCTGAGCATGGAAAGATCCTGGTGCACAGACTCATATCAACTTTTCCAACCGGGCACAATGCAGATAGAAAAAAGAAATTTAACAATTAAGAAGAGCTAATGCAGGGTTCAGCTGTGAATTCCCGGCGCCTCATGGCCAACTGCCGTGACGTACTCGACATAGCTGCCGAGATACTGGCGCGGTTCCTTTTCCTCTGCATTCAACTCCAGCACCCGGTTGGCCAAGCCTCGCAGAAAAGCACGATCGTGAGACACAAAAATCATGGTGCCTTCGAAGTCCTTTAGCGCGTCCACCAGCATCTCTTTCGTGGCCAGATCGAGGTGGTTGGTGGGTTCGTCGAGCACCAGAAAATTGGGCGGATAGAAGAGCATACGAGCCATGGCAAGGCGTGATTTTTCACCGCCCGAAAGCGAGCGGATCTTCTTGTCGGCATCCTCGCCCGAGAACTGAAAAGCGCCAGCAAGAGTGCGCAACTGGCCAATGGTGTCCTTGGGAAAATCCTTCTGCAACTGCTCAATGACAGTGAGGTCCGGATCAAGCACATCGAGCGCCTGCTGCGCGAAGTAGCCCATCGTCAGGCTGGCGCCGAGCTTCACATTGCCCTGATCGGGCGTGGTAGCGCCGGCAATCATCTTGAGCAGAGTGCTTTTGCCCGCGCCGTTACGGCCCATGACGGCCCAGCGTTCGCCGCGGCGGATGGTGAAGTCGAAACCGTCATAGATCACCCGCTGGCCGTAGGCCTTGTGCAGGTCTTCGAGCACCGCGACGAGATCGCCACTGCGGGGCGGCACGCGGAAGTCAAACTTCACGACCTGGCGCTTCTTGGGCAACTCGATTTTCTCAATCTTGTCCAGCGCCTTGATGCGGCTCTGCACCTGCGCGGCCTTGGCCGCATGGGTCTTGAAGCGCTCAATGAAGCGCTGCTCCTTGGCGAGCATGGCCTGCTGGCGCGCGAAGGCAGCCTGCTGGTTGGCTTCGCGGATGGCACGCTCGCGTTCGTAAAAGTCGTAATTGCCGGAGTAGGTGATGGTTTCGCCGGCGTCAATCTCGATGATCTTGCTCACGATGCGATTCATGAACTCGCGGTCGTGCGAAGTCATCAGCAGCGTGCCTTCGTACTGCTTCAGGAACTCTTCGAGCCAAACAATGGACTCGATATCGAGATGGTTTGTCGGTTCGTCCATGAGCAGCACATCGGGCCGGCCCAGCAGCACGCGCGCCAGCGCCACGCGCATCTTCCAGCCGCCCGACAGCGCGCCCACATCGCCATCCACCTGGTCGTCCGCGAAGCCGAGGCCGGCCAGCACTTCGCGGGCCTGCGCCTCCAAGGTGTAGCCGCCGAGATGCTCGTATTCTTCCTGCACCTCACCGAAGCGCTCGAGAATGCGATCCATTTCATCCATACGGGCGGGGTCTTCCATGGCGTGCTGCAACTCGGTCAACTCATGATGCAGGTCACCCACGCGGCCGCTGCCCGCGATGGCCTCGTCAATCACCGGCCGGCCGGACATTTCGCCGACGTCCTGGCGGAAGTAGCCGATGGTGGTCTTGCGCGGAACGCTGACCTCACCGTCATCGGGGGTCTCTTCGCCCATGATCATGCGAAAGAGGGTGGTTTTGCCCGCACCGTTCGGCCCTACGAGACCCACCTTTTCGCCGGGGTTGAGCTGAAAAGTGGCATCGAGATAAATGACCTGCTTGCCGTACTGCTTCTGAACACTTGAAAACGCAATCATCCAGCTTTCTAAGCTAGCATTGCCGTGTGTTGTGATAAGTTCGACTCAGGTGGTAGTTCTCAGGCAGTTGTGTGCCTTGGCGCTGATGCTGGCTTTCTCGACCGGCCTCGCGTTGCCTGCCTGGGCGGCGATTGAATCAGCCGAAAGTTGTTGCCGGCGGGCTGGCAAGCACGCCTGCTGCAAGCGTTACAGCAAGACGAAGACGGGAACGAAGGCCTTTCAGGCCCTCTCCGGTTGCCAGAAGAAGTGCTGCCAGCAAGCCCATCTGCCCACTGGACTGGGCCTGGCGAACCTGTTCGCTCCACCCGCCGCCGAGTTGGAACCGCGCTTTGAGCGCCTGCGGATTGCTGGCACCGGCCGCGTTGTTCCAACCACCCTACCCCAGTCTTCCTTCCAACGCCCACCACCCTCGCTTTCCTAGTTCTTCCCACCATTCCTGAAGAATTTTGAAAGTTGAGGTATTCCCATGGCCCTGCCTTATCGTGGCCTTTTGTGTTTCGTTCTATGCGCCGCCTGTGCCGCTGCGCAAAACATTGGCGGTTCGTTGTCTGGACAGGTTCTGGACTCATCTGGTGGCGCTATTGAAGGAGCGCGCATCACGGCTACGCAGGAGTCGACCGGCCAGCAGTTTCAAGCAATTTCTGACCGGCTGGGTCGCTTCTTGCTCCCCAGCCTCCCGCAATCTTCCTACCGCGTGGAGGCTGCCCAAGACGGCTTCACGCCAGCGGCGACCAAAGGCGTCGCGGTGAATATCGGAGACGCACCACAGGTCAAATTGATTCTGCAACCCGCCGCGGCCACGACCACCCTCGAAGTCACCGCGGAAGTTTCCGCCCTGCGCACCGACACCCCCGACCGCGGCGCCACCTATGACGCCAAGCTCATGAACGATATGCCCATGCTGGGCGGCGGAACGGGGCGCAACTTCCGCACGCAGGCCTACCTGACTCCGGGCGTTTCACTATCCACCGGCGCCCACCGGCCCTTCGCCGTTTCGGGCAGCCGCAATCGCAACAACAGCTACCTGGTGGACTCCAATGATTACAACGAAGCCGAGGGCGGCCTGCTAATGGGCCGCGGCGCCTCGGAACAGTTGATCTCCACGGAGGCCATTGAAGGTATGCAGGTGATCACGCATAACTTCAAGGCGGAACATGGCCGCCAGAGTGGCGCCATTGTTTCGCTGATCACCAAGCGCGGGGACAACCAGTTTCGCGGCCTGCTCTTTCACTACTTGCGCAACGAGAAGCTGGATGCCCGCAACACCTTTGACCTCACGCGCCCACCGCTGCGTGGGAACAACTTTGGCTTCAACTTCGGGGGACCGATACGCCGCAACCGTACCTTCTTTTTTGCCAACTCGGAATGGAACATTCGCCGCACCACCAGCGCGGCGACCGTGCAAACGCTGACGGCGGCACAAAAGGCCAGCGCCGTCGCGGCGATTGCCCCGCTGGCCAATCTCTTCCCGGAACCCAACGTGCCGGGCACGAACCTGTTCCGGGCCAACCCCTCGGCAGGGGTGGACCAGACCAGTCAGGTCTTCCGGGTGGATCATGAGATCTCGTCGACGCAGCGCCTTTCCTGGCGCAGTTCGCTACTGGATGCCCGTAACTATGGCGCGGTGGGCGCTTCGTTTGCCCGCTTTGAATCGAACGTGGGGCCCAACGGGCACTCGCTGCAGCACACCTGGACACCCACGGCGAACCTGCTCAACGAGGCACGGCTCAACTATACGCGCTTCAACCTGAACGACAACTTTCTCGACCCCGTAGAACTGGGCGACCCCGCGCGCAATGGACTGGTGGGCTCAGTCTTCGTGAATGGTCTCAGCTCGCTGGGCCACTTCGCCTTCATGGCCCGCAAGACCGCGCAGAACACCTTCCAGTTTGCGGATGACATTTCCTGGAACCGTGGCACACACTCGATCAAATTCGGGGTGAACCTGCGACGCCTGCAGCTGAACAACGGCACCTTCGCGCCTTCGTTCACGGGGGCTCTCCGCTTCAATTCCATTCCCTTGTTTCTGGCTGGGCAAGCCGCCAGTTACTCCCGCAATGTGGGCAACCCTTACATTGGCCTGCGCGCCACAGAGACAAACTTCTACCTGCACGACGACTGGCGCCTGCACCGCCGGCTGACGCTCAACCTGGGATTGCGCTATGAGTTCAACAGCGTCCCTAACGAAGTGAACGGCCTGATTGACCAGCGCTTCCGCTATCAGCCCGACCGCAACAACATGGCGCCGCGCTTTGGCCTGGCCTGGCAACTGGATAACAGTGCGCGGACTGTGCTGCGGGCCGGCTATGGGCTTTACTACAACGTGATCGAACTCAGCTTTGTGGGCCTGACGCGCTTCAACGCGCCGCGCATACAGAACTTCGTGGCGGTGAACCCCACCTTTCCGAACCTGCTGGCGAGCGCGCAAACCGGCATTCCCACGGGCCTGGTGATACCGCAGGCCAATTTGCGGCAGCCCTACTCGCAACATCTCAACGTGGCGCTGGAACGGCAGCTGTTCAACCCCCGGACGGTGCTGAGCGTGGCCTATGTGGGCACACTGGCGCGGAAGCTGCCGCGCGCCTCGCGCCCCAACGGCGGCGATGGCCTGGCGCAGAATCTGCGGCCAGACCCCAGCGTAGGCGTCGTGAACCTGCTCGAGACGGCGGCGAATTCTTCCTATCATGGCTTGCAGACCAGCCTGCAGGGCCAGTTTGGCAAGCTGATGCTACGCACGGCTTATACGTGGTCGAAGTTCCTCGATGAGACCAGCGACTTTCCGAATTCCAACGCCGGGATTGATCGCAACATACTGGCGCTCGACGAAAACAACTGGGGGCTCAGCCGGGGGCTGTCAGATTTTCATTTGAGCCACGTGTTCAATCAGGCCTTCAGCTATGAACTGCCCTGGGGTTTCCGCATGCAGGGCATTCTGAACCTGCAATCCGGGCGGCCCTTCACGCTGTTCTCTGGCACGGACTCACCTTTCGGCACCAACAACAACCGGCTCATCAACGTGCCCGGAGCGCTCAGCTTCACACCGGCGGAGCGTCGCGGCATTACCGTGGACCCGGCGTTGCGCGCACTGCTCACGCCGGCTCGCGGCGCCTTTGGCACCCTCGGGCGCAACACCGCCATTAGTGACACGCAGCGGAGCCTGAGCCTGTCGCTGCACAAGAGCTTCCGGCTGAGCGAAGGCACCGCCCTCGACTTCCGCGTGGAGTCATTCAACTTCACCAACACCGTGAATTACAACCCGCCCGACGGCTTGCTCAGCTCGCCGAACTTCGGGCAATCGCTGACCGCGGGCGACCCCCGCCAAACCCAGATCGCTTTGCGATTCAGCTTCTAAAGGAGAACCAGATTCATGCGAGCAACTTCCTCCCTGATCCTTGCTTCGCTGATCACGGTGGCCGCCACTCCGGTGGCCACCGTGTCTTTTGAAAAATCGCCGCAGCCGCTGGCGGCCGGCCCGGCCAAGAGCCCCAAGTTTCTCTCGCGGCGGGCGCAGGGCCTGATGGCCATTTACACCGCGCCGGGGCAACGGGGCGCCGACCTGATGTATGTTTCCTCCAACGATGTAGGCGAGTCGTGGACACCGCCGCAGCGCATCAACCATGTGCCGGGTGAGGTGTCAGACCACGGCGAGAATAGCCCACAGCTGTTTCTTGCCCCGGACGAAATGACGCTTTACGCCTTCTGGAACGCTCGCGACCCGCAGAACCCCGGCGTCTCACACGTGCGCTTCTCGCGCGGGGGCGCGATGATGACCACCTGGTCACCGGCGGTTACGCTCGACGATGACCCCGGACCCAATTCGCATGGCTTTCAAGGCGCGGCGGTGGGGCCGGATGGCACGCTCTACGCGGCGTGGCTGGATATGCGCGACAAGGATAAAGCCAAGACGCGTGATTACACGGCCAGTGCCGCCGCTGTCTACCTGACCACGTCGCGGGATGGTGGCGCGACGTGGGCGCCGAACCAGCGCATCGCCACGGACGTTTGCCCTTGCTGCCGCGTGAGCTTTGGCTTTCTTGGCGAGCGCGCCTTTGTGGCGTGGCGGGGCGTGGATGATGGGGACCTGCGCGACATCTATCTCGCCACGTCGGATGACTCGGGCCGCACCTGGAAGCAGCCGCGAATTGTGAACCGGGACAACTGGAAAATCAAGGGCTGCCCGCATGTGGGGCCCAGTCTGGCGACGGCTGGCGGCCGGCTGTATGTGACCTGGTTCAGTGAAGCCGGCGGCAAGCCGGGCATCTTTCTGGCCTCCACCAGCGACGGCGTAAAGTTCAGCCCGAAAAAGCTGGCGTCGGAGGGCACGACTGACCCGACGCATCCCTATCTCGCTGCTTATGAAGACCGGCTCGCCGTCGCCTTTCAGGCACGTGACGCCAGCGCGGACGACTCCTGGGGCAAGATGCAGATCTTCTACCGGGAAGTGCGGCCGGATGGTTCGCTCACCGGACTGGTCAAGGCGCCCGCGCCCGCGGATGGAAGCGTGACTTACCCCGCGTTGGCGTTGGGCATGTCGGGCCGCACCTTCCTGGGCTGGACCCAGACCGGAGGCGAGAAAGGCCCTCAGGCCCTGCTGCTAAGGGGGCGGCTGAAGACCAACTAGGCGAGTCATAATTCGATATTTATGGGAATATCGAATTATGAACGCAGCCATCAGCTCCTTTGAGCGAAACCTGACCTGGTGGGTTTTGGGTTGCATGGCGGGCGGTGTGCTGCTGGGGCAATGGGCGCCAGCCATTCCGGCCGCCTTGAGCCGCTGGGAGGTGGCCAGCGTCAATCTGCCGATCGCCATTCTGATCTGGCTAATGATCTACCCGATGATGCTGAAGGTGGATTTTTCCAGCATCCGGGACGTGAGGCGTTCGCCGGTGGGGCTTTACCTGACCTGGGTGGTGAACTGGCTGATCAAGCCCTTCACGATGTTTGGCATTGCGTGGTTTTTCTTCCATGTCGTGTTTCGGGGCCTGATGACGCCAGAGCTGGCGCGCGACTATCTGGCGGGGGCGGTGCTGTTGGGTGCGGCGCCGTGCACGGCCATGGTATTCGTGTGGAGCCAGTTGACGCGCGGCAACCCGGCCTACACAGTGGTGCAAGTAGCCACCAACGACCTGATCATCCTGGCGCTGTTTACCCCAACAGTGGGACTGCTGCTGGGCATCAGCGGCGTGGCCATACCGTGGGCGACGCTGTTTCTGTCGGTGGCGTTGTTTGTAGTGATTCCCCTGCTGGCAGGCATTCTAACGCGGCGGCGGGTGGTGGCCAAGCAGGGTCTCGTCTGGTTTGAGGAACAGTTTCTGCCGCGGTTCAGCAATATCACCATTGGTGGCCTGCTGTTGACGCTGGTGCTGATCTTCTCGCTGCAGGGGGAAGTGATTCTGGGCAACCCGCTACACATCGCGCTGATCGCCGTGCCGCTGACACTGCAGACGGTCCTGATTTTCTACGGCACCTACTGGGGTGGACGGCAACTACGGCTGCCGCATGACGTCGCGGCACCGGCGGGCATGATAGGCGCCTCGAACTTCTTTGAGCTTTCGGTGGCGGTGGCGGTGACGCTCTTCGGGCCGGGATCACCGGTGGCGCTGGCGACGATTGTGGGGGTGCTGGTGGAGGTGCCGGTGATGCTGGCGTTGGTGCGCTTTGCCAATGGGACGAAGCACTGGTTTCCGCCTCAGGCCGGGCGGGCGAGCAGCGCGCAGTAGACCTGATATTCGGTGGTGGAGCGCTCGTGCACGCGCAGGCGCCAGGTGATGTCGTCGCGTTCGGCTTTGAGATCGAGGCCGAGCTTGGCGTGTTCCAGCAGGTAGCGAAACATCTCGCGGGAGGAACCCTCGCCGGGGGTGCTGCGTTGGGAATGGCCACCGATCCACGCGCCGGGGGGAGTGGCGCCGGCCGCCCAATCAAAAGGGGTGGTGAGGGCGCACTGGCCGCCGGGACCGAGCAGGCGGGCCATCTCTTGCAGCAGACCGAAGGGGTTGGGGACGCAATCCAGCAGATTCGCGCAGAGCACTTGCGGGAAGGCCTGACTGGCAAAGGGAAGATTGGCCACGTCGGCGCACCAGTAAGTGACCTGGTCGGCCGGGTAAGCGGGGACGGCGTCAAGCACTTCGTCGAAGACCAGGCCCACACGACGCCGGCTGTAGCGCACCTCTTTCGTGCGGCGGAACTTCTCGGCCAGGCGGAGCATGGAAAAGTTGAGGTCTACGCCAACGGCGAGTTGGCCGGTATGGCGGGCGAGTTCCATCGTGCCGCGGCCGAGGGAACAGCCGAGGTCGAGGGAAGGGCCGGTGGGCTTCAACCAGGGGGCAACGGCCGTGAAGAGGGTGAGGTAACTGGGGGCTTGCGGGGACCAGTGGGAGTCGGCATAGATGGACAGATTGCCGCGTTCGGAATCGTAAGCATTGGGGGTGCCGGCGAGATCGCCCAGCAAGGATTCGAGGAAGGGAGAAAGATCCTCGCGGCGCAGGACGCCCAGCATCTGTTGCGTGAACCAGGAAGAGGCATCGGCAAGGAGGACGGGAATGCCGTCGATGATGGGGTGCTCGCGCTGGCAGGCGGCGTTGGTGCAGAGGAGTGAACCTTCGCGGATGTCGCCGTCATCTTCCCGCACGGCATGGGCGATGCGCAAGGGCTTGCGGCAAAGCGGGCAGACGGGCTGGAGTTGAGTGAAGTGTTCGCGGCGCACGCGCGGTTAGCCACCAATGATGACGTTGGGAGAGCAAGGGGGGATGATCTTGCCGAAGGGGCTCGGAATGGGAGCCACACAACTAGGGAAGTTGACGATATCGTTCAGCCGGGCGGCGGGCAAACCACCCGTGAATACACTCATGGAGCCTTTCAGGACAAACCCTGGACCGGCCGGCACACAAGAGGGGAGCAAACAGGGTTGAGTCATGCTGTTGACCACGGCGGCAGGCAGTTTGTTGATGAGCACCGTGGGAATCACGGCCAGAACAATCTTGAGCGGCACTGGCGGATGCGGAGCCGGAGTGGGAGTGGGAGTAGCCGGATGGATGGGGGCGTGGCAATGAGGGACGTCGTGCAGAACCTCATCGTTGAAGCGTGCGGCAGGCGGCATGGCTAGTTCAGGTAAATCTTCTCTCCGACCACGCGCACATCGCCGCTGGCGTTCACGCGGATTTCAGCTTCGCCACTCAATTGCATGCCGCCATCGGAATGAAGGTCCACCGAATCTGTCGCGCGGACTTCGAAGCTGCCGCATTCCACGCTCACGTCCTCTTTCGCCTTCAGGGCGAGGCGTACGCTTTCGACCAGCAGAACCGGGCCTTCCGGGGTTACTTTGATGCGCAGTTCGACTTCGCCCCCCGCCCCATGAATCTCCACCAGATCATGATCATCGGCGGTGGAGACCGAAAGGGTGCGGGAATGCTGCAGAGCTAGCGTCGGGCGGGACATTGCTATAGGCATGAAGGTATCACGAATTGAGTGGAATCAAAAGGTTGGTCACGGAAGAAGAGTAAGTGCGGGTGATGCGGCAATGATGAGGCGATGGAGCGCTCCCGCCAGCCCGGCAGCGGGCAACGGTAGAGGGGAAAGCCCGCTTCGCCATTGAGCGCGCCAAAGTCCTCAGGGAGTTGCAAGGGCAGGTTGTGCTCCCGATAGAACTGCGTCCGGGGGAATTCCCAGACAGCCTGCGGGGCACAGCCTGAGAGACGCCAGGAGAAGTGCATGATCTCTTCCACATTCTCGATAGCGGCAACAGGAGCCAACAAAGTATCAAGAAAAAGTTGATTCCAGCAGGCAGTGATCTCAAAGTGCTGATGCAGCGCAACTGAGAGAGCTTCGAGGGCGGTGGGTGTTTCAGCGCCAGCCAGAATGGTTTGGGCGGTCTCGGCTTCGCGGTGCAATAAAGGCTCAGGCCATGGGCGATTGCAATAGAGATCGAATAAGGAAGGCGGAGGCGGATTGGTGGTGAGTGGCTTTGGCCAGGGAAAGCCTGAGGGGGCGGGCGCCATCTGAGCGGCAGGCCAGCCGAGCCATTGGCGAACTGCTTCGACAGGCCAGGGGAAGCGCCAGCGGAAGCGTGGCGGGAAGTGAATCAGGGAGGGGTCAAGTTCCAGCAGTGCGGCAGCGTGCAGAGGCGCCTCAGCAGGTTGGGTGAAGAGCTGACGGACGAGGGAGGCGAAGCGGGCGGATTGCCCCGGGCCGGGATGAGTGGAGGGCTGGTGGAGATCCGCATGGTCTTTGGCGAGGGAGAGGCGGTCCCCTTCAGCGGCGGCAGCGCTGGCCAGCCAGGGGTCATCCACGGATTGAGCCGCGAGGAGTTGATTGGCGGCTCT
>VFQU01000828.1_pt1 | contig 22042 bp, 15 predicted proteins | sample 3512311 | NCBI WGS metagenome assembly VFQU01 (sample SAMN10412377, study PRJNA504923) | tailings metagenome | isolation source: Relicate 3 Philex TSF3 active mining site | place: Philippines: Tuba, Benguet | collected 2017-08-29
TGCTGGCTCTGGCCATCTCGGCATGACGTCATCCTCAGTCAACGCGAACTGAGCCTTTTATTTTCGGCGTACTGATTTTTCATGACGGGCTGCCGGGCCCGATCGGGCGACCGTGGGTTCATCCAGGTCGAATGGCGATGCGCACGCCTTTCGGATTCACGCTGCGCCGGCCGCGCGCTGCCGGGCCGATCCCGGCGAACGGGGCGTTCGGTCGATCTTCTTCTGCTCGTTCGGCAGCTTCGATACGCCCGATGCCCAGGTGGCCGCTCAGCCCGAGCCGCTGGCCGGCCGCTCGCGCCCGCGGCACGACTTCCACGCCGCGACGCTCGAGCTCGGCGTCGCGCAGCCGGTGACGAGGTTCGCGGCTTCGGAATTCGTCCGCTCGCCTGACCCGCAGCGACGACAGGTTCGATCACAGCTAGGGCAAGCACCCGGTCGTGTGCGGCGGCGCCGTGCAGGGGCAACGCCTCTTCGGCCGCGTGCTGGATGTGTCCGCCGGCGGCGCCGACTGCGTGGCGACAGCACGCTGATCCCGCGCGTCGCGATCAAACAGCACGGCGCGACGCCGGCGCGCGGGTTCGGCGTCGAGCCGGCCTGCTGTCCGCGCTGTTTCCGAACCTGCCGGCCTTTTATCAGAGTGTTCTAGGTTTCATGCGGCCAGCCTGAGCGGGCCGCGCGTCAGCCGCGCAGCACGGCGCCGCTCAGCACATCGCGGATCTCGGTCGGCTGGCCGAGCCCGCCGAGCGGTCCGTCGACGACCGCGTCGAGCTCGGCGCCGAACGCCGCATGCACCTCGTCCGCGCTGCGCGCCGGCGCCGCGCCGTGCCGGTTCGCGCTGGTCGACACCAGGGCGGCGCCGAACCGGCGACACAGCTCGGCCGCGATCGGATGCGCGGTCACGCGCACGGCGATGCCGGTGTGGTCGCCGCGGATCCAGCCCGGCGCGGCCGGACCGGCCGGGAATACCCAGGTGTAGGGCCCCGGCCAGGTCGTGCGTACACGCTGCAGGGACGCCGCGGGCACCGCGGCGAGATCGACGTAGGCGAGCACCTGGTCGAGATCGGCGCCGATCAGCAGCACGCCCTGCGTGCGCGGGCGCTGCTTGAGCGCGAACAACCGCTCGCAGGCGCGCGCATCGTGCGGGTCGCAGCCGAGGCCGTAGACCGCCTCGGTCGGATAGGCGACGACGCCGCCGGCGCGCAGCGCCGTCAGGGCCGGCTCGAGCAGGTCGGACATGACGTCGCCGCGTGTGTCGGAGTCGCCCGCCGGCCTCAGCCGGCCGGGCGCTTTCCTGCGGCCTTCTTGACCGCCTTCTTCGCCGCCGTCTTCTTCGCCGGCGCCTTCTTGGCAGCGGTCTTCTTGACGGCAGTCTTCTTCGCGGTCGTCTTGGCCGGCGCCTGGACGGCCTTGGCGGCCGTCTTCTTGGCCGCCGCGCCGGTGGCCGCGCTGTCGGTCTTGCGGCCCTTGCCGAAGCGGCCGCCGCGCTTGGGGCGATCCGGCGCCGCGGCGAGCAGTTCGGTGCATTCGGCCAGCGTCAGCGAAGTCGGTTCGCGATCCTTCGGAATCCGCGCGTTCTTGTTGCCGTCGCTGATGTACGGACCGTAGCGGCCGTTCAGCACCTGAATGCCGTCGCCGAAGTCGCGGATGATGCGGTTGGCGGCGGCCTCGAGCTTATCGCGGATCAGCGTGCGCGCGTGATCGAGGTCGATCGTGTACGGATCGTCCTCCTTCTTGAGCGAGGCGTAGATGCTGCCCTGCTTGACGAACGGACCGAAGCGGCCGACGCCGACGCTGATCGTCTCGCCGTCCTCGCCGGTGCCGAGCACGCGCGGCAGCTTGAACAGCTCCAGCGCCTCGGCCAGCGTGATCGTGTGCATGCTCTGCCCGGTCCGCAGCGACGCGAACGTGGGTTTCTCCTCGTCGTCCTTGGTGCCGATCTGCGCGAACGGCCCGTAGCGGCCCAGGCGCACCTGCACCGGCTTGCCGCTGACCGGGTCGACGCCGAGCTCGCGCGCGCCGGTCGCCTCGGAGCGGTCCACGCTCTCGTTCTTGTCGTCGACCTGCGCCTTGAACGGCTTCCAGAACTTCTCGAGCAGCGGGACCCAGTCCTCCTCGCCGCGGCTGACCGCGTCGAGCTCGTCCTCGAGTTTGGCCGTGAAATCGTAGTCGACGTACTGCGTGAAGTGGCCCGACAGGAACTTGGCCACGGCGCGGCCGACGTCGGTCGGCCGGAACCGGCGGTTGTCGAGGATCACGTACTCGCGGTTCTGCAGCACCTGGATGATGCTGGCGTAGGTCGACGGACGGCCGATGCCGTATTCCTCGAGCGCCTTGACCAGCGAGGCTTCCGAATAGCGCGGCGGCGGCTCGGTGAAGTGCTGGTCGGCCTCGATCGCGGCCAGCGGCACAGCCTCGCCGAGCGCCATCTTCGGCAGCTTGCGGCCCTCGTCCTCGTCCTCGGCATTCTTCTGGTCGCGTCCTTCCTCGTAGACCGCGAGGAAGCCCGGATCGACGACCGTGGTGCCGCTGGCGCGGAACATCGAATCGCCGCCGGCGTCCAGATCGACACTGACGGTGTTGAGCGTCGCGTGCTGCATCTGGCTGGCCAGCGCGCGCTTCCAGATCAGCTCGTAGAGCTTGCGTTGCTCGTCGCTCAAGTACTGCGCGACGTCCTTCGGGCGGTGCGCGGCGGACGTCGGACGGATCGCCTCGTGCGCCTCCTGGGCGTTCTTGGACTTGTTGCGGTAGACGTGCGGCTGCTCGGGCAGGGCGCGCGGTCCGAAGTCGCGGCCGATCACCTCGCGCAGCTCGGTGATCGCATCGGCCGACAGCGACACCGCGTCGGTACGCATGTAGGTGATCAGGCCGACCACGCCTTCGTCGCCGAGCGCGACGCCTTCGTACAGTTGCTGCGCCAGGCGCATCGTGCGGCTGGTCGTGAAGCCGAGCTTGCGCGCGGCCTCCTGCTGCAGCGTGGAGGTCGTGAACGGCGGCGACGGGCGGCGCTTGCGCTCCTTCGATTCGACGTTGGCGACGACCAGGCGGCCCTGCGCCGAACGCTCCAGCGCGGCGCGCGCCGCGAGCGCGTCTTCCTCGTTGGTGAGATCGAACTGCTCGAACTTCTTGCCGCGCAGCGTCAGCAGGCGTGCCTTGAACGCCTGGTCCGGATGCGCGCAGTCCGCCTCGATCGTCCAGTACTCGCGCGCCTTGAACGCTTCGATCTCCTCCTCGCGCTCGGCGATCATGCGCAGCGCCGGCGACTGCACGCGTCCGGCCGACAGGCCGCGCTGCACCTTGCGCCACAGCACCGGCGACAGATTGAAGCCGACCAGGTAGTCGAGCGCGCGGCGCGCTTGCTGCGCGTTGACCAGGTCCATCGACAGCCGCCGCGGATTGGCGACGGCTTCCTTGATCGCGCGCGGCGTGATCTCGGAGAACACGACCCGGTGCAGCTTCTTGCCGTCGAGCAGGTCGCGCTGACGCAGAATCTCGGCGATGTGCCAGGAGATCGCCTCGCCTTCGCGATCCAAGTCGGTCGCCAGATACAGGGCTTCGGCCTTGGCCGCCGCCTTGGCGATCGCGGCGACGTGCTTCTCGTTCTTGTCGATCAGCTCGTAGTTCATCCGGAACTGGTGCTCGGGATCGACCGCGCCTTCCTTGGGTACCAGATCGCGCACGTGGCCGTACGAGGCGAGGACCTCGAAGTCCTTGCCGAGGTATTTGTTGATCGTCTTGGCTTTGGCGGGCGATTCGACGATGAGCAGATTCTTGGCCATTTTTGTCCTGTCGCACCGCTCTGGCGCGGCGTCGCCGCCCGGTATCCGGACCGAGCGGAAATCGTTGTCGGGGGAGATGTCCGATGCCGGCTGGCATCGACGCTCTATATTCAGTGGAAACACGCCGTCTCCGGGCTGTCAAGCCCGGGTGCCCGAGCGCAAGGCCAATTTGTGAGCTGGCTCAATAAGATGCGCGAGCGCATCTAGGATGCGGCACGGCGTGCATAGCGGCCGCCGCTCTCGCTGTCGACGCTGCCCTCCATCTCGAGCACGAGCAGCATCGAGGACAGCGACGGCACCGGCAGGCCGGTGCGCTGTGCGAGCACGTCGACCGTGACCGGGTCGTGGCCGAGCGCGTCGAGCAGCCGGGCGTAGTCGGGGTCTCCAGCGCGGCCGTGCGGCGCCGCGGGCCGGTCCGGCGCTGCGGCCGCCGCCAGCGCGGCAGCGGCGAGCCGGCCGCGCAGATGATCGCCGAGCTCGCCGGCCAGCGGCGCGAGCTCGGCGATCAGCTCCTCGACCGTCTCGGTCAGCCGGGCACCGTCGCGGATCAGCTGATGGCAGCCGCGCGCGAGCGGATTGTGGATCGAGCCGGGGATCGCGAAGACCTCGCGGCCCTGTTCCATCGCGTAGCGCGCGGTGATCAGCGAGCCGGACTTGATCCCGGCCTCGACGACCAGGGTGCCGAGCGAGAGTCCGGCGATGATGCGGTTGCGGCGCGGGAAATGCTCCGGGCGCCCGGTCGTGCCCGGCGGGAACTCGCTGACCAGCGCGCCGGCCGCGCCGATTCGCGCCGCCAGCTCGCGGTGCTGACGCGGGTAGACCTGGTCCGGTCCGGTGCCGAGCACCGCGATCGTGCAGCCGCCGGCGTCGAGCGCGGCGGCATGGGCGGCACCGTCGATGCCCTCGGCCAGGCCGCTGGTCACCGTGAAGCCCGCGGCGGCCAGCGCGCGCGCGAAACTGCGCGCGGTCGCCAGGCCGCCGGCAGCGGCGTTGCGGCTGCCGACGACGGCGACCTGCGGCATCCACAGCCGTGCCGGTTCGCCGACGACGTACAGCGCGGCCGGCGCACCCGGTATCGCGCGCAGCAGCGGCGGAAAGTCCGGATCGGTGCATGGAATCAGATGGTGCTGCGGCTCGGCCAGCCAGGCGCGATCGGCGGCGATCGCGTCGGCATCGGGTGCGCAGGCCCAGGCGCGTGCCGCCTCGCCGGCTTCCTCGTCGCCGCGTCGGCGCAGCGTGTCGAGCACGCCGGCGGCGTCGCCGTGACGGTCCAGCAGCCGGCGCAGGCGGGCCGGGCCGAGTCCGGGTGCGCGCAGCAGGATCAGCCAGGCATCCGTCGTAGAGGCGTTCGCGTCCATGCCGGCCAGTCTAGCCAGTGCCCGTCGCACGAATCGCGACAGCGCGCGCGGTTGCGCGATCACGCGGCGGCAGGAGCCGCTGTCGCCCGGACCGCGCGAGAGCGGCGGTAGCGAGCGCCGGCATGCGGGCGCTCGCGTGCCGGCGCCGTTACGGCGCCGCGGTCAGCGTCCCGCGGTCAGGGAGTCGAATCCGGATCGTGCAGCCAGTCGCCGATGCGGATCGGCTTGACCGTGTCCATCACGAGGCCGTAGCTGACCTGGTCGAACGTGCGGAAGACCAGGACGTGGCCGACGAACTCGGGCGGCAGCTCGACCTTGGCGTCCTTCGGGTTGAAGAACTTGCGCGTGCTGTTCTCGGGATAGTCGGTGCGGTCCACGACGGTCTCGCCGCTGTGGTAGATCGAATAGACCTGGCCGTTCTCGACGCCGTTCTCGGCGCCGCGCGACAGCGCCACGACCTGCTTGGGACCGACCGCGTTGAGCGCGTCGGTGAACGCGATCACGCGCATGCCGTCGGGCACCGACGCGGGCGGATGCGGCACGTATTCGTCGTCGTAGGGACGTTCCTCGATCGGCAGCACGAAATCGCCGGGGCGCACTTCGAAATCCGCCTCGCCGACCAGGACCGAGGCCGGATTGCCGGCACGCGTGACCTCGACGGTCGCGTAGTCGAGCATCTCGTAGCCGAGGAAGCGCACGCGGCCCTTCAGCGAGAACTCGTGCGGGCCGTGCCGCCACAGCAGGGCGCGACGGCCGTCGCGCGCATCGCGCTCCTGGCGGTGAATCTTCTGAGGATCGCCCTTCACGTCGGGCGGCGTGTCGTAGTAGCGGCCGATCGGTCGCACCAGCGCCAGCCGCTGACCCGGCTGCGCGTCGAGGCCGCGCACGTAGACCAGGTGGCCGCTGGTGCCGCGCAGGCGGTCTTCCTCGATGCCGACCACGTGCGGCGCGTTGCGCAGCTGCTCGTCGTCGAGGATGCGCGTATGGGTCAGGAACTGCTTGATGTGCGACAGCGGAATCGGCGGCACCGCCTCGTCGACCGGCGTCGCGCGGGCGCGGATCGCCGACAGGCCCGGCCCGTTCGATCCAAGACCGAGCACGAGCTCGTCGCCGGGATAGATCAGATGCGGATTGCGCACCTGCGGGTTGACCTGCCAGATCTCCGGCCACAACCACGGTTTCTTGAGGAACCGCGCCGAGATGTCCCAGAGCGTGTCGCCCTTCTTGACGGTGTAGCGCGCGGGGTGCTGGTCGGCGAGCTCCACCGTCGCGGCATAGGCGGCGAATGCGACCAGCAATCCAGTTGCAACTGGAAGTAGTTTTTTAAGCATGGCGGCCAATTACCTGATTCCCCAATGGCCGCGCGAGTGTAGCCCAACTGTTCAGGGTAGAGAATGACGCCGTTCCCGAAATCGAAACGGCTTTGCGATCCCGCCCAAAGCCGGCAAAATGCGCCCTTCAGACCGGTCCGCGATCGATTTCACGCTTGTGAGTCGGTGCGTTCGCCCGCATCTGTCCTCTCGGAGCACCTTTCAAGCCATGAGCCTGCTGACGATCCTCGAATTCCCCGATCCCCGGCTGCGCACCCGCGCCGAGCCGGTGACCGCGTTCGACCCGGCGCTCAAGCAGCTGGTCGCCGACATGTTCGAGACGATGTACACGGCACCGGGCATCGGTCTGGCCGCGACCCAGGTCGACGTGCACCGCCAGCTGCTGGTCATCGACATCTCCGATACCAAGGACCAGCCGCTGGTCCTGATCAACCCGAAGATCCTCGAACGCGAAGGCAGCCAGACCTACCAGGAAGGCTGCCTGTCGGTGCCCGGCATCTATGCCGACGTCGACCGTGCCGACCGCGTCCGCGTCGAGGCGCAGGGCGTCGACGGCGTGGCATTCACGCTCGACGCCGACGGTCTGCTCGCCGTGTGCATCCAGCACGAGATGGATCATCTGGCCGGCAAGCTCTTCGTCGACTATCTGTCGCCGCTCAAGCGCGAACTGGTCCGCAAGAAGCTCGAAAAGCAGCGCCGGCACAGCCCCGCGCCTGCCGCCGCCAGCGCCTGAACCGCGTCATGTCCGAGCGCCTGCGCCTGGTGTTCGCCGGGACACCGGAGTTCGCCGTTCCGTGTCTGCAGGCCTGCCTGCATGCGCCGGTCGACGTGGTGGCCGTCTACACGCAGCCCGACCGTCCCGCCGGGCGTGGCCGCCAGCTGGCCGCCTCGCCGGTCAAGCAGGCGGCGCTGGCCGCTGCGATCCCGGTCGAGCAACCCGAGACCTTGCGCGATCCGGATGCACGGTCGCGCCTGCGTGCGCTGGCGCCGGATCTGCTGATCGTCGTCGCCTACGGGCTGATCCTGCCGCGCAAGGTGTTGTCGATCCCGGCGCTCGGCTGCTGGAACGTGCATGCCTCGCTGCTGCCGCGCTGGCGCGGCGCCGCGCCGATCCAGCGCGCGCTGCTGGCCGGCGACGCCGAGACCGGCGTGGATCTGATGCGCATGGAGGCGGGCCTCGACACCGGTCCGGTGCTGCTCGAGCGGCGCACTCCGATCGCTCCCGGCGAGACCGGCGGCAGCCTGCACGACCGCCTGGCCGTGCTCGGTGCCGAGGTGCTGGCCGAAGGCCTGGCACGCGTGGTCGCCGGCGAACCGCCGCCCGCCCGCGAACAGCCTGGACACGGCGTGACCTATGCGCACAAGCTCGACAAGGCCGAGGCGCGGCTGGACTGGTCGCTGCCCGCGCCGGCACTGGAGCGGACCGTACGCGCGTTCGATCCCTGGCCGGTCGCCGAGGCCGACATCGGCGGCGAACGGCTGCGCATCTGGTCGGCGCGCGCGATGGACATCCGGCACGCCGCGTCGCCCGGACAGGTGCTCGCAGCCGGTCCGGGCGGCATCGACGTGGCCTGCGGCGAAGGCGTGCTGCGCATCCTCGACGTGCAGCGCGCCGGCGGCCGCCGCATCGCGGTCAGGGACTATCTCAATGCCCGTCCGGAGCTCAGGTCGGCCGCGGGTTCGCCGCTGTGAGCGACGGCGCGCCGCTGCGGGCGCATGCGGCGCGCGCGCTGGCACGGATCGCGCTGGACGGCGTCTCGCTGCGGACCGAGCTGGCTGCGGCCTCCGGCGGGATCGCCGATCCGCGTGATCGCGCGCTGCTCGCGGCGATGCTGTTCGAGTCCGCGCGCGGCTGGCTGCGCTGGGACGCGGCCGCCGCGGCGCTGCTCGACAAGCCGCTGCCGTCGCGCGCGCGAGAGCTGCGCGCATTGCTGGTCGTCGGCTTCGTGCAGCTGGCCGTGCTCGATCTGCCGGCCTACGCGGTCGTCGCCGCCTGCGTCGAGGCGGCCCGCCTGCTCGGCCAGCCGCGCCATGCCGGTCTCGTCAATGCGATCCTGCGGCGCTTCCTGCGCGAGCGTGCCGCGCTCGAGGCGCAGCTCGACTGCGATCCGGTCACGCGCCATGCGCATCCGCGCTGGCTGATCGACGCGATCGCGGCCGACTGGCCGGCGCAGGCCGAGGCGATCCTCGCCGCGAACAACCGCCAGGCGCCGCTGACGCTGCGCGTCAACCGGCGCCGCACCGGACGCGATGCGCTGCTGGCGCGTCTGGAGGAGGCCGGCGTCGCGGCGCAGGCACCGGAAGCGTTGCCCGATGCGCTGATGCTCGAACAGAGCCAGGACGTGACGCGCCTGCCCGGTTACGCGCAGGGACTGTTCTCGGTGCAGGACGGCTCCGCGCAGCGCGTGGCCGAACTGCTCGAGCTGCGCGACGGCCTGCGCGTGCGCGACGCCTGCGCCGCGCCCGGCGGCAAGGCCGCGCATGCGCTGGAACGGGCCGATGTCGCACTGCTCGCACTCGATCGCGATGCGGCGCGGCTGCCGCGCATCGACGAGAACCTGCGCCGGCTCGGCCTCGCGGCGACCGTACGCGCCGGCGACGCGGTGCAGCCCGAGCGCTGGTGGGACGGTCACGCGTTCGACCGCATCCTGATCGACGCGCCGTGTTCGGCGACCGGCATCGTCCGCCGCCAGCCCGACGTCAAGCTGCACCGGCGCGCCGCCGATCTGGCGCCGCTGGCCGCGACGCAGCGCCGCCTGCTCGACGCGCTGTGGCCGCTGCTCGCGCCCGGCGGGCGGCTGGTCTATGCGACCTGCTCGCTGCTTCACGTCGAGAACCAGGCCGTGCTGGCGCAATTCCTGGACGCCCACGACAATGCGGTCGCGTCGCCGCCGCCGGACCGATTCGGCCTGGCCGCCGGCGCGGGGCGGCAGAACCTGCCGGGCGAGGGCGGCATGGACGGTTTCTACTATGCGGTGTTGGAAAAGCCTCGCTAGCGCCGGCGCGCTCGCGCTGCTGCTGGCCGGCTGCGCGCTCGTGCACGAGCAGACGCCCGGCGAGCTGGTCGTGCGCGGCGCCCGGTTCGTGCCGGCGGTCGAGGGCGCGATGCTCGAGCTGGCGCTGGACTGCCGCCTCAGCGGCCCGATGAGCGATGCGCTCGACCGCGGCATCCCGTTGACGTTCAAGATCGACGTGCACGTCGACGCGACGCCGATCCGGCGCCGCATCGAGCTGCGCTACTTTCCGCTGTCGCGCCGCTACCTGCTGCGCGATCCGGACAGCGGCCGTGTGCTGCGCAGCTATGCGGCCTCGGCGGCTCTGCTCGACGGTCTGCGCGTGCTGCATCTGCCGCTCGACGGCGATTCGCCGCGCCAGGCGGCCGGACATGCGCGGGTGCAGATCGGCTTGGAGCGCTCGGCGCTGCCGGGCCCGCTGCGACTGCCGGCGCTGTTCGAGCCGGCCTGGCATCTGCGTTCGGCGGAGTACGCATGGCCTATCGGCGCTGGCTGATCGTGTTCTGGCGCCGCCTGCTGCCGGCCGTCGCGGTGCTGGCGCTGCTGCTCGCGTCGCTGAAGCTGGCCGAGGAGGCGACCGGCGGCAACGCCGCGCTGGCGCGCCAGTATCCGTGGGTGCTCGGCGGCGCGCTGCTCGCGCTGGCGACGCTCGCGGCCGCGATCGGCTACCGGCTGTGGCGCCTGCGCGCCGACCTGGCGCGCGAGGCGCCGGCCGCGCGGCTGACCCGCCGGCTGCTGATCATGCTGATCCTGCTCGCGGTGCCGCCGGTGGTGGTCGTCTACGGCTTCGCGCTGCGCTTCCTCAATGCGACCGTCGACACCTGGTTCAACCTGCCGCTGGAGCGCTCGCTCGACGACGCGCTGGAGATCGCGCGCATCGTCATCGACGAGCGCATGCAGAGCGCCGAGCTCGACACCAGCCTGGTCGCGCGCGATCTGGAGGGCGTGTCCGAAGGCGAGCTGCAGGGCCTGGTCGACACCGCGATCGACCGCCTGGACGCGCTGGAGCTGACCGTCTTCGGCAGCGACCGCCGGATCCTGGCGACCGCCAGCTCCGATCCGCGCTTCCTCGATCCGCCGCTGCCGGACGCGGCCTTGTTGCTGAGATTGTCGGCCGAGGGCCGCTACGCCGCGTCCGAGCCGCTCGGCGACCTGCTCGCGATCCGCGTCGTGCTACGCGTCGGCGGCACGCGGCCTGGCAACGAGCGGCTGCTGCAGGCGCTGTTCGCGCTGCCCGAGCGGCTGCAGCCGCTGACGCGCAGCGTCGAGACCGCGACGTTCCAGTATCAGCAGCTGAAGTTCCTGCGCGGCTCGCTGAAGCTGACGTTCGCGCTGATCCTGAGCTTCGTGCTGTTGCTGTCGGTGCTGTTCGCGGTGCTGGCCGCGTTCGGCGTCGCGCGCCGTCTGGTCGCGCCGGTCGGCCGCCTCGTCGCAGCGACGCGCGCGGTCGGCGCCGGCCGCTACGACACGCCGCTGCCGCCGGCCAGCAACGACGAACTCGGCTTTCTGGTCCGGTCGTTCGCGCAGATGACGCGCGATCTGGAACTGGCCGGCGCGCACGCGCGCAGCAGCGCGCAGGAGACCGAACAGCAGCGCGGCTGGCTCGAGGCGGTTCTGGAACGTCTGTCCGCCGGCGTGCTCGGCTTCGATCGCGACGGCGCGCTGCGCATCGCCAACCACGCCGCCGAGACGATCCTCGGCGTGAACCTGTCGCGCGCCAACGGCCGCTCGCTGGTCGAGATCCGCCGCCAGTGGCCGCAGCTGGCCGGCTTCATCGAACCGCTGGCGCGGCATCTGCGCGAACGGCTGCGCGAATGGCGCGAGGAACTGGTCATCGAGACCGAAAGCGGCCGCCGCGTGCTGATGCTGCGCGGCGCGGCATTGCCGGGCGATGCCGGCTTCGTCGCGGTCTTCGACGACCTGACCGTGCTCAACCGGGCCGAGCGCGACGCCGCCTGGGGCGAAGTCGCGCGGCGTCTCGCACACGAGGTCAAGAATCCGCTGACGCCGATCCAGCTCGCCGCCGAGCGGCTGCGCCGCCGTTTCCTCGGCCGCATGCCGGCCGACGACGCCGAGCTGCTCGACCGCGCGACGCATACGATCGTCAGCCAGGTCGAGGCGCTCAAGACGATGGTCAACGCGTTCGGCGACTATGCGCGGCCGCCGCAGCTGTCGACGCAGCCGATCGCGCTGCATGCCCTGCTCGACGAGGTGCTCGATCTCTACGCGAACGACCAGCGCATTGCGCTGACGCGCGATCTCGCCGAGGGCGAGCCGCTGGTGCGCGCCGACGCGGTGCGGCTGCGGCAGGCCCTGCACAACCTGCTCAAGAACGCGCTGGAAGCGGTCGGCGAGGAGATCAAGCCGCAGATCCAGGTCGCCACGCGCACGCTGCACGCCGACGGCGGTGACTGGGTCGACCTGATCGTCGCCGACAACGGTCCCGGCCTGCCGGCCGATTTCGGCGAGCGCTGGTTCGAGCCGTACACGACCAGCAAGGAAAAAGGCACCGGCCTGGGCCTGGCGGTCGTCAAGAAGATCGCCGAGGAGCACGGCGGCAGCGTGCGCGCCGCCAATCGCGAACGCGGCGGCGCGGAGTTCGTGCTGCGGCTGCCGCTCGAGGCGCTCTGACGGGTCTCGGAATACGAGCCTGCCTCGCTCCGATCGCGAAACCTCGATCGATCAAGCCGGATCGTTCGACGCCCGGTCGCAACGCGATGCGGCACGTTGCGGCGCGCGCGCATCACGATTCGGACACGCGGCCGCCGTCGGCGTCGAGAGTGTCGGTCGCCGGCAGCCGTCGGGAGCTTGCCTCGCCCGACGGGAGGCCGCACCGCGACCGGTGTCGAGCACCGGGCATGCGGCGGCGGGCCGTCGAGGCAGCGCCGACGCATGGCGTCCTGCGATCGATCGTCGAGACGACCGCGACCGCCTGCTGTTTCGCTGTCCGAAGACGCTCGACGAGTCCTTCTCGATCGACGAGCCCGCTGCGTCTGCGCAGAACGTCCGTCCGCGCGACTGCGCGACTGCGCGACTGCGCGTCTGTGTGCGGTGCGATCCGGTTCCGGATCGCACCGCACCGCCAACTCACGTCGTGGTTGGCCCGCCGCGGCGCCACCGGCCCTCAGCTCGCGCCGCGCAGGACCGTCACCGGTGGCGTCCGCGCGATCCGCCGCGTGCCGGCCAGGCCCGCCAGCATGACCAGCACGGTCGAGGCGATCGCGATCGCGCCGAGCGTGCCGAACGGCGGCCAGTAGTCGGGCAGGCGGAACACGGTACGCGCCAGCGCGATGCCGGTGGCCGCGGCACCGCCGGCCGCGACGACGCCGGCGAGCAGGCCGAGCGCCGCGAATTCGCCGAGCACGGCCGCGTTGAGCTGACCGTTGTTGGCGCCGAGCGTGCGCAGCAGCGCGATCTCGAACCGGCGCTCGTCGGCAGTCGCCGCGAGCGCGGCCAGCAGCACCAGCAGGCCGGCGATCAGGCTGAAGCCGAGCACCCAGGTCACGGCCGAGGAGACGCGCTCGATGATGTCGCGCACGCGGTCGAGGATCGCGTTGATGTCGACCAGCGAGACGTTCGGCAGCGCACGCGACAGCTCGGCGAGACCGGCCGAGGCCGGCGGCAGATGGAAGCTCGCGATGAAACTGTGCGGCAGCGCCTCGCCGTGCGCCGGATCGAGCATCATGAAGAAGTTGACGCGGAACGAGTCCCAGTCGACCTCGCGCACGCTCGATACCGTCGCGGTGACCTCCTGGTCGCCGATGCGCAGCGTCATCGTGTCGCCGAGCGCGAGCTTGAACATCTCGAACCAGCTCTGATCGACCGACAGCTGCGGCGACGCGTCGTCGGCACCGTGCCAGGTTCCCTGCATGATGCGGTTGGACGGCGGCACCTCGGCGCTCCAGGACACGCGGACCTCGCCTTCGATCCAGTTGCCGGCGCGTTCGTCGGCGTAGTCGGCCGCGTGCGGCGGCTTGCCGTTGATCGCGACCAGCTTGCCGGCCGCGAGCGGCAGCAGGCTGAGGTTGCGCGCGCCGAGCGTGTCCAGGCGTGCCTCGAACTCCTGGCGCTGGTCCGGCTGCACGTTGAGCACGAAGTAGTTCGGCGTGTCGGTCGGCAGGTCGGCGCGCCAGCGCTCGAGCAGCGACGGGCCGATCACCGCGAGCAGGTCGAGTGCGGTCAGGCTGAGCGCGAGCGCGCCGACCTGGATCAGCGTCAGCGCGCGCCGTCGCACCAGGTTGGCCAGGCCGAAGCGCAGTGCGCCGGGCAGACGGCGGCCGCCGGCGCGCAGCAGCTTGAGCAGCAGCAGGCTGACCGCGAGCGTCGCGAGCGCGACGCCGAGCAGGCCGCCGCCGAGCACGCCGGCCAGGCGGCCCGATCCGCTCTCGATCAGGATCAGCAGCGCGCCGACCGCGAACGGCAGCAGATACAGCGCGTCGAAGCGGCGGATCCGTGTGTCGAGATCGCGCCGGAACACGCGCATCGGCTCGACGTCGCGCAGGCGCAGCAGCGGCGGCAGCGCGAAGCCGAACAGCACGGCCAGGCCGATCAGGAACGCCGACAGCGACGGTCCCCACGGCAGCGCCGGCACGGCGCCCGGCAGCAGCTCGCGCGCGAACGCGAACGCCGCCTCCTGCAGGCCCAGGCCCAGCGCCGCGCCGATCAGGCTGGCCGGCACCGCGAGCAGGGCCAGTTCCAGCGTCAGCGCCAGCACGATCTCGCCGCGGCTGGCGCCGAGGCAGCGCAGCAGCGCGACCTCCTCGGTCTTGCGCCGCGCGAAGCGCTGCGCGGCCAGCGCGACGGCGATGCCGGCGAGCAGGGCGGCGAGCAGCGCCGCCAGCCGCAGGAAGCTCTCGCCGCGCTCGAACGCGGTGCGCAGGTTCTGCTGCGCGTCCTCGACGCTGGTCAGGCGCGCCGCCGGCGGCAGGTGTTCGCGGGCCCAGGCCGCATAGCGCTCGACCGCCGGCGCGTCGCCGGCGACCAGCAACCGGTAGCTGGCGCGGCTGCCGGGACCGAGCAGTCCGGCCGCGTCGGCATCGGCCAGGCTCATCAGCACGGTCGGCGCGAACTGGAATACCGAGCCGCCCGGCGCATTGACGATCTCGCCGGCGATCGCGAGGTCGCGGCCGCCGATCTGCAGGCGCTCGCCGACGTTGCGACCGAGGCCGACCAGGACCGCGCGATCGGCGTAGACCTCGCCCGGCGCCGGCGCCGCGGCCTCGCGCGCGCTGCCGTCGGCGCCGCGCACGCTGAGCGCGCCGCGCAGTGGAAAGGCCGGATCGACCGCGCGGATCTCGGTGAACTGACTGGCATCGCCGGAAAAGACGACGCTCGAGAACTCGACGATGCGGTTGGTCGCCAGGCCGTTGCGGCTCGCCTCCTCAACGAAGTCTTCGGGCAGTGCGCTGCGTCGTGCGCTGACGCCGAGATCGCCGCCGAGCAGTTCGGCAGCCGAGGCGACGATCGCGCGCTCGACGCGCGCTGCCAGCGTGCCGACCGCGGCCAGCGCCGCGACCGCCAGCACCAGGGCCGCGGCCAGCGTGGCCAGTTCGCCGTGGCGGAACTCGCGGCGCAAGCTGCGCGCGGCGAACGCGACCGGCTTCATGCCGCGTCCTCGACCAGGCGCCCGTCGCGCATGTGAACGGTGCGCGCGCAGCGCGCGGCGAGCGTGGGGTCGTGGGTGACCAGGACCAGGGTCGTCGCGTGCTCGCGGTTCATCGCGAACAGCAGGTCGGTGATCGCCGCGCCGGTGCGCTGGTCGAGGTTGCCGGTCGGCTCGTCGGCGAACAGCAGGGCCGGACCGTGCACGAACGCGCGCGCCAGCGCGACGCGCTGCTGCTCGCCGCCGGAGAGCTGGTGCGGATAGTGGTGCAGGCGCTGGCCGAGGCCGACGTCGCCGAGCGCCCGCTGCGCGCGCTCGCGCGCGTCGTCACGGCCTTCGAGCTCCAGCGGCAGCATGACGTTCTCCTCGGCGCTCAGTGCCGGCAGCAGGTGGAACGACTGGAACACGAAGCCGACCAGCCGGCGCCGCAGCCGCGCGCGTGCCTCCTCGTCGAGCGTATCGAGCCGCTGGCCGTCCAGCGTGACCTCGCCGCCCGTCGGCCGGTCCAGGCCGGCCAGCAGGCCGAGCAGGGTCGTCTTGCCGGAGCCGGACGCGCCGACGATCGCGAGGCTGGCGCCGCGTGCGACCGAGAGGCTGACCTCGTCGAGGATCGTCAGGCGCCCGTCGGGGCCGTCGACGGCTTTGCTAAGCTTCCGGGCACTCAGGACGGTTTCGGAATCGAGGGTCATGCTGCGAGGTTTCCTGTGGGTGATGCTGGTGGTGGGGATCGTGGCGCCGCTGCCGGTGCCGGCGGCCCCGTTACGGACGGGGCCGGTGCTGGTGCTCGGCGACTCGCTGTCGGCCGCGTACGGCATCCCGATCGCGGCCGGCTGGGTCAGCCTGCTCGAGGCGCGCCTGCGTGCCGCGGCGGCGCCGCGCGAGGTCGTCAACGCGTCGATCAGCGGCGAAACCACCGCCGGCGGACTGGCGCGTCTGCCCAAGCTGCTGGCCGAACACGAGCCGGCGCTGGTCGTCGTCGAGCTCGGCGCCAACGATGCGCTGCGCGGCCTGCCGATCGCCGCACCGCGCGAGAATCTGCGCCGCATCGTCGAGCAGGTCCACGAGTCCGGCGCGCGCGTGCTGCTGCTCGGCATCGAGATTCCGGTCAACTACGGGCCGCAGTACCGCGACAGCCTGAGAGCGATGTATCGTGACTTGGCGGCCGATTTCAACCTGCCATTGGTCCCGTTCCTGCTCGACGGGGTCGCGCTCGATCCGGATCTGATGCAGGCCGACGGCCTGCATCCGACCGCGGCCGCCCAGCCCAGGCTGCTCGACAACGTCTGGCCGGCGCTCGAGAAGACGCTGCAGCCCTGAGCGCGCGATGACCGTTCCCGGCCGCCTCGCCGCCGCCTTTGTTCGCTTTTCGTACGGGATGATCCTGATGACCGCTGCGACCGTGTCCTCCCCTGACGCTCACGCCGAGGCCGCCGCGACGCGGCCGGTCCTGGCGATCCACGGCGGCGGCGTGATCCGCTCGACGCTGACGCCGGAAATCGAGGCCTCGGTCAAGGCCGATCTGCGGCGCGCGCTCGATGCCGGCTACGGCGTGCTCGAAGCCGGCGGCAGCGCGGTCGACGCGGTCGCGCGCGCGGTCGTCGCGCTCGAGGACTCGCCGCATTTCAACGCCGGCAAGGGCGCCGTGTTCACGCACGACGGACGCAACGAGCTCGATGCCTCGATCATGGACGGCAGCACGCGCCGCGCCGGCGCGATCGCCGGCGTGACGCACGTGCGCAATCCGGTCTTGCTGGCGCGCGCGGTCATGGAGCGCTCGCCGCACGTGATGCTGATCGGCGAGGGCGCCGAGGCGTTCGGACGCAGCATCGAGGGCATCGATTTCGTCGAGCCCGCGTACTTCCACACCGACGTGCGCTGGCGGCAGCTGCGCGAGGCGATCGAGAAGGAGGCCAAGCGCGAGCCCTCGGCGCAGGGACGGGCGATCCACTACGGCACGGTCGGCGCGGTCGCGCTCGACGCGCGCGGCCGGCTCGCCGCGGCGACCTCGACCGGCGGCATGACCAACAAGCGCTGGGGCCGCGTCGGCGATTCGCCGATCATCGGCGCCGGCACCTATGCCGACGCGCGCTGCGCGGTTTCGGCGACCGGCTGGGGCGAGTTCTTCATCCGAGCGGCGGTCGCGCACGACATCTGCGCGCGAGTCGAGTATGGGCGGCAGGCGCTGGCCGAGGCCGCGCGCACGGTGATCATGGAGACGATCCCCGCGCTCGGCGGCGACGGCGGCGTGATCGCGATCGACGCGCAGGGCCAGGTGACGCTGCCGTTCAACACCGACGGCATGTATCGCGGCTGGGTCGATCGCGACGGCAACCACCACGTGGCGATCCTGGCCGACGAGCGCTGATCGCCGGTCGCGACGCGCTCACGACGCTCGGCGAGACCGTACGCATGTACGGCCGGTCCGGCGTTCAGGCGAAGACCGGATCCTCCAGCGGCAGCAGATCCACGCCGCAGACCAGTCCCTCGACCCAGTCGATGAAGCGCTGCACGTTTTCGTGGCCGGCGATCGGCAGGCCGTGCTGCGGCACGATCATGTCGATGTCGAGCTTACGCGCGCGCCGCGCCCACCACCGGCACGCCCGGTTCGAGGCCATGTAGCGGCGGTGGAACGCGGCCATCGTCGGCACGTGTTGCGTGAAGTCGGTGACCGGCACATAAGGCGCGTCGACCATCGAGGCGCCGAGGTCGCCGCTGAACAGGATGCGGCTGATCGGATCGTAGAACTGGAAGTTGCCGACGCTGTGCAGGAAATGCGCCGGGATGGCCTGCAGCGCCGTATTGCCGATCGGAATCTCGGAACCTTCGTCGGGCAGCAACAGATAGCGGTCGGCGCCGGTATCTTTCTGGTAGTGCGGCACGCTGTGCGGAATGAAGCGGCCCCACAGCCGCGAGCAGACCACGCGCGCCGAGGTGTACATCAGCCAGCGGTCGACCGAACCGATGATGTCCGGATCCTGATGCGAGGCGATGATCCAGTCCAGGTCGCGCGGCTGCACGTAGCGCGTCATCGCCAGGCTGAGCGGTGTATAGAGCAGGGCGCCGCCCGGATCGATCAGCGCCGAGCGGCCGCCGTGCATGACCAGGAACTGGTTCGCCTGCACGCCGTCGTCGCCGCGCACCAGGTCGTTGAAGGCCACGCAGAGGTGGTCTCCCTTACGAAACAGTTCGGTTGCCATCGATCGGGGCTCGCAGTCGGCGGAACGCGCATTCTCCCGGCGCTCGTGCCGCCCGCATTTGACATGCATCAAGCCCGTCCGCCTGGCGGCGAGGGCAGCCGCGGGCCCGCACGTGGCGTGCGGGCCCGGGCCGGACGCTCAGCCGCCGGTGGCCGGCGTGCCCTTCAGATGCGTGTCGAGGAAGCGCAGGACCGCGCCGTAGCCCTCGATCTGGTTCTTCTTCTTGGTGAAGCCGTGGCCTTCGTCGTCGAACACGACGTACTCGACCGGCACGCCGTTCTTCTTGACCGCGGCGACGATCTCGTCGGACTCGGCCAGGATCACGCGCGGGTCGTTCTTGCCCTGCAGCACGATCAGCGGTTTGGTGATCTTGTCGGCGTGGAACAGCGGCGAGGTCTCGACCAGGAAGTCGCGCTGCGTCTCCGGATTGCCGATCTCCTGATACAGCGCCTCGCGGAAGCTCTCCCAGTACGGGGGGATGCTCTCGAGCGTGCGCAGCCAGTTGCTGACGCCGAAGATGTCCACGCCGACCTTGAACTCGTCCGGCTTGAACGCCAGTGCGGCCAGCGTCATGTAGCCGCCGTAGCTGCCGCCGGCGATGCCGATCCGGTCGGCGTCGACGTAGTCCAGGCTCTGCAGGTACTGCCGCGGTTGTTGATGCCGAGCACCACGTAGCCGTTGTTGGCCAGGTACTGCAGGAACGGGTTGTAGCCGCGCGTGGTCTGGCCGCCCGGACCGCCGTGTACCCAGACGATCGCCGGCGCCTTGCGCTGCGCGGTGGCCTGGTGCGGCTTCCAGAGGATGTTCGGAATCTCCATGCCGTCGAAGCTCTTGAAGCGCACGACGCTGGAGTCGACCAGGTCGGCCGGGTCGATCTTCGGGCTCAGCGCCGTGGTCAGCCGCTTCGGCTCGGTCTGGCCGAACTCGAAGATGTACAGGTCGTTGGGCTGGCGGTCGCCGTTGAGGAAGAACGTCGCGCGCTGCTCGGAGCGGCCGATGTTGACGCCGCGGATCTCGCCGGCCGGCAGCTTCGGCAGTGCGACGCGCTGGCCAGAGGCCGCATCGTAGACCTCGAAGCGCGTGCTGCCGTCCTCGTTGATCGCCGCAACGCGATACTTGCCGTTGTGCGAGTAGTACGAGAACTCGATGTCCCAATCCTCGCGCTGGACGTCCTCGTGCGTGCCGCCGTCGATCACGTAGCGGCGCAGGCGCTGGAACTCGCTGCCGTCGTTGCTGAGGTAGAGCAGGCTGCCGCCGTCGGGCGCGAAGTCCTGCGCGGCGAAGCTCGCGTCGCCCTCGTGCTTGGACAGGTGGATCAGCTTCTTCTCGCGGCGGTCGTACAGGTACAGGTCGTTGTCGTTGGTCGTGCGGCTCTTGCCGAGCGCCACGTAGCGCTCGTCGCGCGACAGCGGTCCGATCTCGTAGCCCTCCTCGTTCTGGTAGAGCCGCTCGCGCGCATAGGTCTTGGCGTCGTAGCGGTACAGGTCGAAGAACTTCGGGTCGCGCTCGTTGGTGGTCACGTAGAATGCGCCGCCGTCGTGGTCGAAACCGGCGAACTGGGCCTTGAGCTTCTCGCCCGGCGTCAGGTCCTTCTCGCTGCCGTCCGCTTCGATCACGTACAGGTGATTGAGCTCGTTGCCGCCCTGGTCGCGCGTGATCAGCTTGCGGTCGTCGGCCGGAAACCAGGTGATCGCATTGTTGTTGTCGGTGGTGGACTGCGTGACCGGCGTCCATTCGCCGCCGTCGGCCGACATCGTGTAGGCGTTCCAGACACCGCTCTTGTTCGACGAGAACAGGATGCGGCGCTCGTCCGGCGAGAACGAGGCGCCGCCGATCGCGACCGTGTCGACGAAGTCTTCTATCGAATAGTGCTTGGTCGGACGCGCCACCTCGGCGACGGCGGCCGGTGCCGGCGCGGCGGTCGGTGCCGGCGGAGGCGGCTCGGGCGGCTTGCAGCCGCCGAGCACGACGGCGGTCGCCAGGGCGGAAGCGATGAACGGAATGCGATGCGACATGGAAGGTCTCGCCGATTCGGAGCCGGGCAGGATTGGTCCGTGAACCCGGCAGGCGCCCGACGCCCCCGCAAGCGGACCCGCCGGCGCGACCGGCTCCGGGCCGCGCGCCTGTGCACATGGCGGCCGCGGCAGCCGCCGCGGCGACGTGCTCGGACGGCCGGTACGGACCCTAGCACGCGTCGCGCGCGGACTCATCTGGCGGAAGTCATCGCGTCCCGGGCCGGTTTGCATTCGCCGGCGCGGCTTGCCAAGCTGCGGGCCCGCTGCCGTTGCATATGCCCATGTCGACCCGACCGCGTCTCGTCTTGATCGACGGCTCGTCGTATCTGTTCCGCGCGTTCCACGCGCTGCCGCCGCTGACCAATGCGGCCGGCGAGCCGACCGGCGCGCTGTTCGGCGTGGTCAACATGCTGCGCTCCACGCTCAAGGAACGGCCCGAGTACGCGGCTTTCGTCGGCGATGCGCCCGGTCCGACCTTCCGCGACGCGCTGTATCCGGCCTACAAGGCCAACCGCGCGCCGACGCCGCCGGACCTGCTCGCGCAGGTGCAGCCGATGTTCGAGATCGTCGGCGCGCTCGGCTTTCCGATCCTGTGCGTGCCCGGCGTCGAGGCCGACGACGTGATCGGCACGCTGGCGGTGCAGGCCGAACGGCTCGGCATCGACGTCGTCATCTCCACCGGCGACAAAGATTTCGCACAGCTGGTCTCGCCGCACGTGCGCCTGGTCAACACGATGACCAACACCGTGACCGACGTCGACGGCGTGCTCGCCAAGTTCGGCGTGTCGCCGGAGCGCATCGTCGACTTCCTCGCGCTGACCGGCGATGCGATCGACAACGTGCCCGGCGTCGAGAAGTGCGGCCCGAAGACCGCGGCGCGCTGGCTGACCGAGTACGGCTCGCTCGACGGCGTGATCGGCCGCGCCGGCGAGGTCGGCGGCAAGATCGGCGAGAACCTGCGCCAGGCGCTGGCGCAACTGCCGCTGTCACGCGAGCTGGTCACGATCAAGACCGACGTCGCGCTCGATCGGGGGCCGGACGCGTTGCGGCTGCGCGAGCGCGACGTCGAGGCGCTGCGCGTGCTGTATCGGCGCTACGAGTTCAACGCCGCGCTCAAGGAGCTCGATGCGGCGTCCGGTGCCGATGCCGCGCCGGCCGTCGCGGCGCCGGTGCAGACACCACCGGTCGTCGCCGAGGGCGCCGCGGCACCGGGCGAGTACGAGCTGGTGGTCGACCCGGCCCGGCTCGAGCACTGGCTGCAGCAGCTGCATGCGGCGCCGCTGATCGCGTTCGACACCGAGACCACCTCGATCGATCCGATGCGCGCCGAGATCGTCGGCGTCTCGTTCGCGGTCGAGTCCGGCCGCGCCGCCTACGTGCCGCTCGGACACGACTATCCGGGTGCGCCGGTCCAGCTCGACCGCGGTCAGGTGCTGGCCGCGCTCAGGCCGCTGCTGGAGGATCCGGACAAGCCCAAGCTCGGCCAGCACGCCAAATACGACATCAACGTGCTGGCCGGCGCCGGCATCGCCGTGCGCGGCGTGACCGAGGACACCATGCTCGAGTCCTACGTGCTGAACTCGACCGCGTCACGCCACGACATGGACACGCTGGCCAAGCGCCATCTGGGCTACTCGACGATCCCTTACGAGGACGTCTGCGGCAAGGGCGCCAAGCAGATTTCGTTCTCGCAGGTCGATCTGGACTGCGCGCCGCGCTATGCGGCCGAGGATGCCGACGTGCCGCTTC
>VFQU01000830.1_pt1 | contig 22025 bp, 17 predicted proteins | sample 3512311 | NCBI WGS metagenome assembly VFQU01 (sample SAMN10412377, study PRJNA504923) | tailings metagenome | isolation source: Relicate 3 Philex TSF3 active mining site | place: Philippines: Tuba, Benguet | collected 2017-08-29
CGAAGCTGACCCCGCGCAGTGCCACCACCTCGGCCGCGGTGCCTTCGGCGTAGACCTTGCGAAGGTGCTCGCAACGGATGACCGGCGCGGCCGCCGTCATGCGCCGCCCTCGCTGCCGGTGATGACGGCGTCGCCTTCGGCCAGCGCGCCGCCGACGATCTCGGTGTGGCTGCTGTCGGACAGGCCGGCGCGCGTCTGCACCGGCTCGGGCTTGCCGTCGCGCAGCACGTAGACGGTCACTGCGCGCGCGTTTGCCAGCGCGTTCAGCTGGGCATCGAAGCGTTCCCGCTGGCCCGCGTCCAGCGTGGCGAGGAAGCCGGCGTAGCCCTCGCGGATGCGCGCCGTCATGCCGGCCGCGATCTGCGCCTGGCTGGGGCCGCCGCCGCTGCTGACGAACATGGGGCCGCCGCCACCACCGCCAGCCTGGCCCATGCGCTGCTGGATCTGCTGGCGCATGCGCTCGGCGCGCTCGCGCGCGGCTGCGACATCCGCATCGAAGGCTGCGCGCTGCGTCGGGTTCAGTTCCAACCCGTCGGCAATGCGGGCAAGCTCATCGGCGAGATTGCCGCCGCCGAACATCCGCGCCATGGGGTTCTCGGCCGACGCATCGGCAGGCTTGTAGCGCAGCGCCGCGTTGGGCACGCGCAGCACGCCGCGGCGCTCGCTGACCTCGATGTTGGCGTTGGCCGTCATGCCCGGCAGCAGGCTGAAGTCGGGGTTGTCGACGGCAATGATGACCGGGTAGGTGATGACGTTCTGGGTGTTCACCGCTGCCAGCCGCACCTGCTTGACCTCGCCGCGGAAATCGCGGCCGGCGAAGGCGTCGACCGTGAACCTGACCGGCTGGCCGGCGCGGATCTGGCCGACATCGCTTTCGTCGACGCTCAACTCGATCTGCATCTGGCTCAAGTCCTCGGCAATCTGGAACAGCACCGGCGACTGGAAGCTCGCGGCCACGGTCTGGCCGGGCTCGGCCGTACGGCTGAGTACGACGCCATCGACCGGCGAGCGGATCACGGTGTAGTCGAGGTCGAGCTCGGCATCGGCGACGTTGGCCTCGGCCTGTTCGATCTGCGCACGGGCGGAGGCCACGCGCGCCACCGCTTGCTCGCGCGCGGCGATGGCGAGGTCCAGCTCGGCCCGGGAAACCAGCTGGCGCCCGACCAGCTCCTGCTTGCGGGCGAAATCGGCCTCGGCGTTCTTCTGCGCCGCCTGCGCCTCCTGCAGGCTGGCGCGCGCGCTGGCCAGGGCCGCGCGCGTCTGGGTGAGGCGCGCCTGGTAGTTGGCCGGATCGAGCCGGGCGATGATCTGGCCGCGGCTGACGCGCTCGTTGAAGTCGACCAGCACCTCCTGGATCTGGCCCGACACCTGCGAACCGATATCGACGGTCGACAGCGCCTTCAGGGCCCCGGTCGCCGAGATCGCCACGCGCAGGTCGCCGCGCTCCAGCGGCGCGGTCTTGTAGCTGAGCGCCGTGCCGCCGCGATGGCTGCTCCAGTAGTAGGCGCCGCCGAGCACGCTGGCGAAGACGGCGGCGTACAGGAACAGGGCAGGGCGGAAGCGGCGAGGGGCGGCGGGACGCGAATTCATGCAGGCGGGGCTCAGAGGATGGGAGACAGTGAAGGGTCTGGAACGCAGCAGTGACGGAAATCCGTCGCCTACCGTCTGACCCCCCACAGTGGCCTCGGCAGCATGGGAGTTGTGCGGCCTTTCGGCGATGCCCGATGGTCATGTGCGGCAACGTCCAGCGCGATCCATCGCCGTGCGAAGTGCCGGCGGGGACGCCTGTGCATCGCCTCGCGGTTGTGGGCAAACCCCCGCGTGGACTACACTTTCGCGCCCCTTGGGCTGGCGTGCTCCCCGCCCGCAGCCTTCGAGGCGGCAAACCCACACCCCCACCACGGCGGTCCTCGCGGTGCTCCGCGCGTGCTCCATCGCACGCATTCCGGAGTTCCTGCGGTTCCCGCATCCAAGAGGTTCACATGTCCATCGACACCCAGAAGATCATCGAAGATTTCAAGCGCGGCCCCGGCGATACCGGCTCCCCGGAAGTGCAGGTGGCCCTGCTGTCGGCTCGCATCGAGCAGCTGACCGAGCACTTCAAGATCCACAAGCTCGACCACCACGGCCGTCGCGGTCTGATCCGCCTGGTCAACCAGCGCCGTCGCCTCCTGAGCTATCTCAAGAACAAGGACGGCGATCGCTACAAGACGCTCATCGAGCGCCTCGGCATCCGTCGCTAAGCCCATAAGGGGACGTCAAACGTGGCGAAAGTAACCAAGACTTTTCAGTACGGAAACCACCAGGTCACGCTGGAGACGGGTGAAATCGCCCGCCAGGCCGGCGGTGCGGTCCTCGTCAAGATGGCCGACACCGTCGTGCTGGTCACGGCAGTTGCCAACAAGGGCCTGCGCGACGGCATCGACTTCTTCCCGCTCACGGTCGACTACCAGGAGAAGTTCTACGCCGGCGGCCGCATCCCGGGCGGCTTCTTCAAGCGCGAAGGCCGCCTGACCGAGAAGGAAACGCTGACCTCGCGCCTGATCGATCGTCCGATCCGCCCGCTGTTCCCGGAAACCTTCCGTCATGAGGTCCAGGTCATCGCCACGGTGATGTCCATGAATCCGGAAGTGGACGGCGACATTCCGGCCATGATCGGCGCCTCCGCCGCCCTGTGCCTGACCGGCGTGCCCTTCAAGGGCCCGATCGGCGCGGCCAAGGTCGGCTACAAGAACGGCCAGTACCTGCTGAACCCGACCGCCAGCGAGCTCGCCACCTCCGACCTGGAGCTGGTCGTTGCCGGCACCAAGGACGCGGTGCTGATGGTCGAGTCCGAGGCCAAGCTGCTCTCCGAAGAGGTCATGCTGGGTGCGGTGATGTTCGGCCACCAGCAGCTGCAGACCGTGATCAACGCGATCAACGAGCTGGTCGCCGAAGTTGGCGTCAGCGCCTTCCCCTGGACCGCGCCGGAGCCGGCGACCGCCTTCATCGACGCCATCAAGGCCGCGGTGGGCGACCGTCTGGAGAAGGCCTACCGGATCCAGGCCAAGGCCGAGCGTCGCGATGCCATCAACGCCCTGCGCAAGGACGTGCTGGCCACGCTCGAACCGCAGTTCGAAGCCAATGGCTGGACGGCGAAGCAGTTCGCCACCGAGTTCGGCGACCTCGAGTACCACACCATGCGCGCCATGGTGCTGGCGACCAAGAGTCGCGTCGACGGTCGCGACCTGACCACCGTGCGTCCGATTTCGGTGCGTACCGGCGTGCTGCCGCGCACCCACGGCTCGGCCCTGTTCACCCGCGGTGAGACGCAGTCGATCGTGGTGGCCACCCTGGGCACCGCGCGCGACGGCCAGATCATCGATGCGGTGTCGGGCGAGTACAAGGAACACTTCCTGTTCCACTACAACTTCCCGCCCTACTGCACCGGCGAAACCCGTCCGATGATGGGCCCCAAGCGTCGCGAGATCGGCCACGGCCGCCTGGCGAAGCGCGGCGTGCTGGCGGTGATGCCGTCGATGGAAGAGTTCCCGTACACCATCCGTTGCGTGTCCGAGATCACCGAGTCGAACGGCTCGTCCTCGATGGCCTCGGTCTGCGGCTCCTCGCTGGCCCTCATGGACGCGGGCGTGCCGATCAAGGCCCCGGTGGCGGGTATCGCCATGGGCCTGATCAAAGAAGGCAACGCCTTCGCCGTGCTGTCCGACATCCTCGGTGACGAAGACCACCTCGGCGACATGGACTTCAAGGTCGCCGGCACCGAGAAGGGCATCTCCGCCCTGCAGATGGACATCAAGATCGAGGGCATCACCGAGGAGATCATGAAGATCGCGCTCGATCAGGCGAAGGCCGGTCGACTGCACATCCTCGGCGAGATGAACAAGGTCATCAACTCGCCGCGCGCCGAGATGAGCGAGTACGCCCCGCGCCTGCTGACGATCAAGATCCACCCGGACAAGATCCGCGAAGTCATCGGCAAGGGTGGCGCGACCATCCAGTCGATCACCAAGGAGACCGGCACCCAGATCGACATCCAGGACGACGGCACGATCGTCATCGCCTCGGTCAACGCCGCCCAGGCGCAGGCCGCCAAGGCGCGCATCGAGCAGATCACTTCGGACGTCGAGCCGGGCCGCATCTACGAGGGCAAGGTCGCCAAGCTGATGGATTTCGGCGCCTTCGTGACCATCGCCCCGGGCAAGGACGGCCTGGTGCACGTCTCGCAGATCTCCTCCGAGCGCGTCGAGAAGGTCTCGGACAAACTCAAGGAAGGCGAGATCGTCAAGGTCAAGGTGCTGGAAGTCGACAAGCAGGGCCGCATCCGCCTGTCGATGAAGGCCGTGCTGGAAGACGAAGCCGCCGGCTGATCCTGCGCGGATCGCCGTCGAGTCAAGGAAAGGGCGGGCCGCAGGGCGCGCCCTTTCTGTTTGCACAATGCCATCTGCCATCGCCGCGGACATCTGCATGATGCGCGGCCTTTGGCACGGTCCCGCACCGCCGGGATCCGCTACAACTGCGCGCCCCCACACCTCGCCGTACGGAAACCGTCGATGCGCATCACTCCGCGCCGCCTGCGCTGGATCTTCAACCTTTGGCCGCCTTTCCTGTTCGCCGGCATCCGCGTCGAGCACATCGCCGAGGACTGGAGCCGCGCGCGGGTGCGCATGGACCTGCGTTGGTACAACCGCAACTACGTGCGCACCCACTTCGGCGGCAGCCTGTTCGCGATGACCGACCCGTTCTGGATGCTGCTGGCGATGGAGTCGCTGGGCCGGGAGTTCATCGTCTGGGACAAGGCCGGCGAGATCGAATTCGTCAAACCCGGCCGCGGTCGCGTACGCGCCGAGTTCCACCTGGAGCCGGATCTGGTGCACCGCCTGCGCGAACAGGCGCGCCATGAGCGGAAGGTACTGCACTGGTTCGAGGCCGATGTGGTCGACGAATCCGGTGACACCGTGGCGCGCGTGCGCAAGCAGCTGTACATCCGCCGCAAGCGCGAGATCGCCTGAAGCCGCCGCAAGGCTCGCCCTGCGGGCACGCCTCGCCTATGCTCGCGGGCCTGAACGCCTTGGCGCCCGATTCCCGCATGAGCTCCGATCCCGCCCTCGCCCAGGCTGCGAGCGATGGCCTGCCGCAGATCCCCGGCTACCGCGTGTTGCGTCCGCTCGGTCGCGGTGGCATGGCGGTGGTCTATCTGGCGGTGCAGCTGTCGCTGGATCGCGAGGTGGCGATCAAGGTCATGGCGCAGGAGGCCAGCGTCGACGCCGAGCGCGCCGAGCGATTCGAGCGCGAGGCGCGGATCATCGCGCGTCTCGAGCATCCCAGCATCGTCGGCATCCACGAGGTTGGCCGCACCTTCGATGGGCGGCCGTACTACGTCATGCCGTATCTCGCTCGCGGGGATCTCGCGCAGCGCGACCTCAGCGCCGACGAGGACCAGGTCATCGATGTGCTGACCGCCTTGCTCGATGCGCTGGGCTATGCTCATGCGCGCGGCATCGTGCATCGCGACGTCAAGCCGGAGAACGTGCTGTTCGACAGCGGCGGTCGACCACAGCTGGCCGACTTCGGCATCGCCCTGTCCCGGCGCAGCGTCAACGCGCGGATCACCAGCGACGGTCTCGCCATGGGATCGGGCGGCTACATGAGCCCCGAACAGTCGCGCGGGGAGGATGTTGACGGCCGCGCCGACCTCTACAGCCTTGGCGTACTGACCTATGAACTGCTGACGGGCGAGCTGCCGTTTCGCGCCAGCGATGCCCTCACGTTGGCGTTGATGCATGCCCAAAGCCCGGTGCCGCGACTGCCGCAGTCGCTCGGGCATTGGCAGAGCTTCATCGATCAGGCCATGGCCAAGGATCCGCGCAGGCGCTTCCGTAATGCCCACGCCATGCAGCGCGCGCTGGATGCGCTGGCCGCGCGCACGCTGTCGGGCTTCAACCTGCGCCGGATCTGGCTGCAGGCGCGCGCCCAGCCGCTGCGGTCGCCGCCGGTGCTGCTGCTGGCAGGGCTGTGCCTCAGCCTGCTGCTGGTGGTGGTGCTGGAGTCGCGGCGCGTCGAGACGCCGGAGCTCACGGCGGAGCCCGCAAGCGCCGCTGCGCCTGCGCTGGATGCGAGCGCGGTGGCGGCGATCCAGCGTCGATTGGACGAGGCCGCGCTGCAATTGGCGCAGGGCGACCTGGTCACGCCGGCGGGCGCCAACGCCGCCGAGAGCTATCTGGCCGTGCTGCAGGCCGATCCGGCGCGCGAAGACGCGCTACTGGGCCTCGATGCGGTGTTCGATGGCCTGTCCCAGCGCGCGGTCGCGGCCTTGAACGGGGGTCGCGACGACGAAGCGCTGCAGCGTGTCGAGGAAGCGCGCCTGTTGGCCGACAGCGCGCGTCTGCACGCCCGGCCGGGCTGGCAACGTTTCGCCGGCGCTCTGGGCGCGCTGATGCGCGACCGCATCGAAGCCAACCTGAAGGCGCTGGATCGCGAGGGCGCCGAGGCCCTGCTGCGACGCTGGCGCGAGTTGGGCGGCGCGGGCCCGGAGCTCGAGGCCTTGGCGGACCGCATCGCCGGTCTGCCCGCCGCGGGCACGCGTCTCGCCGATGCGGGCGGGCCGCCGCTGATCCTGGTGCCCGCACGGCTCGAAGGTTCACGCGTCGAACGTCCTTTCGCACTGATGCAGCGCGAGCTCACCCGCGCTGAGTACGCCCGTTTCGCGGCGGCGACGCGCCGCGAGGCCGCACCCTGTCGGCGCCGCGACAGCCTGATCCCGTCGCCCTTCCGCCGGCGCTGGAATGCGCCCGGCTTCGAGCAGGCCGAGGAGGAGCCCGTGGTCTGCATCAGCGAGGCCGATGCGCGCGCCTACGCCCAGTGGCTGAGCGCCCGCACCGGTGCGCGCTACCGTCTGCCCACCCTGGGGGAATGGCGGCACGCCGCGCAGGCGGGGCAGCGCCCGGGGCGCTGTGCCGAGGCCAACCTGGCCGAGCGCGACGGCTGCCGCGACAGCGTGCGCAACACCAACCCTGCGGGACGCTTCCGCACCGACGCCTTGGGCTTCGCCGATCTCGCCGGCAACGTGGCCGAGTGGCTGGCCGACTGCGCGCGCGGCTCCAACTGCGAGCGCCATCTGATCGCCGGAGGCTCCTGGCGCGAGAGCTTCGCGCCGGATCTGCGCCTTGCCGTGGGCGAGGGCGAGCGCATCCGCGGCTATGACGATGTCGGCCTGCGCCTGGTGCGCGAGATCGACGGTGACAGCCTGCCCACGGCACAGCCTTGAAACCGACAGCGGATACGCACTGAATGCCGACCTCTTCGCCACCTGAACCGGCAGCGCCCGGCGGGCCCGCCCGGGGGGCCTCGCAGCCCCGTCTGAATCTGCACATCCAGCGCTATCTGCTCACCGGTCTGCTGACGGTGTTCCCGCTGTGGCTGACCTGGGTGGTGTTCGAGTTTCTGCTGCGCCAGCTTTCGCGCTTCGGTGCGCCTTTCGTCGATGCCCTGATGGCGGCGCTGACGGGCGTGTTCCCGAACGTCGAGCGCCTGTTCGACATCAGCTCCCTGCGCTTCACGCTGGCGGTGGTGCTGACCCTGCTGAGCCTGTACAGCCTCGGCTGGCTGGCGAATCGCATGATCGGCAAGCGCCTGCTGACCGCGCTGGATGCCCTGATCGACCGCATCCCCTTGGTCAAGGCGATCTACGGCGGCACCAAGAAGCTGCTTTCGGCCCTGCAGACCAAGCCCGAGGGCGCGCAGCGCGTGGTGCTGATTGATTTCCCGCACCGGCAGATGAAGGTCATCGGCTTCGTCACCCGGGTGATCCGCGAAGAGGGCTCGGGCCGCGAGTTGGCGGCAGTCTACGTACCGACCACACCCAACCCGACCTCGGGCTACCTCGAGATCGTGCCGGTGGAGTTCCTCACGCCGACCGAATGGACGGTCGACCAGGCCATGGCCTTCATCATCTCGGGCGGCGCGGTCAGCCCCGAGGAGATTCCCTTCGACCGCGAGCCCCGGGAGAGCGCTCAGCCATGAGCCCGCGCAGCCAGCGTCTGTTTGTCGTGCTTGCCGGTTTCTTCGTCGCCAATGCAATCCTCGCCGAACTGATCGGCGTCAAGATCTTCGCGCTGGAAGACACTTTAGGTCTCGCGCCCTTCAACTGGAACCTCTTTGGCCAGACCGGTTCGCTGAGCTTCACCGCCGGCGTGCTGCTGTGGCCGGTGGTGTTCGTGATGACTGACGTCATCAACGAGTACTTCGGCCCGCGTGGCGTCCGCTTCGTCTCCTGGCTGACGGTGGGCCTGATCCTCTACGCGTTCCTGTTCGCCTATGCGGCGATCGCGCTTGCGCCGGCCGGCTGGTGGCGCGAGGCCGGGGCAGGGCAGGGTGTGCCGGATCTGCAGGCGGCGTTCGCCGCCATCTTCGGTCAGGGCCTGTGGACGATCGGCGGCTCGGTCACCGCCTTCCTGATCGGCCAGCTGATCGATGTCGCGGTGTTTCAGCGCATCCGGCGCCTGACGGGTGAGCGCCTGATCTGGTTGCGCGCGACGGGTTCAACGCTGGTGTCGCAGTTGTTCGACAGCTTCATCGTGCTTTACATCGCCTTCGTGATCGGGCCGCAGCAGTGGCCGATCGCGCAGTTCCTCGCGGTGGGCACGGTCAACTATGGCTACAAGGTGGCGATGGCGCTCACGCTGATCCCGCTGCTCTACGTCGCGCGTCTGCTGATCAAGCGCTGGCTGGGCAGCGAGGAAACCCAGCGCCTGCGCGCGGAAGCCGCCCGCGACTGAGCCGGGGTGGGACCGCTCAGTTGCGCGGACGGGTTTCGATGCCCTGCTCCTGCAGGGAGCGCGCGGCTGCCCCCAGGTCGGGGCGGGCCGGCAAGGCGACGCCCTCCGCAGGGCCATCGTCAGGCGCAGCGCTGCTGGCCTCCTCCGCACCCGGGTTCGCATCTGCGCCCGCATCCGCACCCTCATCCGCGGCCGGCGTGCCGTCCTCGCCGCCTGCGCTTGCCGCACCAAAGCCATCGGTGCGCCGCGCCGCGTCCTCGGCAGCGCGGTTCATGATGATGATGCTGATGCGGCGATTGATCGGATTGGTGGGCTGGTCCTTGTCGAACAGCACGGATGAGGAGAGGCCGACCACGCGCGACACCTTGTCTTCCGGCAGGCCCGCGCGCACCAGCTCGCGCCGCGCTGCGTTGGCGCGATCCGCCGAGAGCTCCCAGTTCGAGTAGCCGTTGCGGCTGGCGTAGGGCGTGGTGTCAGTGTGCCCGGACAGGCTGATGCGCTTGTCCACACTGTCGATGTAGGGCGTGAGTTCCGTCAGGATCTGGCGCGTGTAGTCCTTGAGCGTCGCACTGCCGCTGTCGAACATCGGTCGGTTCTGCTCATCGACGATCTGGATGCGCAAGCCCTCGGGCGTGATGTCGAGCAGCAGCTGGTCCTTGAAGGGCTGCAGGGCCTGGCTCTCCTCAATCGCGGCCTCGAGCTGCTCCTTCAGGGACTGCAGTTCGCGGCGCTCCTGCTCCTCGGCGAGGCGCTTGGCTTCCTCGGCGTCCGGCACTTCCTCGACCTCGCCGATCTTGGGGCCTTCGCCGTCCATGGTCGGCGAGATGTTGGACGGTCCGATCTTGACCGGATTGGTGCCCGAGCCTCCTGCGCCCATCGCTGCGGGCGGGGGCGCCTGCGAGGTGCCGCGCAACACGCTGGGATTCTTGAAGTACTCGGAGATGCCGGAGAGCTTTTCCTCGGGCATCGAGACCACCAGCCACATCACGAGGAAGAACGCCATCATCGCCGTTACGAAGTCGGCGTAGGCGACCTTCCAGGCGCCGCCGTGGTGGCCGCCCGCGACCTTCTTGACGCGCTTGATGATGATCGGCTGCTGGGCGTCAGCCATGACGGGCTCCCACGCGCAGGACCGCGGGGCTCATGCGGCGCAGTCTCACTTGGCGGCCTTCAGTTCAGCTTCGAGGTCCTGGAAGCTCGGGCGCACGTCGCTGAAGAGCAGCTTGCGCGCGAACTCGATGGCGACCTGCGGCGGGTAGCCGCGCAGGTAGGCGATCAGGGCCATCTTGACGATCTCGAAGGGCTTGCTGTCCTCGTCGGCGCGCGCGGCCAGCGCATTCGCCACCGGGCCGACATAGCCATAGCCCAGCAGAATGCCGAGGAAGGTGCCGACCAGGGCCGAGGCAACCTTCTGGCCGATCACCGCCGGCGGCGCATCGCCGACTATGCTCATCACTTTCACAATGCCGAGAACGGCGGCGACGATGCCGAAGGCGGGCAAGCCGTCGGCCACGTTCTGGATAGCATGGCTGGGGGTGTGCGCTTCCTTGTGATGGGTTTCCAGCTCGACTTCCAGCAGGCCTTCCAACTCGTGCGGGGCGAGGTTGCCGCCGATGATGAGGCGCAGGCAGTCGGTGGTGAAATCGAGCAGATGGTGGTCTTCGAGCACCTTCGGATATTTCTGGAAGATCGCGCTGTTGCTCGGGTTCTCGACGTGGTCCTCGATCGACATGAGGCCGTCCTTGCGGATCTTCTGCAGGATCTCGTACAGCAGCTTGAGCAGATCGATGTAGTCGGCGCGCTGGAATTTGGCCGGCTTGAGCAGGGCCAGCGTGCCGCCGATGGCCCCCTTCAGGGTCTTCATCGAGTTGGCGACCACGAAAGCGCCGAAGGCGCCGCCGCCGATGATGAAGAGCTCGATCGCTGCGGCTTCGGCGACCGTCATGATGTTGCCGCCGGCCAGCATGAAGCCGCCGAACACGCAAAGGGTGACGAGGATGGCGCCAACGATGATCAGCATGCGGAAGTCCGAAAGGCCAGAAACGGAGTCGGGTGGGCACGGCGGTTGCACAGGTCACCGCAGCTACCGAACCGCGGCGCCCGCATCGGGTGCGCGCGATAGTTTCGACGATGCAGATTCCATTCCCAACCAGCGACGATAAATTGACGTTGCAGACCGACGCCATGGAGAGCGGGCTCGCGCAGGCCAGCTTGCAGCGGATCCTGACCCGCGCGCTCGCGGCCTTCGGCCTTTTGCCTCTGCTGGTGCTTGGTCTGGTGGCGGGCGCGGGAGACTACCTGGTGCGCTTGAATCAGGCGCAGACCTCGCTGGGAGCGGCGGTGACGGCAGCCAGCGCCGACCTCGATCTGTTCCTGGTGTCCCATCGAAGCGCGGTGCAGCAGCTGGCCGCCGAGTTTGCCCGCGCCTCGGCGGGCGAAGCCGATCTCGTCCACCGGCTCGAACGAACGCGCAGTGCGTTTCCTGGCCTCCTGACCATGCTGGCTACCGACGCCGAAGGGAAGGTCGTCGCCGGCTCCTTCGACAATCGCACCGGAATCGACCGGACGATCTGGCACGGCGTAGATGTTTCCGACCGCGCCTACTTCCGAAAGGCGCGCGACGGTGGCCAGCCGCTCGTGACCGGCGTCTTCCGCGGCCGGGGCTTCGGGGATGACGCGCTGTGCGCGGTTTCCGCGCCGATTCTTCTCGACGGCGAGCGCTTCGCGGGAATCGTGCAGGGATCGATCCGCGTCGAGGCGCTGAGTGCCGCCTTTGCCGCCGCGAGCCATTCCGAGGGACTGCAGCTGGTCATCCTCGATCCGGAAGCGAAGATTGCCTGGGCCAGCCCGGATCTCGGCCTGAACCCTCTGGAGCCCGCTCCGGAGGGTCTGAGCCGCGAGCTGCCCCTCACCTTGCCGACCTTCCAGCATGCGCGCATTCCCGGCTTGCCCGAGGGCGATGTGCTGCTGCTGGAGCGTCCGACCGAGCTGGGCTGGCGTGTGCTCGCTCTGATGCCGCGTCAGGCCCTGCTCGCGCGCACGCTGCTCGACCTCGCCGTGGTCATGCTCGCGCTGCTTGCGATGGCGGGACTCGCGCTGGTCGCGGGGCGGCGATTCGTGCAGCGCTTCCTGCGACCGCTGGAGGACATTGCGCTGCGAATGGACCGGCTGTCCCTGTCCAGCCACCCCGAGCGGTTTCAGCATCGCAGCCAGCTGACCGAACTGGCCCGTCTTGAGGGGGCCTTTCTCCGTCTCGGCCAGAGGCTTGGCGAGAGCTATCAGCAGCTTCAGGAAGAGTTCGCCAAAGAGTCCGCACTGCGCGCCCAGCTGGCGGAGGCTCGCGCTGAAGCCCTGCGCGCGGAGGGAGAGCTGGACGCCGCCCGCGAGATCCAGATGGCCATGCTGCCTTCGCGCAGCCGCCTGGAAAGCTGGCCCGGTCTCAAACTCGCGGCGCTGCTTGAGCCGATGCGCGCGGTGGGAGGCGACTTCTTCAACGTTCTGGCCGTGGATGCCGGGCGGGTGACGTTCTTCATCGGTGACGTCTCCGACAAAGGCGTCCCCGCCGCACTCTTCATGGCGCGGACCATGACCCTGCTCGAACCCGGTGCGGGGCGCGGCGAATCACCTTCCGAGACTCTGCGGCGCGTTGGCCGGGTGCTCGCCCAGGACAATCCCAACGGCATGTTCGTCACCGTCCTGATTGGCCTGATGGACCTGGAATCGGGCCTGCTGGCCCTCGCCAGTGCCGGCCATGACCCCCCGCTGCTGCGCACCCGCGATGGCCAGGTCCGCCGGGTCGAACTCGAGACCGGCCCGGCGCTCGGCTTTGAGGAGGACGCCGACTACCCTCAGGTGCAGCTGCGGCTGCGGCCGGGCGACACCCTGCTGATGTTCACCGACGGCCTCAGCGAAGCCGAGGACGCGCAGGGTGCGGCCTTCGGCGAGGCGCGCATTGCCGAGGTGCTGGCGTCGGTGCCGGCAATCGCGCCGCAGACCTGCGTGGATGCCCTGACCGCCGCGGTCCAGCAGCACCGCCTGTCCAGCCCAGCCGATGACCTGACCCTGCTGTGCCTGCAGCGACCGCCGGACGCCGAAGCCCACTCGGGCGAGGTCGGCCTGCTGCCTTCGCTGGGCGTGGGCGCCCTGCCTGACCTGCTGCTGGAGCTGGAAGCCGGGCTCGCCGGGCGCGGGCTCGACGCCGAAACCCTGCACGATGTGCGGCTGGTTGCCGAGGAAATCGTCAGCAACGCGCTCACCCACGGCTGCCACAGCACCTTCGGAGTGGGCGTCCGCGTGGGTTTCGAGCTCTTTGCCGACCGCGTGCGCCTGCGTTTCGAAGACGACGGATCGCCCTTCGATCCTCTGGCACAGAACCTGCCTGACGTGGGTGTACCGATCGAGGAGCGCGGCATTGGCGGCCTTGGTGTGCTGCTGGTGCGCGAACTGGCGCACGACGCCCACTACGAACGACGGGATGGTCTGAACCGGCTTTCCCTCTCTCTTCACCGCCATGCCCCACCCGACGCCGCATCGACCCCAGATCCCCGCAAAACCGGACGCCCGACATGAGCCTTGAGATCCGCATCGAGAAACCCGAGCCCGCACGCGCCCACGTGTGGATCGTGGGGCGGCTGGATGGCAGCAACCACGCCGACCTCGACCGCGAGCTGCAGCCTCTGCTGGACGATCCGGGTCTGCAGAACCTCGTGCTCGACCTGCAGGAGGTCGACTACATCAGCAGCGCCGGCCTGCGTTCGATTTTCCGGGCGCGCAAGGCGCTCGGCCTGCGCGAGGGCAGGGTGCTGGTGGTCAACCCCCAGCCGCAGGTGCAGAAGGTGTTCGACATCGTGAAAGCGGTGCCGGTGCGGGAGATCTTCCGCTCGGTGGAGGAGCTCGACAGCTACCTCGATCGGATCCAGACGCGTGCCCTCGACCCGGACGCCGACTGATAGCGCGAGGGGCTATCCGCCAAAAGCGAGCGCCGCTGGACGCTTTCGCCACGGCGTCCGGAATCTGTAATCCGCAACGAGCTTGAGCGCATACGTCGCCGCGACGTTCTTGGCACCTACACTGCGCGCCTTCTACACACCGATGGAGTGGGCCATGCGAATGCTGCTTGCTGCGACCGTGCTTGCCCTGGCCCTGCCTGCGCAGGCCGAGATCGTCTCTCGTGAGCTCAGCTGGGAAGTGGAGGGCGTGCCCATGCGCGGGCATTTTGTCCACGACGATGTGGCGCCTGCGCGCGGCGGCCTGGTGATGGTGCCGAACTGGATGGGTGTCACCGACGCCGCGCTCGACAAGGCCAAGGCTATCGCCGGTCGCGGCTACGCGGTGCTGCTGGCGGACGTCTACGGGGCCGACCTGCGACCCGCGAATGCGCAGGAGGCCGGTCAGGCCGCGCGCTCGATGTACGACAACCGCGCGCTGCTGCGCGCCCGCGCCGGCGCGGCCGTAGACCAGCTCAAGGCCCAGCCCGAAGCCAGCGCTTTCGCCGGAGGCAAGATCGGCGCGATCGGCTTCTGCTTTGGCGGGGCCACGGTGCTGGAGCTGGCCCGCAGCGGTCGCGATGACATCGCTGGCGTGGTCAGCTTCCACGGCAGCCTGGGCACCTCGATGCCGGCCAAGGCCGGTGAAGTGCAGGCCAGTGTGCTGGTGCTGAACGGCGCCGCTGACACCTATGTCAGCGCCGAGGAGATCGCCGGCCTGCAGAAGGAAATGACCGAAGCCGGCGCCGACTGGCAGTTCGTCAACTTCGCCGACGCCGTGCACTGCTTCGCCGAAGCGGACGCCAACTCGCCCGGCTGCCAGTACCACGAGCGCAGCGCCAAGCGCGCCTACCGGATGATGGACGACTTCTTCGCCGAGGTGTTTTGAAAGAGCCGGGAATCGAGAATCGAGAATCGAGAATCGAGAATCGAGAATCGAAGCATGCTTCCACGATTGCCCATTCCCGTTTCTCGATTCCCAGCCTCTCAGTACTCCCGCTCCACCGAATACAGCGCCAGCCCGCGCAGCGCTGCGAGCTGCGGGCTCTCCGGAAGCGCGTCCAGCGCCTCGATCGCCTGTTCGGCGTAGCGCCGCGCGACGCGCTGGCTGTAGTCGAGGCTGCCGCTGGCGCGGATGGCGTCGACGATCTCGGGGAGAGCATCGGTGTCGCCCTGTTCGATCGCCCGCGCCATGCGTGCACGGCGCTCGGCATCGACGCGGGTCAGGGCATGGATCAGGGGCAGGGTGGCCTTGCCCTCGGCGAGGTCGTCGCCGAGATTCTTGCCGAGCGTGCTGGCATCGGCCGTGTAGTCGAGCACGTCGTCGGCGATCTGGAAGGCATAGCCAAGCGCCAGCCCGAAGCGCTCCATGGCCGCCTGCTGGTCTTCCGAGGCGCCTGCCAGCAGGGCGCCGAGCCGCGTGGCGGCCGCGAACAGCACCGCGGTCTTGCGCTCGATGACGCGCAGGTAGGCGGCCTCGTCGGTGTCCGGGTTGTGAACGTGCAGCAGCTGCAGCACCTCGCCTTCGGCGATGGCATTGGTGGTGTTGGCCAGGATGCGCATGACCGGCATGCGGTCGAGCTCGACCATCAGCTGGAAGCTGCGCGAGTAGAGGAAATCGCCCACCAGCACGCTGGCCGCATTGCCCCACAGCGCATTGGCGGTCTTGCGGCCGCGCCGCAGGTCGGACTCGTCCACCACGTCGTCGTGCAGCAGGGTCGAGGTGTGGATGAACTCGATGATGGCCGCCATCTGCAGATGGTCTGAACCGGCGTAGCCCAGGGCGCGGGCGGCGAGCAGCACCAGCATCGGGCGCAGGCGCTTGCCGCCGGCGGCGATGATGTGCTCGGAGATCTGGTTGATCAGCACCACATCGGACGACAGTCGCTGGCGGATCAGGCGGTTCACCGCCTCCATGTCGGCCGCCACCAGCTGCTGGATCTCGGGCAGGCGCAGGGCGGGGCGGGGGCTCTCGGGCAAGACGGCGGCATTCATGGGGCGCGATTATAGCGAGGGGGTGCGCGAGGCCGATGCGATCGTTGGCGCTTTTCCTACCCGGCGACGCGACGCGTCTGCCCGCGGCTGGCGGCCCGCCATCGAAGCCTGCCGCTATACTGCGCCCCACCTTGGAGCCCCGCTTCGGCTCCCCGCAACCTGGCCGCGTCGGCGGCCGCAAGACACAAGGACACAGCGCCCATGGCCCGTGGCATCAACAAGGTCATCATCGTCGGCACCCTCGGCGCCGACCCCGAAACCCGCTACACCGCCTCCGGCTCGGCCATCACCAGCATGCGGCTGGCCACCAACGAGAGCTGGACCGACAAGCAGACTGGCCAGAAGCAGGAGCGCACCGAATGGCACCGCGTGAAGATGTTCGGCCGCCTGGCCGAGATCGCCGCGGAGTACCTGAAGAAGGGGAAACAGGTCTACATCGAGGGCAGCCTGCGCACCGACAAGTACACCGACAAGGATGGCATCGAGCGCTACAGCACCGACATCGTCGCCAACGACATGCAGATGCTGGGTGGCGCGGGCGGCGAAGGTGGCGGCATGCGCGGCGGCGACTCCGGCGGCATGCGTGAGCAGGGTGGCGGCTATTCGCGGGGCGGCGAGCGCCCCTCGGCGCCGCGCGGCGGCGCACCGGCTCCGTCGCGCCAGGCGCCGCCGATGGACAACTTCGAGGAAGACGACATCCCCTTCTAAAAAACACCTGCGAGCAGAGTGTAAAGATTGAAGCCTAGGGCCCCGGAAATCCGGGGCCCTTTTTCTTGGGTGATGCTTCTGTTGATAGTCATGGCACGAGCCACGTCCGTTTGGCAGTCTACTACCATTAGCGGAGAGGCTAAGAGGATGCAAGCGATGCAACAGTCAAGCACAAAAATCATGAATTTCGTAATGACGAGCGGAGAACGCTACTCCCTCTTGGTCGATCGAGACTCTGGATTTCCACTGTTCTATCCAAATCTCTACGTAACAACCCAGGTAAGAAACGCCTCAAAATCTGTTGCAGCTATGGACTCCGCCCTGAACGCGATTGCAGTTCTTCTGCAGTTCTGTCGAAACGTCGAGATCGATCTGCAGGCTAGGTTCCTGAAAGCAGAATTCTTGAAGCCTTTTGAGCTGGACGCTCTACGGGATCAATGTCAGGCGCCCCTCAGGCCAGCGAAGCGTGCCAAAGAGGTGGGCCGAGTTGTTCGAATAGGACAGCGCGCACGACTAGCAACCAAACCGCAGGTTGGCGTCGCGGCCGAATATCTTAGGTTGTCTCAGATATCTAGATATCTGGATTGGCTCGCGGGTGTTCTCTTGCGTGGCAACGTTTCGAAAGACGCCCAAGTTCGACTGGAGAGGATGAAGGCCGGCATAGAAGCAAGACGTCCGATTGAAAAGCGAAGAAACTTCGTTGACAGGGAGAAAGGGTTGTCAGACGCTCAACAGGCTCGTCTTTTGGAGATAATCCGACCGGGCAGCAAGTCTAATCCATTCGATGATCCCTTTGTCCAAGAAAGGAACAAATTGATCATCGAAATCCTCTTGCATCTGGGTATTCGCGGCGGAGAGCTGCTCAACATAAAAATCAATGATATAGATTGGCATAGGCAACAGATTATTATTGCGCGAAGGCCGGACGAACTGCCGGATCCCCGGCGCCGTCAGCCACTTGTCAAAACACTCGATCGAAGACTGCCGGTGAAGGGGAATCTAATAAAGTCGATGCATCGTTACGCATTCGGCATACGGAAGAGGCTGGTGGGGCAAAAAGATCATGGCTATCTCTTTGTCACGCACAAATTCGGTCCGACACAAGGGCAGCCTATGTCGATATCTGGATACGGCGCGGTTATTAAGAAGATTGCAGCATGCGATAGTCTGCTCCGCAACTTTCATGGTCATCAGCTTCGACACACTTGGAACCACAAGTTTTCTGAGTTTATGGATGCGATGCAGAGCCCACCCTCGCCGGAGGATCAGGAGCGGCAAAGGTCGTACCTTCAAGGATGGAAGCCAGGATCTGGCTCTGCGGCTGTCTACACTAAGCGTTTTGTAAGAGAGCGAGCGGCGGACGCCAGTCTCGCTCTGCAGCAGGGAATTTTTAGAATGCCAGAGGATTTTCGAGATGACTAAAAAGTTCAGTGACGAATCCGCACGTTCAGAACGCCAGGGCGTCATTAAGTATCATGCCCAGAACGTCGGCGCAGGGGACGAGGAGCGGACTGCTCGATCTGGCGCCAAGTTCAAGCTAGGCGACCTCAAGTGGGTGTTAGACAAGGACAATGTCGCTTACCTAGACGTTATTAATAGCAAGCTGTGTCAAGAAGCCATGCGGGGATTCACAGAAACGCTTGCAATCTACGCCGAAAAAATGTCCGCCGCGCATACCCGAAACATTGCTGATCGCATGACCTCCCTGCTCAAGCACGTTGAGGCCGATAGAATAGAACCCAATATGCTAATAAACTATCGAGCATCCTTATCGCGAGAGCATGAATGGAAGCTATCTACTTTGGCTGGATTTTTCAAGACGTGGTTTCGTCTTGGCTACCACGGTGTCGACGAGAACGTTATTGATCTTCTTGATGGCTGGGTTTTGAAAGGAAACATTAAGGGCGATGCGGTGAAGCGCTTGGACCCAACGGAGGGGCCTCTGACGGACAATGAGCTTATTGCGTTTAATGAGGGTGTGGTTCGCGCCTTTGAACTTCGACGGATCAGTTTGGCCGACCTGGCAATGGCGTTATTGGTGAGTCATACGGGGCGGAGGCCAAAGCAGATCGTGCATTTGAAGAACATGGACTTGGAAGGATCGAAGACAAACACCAAGGGTGAGCAGGTCTTTGTCGTAAACATCCCCCGGGCCAAGCAGCGCGGAGAGGTCTTTCGTGAAAGTTTCAAGAGCTTCGTGGTTAGTCGAGAGCTTTGGCTTGTCTTAAGTGCTCACCGTCGACAAGCTGTATCAGAAGTCGAGGCACTGGCTGGACGTGAGCTGAGCGAACTTGAAAGGAAAGGATTGCCACTGTTCCCTGATTTTGGCAGGGTGCGAGCGCTGAAAGGTCTCCATTCGATCCCTGAGAGTCTTGAGATGAGTGATCTCCATCTTCGGGCCAGTAGCGTCACCGCTTTGCTGAAGAAGCTGGTTGTCATTGCGGACGTGCGTTCGGAACGAACAGGAGAACAACTAAACGCTTTGGCACGACGATTTCGCTATACCAAGGGCACTCGGGCTGCGCGAGAAGGTTTTGACCAAGTTGTCATTGCAGAGCTCCTTGATCATAACGACGTTCAAAACGTCGATGTCTACACGATGAATTTGCCGAATCACGCTCAACGTTTGAATGAAGCTGTTGCTCACCAGCTAGCACCCTATGCACAAGCGTTCCAAGGTGTATTGGTCGATTTGGAAGTTAACGCGAAGCGAGGCAAAGACCCATCTAGCAGAATACGATTCAGAGGCGAGGGTTCGGCTACCTGCGGTTACGAGGGGGGCTGTGGAGCGAACGTCCCGATTCCATGCTACACCTGTATCCATTTCCAGCCTTGGCTGCATGGTCCGCACGATACCTTGTTGGCAGAGCTCGTCGCCGAGAGGCAACGTGTTCTCGAGCTCACTGGCGATCAAACGATGGCCTCCGTCAACGATCGTACAATCTTGGCTGTCGCAGAGGTGGTTCAGCGTTGCGATGCGCGAAAGGCTGAATTGGAAGAAAGTCTGGCGAGGGCCTGAAAAATGTCGGTGATCAAACAGTTCGTTCCGAGATCAGAAGTGAAGGCCGATAGAAACAGGGCGAGCTTCATTGAGATGTGCCGCAACGAGTTGACTGTATTTGGTGAAAACTTGGAGTGGGAATCGAGCTGCTGGGCTGGGGTCGTTTGTTTCACAAAGTTGGGGGCGCGTGTGGAGTCATCCGGCGGGTATGTGCCGCTTGATCGGCCGTTTATTGACTTTGCAAAAGCGTACTTTCGCTACCGTCAGAGCCACAGGCCGACGAAGATTCGAAACGAGATCAAGGCCCTTAAGGTTCTGGAGGCGGCCCTACTTGAGTCAAAGGCAGTAGCCGACCTTGATTTTCTCGATCGCGCGGTTTTGGATAATGCGGCGACGATTGCTAGAAGTCATTATTCTCATGGTGCTGCTTATCAGTGCGGTCTTGAGCTTCAGCGGTTAGCGAAGTTCTTGTTTTCAAAGGCTCTTGTTTCAGTTGATGTAAGCGGGTGGGTAAGCCCAATAAGGAAGCCAGCCGATATTAGGATTCAGACGGGGCCAAAAGCACAAGCGCAGCGCGATCGAAAGCTTCCGAGCGAAGAGGCTGTCATCGCGCTTGCTGAGATCTTCGCGAACGCTCCCGCAAGCCCTAGAGACGTCTTCACCACCTCTACCTTTGCGATGATCATGTGCGCGCCCGTGCGCATCTCTGAGATTCTGGAGCTTCCTGCGGACTGCGAGGTAGAGCTGACTGACGATGACGGACAAACTCAGTACGGCTGGCGGTTTTTCTCGGGCAAGGGGTTCGAGGGCGATATAAAGTGGGTCCCGAAAGTTATGGTGCCCGTCGCTAAAGAGGCCGTTCGCCGTATTCGCTCGCTTACGGATTCCGCCAGAAAGCTTGCCTCGGCGCTTGAAGACTCTGAAGTCGCCTTCTTCCGTCATCAGAATTGTCCCCAATTTGATTTCGCTCATCCGTTGAGCTCAAGTGATGTCGCTCAGGCGCTTGGCTTGTCGTCGCCATCGAATGGTGGTCTTTCCACGAAGGACGGCGAGTACACGCTCAGTGAACTTTGGGGTTGGGTTAAAGAAAGGCAGCCCGAGGGGTTTCCATGGCTGAGCAAGGAGAAGAGGCTGCGTTACAGCGATGCACTTTTCTGCATGACGAGAAACCTGCTAAGCGCTCAGTTCGAAGCGAGTCCAGTTATTCTATGGGCGCCTGACGTTAACTGTTTTAATAGGGATCTTGGGCCGCGCCCCGGGTTGGAGGGTTCGCATGCTTCGATATTCGATAGGCACGGCTATTCGGCGAGTGCTGGGGAATTCTTGAAGGTTACTTCCCATCAGGCTCGTCATCTAATCTCTACTCTTGCTGTCCGAGGCGGGCTGTCGGAAGAACGCCTCGCGAAGTGGGCTGGCAGGGCTGATCCCAAGCAGAACCGAGTCTACAACCACGTCAGCGAATGGGAGATGGTTTCGCGATCCGAAAGTCTCGACAAGACCCTCTCGCTCTTCGGTCCTTCCGGCGATGCGGACCCAAACGCGCCCCTGACCATTGCAGAGTTCTCATCGATGGAGCGTGGGGCCTGTCATATCAGCGAGTGGGGTGTTTGTGTCCACGATTTTGTGATATCGCCCTGCGACAAGTTTAGAGACTGCCTGAACTGCGAGGAGCACGTATGTGTTAAAGGTCCGGAGTTTGGCGGTGAAGCCAGGCTCGCGCGAATCAAGGAGCGCTTGTCGCTGGTCCAGGGCGAGCTAGATGCCGCTCTAACGGCTATAAGCAGCGATAGTCATAGCGCTGATAGGTGGGTTGAGTACCATCAGAGGACTTTGCGTCGACTTCAACAGCTTGTCGAAATTCTGGAGAATCCAGAGGTCGAGGACGGGGCTCAGATTAAGCTTCGAGACGGTAGCGACTTCTCGCATCTGCAGCGGGCAGCAAAGGCAAATGTCCTCCACTTTTCCCTCGTCGCCGAGGGCGAAACTTTGACGCGTGATCGTGAACTTCTGGAAAGCTCGGAGGGTAATTTTGGCTAAGCATCTTTCCGACTCGGAAGTGGCGGCAATTGTCGATCTTATTCGTGGGTGGTCAAGTGAAAAAATCTCTTGGAAGCGCGTATGTGACGCCATTCTTCCGCTTATAGGCCGGCGCCCAACCCGCCAAACGCTTCATTCGCACCCATCTATTAGAGATGCATATGCTTTGGGCCGGCGTGGTGTCAGGGGCGGTCCCATAAAGATGCCCAAGCCAAGCAGTCTGGCTTTTGCAGCGCAGAGGATTTCAAGATTGCAGGCTGAGAACGAGGAGCTCAGAAGAAGGCAGGATCAATTGCTTGAGCAATTCGTGAGGTGGCAGTACAACGCCTACAAGCATGGCGTTACGGAGGCACAACTTAATGCGGATTTGCCGCGTATCGACCGGGAGAGAACGTAACATAGCCGCTGGATTCAAGGGGCTGCCAGGTGCTTGCTTTTGGGTCATCGGATCACGTTAGGGAACCTCTGAACTGACCTGCCCCCAGCAGCCATACCACCCGTTACTGGGAAAGTCCGGGGTTGAAG
>VFQU01000831.1_pt1 | contig 22008 bp, 24 predicted proteins | sample 3512311 | NCBI WGS metagenome assembly VFQU01 (sample SAMN10412377, study PRJNA504923) | tailings metagenome | isolation source: Relicate 3 Philex TSF3 active mining site | place: Philippines: Tuba, Benguet | collected 2017-08-29
CAAAATATGCCTGAAATTCAATATCCACATAGGTTATGGGTTTTTGGAGATATCTATTGAACACGCAAAAGATAGAGTCGGTATTTCAGAGGTAAAGTATGAAAAAATTCCCGCATATCAATAATTTACGTCTTGGCCTTAAAATGGCAATCCAGCAGCATTAGTCCTACTGGAGATTAACTTGCACCGCCCCAATTTCTCCTCAATTCCCCCCCAGGCCTGGCAACGATCCATAGGTCAAGGTTGGGAAAAGCCCTACACCGTCCGCTATGCCAGTAATTTAGACGATGGCCCTTGGCACGGAATACCCCTCGGTGGGTTTGGCGCGGGTTGTATTGGACGGTCATCCAGAGGGGATTTTAACCTTTGGCATTTGGATGGTGGCGAACATATTTTTCAAACCATTCCGGCCTGTCAGTTTTCCGTATTTGAGCAAGTTGGTGAGCATTCCCAGGCCTATGCCTTGTGTACTGAAGCTTCGGTTGATGGCAGTTTAGGGGCCTGGAACTGGTATCCGCAAAATGAAGGAACCTATGGCGCGCTCTATCCCCGCAGTTGGTTTCAGTATCAGGGCGTGTTCCAGGCCGGTTTAACCTGTGAGCAATTTTCGCCCATCATTCCCCATAACTATCAAGAAACCAGTTATCCCGTTGCGGTGTTTGTTTGGACAGCCCATAATCCTACAGAGCAGCCAATCACCCTCAGTATCATGCTCAGTTGGCAAAATCTGGTCGGTTGGTTTAGTAATGCCACGCCTGCCTCGGAAATTCGCATCCGGGATGATGGCAGTCCGGTTTACGATTACACGCCGCGCCTTGGGCAAAGTCAGGGGAATTACAACCGCTTTAAGCAATCCCCAACCCAGGCCAGTTGTTTACTCCAACGTCAGCGGGATCCCAATTCAGTCATTAAAGAAGGGGAAGGGGAATGGGCGATTTCTGTACCCGTGCAAGATGATTTAGAGATTTTTTATCACACTCGTTGGCATCCGGTGGGCGATGGGGCAGATCTTTGGACTTCTTTTAGTCAGGATGGTTCTCTGAGGAATATTCAAGATAATAACCCGGCAACAGATTCCGAACAAATTGGCGCGGCCTTGGCAGTGCGGTTTACCTTAGCTCCCAGTGAATCAAAAGAGATTCCCTTTGTTTTGACCTGGGATTTGCCCGTAACTGAGTTTGCCCCAGATGTTAACTACTTCCGCCGTTATACGGATTTCTTTGATCGCTCAGGCAGTAATGCTCAACAGATTGCCCAAGCTGCCTTAGAAAACTATCAGAAATGGGGAGAACAAATCGGGGCCTGGCAGCAACCCATTCTTGGGCATTCTGATTGGCCGGATGACTTCAAAATGGCCTTGATTAATGAGCTTTATGACCTAACTAGTGGCGGCAGTTTGTGGACAGCAGGAACGAAGCTCGAACCCCTCGGCCAATACGCTGTTTTAGAATGTCTGGACTATCGCTGGTATGAAAGCTTAGATGTCCGGTTGTACGGTTCCTTTGCCTTGCTTTATTTGTGGCCGGAACTGGAAAAAGGAGTAATGCGGGCTTTTGCTAGGGCGATTCCCACCGAAGACCCCAAATTACGGATCATTGGCTACTACTACCAAGGCGACCCAGAAACCGCCCACAAAGCACCTCGGAAAATTGCCCAGGCCACACCCCACGATCTCGGTGCTCCCAATGAACACCCCTGGCAGGCTAGCAATTACACCAGCTATCAAGACTGTAACCTCTGGAAAGATTTAGCCTCCGATTTTGTCCTGCTGGTCTATCGGGATTACTTGTTAACGGGGGCAACTGATCTTGAGTTCTTAACGGCTTGCTGGCCCTCTGTTGTCAGTAGTTTGGATTATCTGAAAACCTTTGATACCGATGGCGATGGCCTGCCGGAAAACAGTGGAGCACCGGATCAAACCTATGATGACTGGCAACTGAAAGGGGTGAGTGCCTATTGCGGGGGCCTGTGGATTGCGGCCTTAGAAGCTGCCTTAGCGATTGCCCAACGGTTAGAAGCTCAGGGAATCAACACTAAACCAGAACAAGAAAAATGGCAGGCCTGGCTGACTCAATCTCGCCCCACCTATCAGGCCAAACTCTGGAATGGTCAGTTTTATCGCCTCGATAGTGACAGCAACTCCCAGGTAGTGATGGCGGATCAACTCTGTGGCCAATATTATGCCCGGCTATTAAATTTACCGGATGTTGTGCCGCTTGAATGTGCCGAATCCGCCTTAAAAACGGTTTATGAGGTTTGCTTTTTGAAATTCCATGAGGGCAAGTTTGGCGCGGCCAATGGCCTCCTTCCCGATGGCTCTCCCGAAAAACCCAATGCCACGCACCCCCTGGAAGTTTGGATTGGGATTAACTATGGCCTGGCTGCTTTCTTGTATCAAATGGGTTTAGAAGAGGAGGCCTGGCGGTTAACGCAAACGGTGATTCAGCAAGTTTACGAGAATGGCCTGCAATTTCGGACTCCAGAAGCGATTACGGCGGTGGGGACATTCCGGGCCTGTATGTATTTGCGACCGATGGCGATTTGGGCAATGTCTGGCCAATAACAGCGTAACCGCCCCCGCAGCCCGACTTTATAGTCATTTCTGCCAAAAGTGAGACACTCAAGAGTAATGCTCATATCGGTTTCAAGCGTATTTGTGTCCCATTCCTAAGCGAAATGACTATAAGTGTAGAGCTTTGCTTATTCAACGAACAGATAACTATAGAGATTGCCTTCCATCAAAGTTACTATTATCCCTAAGGCAGTCTCCGCCAACGGAACTTCAAGCACTTTTATCTTGACCACGTTTGTCTCTACTGGAGCGATGCCTTTCCCAAGCTCCCGGCCTATAGTCATTTCGCTGCGGAATGAAACAGGAAAGTGCTTGAAACCACAGCGGGTGATGGGGTTAAATCTTCCAGTTTTGGTAGAAATGACTAGAGTTGCTCCAAACAACCTCGAAGTCGGCAAGCACCCAGACTGAGGGCGACATTGCGTTTCGCCTGTTCCTGATACTGCTCGGTTAGGTAATTGATTGAGATTTTTATTTTCTTATTTAAATTTTAGATAACCTACTGACTCGGATCAGCTTGGGAGGATTTCACCTGGGGGGCCTGGGATTGGGGGTCGAGGTCATCGAGGGTTTGAATCAGGAGCCGCTTGGCCATTAAATTCCAGCCTTTTCGTTGTACTGTAATCGCAATTGCTCCCCCGGCCAAGGTAGCCAGAAAGTCCAAAGGTTGTTGCCAGGAAATTCCCAACAATAACCCCAGGCCAGCAATTCCCCAAAAGGGTAAGGCTACGGTTTGACGTTGCTCGAGAAGTAAGCGATTCCAGAAATCCGTGGGAAACTCGGCCATCAAAGCTGCTTTAATTTCCCGTTGTTTAGCCAGGGGAACAGACAGGGCAATTTTGCGGCGCAGTTTTTCCATTTTCCGGGCATCAGTGCTGTATTGGGTTAGTTCATCCTCTGCCATCATCAGCAAGCCTTCTTGTTCTGCCATCGCGCCCTTGCCTGTTCCTACCTTTATTTTGACAATTGTTAATTTTCTAAGAGCGATTTAAGCCCAGGCCATGGGATGCCGCATAGCGATCCATAAACCGAATAAACCGCTCCCAGTCAGCAAGAGTCCGCATCGTGTAGGTGGCTTCAATGGCAGTAACTTGACCATTAATAAACTTGGCATTGACCTCTCGGGTTGTGATTTCCCCTTCCTCATCGACCATGTACATACCGTTGATTTCGAGATTCCCCTCTTGGACAATTTTGGGGTTGTCAAAGTAGAAATAGGCCTTACCATTCGTCCCATCTTTAGCGCGAGTTAAACGGACATCGGGGACAATTTCTTCATTAACGCCCCGGATAAATTGAATTTCTGCCATGATTTTGCCAAGTGATTATTCGTATTTCTTCAGAATACCTGGATTTGGCGAACCACGGAATTTGGCCTAGGGCGAGAGGATGGGCAAGAAATGGGCCTCAATCTGGGCAATGACGGTTGCGGGTAACTCGAGATGGGGCAGGACACCCGTGCTGGGAATTGTGTAAAAGCCACGAATGGCCTGGGGGTTCAACGCCGCTAAACGTTTTCCGATTTCGAGGGAGTTAAATTTCGCGCCCTCACCCCAGAGCAACACTGTTGGCACCGTTAATTGAGAAATGTAGCGGGAGAGATCAAAACATAAATCTCCTCTGAGTGAGGCAAGGGCAGCATATTCGGCTCCGGGTTGTTGGGCAGAGTCCAGATAGGCTGCTACTGTTGCTTCTGTCAGCCGTTCGGGTTGGGCAAAAATAAATTGTTCGAGAAAGTTTCTCACCGCCCACACATTCCCCGCCCCCAGCCCATAAATAGCCCGATCCAGGCCAGGCATCCCTGCTAATTTTGCGGCCGGGCCTTGTCCATAGTCATTGCCAAAATCACTAAACCCTGTGGGCCCAACTAAGCACAATCCGGAAAATAGCTCAGGCCTTTGAATCGCCAAGCGAATCACTAATCCCGCCGTCAGGGATGAGGCAATCACGGCCACGGGCGCGCCAATGGTTTCAATTAAGGTTTCAAGCATCTGCCAATAGTCTTGGGCCTGATAGTCCTGCGCTGGATGATCCGATGCCCCCCAACCAATTAAATCCGGGACATAGACAGGATAACGACTGGCAAAGGCTGGATAGACTCCGGCCCACTCTGCATGAGATGACCCACCCCCTAAACTGTGGAGAAAAAGCAGGGGATGTTGCCCCGTTGGGATACCCCAGATTTCGGGATAGGTGGTGTAGTAGATGAGTTTGCCTAAGGGCGTAATTAGGGCCTGGGCTTGAAAGCCAAAGGGAAGAGAAGTCATGGGTGGGGGATGATGTAACTAAATATGTTCAAATCTAAATTTTTGCTGAAATTCGGCCCAGGCCCCGCGTTCACTACCACCATATAGGAAACTGTTGGTAAGTTTTTAGCTTATTTTTAACGTTTTATCGCTATGTAATTTCTGGCTGCTCTGAAGCCTGCGTGTTAGCCCCTGAGTATTAGGCATGAGATTCCAGAATTCCTTGGCTAGATAGCGGCCAGCTTTGTCCCCCTTTGAGTCTTTTTATGGTGCAACCGTTCCTCGCTCCTGAGTCTGTCTCGTCTGATGTGATATCTCTCGATTCAGGTCAAGATGGGCTAACCACGCCCCAGGCCACGGGGATTTATATTACGATTCACGGTCATTTTTATCAGCCGCCCCGCGAAAATCCTTATTTAGAGGCCGTGGAACATCAGCCCAGTGCTGGCCCCTTTCATGATTGGAACGAGCGGATTTATCACGAATGTTATCGCCCCAATGCCTTTGCCCGGATTTTCAATGACTGTGGCGACGTGATTGATGTTGTCAACAACTATGAATATCTCAGTTTTAATATTGGCCCAACGTTGTTTAGTTGGCTGGAACGCTACGACCTGGAGGTGTATCAACGGATTATTGCCGCAGATCGGGCCAGTTGTCAGCGGTTGAATGGTCACGGCAATGCCATCGCCCAGGTTTACAATCACATCATTTTGCCCTTAGCCAATCATCAGGATAAAGTCACGCAAATTCGCTGGGGCCAGGCCGATTTTCAGCAACGGTTTGGCCGGGAACCCGAGGGAATGTGGTTAGCTGAGGCTGCTGTGGATTACCCGACTCTAGAGGTGTTGATCCAGGAAGGGATTAAATTTATTGTCCTCGCTCCCTCCCAGGCCCAGCGGTGTCGCCCCCTAGCTACAGCTGAAAATCCTGACCCGGCCTGGTTTGAAGTCTCTGGCAGCCAAATTGATCCCAACCGCCCCTATCGCTGTTTTATCCCTGATGGCAACCCGGAGACCGACTACATTGATATTTTCTTTTATGATGGCCCAATTTCCCGAGACATGGGCTTCAGTGATCTCCTCAATAGCTCCCAGTTTTTGGCCGGACGGTTGTCCCAAGCGGTGCGCCATGATCATCGCCAATTGCAGTTAATTTCAGTTGCCACCGATGGCGAAACCTTTGGCCACCACAAAAAGGATGCCGAAAAAGCCCTGGCCTATGCCCTCAAGGTGGAATTTCCCCAACGTGGCTGGCAGGTGAGTAACTATGCTCATTATTTAAGTTTGCAGACTCCCACTTGGGAAGTGGCCTTAAAACCCGTCACGGCCTGGAGTTGCGCCCATGGAGTAGATCGTTGGCAAGACAATTGTGGCTGTGGGGGGGGCGGGGCCTGGCATCAACTCTGGCGGCGGCCATTACGGGATAGTCTCAACTGGCTGCGGGATGAACTGACGGAGATCTACGAGACCTTAGCCGCGGAATTTTTCACGGATGCCTGGGCCACCCGCAATGCCTATATCAGCGTGATTCGGGATCGCTCACCTGAGAACTTAGCGAAATTTTTCCAGGCCCATGAGCAACACTCCCTAACTCCAACAGAACAAGTTGATGCTCTGCGCCTCTTGGAAATGCAACGCTATGCCCTGTTGATGTTTACCAGTTGCGGTTGGTTTTTTGAAGAAATCTCCCGGCCAGAAGGGACTCAAATTCTCCGCTATGCGGCTCGGGCCTTGGAGTTGGCAGCAGATGTATCGGGAGTGCAGTTAGAGGCTGAGTTTATTCAGCGTTTAGCCCAGGCCCCAAGTAATGTCGAAGGTTTTGGTCATGGGGCAGAAGTCTATCGGCAACTGGTCAAACCGGCCCAAATTAGTCTGCACCAGGTGGCGGCCCACTACGGCATGAATTCCCTGTTTATCAGCTATCCAACTGAGCATCACCTCTACTGTTACAACATTGTTCAAGAAGATTATCAACGGCAACAAATCGGTAATCTCACCCTGGCCATGGGGCAAATTACCCTAACTTCAGAAATCACCCGAGAATCACAGGGCCTGGTCATAGCGGTTTTACATTTAGGTGGCTGGGATTTTCATTGTTGCCTCAAACCCTTTCAAGGCCGGCGGGACTATGGGGAAACTAAAACCCATCTTCTCAATGCCCTGCAACAGGGGAGCGCGCCGAAAATTGTCATGGCCTTGACCCAAGTCTTTGGTGAAGTTTCCTATGGCTTGAATGATTTATTTGCTGAAGACCGCCATCGCCTGATGCACCGCCTCACTCAAACTACTCTCAACCGCCTAGATCAACTCTATAGCCAGGTCTATCGGGACAATTACGGCATTCTCATGGGTTTTCAACGGGATGGGTTAGCCGTTCCCCAGGAGTTGCAAGTTGCCGCCAGTGTAGCCCTCACCTACCAGGCCAAGACCGCCTTGAAGCTGGTCGAACAGGAACTGACAGATCCCCACAATCTTCCCACCAACAGCCTGCCACAACATTTAGTTCAACTAGAGGTCATTGCTGAAGAAGCCCGCGTTTTGGGGTGTAGTTTAAATTTAGGATCTGAAGCGAAACATCTAGAACAACAAATTCTGCAAGTTCTTTGGCATTTACTCCATCATCTCCATCCTGAGCGGATTCAGGCCTTAGTGCCCCTGATTAGTCAATTAATTGGGGTAAGTCATCGGTTGGGCCTGGGGTTGAATCTAGAACCAATGCAGGAGTTATACTTCCAGACACTGAAAAACCTATTTATGGATCCCGAACAGACTGCAATCTCTTTATCAGTCTCGCCAAAAGCTCAACAATCCCTATTCCAGTTGGGGCCATTGCTGAAAGTGGATGTAAGTTGGATTTAGGAAAAGGTTGGCTCAGGAACTTGAAGCAAAGCAAAGGTCTAAGGCTGTTTTAAGCTGCTAATTTAGCGGGCATCTTCATGAATTTCTGGGATATAGTCATGTCGCTGAGTCATGAAACACAAAAATCCTTGAGACCCTGACAGGTATTAGAGTTGTCCGTCTCAATTTTGGCAGAAATGACTATATCGCAAACAGAAATAATTTGTGAGATCGAGTGGGTGATTTTTATGGTGCAAGAGTTTTTATGTCACTCTCCTCTCAAGGAAAGGCTATTCCTGGCATAAGCTAGTGGTCATCAAGCATTCTTACAAATCAAAACGGAATACTATAGTTCACTAGTTCACTTAATAACCGCGTCCGAAATAGGAAGATGGCGTAAAATAATTTGTCGGTTTTTGTCTAAACCCTAACCAGGCCTGGGGATATTGCCGCTAGATCATAAGAGTGAAGATAGAAGAGTTATTGTAGATTAAATTCCCCATAAAAATCATCATCAAGAATTTGGGATTGTGCAAAAGGACAAATAACTGGATAGTCCAAATCAGAGTGAATTGCAACTCCAAACTTTGCTCGCTGACCTTCCCGGATGGCTAACCGTCTCGCATCTGGATAGGCTTCTAATACGGCTGTCTCCCAAGAGGATATCAAAGAAGGATTTTTGTCCAGTTGTTTTTTGATATGTTGACGGTGCTCATCAATGGAGTTATACCAACTATTTTTCATTGTATCAGGAGCATCAAATTGAACAGTTAGCTTGAGGAGATGGGCTAGTAAAATTGTTAAATTACTCTCCAATGCAAGTCTGTTTGAGTTACCCAAATCATTTAATTCCTGAATCAAATGCTCAATATCAATAGCCTCAAAATTATGATCTCTCAGGTGGGTTGTTGTTTTCTCAAGCCATTCCTGAAAATCTTGTTCATAGAGATTGGTGAGATTCGATTGAGCCATGACGCCGACCAGATAAATTCATTGAACGCTTTCGCTACTCCTAAACAATAGATTAGCCCGAGTGATATTCTAGCCAGGCCTGGAACTCTGAAATATCTTGAAACTCCAGGAGAGCCTCACTCAATGCCTCTAACTTTTTAGTCGTCAACGCCCTGGTCTTTTCCTCAGTGGCAGTATCGATTTTTCCAAAACGATAGGCTAAGAGCCGCAGAATAATATTAGCTTCCCCCCGTTGCATGCCTCGCTGCTCTCCCAGTTGTATTCCTCGCTGCTCTCCTAGTTCTTCCCCAATTTTGAGAACATCTTGATAAAACTGGGTATGACTTAAATTCTCAGTTTGGATGCCCAACATTGTCCGCACTCCCTCCAGGCCAACCTCAGGAAATTTACTTACCACTATAGCCTCTACCACATTCAGCCATTGGGCAAAGTCGGGTTCACTGTTCACTGACGCTAAAAGGCTCTGAGCAGCGGGAACGGTAGTCGGAGGGTCTAAAACCAACAACTGGAGCAAACTCAAGGTCGGGCTTAAATCCTCAGCTTCGGCTAAATCTTCTAAGTAAATGGATTGAACTTGATTCTCTAAGGGACTCAGATAGGGCCTGGGATTGCCTAACCACTGACTTCTCGCCTGCAAGAGCAATAGTCCCCGCCACGGCCGCTCCACTTGGTACTGATGCAAATATCGGTAAATCTCGGCAAAGAATCGTCCATAAAACCCTGGGTCTGACTGCATCTGGGCTTCGACAAACACCATGGGCTGCTCTAAGGTTGGCTCAACGGGGGTAAAAACTCCATCTAGCCGATATTCTGAGGCTTTCACGACTGGGGCGGCATATTCATACTCACAATCCGGATCCAGGCCAGGGATGAGTTCACTGAGTAGCCGCGTCCGAAATAGGAATATGGCATAGAACAATTTATCGGTTTTCATTGCGGTCTCGAGCAAGGGACGCTCTGATTAACCCTGATTAGTTTGGTTCAAAATCGGTAAGGTTAGCCAGAAGGTTGCGCCTTGGTTGGGGGTGCTGATTAGGCCAATTTCACCGCCATGGGCCTGGACAATTTGCCGACAGAGATATAACCCCAGGCCAATGCCCCGTAAATGACGTGATTTTTTACCTTGATAGTATAAATCAAACAGGTGTTCTTGATGCTCCAGTGGAATTCCCAGGCCATTGTCTTGAACGGTACAAAGAAGCATCGGAATGGTATCGGGGTGATCGGGATTGACAACTTGGGCTTTGAGCGTCAGTTTCAGGCCGGGGGGATTGTGTTTGAGGGCATTAGTGATCAGATTTTCAAACACCCGCTGGAGTTGCCCTGGATCCGCGGAAATGAGGGGTAAATCCTGGGGAATTTGGTTATCCAAGTGGGTTTGATTTTTATCCAAGAGTAAGGCTAAGTCTTCTAAGGTGCTTTCTAGCAATTCGGGTAAGGCCTGGGGAATCCGTTCGAGGTGGATGCCGTTGGAGTCGCTAGTGTGAATATCCAAAAGCGAATTAATCAGGGTGAGTTGTCGGTTTTGACTGCTAATCATCCGGGTGAGGACATTGCGGGGGACGCTAATTTTAGCTACAGTTTCATCCTCAGGCAAGAGGTTATTTAAGACCATCAAAGCTCCCATGACCGGTGTGCGCAAATCGTGGGAAACGGCATGGAGAAAGACATCCTTAAGGCGGTTCAGTTCCTCCAGTTCCTGCATTTTTTGTTCCAGTTGCTGGGTTCGTTCTTGGACTTGATATTCCAGGTTGGCATTGAGGGCGGCCAGTTGTTGATACAAACTGGATTGTTGCAGGGCAATCGCAACTTGGGTAGCCAGTTGTTCCAGGAGTTGCCATTCAAAAATTTTCCAGTCCCGCAGAGCGGCGCATTGATGCAAAACCAAAATTACTCGCGGAGGCAAATGACTGGGGGGGTGGAGCAGATTGATTGCCTGGGGAATCGGTACGGCCAAGACAGACTGAATCTGATAGCGGGTAAAGACAGCAGTGGTTTTATCAGAACAGTGCAGGCGAGACTGGGCCTGGGGAAAGTCACCCAAGGTTAAGAGGGTTTGCAAATACTCGGGATCCTGGAAAAGTTCTTCAATGCCTTCTTGCCACTCGGGAGAAATTGCGGCGGCAACGGTCTGGGCCTGGTAGGTATTCACATCAAGATAGGCAATGAACACCCGATCCACATGGAGACATTGGCGCACTTCTAAGACCGTAGTATTGAGAATATCCTCCAGTTCTAGCGACTGCCGAATCCGCAGGGCAATTTCCGCCAACAGCTTTTCCCGTTGATCCGCTAGGCGTAATTCCATCTCGGCCTGTTTACGTTGAGTCACATCCCGTAAGCTCACCACCCGCATGGGCCGCCCTTGATAACGAATCGCCCGCCCCTGGAGTTCCCCAATAAAGGTTTCGCCATTTTTCCGCCGCCCGACTGCTTCCGTGAGTTGATCCGTGGGTTCTTGCAAGCGTTGGCGAATGAGATCTCGAGAACTGGCATCGGCTAATTCCAACACCGAGGTACCAATTAATTCTTCCGTTGAATAACCAAACATCAACTCCGCGGCCTGGTTTAAATCGACAATTCGGCCATGGTCATGAAAGACAACCGCTTCCGTAGTGGCCTGGAAAAAACTTTGAAGGCGTTCTTCACTGGCTTGTAGATCTGCGAGGGCCTGGTGACGGTCGCGGGATTCAATCGCTAAAGAAACTAAATCTGCAATCGCCGCGGCAAACTGTTGCTCAGCCATTGTCCAGCGTCTCGGGGGGCCAACGTGTTCATGGCAAATTACCCCCACCATTTCCCCTTCTACCCAAATTGGGGCATCCAGCATCGAAGTAATTCCCGAGGTTTTCAGGTACTCCCCAGTAAATTCATGGGTGCGGGGATCTGTTTCGGCGCGGTGGGCGGCAATGGTGCGTTGTTCTTGCAGGGCCTGGAAATAGTCGGGATAGTCTGCGGCGGCCAATTCTAAACCACTACTAAAGGCCTGGTGACTGGATTGATAGAGGGTGGCACAGCGGACTTTTTGTTTATTTGGGGCATACAGCCAAATACTGGCCCGTTCAACGTCTAGGGTTTCGGCTGCGGTTCGAGAAATATCCTGGAGGGCCAATTCCAGGTTGCCGTGGTGCAGGGGTTTGCGTTGGGCCAGTTGGACGAGGCGTTGATCGTAAAGCGGGTGTGGTTCCTCATGGGCCTGGGGATTGGGGTGAGCGTTGTGGAATCCTAAGGCCTGGCCGAGTGGCAGGGTAAAGTGATGCAGCAGGCTAATGGTTTCTTCGTGCCAAATGTGTTGATGAGCCTGATACTCCAAGGTTAAAATCGCCCCCAGGCCCCCATTCAAGTTAATCGGTAAGACCAAGACGGAAGCAATACCCAATTCCTGAAACCATTGCTGCTCTGAACTCGAAAGTTCCCCGACCCAGGCCTGGAGACAGTGACCGACACCGAGGCGACTAAACCAATAGCTAAAACTCGGTAACGTGGCTAGAGCTAATGAGGACGAGGTTTCCAGATGTTGTCTCGGCCAGGCCCCGATGATGGAGAGCCAAAAATGCGCTGAACCGGAAGTTTGATTGACGCGCCAGACCCGTACCCGATCTACTTGTAAGGCTTTACCCAAGATTTCTAAGGCCATATTTAACGGTTGCGGCCAGGCCTGGGACGACCATAAACAACAGAGGGCCTGGGTAATTTCCGGCAACACCTCACTCACCATCTGCTCTTCCCCAATACTCACTGTCATCAACAACTCACGGGTTTAGAAAATCTCTAGTTTTGCGCACTCTTTTCATCCTAGGGGCGATACTCAGGGGCCGTCTCACCCGATCAGGGGATATGGAAAAGTTACGGCGGAACAATAAAACCCCAGGCCAGAGTTAGTGGTGTAGGATCAACATAAATCCTGGAGGCTTCAACCGATGATGCTTCTCAATGTTAAAAGAATCGGCAACGAATTAACCGCTGTTATTCCCCCCGAACTGGCCGAAAGTTTGCAAATCGCAGAAGGGGATACTTTGGTCATTAGTCAGACGGCTTCCGGCTTTGAGGCTTCGGTCTGTGATCCCAAAATCAAACAACAAATTGAGGCCGGCCGCCGTTGCTTGCAGGAATATCGGGAAACTTTACTTGATTTGGCTAAGTGAGCGAGATTAACTGGATTGAATTGGAGGCGGTTCTGGTCAATCACACAGAACTGATCGCTGAAACGGGGGGGGTAGACGGGGTTCTCAATCGTGGAGCCTTAGAATCCACCTTGGCCAAACCACAAAACTACCACTACTACAATGCAGAGTCAGATTTATACACATTGGCCGCATTATATGGCTATGGCTTAATTAAAAATCATTGCTTCATTGACGGAAATAAGCGGATTGCCTTTGTTGTGACTTACACATTCCTGCTGATTAATGGGATTCACCTACGGGCAGATCAAGCAGAAGCGGCTAAGTTTTTCTGGGAGTTGGCAGCTAGTCTCGAAGTCCAAGATGTGGAAGTTGCAAACCTGACCCATTGGCTACGAGATCACAGCAACCCTTTGACTGATTAAAGTCTAGACTGCCTGGATGCTTTTTATTTAGTTAGTAGTGGAGTTTACTTAAATGACTTTGGCTTTCTTACGTCCCGAACTCAATCAACTCCAGGCCTACAGCAGCCACACAGATGGCCATCATCTCAGTCCGGATCAGCTGGATATTCTGGACACTAATGAATTTCCCCTGGATTTTCCGCCGGATCTCAAACAGAAATTTGTGGACTATCTGTTTAGCGCGATTCCGACCAACCGCTATCCCGATGGAAGTCATGCCCGCGTCAAACAGGCCATTGCTGAGTATGTCAACGAGACGATCAACCTAGATGCTCCCGGTGCAGGCGGTATTACTCCAGAAAATATTACGGTGGGCTGTGGGTCTGATGAACTCATTCGCTCAATTCTCTTGGCAACCTGTGGCCCAGGCCGGGGAAAGATTTTAGTCGCTGATCCCACCTTTTCCATGTATCAAATTCTCGCCACTGGCCTGGGCGTGGAAACTATCAACATTGACCGCCACCCGGAAACCTTTGTGATTGATTTACAAGCTGCCCAATACGCCCTACAGTCTCAGCCCATCAATGTGGTTTTCCTCGTACATCCCAATTCCCCAACGGGCAATGCCTTAACGGCTGCTGAACTGGCCTGGTTACGGACAATCCCTGAAAACATCCTTGTGGTCATTGATGAAGCCTATTTTGAATTTAGTCGGAATACTTTGGCGGGAGAATTAGAAGCTCATCCCAACTGGTTAATTTTGCGGACATTCTCGAAGGCATTTCGCTTGGCGGCATTTCGGGTGGGTTATGGCCTGGGGCATCCTGAGGTGATTAAAGCGTTGGAAAAATTACGCTTGCCCTACAACATCACGGCTCCTTCTCTAGCGGCGGCCCAACTAGTTTTAGCCGAACGGGAGACATTATTAGCGGAAGTGCCTGGCCTGTTAGCCCAACGCGATCACGTCTTTGCCGAACTCAGCCAGCAGCCCCAATTAAATCTCTGGGCCAGTAATGCCAACTTCATTTTTTTCCAGGCCCGGCCCGCTGAACGCACTCAAGATTTAGCCCAAGAATTACGCCAGGCCGGAAGTTTAGTCCGCTTTACCTGTGGGGGAATTCGCTTAACCATTGGCACGCCTGAGGAAAATCACCGGGTTTTGACGCGGATCGGGGCCTGGTGCCAGGGAAATCGTCAGCCCTTAACCTAGAGGTGCTTTTGTAACAGTTGCCCGCAAATTGTAACGATTTCTCCTAAAAAAGCTTGAAAATCTTCTCTCCTTGGCCTGGGATTGAGGCGGGGATTAAGAAGCCTAATTGAGCTACAACCGTTATGGGGTAAGGCTTCTAACTTGGACTGGAAGATTGGCGGAAATCCCTAACAAAAATTTGCAAATTTGTAAAATGTCTGTTACATTAGTTTACATAAGGTTACAAAACTCCACGATAAGGAGGGTTAAGAAATGTTTGCTCCCTTGGTTTTAATGGTTCGCTCCTGGATGGGCACAAAAGAATTTAATCGGTTCCGGGGTCAAGCGATTGCTCTCCATGCGCAAGTGATTACCCAAGTTTGTGAACGGCTTGGCCTGGATCGGAACTATCGGCAAAACATGATCCGCTTGGCTCGGGACAATGGCAAACGCTTAGGCTTACTCGCTTAGGTATTGAACAGGTTTACTCCCCGTGTGATTTTTCTGCTTTCTCGCTAACAATTTACGGAGGTTACTCTCATGGTTTTATTAATTGCTTTATTTGTTGTCGGCTGGGTTGCGGCGGCAGTCATTGGGACTCAAGCCTATTTCTTAGGTGAACAATCTAAGCCGATCCATGAACGCAACTGGCGCTCTGAATCCTTTGAAAAAATTGCGAAATCCGTGACGGGTCAAGATACGAATTACGTCAATCGGGTGCCTGGGTTTGAGGTCATGGATGCCTACAACAGTAGCTTAATTCCCGATGCCTAAACGAGATTAGCCAGTGGTTAGAGTTTTGTTTTGAGACTGACTCCGGCCAGATTTTGGGATTGAGTTTCTTGCAGATTGAAAAAACTTAAGGGTTTGTTAAAGATCGGGTTTCTCTGGGAAATTCGGTCTTTTTTATATCTTTGGGACGAGGGCATCAGTGCTGCATAGATGTCGGCCTTGGCCTGGTGAGCCAGAGGGTATGATTCCTCTCCAGTGCAATAGACTTCAAAAAATTTGCTGGGAATACCTAGTTAAGTAATCCAGTCTAGATCCCGTAACCGCAAAGGGTAAGTCTATGGGCTAAGATTGTAAAGGTTTGTAGCTAATCGTTGCGAATCTCTCAAGTTCTGGCTACCCAGCCGTTTAACTCCCTACTCACTCGATTTGATACTTTTATGAGCCTGCCGATTCGGAATGTTGCGATCATTGCCCACGTTGATCATGGGAAAACTACACTAGTTGATGCTCTGTTGCGTCAGTCTGGAACCTTTCGTGAGGGTGAAGACATTCCCGATTGCGTTATGGACTCCAATGACCTGGAGCGGGAACGGGGCATTACGATTCTGGCTAAAAACACGGCAGTTCGCTATAAAGACACCCTAATCAATATTGTTGATACCCCCGGCCACGCCGATTTTGGCGGTGAAGTGGAGCGGGTTTTAGGGATGGTGGAAGGCTGTCTCCTGATTGTGGATGCCAATGAAGGGCCGATGCCGCAAACGCGGTTTGTCTTGAAAAAAGCGCTGGAAAAAGGACTACGCCCGATTGTCGTTGTCAATAAAATTGATCGTCCCCAGGCCGAGCCGTACAAAGCGATTGATAAGGTTTTAGATTTATTTCTAGAACTGGGCGCGGATGATGATCAGTGTGAATTTCCCTATTTGTTTGCTTCCGGGTTAGCGGGGTTTGCCAAGGACAAACTGGAAGACGAAAGCGACACTATGCAACCCCTGTTTGACGCGATTTTGCACCATGTTTCCCCGCCAGTGGGAGATCCGACTAAACCGCTGCAATTGCAAGTCACAACTTTGGATTATTCCGAATATTTGGGTCGGATCGTGATTGGCAAAATCCACAACGGCACGATCAATATGGGTCAGCAAGCGGCTCTCGTTCAAGATGGCGGCAAAATTGTTAAAAGCAAAATTTCCAAACTCTTGGGTTTTGAAGGCTTAAAACGGGTGGAATTGGAAACAGCTTCAGCGGGCCATATCGTGGCAGTGGCTGGATTTGCCGATGCCAACATTGGGGAAACGATTACCTGCCCCAACGAACCCCAGGCCCTGCCCCTAATCAAAGTTGATGAACCCACCCTCCAAATGACGTTTGCGGTGAATGACTCTCCCTTTGCCGGACAGGAAGGGCAGTTTGTCACGTCGCGGCAGTTGCGGGATCGGCTCTATCGGGAATTGGAAACCAATGTTGCCTTGCGAGTGGAAGAAACAGACTCTCCGGATCGGTTTTCAGTCTCGGGGCGTGGGGAATTGCACCTCGGGATTTTGATTGAGACGATGCGGCGGGAAGGCTATGAGTTCCAGGTTTCCCAACCCCAGGTCATCTATCGGGAAGTCAGCGGCCAACCCTGTGAACCGTTTGAGTGTCTGGTTTTGGATGTCCCCGAAGAAGCGGTGGGCGGCTGTATTGAACGCTTGGGTACCCGCCGGGGTGAAATGCAGGATATGCAGGTGAGTAGTAATGGTCGCACCCAATTAGAGTTTGTGATTCCAGCGCGGGGCCTGGTGGGTTTCCGGGGTGAGTTTATGCGCTTAACCCGAGGCGAAGGGATCATGAACCACAGCTTTTTAGACTATCGGCCTTTGGCAGGGGAAATCTCGGCTCGGCGGAATGGGGTCTTGATTGCCTTTGAAGAAGGAAGCAGCACGTTCTACGCAATGAAAAATGCTGAGGATCGGGGCGTATTCTTTATTACGCCCGGCACCAAGGTTTATAAAGGCATGATTGTCGGGGAACACAACCGCCCCCAAGATTTGGAACTCAATGTCTGTAAAGCCAAGCAGCTTACCAACTTCCGTTCTTCAACGGGGGATGAATTGGTGCAGTTGCAGTCGCCCGTAGATATGAGCTTGGAGCGGGCGTTGGAATACATTGGCCCGGATGAGTTGGTAGAAATTACGCCCCAGTCTATTCGGTTGCGGAAGGTGAGTAAAAAGCTAGCTCGGCGTTAATACAGCTTGTTCTAATAGAAGGCGAAAATTTTCTATCTAGCTACCATAATTCAAGGTGTTAGGTGGAAAACTTTTCCCTTTTAGTCCTTATAAGTAACTTAAGTAAGAACTTGACATTCAGCCTAAACACCTTAGTATATCTTTATAAGAAGCCTTTCTGTCTAATACCTAGTTAGGCTACTATTATGCAAAAGCAAGAAATGCTCACGCAGTAATATGAACAATGTTTTTTTGGGGAGTTAGTAGTGGCACAAATTGAGGTACTCGGCGGAGAAATCCCAACTGGAAAATATGACACTAAATACCTGTTTGAAGATATATTTCCTGAAATAGTTATCAATGTCGATGGTGAATTTAGAAAACTAGATATGAACACTATTAAATCAGCGGAGATAGTAGATCAGGAGCAAATTAAGAGTATTGCTGCTTCGGCAGGTTGGGGACTTGCTGCTGGTTTAGTCCTTGGGGTGTTCACAGGAGGTTTAGGTTTAATAGCAGGTGGAGTTGCTGGCGCGCTTGCCAAAGGTCAAAAAACTGTAGTTACATTTATGTGCGAATTAAACGATGGAAGAAAATTTATTGCTGCCACTGACTCTCAAACCTGGAAGAAAATTATGGGTATCACAATGACTCCTGAGGATAAGCGATTTAAGCGAAAAGCTCTCCCCACAGCAAAAATTACCTCTATTTGACTAATATAGCTTTTGTAGCTTAGTTGGCGAGGCAGTGATTGTTTTCATTATTTTTCTGAAAATTTCTTATTTCAAGATAAGCTCAGTAAAAGGCTACTCCTTGCCAGGGCCTGTAATGGACGGTTATTATCACAAATAAAGACGAACTACCATATATAGCAGTACGCATTTATATCTGCGTAAGAGCCAGTCAGAAGATGCCTTCTAGACAATGGAAATCAGATTTCTATCCGTTTAGAACAGCCTTCGTACTGCTATACCAGAACGTCTCATGATTTTAGTTGAGTAGAAAAGTCAATTATGAAATATCAATGGAATGAAGCAAAACGTCTTTTCAATTTTTATAAGTGCGAAATAGTTTTTGTATCTATTGCGGTTTTTCTCAACAATAATATTGTGAGGATTGAGGAACAAAGTCGAGCTTAATTCATGGATAATGTCAGCTTTATTAAGGCTAATTTTGTCCCCATTGACCCAGAGATTCAACAACAAATTGATCATGCTCGAAATGTGGATGAAGTTCTGGAGAAAAGAGAGCCACGGGCAAAGCGGGCCTGGTATAACCCCATTGATAACACGATTGAAATTGAACTCAAGACTGGGGTGAGAGCATCCTTTCCGGTTCATTTACTCCAAGGCTTACAAGGGGCAACTTCCGAACAGTTAGCTGAGGTTGAAATCTCTCCCTCTGGTTATGGCTTACATTGGGAATCCTTGGATGCAGATTTGGCGGTTCCGGCGTTGATGTCTCAGATTTTTGGTTCAGGGGCCTGGATGGACGAATTAGAAAGAACTGGAAAGTTATTGAGCTTGACATGAGTTTAGAGCGGGCGTTGGAATAAATTAATTTAGCGGTTCTGGCATTGATGTCTCAGATGTTTGGTTTAGGGGCCTGGATGGACGAATTAGAAAGAACTGGAAAGTTATTGAACTTGCCATGAGTTTAGAGTGGGCGTTGGAATAAATTAATTTAGCGGTTCCGGCATTGATGTCTCAGATGTTTGGTTTAGGGGCCTGGATGGCGGAATTAGAGCGCACTGGTCAACTCATCAAGCAAGAGACCTAAAATCTCTGCAACCCGCTGGTCTTGGTATGTACAATCATGCATACTATATTTAAATGGTGTATCAATGGGACAAAAATAAGGCTGCAACAAACCTCCGTAAACACGGGATTGATTTTGCTGATGCGGTTTCTGTGTTCTCAGACGATCTGGCAATCACAATTCCAGACGAACGATTCAATGAAGAGCGGTTCATTACAATTGGCCTGGATGCTCTCGGTCAAGTCCTTGTAGTGGTTTATACCTGGCGTGATCAGGACATTCGACTCATTTCAGCCAGGCCAGCGACTCGTCAAGAACGAAGACAGTACTTAGAGGGTTAAATTATGGACGTGAAAGACGGCTCTGAAGAAATGGAATATGATTTCAGCCAAGGAAAGCGTGGGGCGATCGATCCTGTTAGTCCTGGAAAAACACGCATTACCATTCGGATTGATGATGATGTCTTGGCCTGGTTTCGAGAGCAAGTTCACCAAGCGGGAGGAGGAAACTATCAGACCTTAATTAATGAAGCCTTGCGAACCCATATCCATAAACAACATGAGCCGCTGGAATCAACCTTGAGACGAGTCTTGCGCGAAGAATTAGAACGAACCGCAACTAAAACCTGATTGTAATTTCCACCACTAAGTTAAATTGAATCATGATTTGGTGGTTCTGGCGTTGATGACTCAGGTTTTTGGTTCTGGGGCCTGGCCTGGCAGAATTAGAGAGAACGGGAAAATTATTTCAGCCTCTAAACGCCCATTCAGATAGGAAGTCTATAAATTCACAATAGAAATTGCTTAAATTCAATCTTAAATTCAATGCTGTAACGACAATTTGTAACTACAATTGATTGATATAGCAGTCGTTCGGTTATGGAATATCAATGGGATGAAACAAAACGCCTTACTAATCTTCGTAAGCATGGAATAGATTTTATTGATGTTCCAGCCGTGTTTGATGGCGGTATTCTCACAGTTGAGGATGATCGTTACAGCTATGGAGAGCAGCGTTTCGTAACATTCGGCTTATTGCTAGGGCGAGTTATTGCTGTTGTCCATACCGAAAGTGAAGATTGCATCCGTATTATTTCTGCAAGAAAGGTGACCAAATATGAACAACAAACCTACTTCGAGCAACTCTCAAACTGATTGGCAACGACTGGATGCAATGAACGATGAAGATATTGATTTATCAGATTGTCCAGAGATTACACCCGAAATGTTTGCTAAGGCGATTGTGCGGCGGGGGTTACCTACTGCAAAGTCCAAGGCTCAAGTGACACTCCGCATTGATCATGATGTGTTGGAGTGGTTTAAGTCACAGGGCCGGGGCTATCAAACCCAGATTAATCAATTACTCCGAGCGTATATGGAGGCCCATCAATAACTAGCCGATCGCTGTTGGGTTTCATAATGTAGGGTTGATGTTTCAAATTTTTGGTTCCGGGGCCTGGGTGGCGAAATAAGGTACTAATTTCCAGATGGAACTGCAAGTTAAACTAGAAATAAATAATCAGCTTTCTGACAAATGCCTACAGTTCTTCAGGTTGGGCCTTACAGTTTCATCTTTTTTAGTTCTGACAGAGGCGAACCTGCTCATATTCACGTGAAGCGTGATCGGCAGTTAGCTAAGTTTTGGCTGAGTCCTGTATCTTTGGCAAAGAATCGAGGGTTTAAAGATCACGAATTGAACGATATTTCTCGGCTTGTGAAGGAACACGAACAAACACTCTTGGAGGCTTGGCATGACTACTTTGACGCTTGAAACAGAACCCCTTGCATTAAAAGTCAGAGTGACCGATGAGAGTTTAGTCGTAGACTTAATTGATGGACGCAGTTTAATAGTGCCCTTATCTTGGTATCCTCGCTTGCTGCAAGCATCTCAGGTGGAGCGACAAAACTGGCAACTTTTAGGAGATGGTTATGCAATTGAGTGGGTTGATTTGGACGAACATATTGGCATTGAAGGTCTGTTAGCAGGTAGACAAAGCGGTGAAAGTCATCATTCTTTTGAACGTTGGCGAGCCACACGAGGCATTTCTTCACAGACTGAGCCAGCTAAAATTTCAAATGCAGTAGATGGTTGAGAGCCGTTGGTTATTCGCCCAAATATATCTCTAAGGAAAAAGTTTTAAAAGTGCCTGGATGGCAGAATTAGAGAGAACCGGAAAGTTATTGAGCTTGGCATGAGTTTAGAGTGAGCGTTGGAATACATTATTTGGCGGTTCCAGCGTTGATGTCTCAGGTTCTTGGTTCTGGGGCTTGGCCTGGCAGAATTAGAAAGAACTGATGTGGGGATAAATTTTCACAGATTTTCTGACGATTCCAAGAACAAGGAGCCTCCTCATGCAAAACTCACGTCATGCTTCTCTCCTAACAAACGGACAAGATCAAGTCCTCACCATTCCCCACGAATTAGCCCTATCAGGTACAGAGGTTTTATTACGGAAAGAAGGTCATCGCTTGATCATTGAACCCATTCCTTCTAGTTCTCTACTTTCCTTACTGACTTCGTTGCCAGACATTACAGATAGTTTTCCTGACATAGATGAGGCCCTACTTCCTCTGGATGACATGACATTTTAATAAGCCCAAATGAGCTATCAGTACCTCCTTGATACGAACATCCTGTCAGATTTGCTCAGGCATCCTCAGGGTCGGGTTTTTCAGCATATTGCAACAGTTGGAGAAGGTAGCGTTTGTACGAATATCATTGTGGTCTGTGAACTACGGTTGGGAGTCCTTAAAAGTGGTTCCTCCCGTCTGGTACAGCAACTCGAACGCATCCTTGAGGTCTTGCCAGTCCTTTGCTTAGAACCACCCGTAGATGAGCACTATGCTGCAATTCGTACCTATTTAGAGCAAGCAGGAACTCCCATCGGGCCGAATGATTAGACCTCTTGGACGAATAGAATCTTAGGGTTTGGTTAGATATGAGTCATCATGACCTACGAGGAAT
>VFQU01000832.1_pt1 | contig 21998 bp, 23 predicted proteins | sample 3512311 | NCBI WGS metagenome assembly VFQU01 (sample SAMN10412377, study PRJNA504923) | tailings metagenome | isolation source: Relicate 3 Philex TSF3 active mining site | place: Philippines: Tuba, Benguet | collected 2017-08-29
GACGTGCGGGTGCGCAACGTGCTGCAGAGCGGCGACCTGAGCATCGAGGTGGCCTGCGACGAAGTGCCGGGCAATACCTGCTCGGGCCCGGACATCGATCCGTGCCGCTGGGTCGGCCACCGCATCTGGCTGCGCACCAGCGCTGCGGTTGCCGCCCTGCGCGACACCCACGGCGCCGACCTGGTGGTGATGCGGGTGGGGGATGATCAGGGGCCGACGGGGATTGCGTATGTCCAGAGGAACGGCTGCGGAACTCTGTCTCTTCACGAGTCAACGGGCGGCTGCACCGTAGGAGGGGGATACGAGCCTTCTGCATTCTCAGTAGTCGACGTCGCGTTCGCCACGGCCCATCAGGTCTTCGCCCACGAACTCGGGCACCAATTCGGCATGGAGCATCAGGAGGCAGCAAACGTCACTCCCTCCTGATCGTGGTCGTTTGCTCACACGCGAAGCGACGGGGTCATGGAAACCGTGGTGGGCGCCTTGGCCATCGATCGGTCGCTGCAGTACTCGAATCCGAACGTCCCGTTCGTCGGCACCAATGAAGCGTCCGGAGAGGCATTTCGGTTCAACGCGCGAAGTGCTTCATGTCTTGCGCGAGCAATGTCGGACTTCCGGGCACCGGGCGCGCTCCAGACACTTCATCAGGACGGATTCGAGCTTCGACTGATTCCCGTGGAGGGCTGTTGAGTGCGCCCGGGTTGGCTCGTGCTGTTTCCCCTATGTGTCTTGCTGTCAGTCCTCGACGCTGAGTCGACCGCGGGCGATCTGATCGCAGTCGATCTGCAGATCACGCCGCCACCCGAGCAGCTCCGGCGCGGAGACATCGGCAGCATGAGCTTCTCCATCCGGAACGTTGGGCGAGACGCCCTCGACTTGGCAGGAGCAGGATTCACCTTCCGGACCTTTGGTCCTCAGAGCACGCTGTTTCCGTTCCGGAACGAGGAAACTTCGCCGGCATGTGTCTACGCAGTCGAGGGACCTTCGCCTCGGCCCGGAGAGCCCGGAGTGAATGCGTTGTCGCTGTCCTTCGAGCCCTTTCCCATCCATGCCGACCAAGTTCGCTCGTGCAGCATCGGGTTCCGAGTATCTCCTCAGGCGGCTGGCCCATTCATTCAGGAGTTCGGTTTCGAGGGAGTCTCCAGCGGCCGATACCAACATGTCCCATTGCACTTCGTGTTCCCTCTAGGCGACCCACCCCCGCTGGTGCCGGCGCTGTCGCCGATGTTGCACGGGCTGCTGATAGGGCTGGTACTTGCACTGGGAGGCATCGCATTGCGTCGGTGAGCGACCTGCGACGTGATGGCCGGCACCTGCGCGATCTGCTCGAAGGCGCCGTCCCCCGGCGCATCTCGCCGGCTCGACACTGGTTCGACTGCACGGCGAGGCAGGGCTCGCGTTGCGGCGACGCGCTGGGTGGCTGCGACGGACCAAGCCCGAGGGCGCCATCGCGGAGGGCACGTTGCTCCGCTGCGCGAGGAGCACTGCCGAGCAGTGCTCGGCATACGGTGCGAGGGCGACATGGAGCGGCGCTTGCTGCGCTGCGAGACGCCTTGTCGACGAGCCGATGAGGCGCAGCGACAAGCATCGCGGAATGGAAACCGCGGCCTCAGGCCCCGCGCGCCACCGGCCGGTTGGGATCGGCGATCCACTCGCTCCACGAACCGGCGTACAGCCGCGAGCCGCCCATTCCGGCGTGCTCCATCGCCAGCAGGTTGTGGCACGCGGTCACCCCCGAGCCGCACATGTGAACGGTGTCGGCCGGCGGATTGCCGTTGAGCAGCGCGGCGAACTCCTCGCGCAGCGCCTCCGGCGACTTGAAGCGGCCGCTGCGGTCGAGGTTGAGCGCGTAGTGCCGGTTCACGGCGCCGGGAATGTGCCCGGCGACGCGATCGATCGGTTCGATCTCGCCGCGAAAGCGCTCGGGCGCGCGGGCATCGACCAGGGCGCCGCTGTGATTGGCCATGCGCGCCGCCAGCACGGCGATCGAGGCGATCATGCGGACGTTGTAGCGCGCGCTGTAGGTGAGCGGGCGCGGCCGCGGCACGCTGCGCTCCAGCGGCCGGCTGCCGGCGATCCACGCGGTCATGCCGCCGTCGAGCACGGCGACGCGCTCATGGCCGAGCAGGCGCAGCAGCCACCACAGGCGCGCGGCGTAGGCGCCGTCGGCGCTGTCGTAGGCGACGACCTGCATGCCCGGCTCGATGCCCCAGCGGCCGAGGCGTCCGCACAGCGCCGGCGCATCGGGCAGCGGATGGCGGCCGCGGCCGGTCTTGCCGAGATCGGAGAGGTCGCGCTCGAGATGCGCATAGACCGCGCCGGGGACATGGCCGATCAGGTAGGCGCGCTCGCCGGCGCCGGCGTCGCGCAGGTCGAAACGGCAGTCGACGACCGCGAGGCCGGGTTCGCCCAGTGCCGATTCGAGCGCGTCGCAGGAGACGAGGGTTCGCCAGTTCATCGGAGTCTTCTTGTTCAACGGCCGCCCGGCCCCCCGACCAGTCGCTGCCGCAGATTGACCAGCATCGCCGCCGTGGCGCCCCAGATCAGGCGCGCACCGTAGCGGAATTGGTAATAGTGTCGCAATCGCCCGCGGAATTCAGCACTGCGACGTTCGCAGTTCCGCGGATCGAGCAGGAAGTCGAGCGGCACCTCGAAGGCCTCGGCGACCTCACCGGGATCGGGGTCGGCGCGATACCCGGGGTCGAGGCGGGCGACCAGCGGGGCGATGCGGAAGCCGCTGATGGTGTCGTAGGGGTCGATGAAGCCCAGCGGCTCGAGCCAGTCGCTGCGCAGCGCGACCTCTTCCTCGGCTTCGCGCAGGGCGGCGCGCAGCGGGCCGCCGTCGGCGGCTTCGACCCGGCCGCCGGGGAAGGCGATCTGCCCGGCATGGTGGGTGAGCTGCTCGGTGCGCCGGGTGAGCAGGACCTGCGCCCCACCGGACCGGGCAACCACCCCGATCAGCACCGCCGCCGGCATCCGCGGCGCCTCGGGCGGCAGCAGGTCGGACAGTTCGTCGAGGTTCCAGGCCGGCCCGGGCGGCGGCGCCTCGAGCGGATGCAGCAGCGCGCAGCGCAGCGGGTCGGTGGACGGCGCCCCGGCTGCCGCGACGCGAGGCGAGGCGTTCACGCGCGCTGCGCTTCGCGGCGCGGCAGGACGTCCTGCATCAGGTGCAGTCGCGCCTCGTCGCTGAGCGTCGACCACGCGGCGATCTCGTCGGCGGTGCGGTGGCAGCCCTCGCACAGGCCGTCGCCGCCGAGGCTGCAGACGCCGATGCAGGGCGTGAGGACCGCACGACGCGGCGGCCGGGCGGCGAAGGAGAACATGCTCATCGGTCAAGCACGGGCGCGGGCCGCGGCGAAGCGGCCCGCGCTGCGCCGTCTCAGTTCACTTCGACCAGCTTGACGTCGAACACCACGGCCTGGTTCGGGCCGATCGGCGAACGCGGCGAGTCGCCGTAGGCCAGCGACGGCGGCAGGAAGATCTCCCAGCGCGAGCCGGCCTTCATCAGCGGCAGCGCCTCGACCAGGCCCTTGATCGGCGCCTCGGAGACGCGCATCGAGGCCGGCTGGTTGCCCTGGTAGGTGCTGGCGAACTCCTGGCCGGTGTAGAGCGAGCCGCGGAAGTGGATCTTCACCTCGCTGGTGCTCGCCGGACGGCCGCCGGTGCCTTCCTCGATGATCCGGTACTGCAGGCCGCTGGGCAGGGTGACGATGCCGGTCTTGCCGCGGTTCTGCGCCAGGAACTGGTCGCTCTTGGTCTTGTTCTCCGAGGACACGCGCTCGAACTCGCTGCGCGCCTGCTCCATCAGCTTCTGCTGCATCTGCTCAAGCGCGGCGCGCATCTGGTCCTCGGCCACCGACGGCGGGCGCTTGCCGTAACCGTCCTGGATCGCCTTGATGACCGTGTTCAGGTCGACGTCCATGTTGCGCTCGGTGAAATCCTTGCCGATCTCGTAACCGATCGCGTAGCTGAGCTTGCCGCGCTCGGACGTGGTGTCCTGGGCCTGGGCCGCGGCCGTGACAGCGAAGATCGCGAGCAGCGCGACCGCCAGACGAAGCTTCATCGACAACCTCCTGGGGATGGATCCGGGGCCGGAAGCCGCGAGGGCCCCGGCGAAAAGACCGCGCAGTCTACCGCTTGGCCGGTGCACCTGCCAGCCGCGAGGGCGGGCGTCGGCGCCGGGGGAGAGCAGCCGGCGGGGACCGAAGTTCCCGACCCCGTGACGGACCGGCGGCTAGAATTCAGCTTCGCCTCCGGAGTCTCGACCCATGACCGACGCCATCGTGCGCCGCGCCGACCACGGCGCCGTCCGCCTGCTCACCATCGACCGCCCGGCCAAGCTCAACGCGCTCAACCGGCAGACCATCGACGAACTGCACGCGGCCTTCGCCGATGCCGCCGCCGATGCCGGCGTTCGCGTCGTGGTGCTGCGCGGCGCCGGCGGCAAGGCCTTCGTCGCCGGCGCCGACATCGCCGAACTGGCGGCGCTCTCGCCGGTGGAAGCGCGCGACTTCTCCCGCCACGGCCAGGCGCTGATGAGCCGGATCGAGGCGCTGGGCAAGCCGGTGATCGCCGAGATCGGCGGCTTTGCGCTGGGCGGCGGCATGGAGCTGGCCATGTGCTGTCACCTGCGCATCGCCGGCGAGCGCGCCCGCTTCGGCCAGCCGGAGATCAACCTCGGCCTGATCCCCGGCTTCGGCGGCACCCAGCGCCTGCTCCGCCTGGCCGGGCGCCAGGCCGCGCTGGAGCTGTGCCTGACCGGCGCGCAGATCGACGCCGTCCGCGCCCACCAGCTCGGCATCGTCAGCGCCGTCGTGCCTGCCGAGCAGCTCGAGGCCGAGGTGCTGCAGCGCGCCGAACAGCTGGCCGCCGCCGCGCCGATCGCCCTGCGCGGCATCCTCGATACCGTGCTGCTCGGCGGCGAGTGCCCGCTGCCGATGGGCCTGGACTACGAAACGCAGAGCTTCGCGGTCTGCGCCGCCAGCGAGGACATGCGCGAGGGCACGCGCGCCTTTCTCGAGCGGCGCAAGCCGGAGTTCCACGGCCGCTGATCGACCGTGCGGCTGCACCGCTTCCACGGCGGACTGCACCTGCCCGGGCACAAGGCGGCGGCAGCGACGCCGATCTGCGCCTGTCCGCTGCCGGCGCTGCTGCGCGTGCCGCTGCTGCAGCATGCCGGCCTGCCGGCGATCCCCTGCGTCGAAGCCGGCCAGCGGGTCGCCGAGGGTGAGCCGCTGGGGCGACCCGACGGCCCGGGCAGCGCCTGGGTCCATGCGCCTGCGGCGGGCGAAGTGCTGGCGATCGAGATGCACGACGTCGCCCACCCATCAGGGCTCCCGCAGCCCTGCGTCGATCTGCGCCCCGACGGATCGGCAGCGCGCTGGCGACTGCCGCCATGGGACGACTGGGCGACCCGCCCGTCCGCCGACCTGCGCGGGCGCATCGCCGAATGCGGCGTGGTCGGCCTCGGCGGCGCGGTGTTCCCGACCGGGCTGAAGCTCGCCGACGTCGATCGCCTGCTGGTGCTCAACGGCGCCGAGTGCGAGCCGTGGATCGCCTGCGACGAGCGGCTGATGATCGAGCGCGCCGATGAGGTCGTCGCCGGTGGCCGCCTGCTGCGCCATGTGGTCGGCGCCTCGCGCGCGGTGATCGCGATCGAGGACCGGATGGCGTCCGCCGCCCAGGCCCTGCGCGACGTCATCGGCGGTGCGGCCGACCTCGAGGTGGTGGGCGTGCCGACGGTGTACCCGCAGGGCGGCGAGCGCCAGCTGATCCGCGCGCTGACCGGCCTGGAGGTGCCGCGCGGCGGCCTGCCGCGCGACATCGGCGTGCTGGTGCACAACGTCGCTACCGCCGCCGCCTGCTGGCGTGCGGTCGCGCTCGGCGAGCCGCTGACCCGGCGGATCGTCAGCGTGGGTGGTCCCGGCGTCGCCGGCAGCGGCTGCTTCGAGGTCGCCTTCGGCACGCCGATCAGCGCCGTCATCGCCGCCGCCGGCGGCTACACCGATCGCGCGCGCCGCCTGCTGCAGGGCGGCCCGCTGATGGGCCTCGCGCCGCCGCACGACGCGCTGCCGGTGACCAAGGCGAGCAACTGCCTGCTGGTGCTCGACGACGCCGCGCTGCGCGACCCCGCGCCGGAGCTGCCCTGCATCCGCTGCGGCGCCTGCGCCGATGCCTGCCCGGCCGGGCTGCTGCCGCAGCAGCTGCTGGCGTTCGGCCAGTCACAGCAGTGGCAGCGGCTGGTCGAGCACGGGCTGCAGGACTGCATCGAGTGCGGTTGCTGCGACCTGGTCTGCCCCAGCCACATCCCGCTGGTCGAGCACTACCGCTACGCCAAGACCGAGCTGCGCGCCCGCGAGCGCGAGGCCGTCGCCGCCGATGCCGCGCGTGCCCGCCATCTCGCCCGTGCCGAGCGCCAGCGCGCCGAATCGCAGGCGCGGGAGCAGCGCCTCGCGGCGCGCCTCGATCCGGCCTCGCCCGAAGCCGTGCAGGCGGCCATCGCCCGCGCCGAGGCCAAACGGCTGGGCAGCGCATGAAGCGTTTCGACACCGCCGGCGCACCACACGTGGCGCCGTCGCGCAGCGTGCGCGGCGTGATGGGCCTGGTGCTGCTCGCGCTGCTGCCCGGCGTGATCGCGCACGCGGTCTTCTTCGGGCCGGGCATCCTGCTGCAGGTCGTTCTCGCCTGCGCATTCGCGCTGGCCCTGGAGGCGCTGATGCTGCAGCTGCGTCGGCAGCCGCTGCGGCCGTATCTGACCGATCTGAGCGCACCGCTCGCCGCAGTGCTGTTCGCGCTCTGCCTGCCGCCGCTGGCGCCGTGGTGGATCGCCGCGATCGGCATGCTGGCGGCGATCGTGGTCGCCAAGCACCTCTACGGCGGGCTCGGCCACAACCTGTTCAATCCGGCGATGGTCGGCTTCGCCGTCGTGCTGGTCAGCTTTCCGCTGGAACTGTCGCGCTGGCCGGCGGCGGGCACGACGCCCGGACTGGGTGATGCGCTGTCGAGCATCCTCACCGGCATCGCGCCGGGGCCGGGCTGGGACGCCATCGCCGAACCCACGCCGCTGGACGCCGCGCGCGGCGCCCGGGTGCAGGGACTCACGCCGGCCGAAGGCGCGGTGGACGCCGGCGCCTGGCGCTGGCTCGCGCTGGCCTACCTCGGCGGCGGCCTGTTCCTGCTGTGGCGGAAAGTGATCACCTGGCAGGTGCCGATCGCGATGTTGGGCACCCTGGCGCTGGTCGGCGGCGCGCTGCACGCCTGGGAGCCCGACCAGTTCGCCTCGCCGCTGCAGCATGCCCTCACCGGCGGCGCGATGCTGTGCGCCTTCTTCATCGCCACCGACCCGGTTTCGGGCTGCACCACGCCGCGCGGGCGGCTGTGGTTCGGCGCGGGCGTCGCGCTGCTGCTGATCGTCATTCGCCAGTGGGGCGCCTATCCCGACGGCGTGGCCTTCGCGGTGCTGCTGATGAACTGCGCCGCACCGTGGATCGACCTGCACACGCGGCCGCGGATCTACGGCGAGGATGCGCGGCGATGAAGGCGATCGGCGGCAGCGTGAAGGCTGCGCTCGCCCTCGGCGGCATCGCGCTGGCCGCCGTCGCGCTGCTGGCGCTCACCGAACGCGCCGCGCGAGATCGGATCAGCCAGGCGCGCGCCGCGGCCGAACAGCGCGCGCTGGAGATCGTGCTGCCCTCGGGGCGCTACGACAACGACCCGCTCGCCGACCGCATCGAGGTCGAGGCGCCGCGCTGGCTGGGCGGCGACCGACCGCTGCCGGTGTGGCGCGCGCGGCTCGCCGGCCAGCCGGCGGCGCTGGTGTTCGAGGCCGAGGCCACCGACGGCTACGCCGGCACGATCCGGCTGCGCATCGGCGTCGAGGCCGACGGCCGCATCAGCGGCGTGCGCGTCACCGACCACCGCGAAACGCCCGGCCTCGGCGACGCCATCGAAGCCGAGCGCAGCGACTGGATCCGCGGCTTCGATGGCCGCGCGCTCGGCGAACCGGCGACGCAGGACTGGAGGGTGCGCCGCGACGGCGGCGCCTTCGACCAGTTCGCCGGCGCCACGATCACGCCGCGCGCCGTGGTCGGCGCAGTCCGCCGCGCCCTGCAGTACGCGGCGTCGCACGGCGACGCGCTCTACGCCGCACCGGTCGGCACGCGCCTCGCGCATGTCGACGGACCGCCGATCGACTCGCCGCCGCCCGTTGCGCCGACCAGCATTCGCCCGCCATGAACCTCGCCCCGCCTCCCCGCGACATCCTCGGCTACGGCCTGTGGTCGGGCAACGCCGGCCTGGTCCAGCTGCTCGGCCTGTGCCCGCTGCTGGCGGTGAGCAACTCGGCGGTCAACGCGCTGGGACTCGGCCTCGCCACGCTGGTCGCGCTGACCTGTACCGGCGCGGCGATCGCCGCGATCCGCCGGTTCACCCGCCAGGAAGTGCGCATCCCCGCCTTCGTCATGCTGATCGCCGCCGTGGTGACCAGCATCGAGCTGGCGATGCACGCCTGGCTGCCGGAACTGCACCGCGTGCTCGGCCTGTTCCTGCCGCTGATCGTGACCAACTGCGCGCTGCTCGGCCGCGCCGAGGCGTTCGCCTCGCGCACCGATCCGGCGCGCGCCGCGCTCGACGGCTTCGCGGTCGGGCTGGGCTTCCTCGGCGTGCTGCTGGCGCTGGGCGCGATGCGCGAGCTGGTCGGCCAGGGCAGCCTGTTCGCCGGCGCCGGCGCGCTGCTCGGCCTGCCGTGGATCGAGCTGCGCATCGACGGCGCGCGCGGCCTGCTGCTGGCGCTGCTGCCGCCCGGCGCCTTCCTCGCGCTGGCCCTGCTGATCGCGGCGCGGCAGCGCTGGCTGCTGCGCGCGACCGCGAAGCCGCAGGCGGATGCCGCCGAGGTGGCCCGATGAAGCCCGCCGATCGCGTCGAGCTGTTCCGCCGGCTGGCGGAGCTCAATCCGAAGCCGACCACCGAGCTCGAGTATTCGACGCCGTTCGAGCTGCTGGTCGCCGTGCTGCTGTCGGCACAGGCCACCGACGTCGGCGTCAACAAGGCGACCCGGCGGCTGTTTCCGATCGCCAACACGCCGCAGGCGCTTCTCGAACTCGGCGAGGAGGGCCTGAAGCGCTACATATCGACCATCGGCCTGTTCAACTCGAAGGCGCGGCACCTGATCGAGACCTGCCGGCGTCTGGTCGAACTGCACGGCGGCGAGGTGCCGCGCGAGCGCGAGGCGCTCGAGGCGCTGCCGGGCGTCGGCCGCAAGACCGCCAACGTGGTGCTCAACACCGCCTTCGGCGAGCCGACCATCGCCGTGGATACCCACATCTTCCGCGTCGCCAACCGCACCGGGCTCGCACCGGGAAAGACGCCACTGGCGGTCGAGAGGGCGCTGCTGAAGCGCGTGCCCGAGGACTACCGCCGCGACGCCCACCACTGGCTGATCCTGCACGGCCGCTACGTCTGCAAGGCGCGCAAGCCCGACTGCCCGGGCTGCCCGGTCCGCGATCTCTGCCGCTACCGCGGAAAGACCGAAGAGACGTCACACGACTGAAACAGTCGTCATATTGCTGACACATTTCCGTCACATCCTAGCGCGGCCGCTCACCCCGGAGACCGCGCCGGACAAGCCATGCAGCCGGATGGAACCGACTGCTGCCGGACCCGAGGCGCGATCGCCGGCCGTCATCCAGCCTTCGCCAATCTGTAACATCGCGCCCGCCATGACCCTCCGTCTCGCCGCTTCCGCCGTCCTCGGCCTGCTGCTCTCGGCCGGCGCATCCGCGCAGCCCAAGCCCGGCCTGTTCCTGCACTACGACCTGACCCGCACCGGCGACGAGGCGCGCGGCCTGCGCGACGCCGACGGCTGGCGCCGCACCCGCCTGAGCCTCGACCATGCGCCGTGGGAAGGCTGGAAGCTGCGCGCGCAGTACGACTTCACCGCCGACGCCTGGACCGATCTGTTCGCCAGCGCGCCGCTGGCCGGCGGCAGCCTGACGGTCGGCCAGTTCAAGCCGGCGTTCAGCGCCGACGCGCTGCTCTCCGACGGCCAGTCGTTCTTCACCGAATCGGCGGTCGGCGGCGCCTTCGCGCCGGGACGCCGACTCGGCGCCGCCTGGACGCGCGGCGCGTGGACGCTCGGCGCCTACGGCCAGGCGCTCGACGGCCGCGGCCCGGACGCGGCACTCGTGGCGCGCGGCATCGCCGACGGCGACTGGGGCGACGGCGGGCGCTGGCATCTGGGCGCCGCGCTGGCCAGCGAGCGCCCGCAGGACGACCGCTTCTCGATCAGCCTGCGTCCCGACGGCGGGCCGGCGCAGCCGAGCTGGCTGGGCAGCGGCGCACTCGCGGCCGACCGCGTCGACCGGATCGGCCTCGAGGCCGGTCTGCAGCGCGGCGACTGGCTTCTGCTGGGCGAGCACCTGCAGGCGCGCATCGACACGCTCGACGGCGCCCGTCGCCGTGCCGATGGGCAGTTGGTCACGCTGGCATGGACCGTCCACGGCGACCCGCGCAAGCTCAAGGGCGGCCTGTTCACCACGCCCGATGCCCGCCCTGGCGCGCTGGGCGCGGTCGAACTGGCGCTGCGCTACGCAGAGGTCGAGGTGCCGCGCGCCGACGGCAGCCGGCGCGGCAGCGACAGCCTTGCGCTGGGCGTGAACGCCCAGATCGGGCGCTTCGCCCGCCTGCAGCTCAGCCGCCACCGTCATTCGCGCGACTTCGACGACGCGGACGCTGCGCTGTGGACGCTGCGCGTGCAGCTGCAGTACTGAAGCTAGGCGCCCGAGGCGTGTCAGCGGCGCCGGCCGCACAGCTAAACGCTTGCTGAACCCGGCGGACCAGCCCGCGCACCACTCGTCCTGCCCTGCGGCTCTTTCGCTCCGACCCGCGATTCCGTGACGGCCATCCCGCCGTCACGGCAGTCGCGCTATTCTCGCTGGCCTCGGAGCCGCAGCCGTGACGATGCTACCTGCGATCACCGACATCGAAGCCGCCCGCGAGGGCGATGCCCGGGCGCTTTCCCGCCTGCTCTGCGTCGAGCGTCGGCGGGTGGTGCGCTACGCCGAACGCCACTGCGCCGTGCACGACGTCGAGGACGCCGTGCAGGAGACGCTGCTGATCGCCAGCCGGCACATCCGCACCCTGCGCGCCGTGGAGGCCTTCAACGGCTGGCTGTTCCGCATCGTCAAGCGCGAGTGCGACCGCCTCAAGCGGTTCTGGCGCACCCACCTGTTCGACTACTCGCCGGGCGTGCCGCTGCAGGAGCCGGTGACCGCGCCGACCGACGCGCTGCGCATCGACATCGCCGCCGCCATCGAGTCGCTGCCGCCGCACTACCAGCAGATGCTGCTGCTGCGCGACGTGGAGGAGCTCACCGTCGACGAGATGTGCGAGCGGCTCGGCCTCACCCGCGAGGCGGTCAAGGGCCGCCTGCACCGCGCCCGCCTGCTGGTGCGCGAGTACCTCGCCCCATGAGGCCGCGCATCCGATCCGGCCCGCTGGCCGTAGCGAGGAGGATGACGAACCGATCGATTCCGCGGCCGATGCCCGCGCACGTCGCTGGCTTCGCTCGCCGCCGGCGTGCTTCGCGGCACGCTGTCGCTCCACCCGTTCCGATCCGTCCCGCGTCGCGGGCGGTCCGTTCCGCGGGCAAGCGCCCGCAATCCAGCCACCCAGGGAGAGCAGCATGAACAAGAGCATCAAGCCCATGTCCGTCGCCATCGGCGCCGCCTTCGTCGGATCGCTGGCGCTGTCGGCCGGCGCCATCGCCTCGTCGAGCTTCAGCGTCGCCGACCTCGATGCCGGCTACCAGCTGGTCGGTGACGAAGCCAAGAAGGAAGGCGAGGGCAAGTGCGGCGAGGGCAAGTGTGGCGAAGGCAAGAAGGAAGGCGAAGGCAAGTGCGGCGAGGGCAAGTGCGGCGAGGGCAAGAAGGAAGGCGAAGGCAAGTGCGGTGAGGGCAAGTGCGGCGAAGGCAAGTGCGGCGAAGGCAAGAAGGAAGGCGAAGGCAAGTGCGGTGAGGGCAAGTGCGGCGAAGGCAAGAAGGAAGGCGAAGGCCGCTGCGGCGGCGCCGCCTGATCGCCTGCGGGAGCCGGTGATGCTTGCCCAGGCAAGCGCCGGACTCGGCCTGCGGCGGGCCCTGATGGGCCCGCTGCAGGAGGCCGAGCCGGGCGCCTTCGATTTCCTCGAGGTCGCGCCGGAGAACTGGATCGGCGTCGGCGGCCGGCTCGGCGCGCAGTTCGCCGAACTGGCCGCGCGCCATCCGCTGGTCTGCCACGGGCTGTCGCTGTCGCTGGGCGGGCCGGACGCACTCGACGAGCCCTTCCTGCACCGACTGCGCCGCTTCCTCGACGACCACAAGGTGGCGATCTACAGCGAGCACCTGAGCTACTGCACCGACGGCGGGCATCTGTACGACCTGATGCCGATCCCGTTCACCGACGAGGCCGTGCGGCATTCGGCCCAGCGCATCCGCCGCGTGCAGGACATCCTCGGCCGGCGCATCGCGGTGGAGAACATCTCCTACTATGCCGCGCCGCACCGCCAGCTCGACGAGATCGAGTTCGTCAACGCGGTGCTGGCCGAGGCCGACTGCGACCTGCTGCTCGACGTCAACAACATCCACGTCAACAGCGTCAACCACGGCTACGACGCGCTCGCCTACCTGCGGGCGCTGCCGGCGTCGCGTGTGGCCTACATCCACATCGCCGGCCACTACAACGAGGCCGCCGACCTGATCGTCGACACCCACGGCTCGGCGGTCATCGATCCGGTCTGGCGCCTGCTCGACGCGGCCTATGCCCACGTCGGCGTGCGCCCGACCCTGCTCGAGCGCGACTTCAACTTCCCGCCGATGGCGGAACTGTTCGCCGAGGTGCAGCGGATCCGCGACGCGCAGACGCGCGCCGCCGCCGGCGAGGCGCAGCATGCGGCCGCTTGAGGCGCCGCCGACGCTGGCGGCGCAGCAGACCGCCTTCGCCGCGCATCTGCGCGATCCGGCGTCCGCGCCGCCGCCCGAGGGCATCGAGGCGCGCCGCATGCAGGTCTACCGCGACCTGTTCTACAACAGCCTCGAGGGCATCCTCGCCGGCAACTTCCCGGTGATCCGCCGGCTGCGCGGCGATGCCTGGTGGCACGCGCTGGTGCGCGACTTCTACCGCGAGCACCGCTGCCACACGCCGCTGTTCACCGAGATCGGCCGCGAGTTCCTGCGCTGGCTCGAGTCGCGCGAGGAAGCCGGCGCGCTCGACCCGTCGTTCCTGGTCGAACTGGCGCACTACGAATGGGTCGAGCTGGCGCTGTCGCTGGCCGACGCGGAGCCACCGCCGGATGGGCTCGACCCCGAGGGCGACCTGCTGGACGGCGTGCCGGTGCCCTCGCCGCTGGCCTGGCCGCTGGCCTACCGATTCCCCGTGCAGCAGCTTCGCGCCGACTTCCAACCCGACGAGCCGCCGGAACAGCCCACCTTCCTGCTGGTCCTGCGCGAACCCGGTGGGGCGATCCGCTTCAAGGCGATCGACGCGCTGGGCTTTCACCTGCTGCAGGCGCTGTCGGCGAACGAGGCCGGCCACAGCGGCCGCGAGCTGCTGAAGCGCATCGCCGACCAGGCCGGCGTCGCGCCGGCCGACCACGATGGATTCGTCGCCAGCGGCGGCCGCCTGCTCGACCAGCTGCGCCAGCGCCACGCCGTCCTCGGCAGCCGGCCGACTGCGGCCTGATCCCCGCGCGAACCGAATCGCCCCTTCCCCGCCTCCTTGAGTGCGTCGCGCCGTGCCGGCGCCGTAAGGAGATCCGCATGCAGTTCCTGTTCGACCGCTACGACGCCGCCAGCGACCGCCTCGACGGCGTCGGCCAATGGCTGGCCCCGCTCGGCCTTCGACTGATCCTGGCCTGGGAGTTCTGGGAAGCAGGCCGCGAGAAGTTCGGCGGCAGCAACTGGTTCATGGACATCCAGGGCAAGTTCCCCTTCCCGTTCAACGTCGTGCCCGCCGACCTGAGCTGGACGCTGGCGACCTGGACCGAGATGCTGGCCGCCATCGGCCTGGCGCTGGGCCTGTTCACCCGCTTCTTCGCCTTCAGCCTGTTCGTGCTGACGGCGGTCGCCACCGCCGCGGTGCACTGGCCGGACGACTGGATGATGTTCAGCGAGCTGGCCAAGGGCTACGCAATCAGCGACAAGGGCTACGGCAACTACAAGCTGCCGCTGCTGTTCGCGCTCATGCTGCTGCCGCTGGTCTTCCACGGCGGCGGCAGGCTCAGCCTCGACGCCGCGCTCAAGTCCTTTCGCGGCCGCGGCCCGGCCGAACCGAATGCCGACGCCTGGGCCTGGAGCCTCGCCATGCTCGCCATCGGCCTGCCGCTGGCCATGCTGCTGCCCACGCTGGGCTTCGCCCTGGCCGGCGCCGGCGCCCTGCTCGCCCTCGTCACCGCCTGGCTCCGCTGAAATCGATGCCAACCCGAGAAACCGGGACAGGTACCGTTATCCGCGTTTAACGGTACCTGTCCCGGTTTCCGTATGCTTGTGCGATGAATGAGGCTGCCCTCGCCACGCGGATGACCCAGCGCTTCCGCGGCTTCCTGCCGGTGGTCGTCGACGTCGAGACCGGCGGCTTCGACTGCGAGCGCCACGCGCTGCTGGAGATCGCGGTCCAGCCGATCGAGATGGACGCCGAAGGCTGGCTGCAGCCCGGCGAGCTGCAGTCGACGCACGTGCAGCCGTTTCCCGGCGCCGAGATCGACCCGCGCTCGCTGGAGATCACCGGCATCGACGTCGACCACCCGTTCCGCGGCGCGCTGGCCGAACGCGAGGCCCTCAACCACGTGTTCCTGCCGGTGCGCCAGGCGATCCGCCGCCACGGCTGCCAGCGCGCCATCCTGGTCGGCCACAACGCGGCGTTCGACCTGGGTTTCCTCAACGCCGCGGTGCGCCGCTGCGACCACAAGCGCAATCCGTTCCATCCGTTCAGCACCTTCGACACGGTCAGCCTCGCCGGCCTCGCCGTCGGGCAGACCGTGCTGTCGCGCGCGGTCGAATCGATCGGCCTGTCGTGGGAGCCGCGCGAGGCGCACTCGGCGGTGTACGACACCGAGCGCACCGCCCAGCTGTTCTGCCGCATCCTCAACCGCTGGCGCGAGCTGTCGCTGATGGCGACGCCGCCCATGGCGCGCGCCGCCGGAGCCTGACATGCCGATCTTCGACTACCGCTGCGCCGAGGGTGAAGGCTGCCCGCGCTGCGGCCCCGGCTTCGAGCACCTCGAAAAGCTCGGCGCCGAGCCGCTGGCGAACTGCCCCGACTGCGGCGCGCCGATCAGGCGCCTCATCGGCGCACCGGCGCTGGCGATCGGCGGCGCACACCTGCAGAAGGAAAAGAAGATCGGCGACGCCGGCTTCACCCAGTACAGGAAGATCGGCAAGGGCGTCTACGAGAAGACCGCCGGGAAAGGTCCGGGGATCATCCGCGGGGATTGAGCCGACGTCGCACGCCGGCGATCCGGCGGGCCACCCGAGCCGCGAGCTCGGCCCACGACCGGTCTCGACGAGGCTTCGACCCGCCGGCGGCCCGGCTCAGGTGTCGCGCCGGAGCAGCGCCTTCAGTCCGGCGAAGGGCGTACCGGTCGCCGCCGCCGGCGTGCTTTCCGCGGCGAGTGCACTGCCGGCAGCGTGGTCGATCTGCCGCGCGTGCTCGTTGTCGTGGCAGTACACGCACAGCAGCTCCCAGTTGCTGCCGTCGGGCGGGTTGAAATCGTGGTCGTGGTTGCGGTGGTGCACGGTCAGCTCGCGCAGGTTGGCGCGGGTGAACTCGCGCGCGCAGCGACCGCAGATCCACGGATACATCCTGAGGGCCTGCTCGCGATAGCCCTGCTGGCGACGCTCGGCCTCGCGCCGGGCATCGGCAACGATCCTGTCGAGTTTGGCGTCGTCCATCCGCGCCGGGCCGCCCTTGATCCTGACCGCGGATGCTAGCACCGCCCCGCTACGGGCGGCGCACCTTCAGCGACGCCGGCGGGGCGCCGGCGGGCCGTTCCGCCGCGCCAGGAAGTCGCGTTGTGGCTGCGCGCCCCGGCCCGGCTCAGCCGGACTTCGCTTCGGCCTTCGGCTGCGTCTCCGGATACAGCGAATGCCACCACTGGGGCTCGTCCTTCAGCCAGCGGTCGTACCAGGCGATGATGCTGTCCCACCAGACGTAGCGCTTCTCGCGGTCGAGGATCCAGTGGTCCTCGCCGGGCACTTCGATCAGCTCGACCTCACGACCGAGCAGCTTCAGCGCGGTGTACATGTTGTGGCTTTCGCCGGGCGGCACGTTGGTGTCGGCGTCGCCGGTGAGCAGCAGCAGCGGCGTGGTGATCTTGTCGGCGTTGAACAGCGGGCTGCGGTCGACGTACAGCGCGCGGTTGTTCCAGGGGAAGCTGCCGCGGCTGGCGATGCTGCTGTAGCCGTATCCCCACCAGCCCTCGCCCCAGTACGAGGCGATCGCGCTGATGCCGGCATGCGAGATCGAGGCGGCGAACAGGTCGGTCTGCGTCGCCAGGTACATCGTCATGAAGCCGCCGTAGCTGGCGCCGATGTTGCCGATGCGCTTGCCGTCGACGAACGGATGCGCGGCGACGAAGGCGCGGGTGCCGTCGATGATGTCGTCGGCCGCATGCTCGCCCCAGGCGTTGACGTGCAGCGCCGAGTAGCGCTGGCCGTAGCCGACGGTGCCGCGCGGCTGCGGCACGTAGACGACGTAGCCGTTGGCGGCCCACAGGTGCAGCGGATAGCGACCGGTGAACTGGCGGCTGATCGGCGCGGTGCCGCCGTAATAGAAGACGATCAGCGGATAGCGCTTGGCCGGATCGAAGTCGGGCGGCAGGTAGTAGCGGCCGTCGATGCGGTCGCCGTGGCGGTTGTCGAAGCGGAAGTCGCGCACCTCGCCGAGCTGCACGCCGGCGTAGGACGGCTTCGAGTCGAGGATGACGCGCTGGCGGTTCTTCGCCAGGTCGACCGCGTGGACGCGCTGCGGCGCGGCGACGTCGCTGCCGGAGAGCAGCACCGTCGGCGACCGGCCGCGCGAGACGACGAAGCTGTCCATCTGCTCGACGCCGGTGTCGACGGCGAGGAAGCGTTCGCCGCGCACGTCGTAGCGATACAGCGTGGCGCGATCGGCCGCGGTGACCGACAGCAGCAGGTCGCCGTCGGCGAGCCGCTCGATGCCGTCGATGGCCGGATCGAACTCGCGGCTGAGTGCCGCCTCGAGGCTGCCATCGGCGGCGAGGCGATACAGCTGGCCCTCGTACTCGTTGGGCAGCAGGCCGTCGGGCAGCACGGCGCCGGCGCCGTCGGCGAAGCCCGGACCGGCGATCAGCCAGAAGCCGTCGGCGGCGTAGCGCACGGCGCTGGCGTTGCGCAGCCTCGCGACCTCGCGAACGTCGCCGGTGGACAGCGACAGCTCGAGCATGCGCATCAGGCCGTACGGCTGCTCGGCGTAGTCGGCCACATACTGGGTCAGCAGCAGGCGATCGCCGTCGGCGTGGATGTCCTGCAGAGTGACGCTGCTGTCCTCGCGGGTGAGCGGCCGCACCAGACCCGAGTCGACGTCGACCTGGTAGAGCTGGGCGACGTCGCGCCAGGTCTTCCAGCGGTCCTCCAGCGCGCGCAGGCGCTTGACCTTGGCGTCCTTGGCCTCGAACGGCGTGTTCCAGGAGAACAGGATCGAGCGGCCGTCGGGATGCCAGCGGAACGCGCCCAGATGCTCGTGCTCGGCCAGCAGCAGGCGGTTGCGGCCGTCGACCAGGCTGCGCAGCCACAGCTGCTTGCCCTCGCGCCAGGCCAGCCAGCGACCGTCGGGACTGAACGCCAGCGAGGCCGGCAGCGCGGCGGTCCAGCTGTGCAGCACGCGCTGGTCGGACAGGTCGCGCACTTCGACGCGGCGCAGGTCGACGCCGGCCGTGTCGTTGCGGCCGGACAGCGTGAAGGCAGCGAGCCTGCCGTCGGCGGAGACGGCCAGGCCGTTGGCGGTCTCGGCGTTGGTCAGCAGGCGCGCGGAGACGCGGCGACGATCGTCGAGCCGGGTCGCGATGCGGTCGTCGGCGGTCTTGCCGCGCCAGGCCAGCGTCGGCTCGGCGTCACCCTCGCGACCGTGGTGCAGCAGCAGCAGCGGATGGGTGCCGGCGGCGAGTTTCAACTCGGCCGCGCCGTCCTTCAGCGCATGGGACACGCCCTCGCGCCAGAGCGCGGGACCGGCGAGTCCGCTGATGCGCAGGCCGCCCTGGCGAAAACCATCGGCCTTCGCGCTCAGCGCCCACAGCCACAGGCCTTCGCCCTTGGCCTGCGCGGCGGGCGCAATGCGCTGCCACTGCCACGTGCGACCGAAGGCCGAGAGCGACGCACCCTCGCGCGGCAGTCCGGCGGCGGACACCTGCATCACCAGCGCGCGGCGCAGTTCGTCGGCCTTCGGCTGGCCGTCGAGCGCAGCCTTGCTCAATGGCAGCGGACCCAGCGCCAGCACTTCGGCGATGGCGACGTCCTCGACGGGCGCCGGTGCCGGCGCCTCGTCCGCGCGGGCCAGCAGCGGCAGGCAGAGCAGCAGGGCGAGAAGTCGCGTCATGACGGGGGTCCGTGTGTGGATCGAGCGCGCCATGGTGCCCGCCGAAACCGGCCGGCGCCAGCGCCTGAAGTCATGTCGAGAAAGGATCGCGGGAACGAGTGGCACCCACGTCATCCGGCGCAATCGAGGCGCGTCGCCAGGACCAACCCCGGCACCCGGCGACTTCACCTCGAATCCCCTTAACCGGGACAGGTACCGTTATCTGCGGATAACGGTACCTGTCCCGGTTTCTCGTCAGGGAACGGCGCGCAGGGCGGCGCGCAGGCCGGGCAGGAGGCGCTCGGCGGCGGCGGCGTCGCCGCCTTCCCGGGCCAGCAGGTAGGCCGCGCTCAGGAAGCTCGTCAGATTGTGTCGACGGGCCAGCGCGGCCTCGCTGCTGAAGGCGACGCTCCAGTCCGGCCACGGCGCGGGGTTGGACAGCGCGCTGAACCAGCGCGTCCAGTCGTCGGCATCGAAGGCATCGCGGCGGGCGAGCTGGAACATCGCCTGCGCCAGCCGCATGGGCTCACCGTGGACGTAGGGCGGCGTGTCGATCGGCGCGATCTGCGCGGCGAGCGCTGCGCGCAGCGGCGTGAGCGAGGCCGCGTCGACGTTCGGGTTCGCGGCCAGCTGCAGCACCAGATCGGCGCCGTGCGCCACCCCGTGTCGCCAGCCCTGGCCGTCGATGAAGCCGCGGCGGTCGCGGACGCCGCGCAGATACGCGGCGGCGGCGGCAGCCAGCGCGGCGCGGCGCGAGCCCTCCATCCAGGGCGCGAGGCGATCGGTGCGGGCGACCTCCGACAGCACCAGCGCCGCGAACGGCGGCCGGAATCCCTCGGCGTCGTCCGCCGTCAGCACCGGCTCGAGCGCGTCGAGCATGCGCAGGCGCGTCGTCGCGTCGAGCGCGTCGGCGCGCATCCAGCTCGACAGCCCCTCGAAGGCCACGCCGTCGCGCAGCAGCGGGTCGGCGTCGCCGAGGCAGTCGAGCAGCGCGAGCGCAAGCGACTGGCGCCGCGCGTCCTCCTCGACGACGAAGCCGCTCGCCTTCAGCGCCAGCAGGCCATCACGCGTCTCGCCCTGCGGCGGGCACGCGGCCGCCAGCGCGCCCGCCCAGCCGATCAGCGCTGCCGCAATGGCGAGCCTCCCACGTGGTGCTGCGCGCATGCCCCGCTCCGCCCGTCGAAAGCGACCAGACTGCGCGCGGCGAACGCTCCGACCCCAGTGTCATTGGTCCTGGCTCCGTCCGTTCGTCCGCGCTGGCCACCCACACGCGGTGCGGCCATCGGCCGTGCGCCGACACCGGCTCGTCGCTTCGGCGAAAGCCGGAACCCAGTGACATCGGCGCGACATGCCCGCATCCAGGAGCACCGGATGCCGGCTTTGGCAGGCATGGCCGCCCCTGCGTCGGCGCCAGTCAGGTTGCGCACCGCCTGCCGAGGACGACGGGCCCGCAGCGGACCCTATATGACCGCGGGTTATGGACAACTGCGGCCCCGCGCGTTGCCGGCAGATCGGGCGCGTGGTTCCATGGCGAACCGACCGGGGCCGCCGCGTCCCGCTGGAGACGTTCGCGTGATCTACGACAGCATCCTCGACACCATCGGCCGCACGCCGGTGGTGCGCATCCACCGCCTCGCCCCGCAAGGGGTCACGATGTACGTGAAGATCGAGGCCTTCAATCCGATGGCCTCGGTGAAGGATCGCCTCGCCTACGCGATCATCCTCGACGCCGAGGCGCGCGGCGAGCTCAGGCCCGGCCAGACGGTGGTCGAGGCGACCTCGGGCAATACCGGCATCGCGCTGGCGATGGTCTGCGCGGCGCGCGGCTATCCCTTCGTCGCCTTCATGTCGGAGACCTTCTCGATCGAGCGTCGCAAGCTGATGCGCGGGCTCGGCGCCAAGGTGATCCTGACGCCTGCCGCCGAGCGCGCCACCGGCATGGTGCGCCGGGCGAAGGAATTCGCCGAGAAGCACGGCGCCTTCCTCGCCCGCCAGTTCGAGAACGCGGCGAACCCGGCCTGGCACCGCAATACCACCGGCCCGGAGATCCTCTCCGACTTCGCCGGCAGGCGGCTCGACTGGTTCGTCACCGGCTACGGCACCGGCGGCACGCTGACCGGCGCCGGCGAAGTGCTGAAGCTGGCGCGGCCTGACCTCAGGATCGCAGTCACCGAACCCGCCGGCGCCGCGCTGCTCGCCGGCAACGAGTGGAAGCCGCACAAGATCCAGGGCTGGACGCCGGACTTCATCCCGCCGGTGCTCAACCGGACGATCTTCGACCGCAACATCCCGGTCGACGAGGTGCTGGCGCGCGACACCGCGCGCGCGCTGGCCCACAAGGAGGGCATCTTCGTCGGCATCTCCGCCGGCGGCACCTTCGCCGCCGCGCTGGAGGTGGCGAAGGACCTGCCCGCCGGCAGCGTGGTGCTGGCGATGCTGCCCGACACCGGCGAGCGCTACCTGTCGACCTTCCTGTTCGAGGGCGTCAACGAGGGTTCGGACGACGACTGGCTGGCCTCGCTCGAAGCCGGCTGAGCGGCGCGCTCCTCGCACACCGGCGCCGCGCCGTCGACGCTGGGCACGTGCGCGTCGCAGTGCGGTGGCTCGACGGTGGCGGCCGGCGCGCGGCTGCGCCGCCAGCCGTCGACCGCGTAGACGAGCAGCGCCAGCCAGATCGCGCCGAAGCCCAGCGCCTGCGACCCACCGAAGGATTCGCCCAGCACGAGCACCCCGCAGAGCAACTGCAGGGTCGGCGCGATGTACTGCAGGATGCCGGCCAGCGAGTACGGGATGCGCCGCGCGCCGTAGGCGAAGGCGATCAGCGGCAGCGCAGTCAGCGCACCGCCGAACACCAGCAGGGCGTCGCTGGCCGGATCGCCGTCGAGGAAGCGGCCCTCGCCCTGCGCGGTCGCCCACAGCAGCCAGGCCAGCGCCGGCGCGAACAGGATCAGGCTCTCGATGGCCAGACCCGGCACGGCGTCGACCGCGGCGGTCTTGCGGATCAGTCCGTACACCGCGAACGAGCCGGCCAGCGCCAGCGCGATCCACGGCGGCGCGCCAGAGGCGATCCACAGCCAGGCCACGCCGGCGGCGGCGATCGCCACCGCCGCCCACTGCGCCGGCGCCAGCCGCTCGCGCAGCACCAGCACGCCGAGCAGCACGTTGACCAGCGGGTTGATGAAGTAGCCGAGGCTGGCGTCGACCACGCGGCCGTTGGTCACCGCCCAGATGTAGATGCCCCAGTTGCTGCTGATCAGCACGCTCGACACCAGCAGCATGCGGGCCACCTTCGGTCCGGCCAGCGCGCTGCGCAGCCAGCCGCGGCCCTCGCGCATCAGCAGATAGCCGATCACGAACACGCCGCACCACAGCACCCGGTGGGCGATGATCTGCAGCGCCGGCACCGACTTCAGCAGGTACCAGTACAGCGGGAACAGGCC
>VFQU01000834.1_pt1 | contig 21911 bp, 18 predicted proteins | sample 3512311 | NCBI WGS metagenome assembly VFQU01 (sample SAMN10412377, study PRJNA504923) | tailings metagenome | isolation source: Relicate 3 Philex TSF3 active mining site | place: Philippines: Tuba, Benguet | collected 2017-08-29
AAAAACAAGGAATGACGCAGACTTTCCTCATCGATATAAACCGTTACGGGAAGATCAAAATAAAATTTACTTCCTTTACCTAATTCACTTTCCACATTCAAAGTACTTCCCATCAAAGCGAGAAGCCTGTTCGAAATGGCAAGACCGAGCCCTGTTCCACCAAACCTGCGTGTGGTGGAAAAATCCTCCTGAGTGAAAGCTTCGAAAATTTTTCTCTGGTTTTCAGGAGCAATCCCCATACCGGTATCTTTCACAGAAAAATGAAGCAGATAGGTTTGTTTTCCGATTTTACCTGAGTTCTCCAGTCTAAATTCGATTTTACCTATCTCGGTAAATTTAATCGCATTACTGAGTAAATTAACAATAATTTGTCGAAGACGGACGATGTCCGCAATGACTAAAGAAGGAATCGTTTCATCGATATAGACTTCTATTTTTAAGCCCTTGGTCTCCGCCTGGTGACGGATCATATCTGTCACTTGTCTTCCCAAATCATAAAGATTCGTTTTTTCCAAAGACAGTTCCATCTTTCCCGCTTCTATTTTGGAAAAATCGAGGATATCGTTCACAATGTCCAAAAGAGAATTAGCGGACTGAGCGATGGTCATCATATATTCGTGTTGCGTTTCATCCAGATCCGTTTTCAAAAGAAGATCCATAAAACCGATGATCCCGTTCATAGGAGTTCTGATTTCATGACTCATATTTGCTAGAAAATCGGATTTAGCATCGCTTGCCTGTACAGCAATAGACTTCGCTTTTTGGAGTTCCGTATTTTGTAATACAGTCTCGGTAATATCTTGGGTGAACATCATGATACCGCCGATGCTTCGATCCATATCGTACCAAGGACGGATCTCCCATTTCAAAAACTGATCCTGCGTCCAGCCTTCCGGCCTCCAACGATCTCTTTCGTTGGCAACGATCTCTCCTGCAAGACAACGCTTATGAACATCCTTCCATTCTTGAGTTATGTTAGGAAACACTTCATAATGAGAACGGCCTTTTAGATTTTGTCCCTGAAGTTTATAATCGATGAGCCAACGATCACTCACAGCTACATACTTTAATTCTTTATCGAACATTGCCACTGCGGACGGAGCATTTTCAACAAACGCTAGTAATCTGGCTCTTTCCAAAGAGAGGGCCATTTCCGTTTTTTTCTTCTCGTCTATATCGTAAATCGCTCCGAAAATGCGGGTGCAGACTCCGTTTTGAAACTCTCCCTTTGCAACGGAACGAACCCAAAGTTCATTTCCTTTGGCAGTCACAAGCTGCATTTCTATATCGTAAGGAATTCCTTTCGAAATCAGTAAAGAAATCGCTTCTTTTACACGATCCCTGCTCTCTCCTTCTTTAATGAAATCAAGCCCCTTTTCGATGTTAGGCACATAGTCGGAAGGAACTTCATGCATCTCTTTGGTGACGGAAGACCAAGAACCTACGTTATTGATAAGATCCGCATCCCATCCGCCAATGCGCACCAATTGGCTGGTTTGTTCCAAAAGTTCGTTCGCATGTTTTAGTTGGGCTTCCTTGATCTTCTGTTCGGTGATGTCTCTTCCTACTTTGCTTATCCCGATCACCTTTCCTTTCGAGTCCAAAATAGGAGATACGGAAACGGAAAGAGAGATTAGATTTCCTGATTTCGTTTTCCTTTTGGTTTCATAAGCGGGAAGTTCGGTTCCTTCGTTTATGATTTTATGGATTAGAATTTCATTGGCTAAGATGTCATCAGGAATCAAAAGGAAAAAAGATTGCCCGATCATCTCGATCGCTTTGTATCCGAAGATCTTTTCCGCTCCCGAATTCCAAGTGGTTATTTTTCCCTCTAAGTCGATGGATATGATCGCATCTCTGGAAGACTCTACGATTTTTGCGAGTCTAAGATTCAGAATTTCAGATAACTTTTGTTCACTGATATCCTGAAAGGTTCCGAAAATACGGATGCAAGCCCCGTCTTTCCATTCCGCTCTTCCGATGGCTCGCACCCAACGCAGATTTTTTTTAGCGGTGATGATTTGCAGTTCCAGATCGAATGATTTACCGGAAGAGATTGCGAGGGAAACCGCAGTTTCTATCTCTTCCTTATTGTCTGAATCGGCATAAAAATCGAATGCTTGTTCGATGGTGGGAGAATAGGTAGTATCGACTTCATGTATGATTTTAGTCACTGCCGACCAAAATAAAACCTTATGGATCAGATTGTATTCCCATCCGCCTACTTTGGCGACCAGGTTCGTCTCTTCCAAAAGCTCTGCGGTTTTCATTTGCCAAGATATGAGATTCTTAGGGGCAATCTGTTCGCAGCAACAAAGAAGTTTCTTAGGAATTCCGAAAGAATCATAAAATGCGAAGATCCTGACTTTTAAGAAAACCGAAGAACCATCCTTGCAGACGAAAGAGAGATCGAGGGAATCTTCGTAGCGATTTATATCCGAATGAGAAAGAATATATGCCTTTAAGGAATCGAAATCGGCAGTCTCTAGGATTTTTATGTTTTCAGAGTTTGTGTATTCGTAACCTAGAAGAGAAACAAGTTTTGGATTGGCCCACTGCGCCTCCGGATTTTGCAAATCCAGGATCAATATTCCATCCAATGCGTATTTTTGCGTAAAAACGAAAACTTCCTGATTGGTTCTTACCCACTCATAAAGCTCTTGTTCCAAAGATAGTCGCATAGTCAGAGTTACCATTTGCGTCGGACGCAATTAGAAGACGAATTTTAATCAGAAATTTTAAAACAAAGAAACAGGATTTTTAAGGAAAAAAATATTTCTTCATATCCTTCCCTTTATGTAAATCGAAAATACTCCTCTCTCGGGAAAAATACGGTTCGAACTGCTACTCTAGCCTAAATACTGTTTCACGAAAGGAATTTTATTTCTTTCCATATAAGTCAGATACACGGAGGAAAACAATACCACACAGGCCAGAAAAAAGAGAAGTCCGCGATCTCCCATTACCTCCACTCCCAAAAAAATCAAATGGGAAATGACAGCTCCAGCGATTACGTTCAAAGAAATCAAAGCGCCTAACCAGACGAAAGAAGGCAAAATTAAAAAAACGGCAGCGAATAGTTCCACCCCTGCGGACAAATACCTGCCCCAAGGCTCCATTCCCAAAGTGGAAAAGATAAATACGGACTCTTCCGCACCGGACAGTTTGAAATACAGAGTTGCCAAAAGGATTAAGGAAGAAACCCAACGGGAAATGTGAAATATGATTTTTTGCAGCTTTGTCATCTCTGTAAGCATCCTTCGGGGATCAATTTTCCATTCTGTTCTTTCCGAATCCAAGGAAAAAATAATTTCCTTAGATGAATTCGACGAAATCGGGAAAGTGTGATAGGGATCTTTTTAATTGAGAGGTTGCTTATTTTCAGAGAGGGGGAAGGAAGGAAAAAAGAAGGCTTCGAAAAGCCTTCTTGGATGGAGATTACTGAGCCGGAGCCGCTTCCCCTTCGATTTTGATGTCTACATCTTCTCCTACAAGAAGACCGCCTGTTTCCAAGGTTTTATTCCAAGTAAGACCGAAATCAGCTCTTTTGATTTTCGTATCCGCCTCAAAACCTAACTTAGTATTTCCCCACGGGTCTTTTGCAATTCCGGCATATTTTACGTTCAATACGACCGGTTTGGTAACTCCTTTGATGGTAAGTTCGCCAGGAACTTTTACGACAGCGCCTTTTTTCACAGCTACTGGTTTGCTAGCTTTGAAAGTGATCACAGGAAATTTATCCACATCGAAAAAATCCCCTCCTTTTAAGTGGCTGTCTCTCTTCTCTTCATTCGTATGAATGGATTTTGTTTTGATGGTAGCATCTACGATGCTGAGTGAATTTGTTTTTTCATCAAATCCGAACTTAGCATCAAATTCCTTAAAGGTTCCCGCAACGGTTGCGATTCCTAAATGTTTGATTTTGAATCCCACGGAACTGTGAGATGCATCTACTTGGAAACTTTGGGCACTCACTCCCGAAAATGCGAAGGCAGTCAATGCAACTGCAATGATCGATCTAATACTAGACATGTATCTTTCTCCTTAGCGATTTAGACAGAGGTCCAAACGCTTTTCTCTAGAATAGACTTTCGTATTTTTATTTTCAAAGAAAAAATATCGCTATAACGAAAATATTTCCAATATAACGCCAGTAGTGTTCTCTTTTGCCCTCATTTCTTTTTAGGGTCTTTTTTCCCAAGAAAGAAATCCTTCACAGATTCCACGGAATCTTCCACAGTCCCTATCGTCTTTTCTACAGTGTCAGAAACAGTGGATCCTGCAAGACCTCCTACAACGGCACCTACAGGCCCAGCCAGAAGAACTGTCCCCGCATATACGGAAGCAAGCCAGATAGGATCGATATAAGCGAAGTTTCTTCCGAACACCCCCTTGTACAAAATGGGAAGTTTAACCGCCTTACCAGCAAGTCCGGGCAAAGCCACAGTGAACTTCATATCGATTTTGCCGTTGGCTTGGTAGGTACCACCTCCGACTGCGGAGAGTCCGACTCCTTTCATATCGAATTCGGAAAGAGTGAGCTTTTGATTCTGCATCTCTATCTTCCCGGATATGGACTCGAAAGAAGTGCTGTCTCCGGAAGATCCGTTGAAGTTCAAAAGTTTTCCGATCTCTGCGATCGGCTTGATGAAGTTTGCATATCCTTGCAGGGCACCGTTCCGAACGAAAAAATTTCCCTTGAGGCGCAGAGAATTTTGAATCATCTCTTTAGATCCAACAAACATTGATAAGGTTAGATTGGAATTCAATCTACCTTTGATCAATTTTTGATCCGCCGCTTTCAAAAGCGCAGGTTCCAAGTTGATGGAACTCAAATTCAATTTCGCATTCAATTCCGGATACCGAGAGGCAAGTTTCAAATTGCCGTTCACACGAATCTCCCCTCCGTAGATCCCTGCTGAAATTTCAGGAAACAGAACTTCCTGATTTCCATAGTTCACATCCCCTTTTACGTAAGAGAATACGTAACCGTCCGCATTGAAGTTTTTCACATCTAAAGAAAGTTTTGCGGTCAAAGGAATTTGTATCTCCTCCTTTTTTTCAGGGGGAGAGGATGCCGGTTTATGTTTTAGATAAGAACTGATGATTTTGGATCGACTCGGATTGATTTTAGAAAAACTGTTTTGAAGCGCCAAAACTTTTTTCAAATCGATAAACTCGGACTTCAATAATAATTGCAGATTGTGATTTTCCTCTTGGGAAAAACTGCCGCTCAGATCCAACTTCGCATAATTCCCCAAGGCAATGTCCAAACGTTTTAATTCAGCCAGTTTCTTTTGAGGGTCATAATTCAATTCGGAAGCGAAAGAAAGTTCTCCCAACTCCGTATGACGGGAGTTTTTTGCATCGGAAAGAAGCAATCGGGACAATTGAAGTTCGAATCCTCCTTCTTTTTTTCTTTGAACTTGAATGTCTCCTGAAACTTTCGCATTCGTTAGATCCGCATTTTCAAATATGCCTACTAGATCTTGGTATTTTCCCAGTTCCAATTCATTGAAGCCGAAAGAAGAATTAAAATACAAAGAATTTAGATTCCATTCGTTCTTTTCGAGATGGAGGTAAACATCAGCATACAAATCTTTTTCATTTAACTTTACTTTGGTGTGAAAGGAAGCGGAAAGGTCTCCCGCATCGACGGAAAGATCCGCATTTTGGATCTGCAGGATATGGGTCGATTCCGTTTGTTCCTCGGTAAGAAACACGGAAAAATCGTTTACTGTGAGATTCTCAGGAATGAGGGATAAAAGAGCTTTAGGACCTTCTTCCTTTATCTCTTCCTCTTCTTTTTTATCATCCTTAGACAAAGACCGTAATTTGGTCAGAATCGGAAAAGAACCGTTTCTATCTCTTAGAAGATAAAGAGTTCCCTTTTCCGCAAGTAGAGAGTTCAATTTCAATTCGCTCTTCAACAAAGAAACAACGCTCAAATAAACTTCCAAAGAAGATAAAGAAACGATCTCTTCGTTTCCATCTTTGACTTTTAAATCTCTAATCTGAAGTCCAGGTAGAGGAAATACGATGGATTTGATTTCGGAATAACTTAAATCCAGTTGGACGTATTTACGGATGGTATCTACAGCTATGTCTTTTACGGACTGGCGGTCTAAAATTTGTTTCAGACCTAAGAAGAGAAAAAAGAAAAAAATGACAATTCCCAAAATGAAAAAGGAAAGAAAACGGAACACTCGTAGAAACATGGGATGAAATGTACAATCGATTTTCCGTCTGTAAACCCTTTATTTTCTCCTTCTTTTCAACCGAAGCGGAGAAAGAAATAGCGAAGAGAAAAAGAAGGGCATGGCAGGATAACGACCGTTTACCGAAATTTATTTCGAACTTCTGAAGCGTTTCCCGCTTCTGTTCGAATTATTTACTGAACCTCTTCACCTTCGAAAGGGATTTTAGTTGTGGAAGTATCCAAAAGAGGCCCTAACTCGTAAATGTTCACATAACCGTAAGCTTTTAAGGAAGTGTATGTGGACAAATTCAAAGAAGCGGCTGGGGCTTTCGCAGCAAAAGACTCAGGACTTCCTTCGAAATTATTATTACAATAGATGAGAACCTTCACATCCTTTCCAGGAATTACAGAAGCAAGAGACTGTTCCGTAAAATCGGTAAAGGGAAGATTCACCGCACCTTTGATATGACGCAAAACAAATCGAGAAGAACTTCTCGCATCCAGAATGATAACATCCGGTTCCTTCATCATTGTCAAAAATTTATCTTCCGTAAGGCGTTTGAGTTCCCGATCGCCGGCGGATTCTACTACAATTTTTTGGAATCCTTTGTAATCGATGAGTTTGTTAGGAATAGACTCGACTCTAGTTTTCTTTTTTACGGAAGCTTTCTTTTCTAACTTTTCCGCAGGAAGAACGGTTGCAAAAACGAGTAAGGAAAAAAGGATTAGAATCGATTTCATAATTGACCCCTAAATAAATTGTTTCTGATGCTTCTGACAAATCTTCTCGACCATTTTATCTCCCCGGACAGTCGAAAAATCAACAAATAAATGAGAGAACCGAAACCGAATTATACACTCCCTCCCGTTGAATCGCAGAAAAAAATACCTGCAGGATCCCTATTCCGCTACATAGGAAAAGCATTTTTACTCGTTTGGGAAACCAACCGCAAATTAACGATCGCCATTGCCGTTTTAACATTGATCGGAGGAATTTTACCTGCAGGAATCGCTTATGTAGGCAAGCTGATAGTGGACAGCGTTGTCATCGCCTCCCGCTCAGGTTCCGAATCCCTATCCTACTTCACTCTTTCCCTTCCCTCACTAACATATGTTAGCATTGAAGCGGCGGCCATCATACTGCTTGCTGCTTCCCAAAAAGGACTGAACGTTTGCCAATCGCTTTTAAAAGTGCTCTTGGGACAAAAGGTGAACGAACTCATCCTGGAAAAAGCGTTAACATTGGAGCTGACTCATTTCGAAGATCCTGAGTTCTACGATAAAATGACCCAAGCACGCACAGGGGCATCCAGCAGACCGCTCGCTCTCATCAATCGCAGTTTCGGTCTTTGTCAATCCGCCATCATACTGTTCACATTCACAGGGCTCATTCTCCAACTCTCCGGTTGGGCCGTTTTACTTTTATTAGTCGCGGGGATTCCTTCTTTCATTGCGGAAACTAAATTTTCGGAACATGCATTCCGCCTTTTCCGATGGAGATCTCCCGAAACGAGAGAACAAAATTATTTAGAAACTCTAATCGCAAGAGAAGATCATGCGAAGGAAGTCCAATTATTTCAATTGGGACCGATGCTTCTGGATCGTTATCGTTTTATTTTCGAACGATTGTACAAGGAAGATAGAGACCTTACCATCAAAAAAGGAATCTGGGGATATCTATTGGGATTACTCAGTACGATCGCATTTTATTCCGCATACGCATGGATCGTGATCAAGGCCATATCGGGAAACATCAGTCTGGGAGAGATGACTATGTATCTCGTTCTATTCCGACAAGGCCAATCCACCTTCTCTTCCATTCTGACTTCCATAGGAGGGATGTATGAGGACAATCTGTACTTAGCCAATTTATACGAATTTTTGGAACAACCTGTTCCCATCCCTCAAGGTAAAATCAAAGAAGGATCCAACAGAGAAGGAATCCGTTTTGAGAACGTATCCTTCACCTATCCTGGAAATACGGAACCGGTATTGAAAGATATTTCCATTCATTTGAAACCTTCCGAAAAATTGGCAATCGTAGGAGAAAACGGTTCCGGCAAAACCACACTGATCAAACTTCTCACACGATTGTACACTCCTACTTCAGGCAGAATTCTGTTAGACGGAGTCGATCTGCAGGATTGGGATCTGAACGTTCTAAGAAAAAGAATAGGAGTTATCTTTCAGAACTTCGTACAATACCAATTTACCGTTGGAGAAAATATAGGAGTCGGAGATGTGGATCATCTTACGGACAAAGAAGAATGGGTCTCCGCATCCGAAAAAGGAATGTCTCAACCTTTCATCAAAAATCTTCCTGCAGATTATGGAACGCAATTAGGGAAATGGTTTAAGGGAGGACAAGAACTCTCCGGCGGGCAATGGCAAAAACTGGCTTTGTCCAGAGCGTTTATGAGAAAGAATGCGGACATACTCGTATTGGATGAACCTACATCCGCGATGGATGCGGAAGCGGAAATGAATATATTCAATCATTTTCGTTCCTTAACGGGAGACAAAATGGTGGTTCTTATCTCTCATCGTTTTTCCACAGTGAGAATGGCGGATCAAATCATTGTTATGTCCGATGGAAAAATCATGGAACATGGAAGTCACGAAGAACTTTTAAAGATAAACGGACGTTATGCTCATTTGTTTTCCCTTCAGGCGGCAGGATATAAATAGAATCGTTTTCGGAAGAATCAGGAACGGATTCTCCTAAAAACGACAGTTTTTAGACTTGCTTGTAAATGCTTGGAAAATTCTCATAAAAGACATGGGACAACTTACTGCAACCTTCAAAACGAACAAAGGCGAAATCAGACTCAAACTGTTCGCCGATAAAACACCGAACACTGTAGCCAATTTTGTAAATTTAGCACAAAGAGGTTTTTACAACGGCCTCAACTTTCATAGAGTGATCGATGATTTTATGATCCAAGGCGGATGCCCTTCCGGAACAGGAACCGGCGGCCCAGGTTATAAATTCAGAGACGAATTCGTATCCGATCTAAAACACAATAAACCAGGAATTCTTTCCATGGCCAATGCTGGACCGAACACAAACGGAAGCCAATTTTTCATCACTCATGTTCCTACCAACTGGTTGGACGGCAAACATTCCGTATTCGGTGAAGTGATCGATGAAAAAGACCAAGCTGTAGTAAACTCGATTCGCCAGGGAGACAAAATCGAATCCGTAACGATCGAAGGAGATACTACCGAAGTTTTCGCAATCGCAAAACCACACTTAGATGAGTGGAATTCCATCCTAGACCAAAGAAAAGCCTAAAAATTCCTGCCCTTACTTTGGATCTAATTCTAAGGTAAGGGATTCGTCCTCAAATCAGCTAACTGCAATTCGCAGTACATACAGTGATAGAGTTTCTAACAAAAAGTGCAGATTCACTGATTTTCTTATTAAATGCAATGATCTCTTCCGGTGTGCGAAACTCGAATTGACCGGCCTTCTGTGTAGGAGGGAATCTTCTTTCACTAGTGATCACGAAAATATGCAAACCGTCAGATAGAACTCTCATTTCAGTGAAGGTTCCGTATTCTTTCCCAATTTGTTGCGCACACATAAGACGTCCTACATAACTTTCGCTTTCTCCAATATCCTTTCGATCAGGGCCATTGTATAAAATATTCGTGCATTGAGACTTTGCCAAAGCAAATACAGATTGGATAAAAGAATGAGCCGAACTTGTATTATTAAATTTTTGCTCAACGATGATCCATTCCGTATTTGCGACATTGTTTGATACAGGAATCCATTCTTTTAGATATTCCCCTCCTGCGCTTTTATCGGACGCTAACTGCCATTCCAAAGACTGAGGCAGATCAACACCTACAGCCAAGATTGGGGTATGTTTTTTAAAGCTGCTGACACAGCCGATTAAACTTAAAACAAAAAATAGAAGATACTTCATAAAAAATCCCTCTGTATAAACTTCATAATTACACATAACACTATTTAACCGTAAATGTAATTCTATACTCGGTAACCGAAGGGGAAACACGTACCCCACCGCATGTTAAGGAAGGAGCGCTGGACCCTTCGATTTTATAGGTATTGGATGCATTCGGTGTAAAATCCAGATTACTTGTTCCAGAAGAAGATACTAAGACAGTCGAAGTGGAACCCACAGTTTGAGAAAAGGAAACAGGCAGAGTTCTGGATGTGGAACTACAACCCGAAAAAGAATAACTGGCTCTTCCTTCCGTTGCAACCACATTGTATTGAACCGAAGGATTCGCAAAGACCACTTCCGTAGAACCGCTGCTGCTTCCGCAAACAGAATATGTTCCTGAAGCGGGAATTGTCACTTTCGATCCTACGTTTGTACTACAAGGGGGTTTTTGGCTCGCTGCAAGTAAAAGAAGGAAAAGCATAGTATCTTCCTTGGTGATCTCACCGTCTTCCTCCTTTTTATTTTTATCGTTTTTACAGTTTACTAAGGCTAAACTCAATATAAGAAAAACAGAAATTAAGTATTTTATTTTTTTCATTTGTAAGGAGGGAATGATATAAAAAAAACAGAGTCAATCTTTTCAAAGAAATGGACACATAAAAACAGAAACTAACGTATAACTTTTTTTATCAAAATATTCAATTTTTTCTTAAATCATGCAATAAATCTTCGAACTTTAGAAATAAGAAATTTTTCCACAAACCATCGATACGAATATACAAAACAGATAAAAAATAATTTATTTTTGCGGCTGAGTCGATAAAGTTTCTACGGGAGGTAACATAGCTTATGTCTTCAGACCATTTAATACAATTAAGGGAAGATGCAATACGTCTACGAGAAGGAGGGTTTACCGATCTGGCATTTAAAAAAATGACAGAATTCTTAAGTTTAGTTCATCCTTCTTTTACCCACAGCCATCATCTATTTTTGGCGGAGATCTATTTCGAAAAAAAGAAATATGAGGAAGCTTTAAAAGAATGTGATATCGCTATTTCCATTATGCATGATTTTATCCCAGCATTGGAACTTCGTGCCAAAATTTTTATTATTAATTCCGAATTCGAAAAGGCGGAACTAGACAGGAAAAAGATCCTAAATATCAGAGATATAGAAAAGGCAAAATGGGACGACCCCGATCATTATTATCATTATAAATAAAAAAATGAATCATTTCATTTGAGTTTCAAAACTACCTAACCGACATAATGGGAAAACAAAACTCAACCCTACGCCAGGATTTGCCAGAAAAAGGGCTTCGCAGCAGCTTCAATTTTTATCTATAACTATCATTACATGAATTACCATCAACTATTGGGCGAACTCTTTTTTTATCCCATGGTAGAATGTTATCAGAACATTCATAACTACAGATGTCCACGGTTATTCCGACCTCTTGGTGGGAGCAAATAATGCAGCAGGAGATTACGGCGCCGCTTATTTGTTCCAAAGCCAAGGTATTTCAGGAATTCCTAATCGGATCTAAGCACAACAGGAACGGCAGATGCTGTCTTTACTGGTTCGATTATGAGCATGAATTTCGGATTCGGAGTCACTTTATCAGATATCACAGGGGGCTGATGTGATCGTAACAAACCCTAGCTTAGGAACCACCCTAGGCCAAGGAAACTTTGATTATTTTAAGAATAACAAAGGTTCTTTCTCAAAAACACAAACCATTTCCATTCCTTATACCTATTTCTTCAGGAAATACGATCGCCTTACAAATAAATTACGAACAAGCTTATGGACTGGTTTATTTCCCTACTTTCCAAGAACCGAAAATAATTTGTTACCTATTAGACAAGGTTTATAAAAATAAAAATCCTTATTGACTTTTTTTAAAAAATCACGATATCTAAGACGTATGAAAGCAAAAGACACTCGACTTCAAAATCAAGTGAAACAAATCAAAAAGGTTTCCCGTCTTTGTTTTGTTTCCAAACCAACAAAAGTAAAACCTTCCGGTAAATTGTATTCCAGAAAGAAAGGGAAAGATCTTTCTGGAATAATTCTTTTTTTTCTTAATTTCTAATTCCTCTTTTCACTCCTTCTTTTAAAGGCAATCAATCAATCTCTTCAAATAGGATGCGAAACTCCGTCGTCTGCAAAGGTATCCTTCCATTGATTCTACAGAGGGATCCCGGTGGAGAACTGGAAGTTACCAAATAAGACTCGGATTCACTCGGTTTCAATTCTACATTTCTTTCATCACTTCCTACGATCGTTCTAAGAGGAGCAGATCCAGACATATAAGCTCCGTATGTAACCGTCACAGTCCCGGAACAAGAAGGCCAATAAGTAGCAGTTCCAGGAATAGCAGTGATTCTATAAGTTTTACTATAATCGGCAAATTTAATTCTTACATCTCCTGCACTGTCGCCGCAAATTCGATACACTCCCGATACGGTCACTGTAGGTATTGAGATAATCTCAGTTTTAACGATACGATAGTGACAGAAGTTTTGCAGCATACTGATCAAAAGCAGATTTTTCCCTAACGACTCATCTTCCAGAAGAGGCTTTTTTTCACTTTTACATTCTGCCAAAATAAAAAGCAAAATCATCGAAATCGTTATCATTTTTTTCACAATACTTTCCTAATACTAACCGGATAGAACTACAGCAAACAAACAGTCTATAGGTGAGTCAAAGAAAAAGCCGTGATTCTGAAATTTCATAAAAGAAAAAACGATTCTACTTTTTATCTAAAATAACTTATTTCAAAAGAATATGCAATAAAAACAAAATTCTATTTCAGTATATACTCTTAACCTAAAACAGAAAAGCCTCTTTTCCGAAGTTGCCGTCGAAAAAGAGGCCAATAGTTTAAGGCAACTCTTGCCTAATTACTTCTCTTACGTATTCTGTAAGAGTCGTAATACAGAGTTTGACCGAAGACTGGCTTGCGCTAGCATTGCCGTACCGCTTTGCACCAGAATTTGTTTCGTGGTCAGCGCTACCATTTCTTCAGCCATATCTGCGTCCCTGATCCTTGATTCAGACGCCTGCATATTTTCATACGCACCCATAAGACCTTTTGCCGCGGCTTCGAGTCTATTTTGATAGGCTCCCATATCCGCTCTTTGTCTCATGATCTTGTCCAAGGCGAAATCAGCCAAGGTAATCGCAGTATCCGACTTTCCAGGTGTTGAAAGAGAAAGCTCCCCTTTCGACATCTTTAAAGCTTTGGATGTCATGGTTCCTATATAGAAACGTTCGCGTTGGTTCGCGTTCGCTCCCATCTGAAACCACATCGACGCCTTGGGAGATTTACGAGCAAATGCACCTTCAAACAGCTTAAACTTGTTAAACTCTGCTTGAGACGCAATTCGATCGATCTCATCCACCAGCGCAGATACTTCTACCTGCACGAGCTGCCTGTCCTCCGGGGTGTAAATTCCGTTCGATGTCTGGATTGCCAGAGTACGGATTCTTTGGACGATTTCAGCAGACTGATTGAGGAAACCCTCTGCAGTCTGAATGAAACTAAGTCCATCCTCCGTATTTCTTTCTGCCTGACGTAAACCGCGGATTTGAGTTCGCAGTTTTTCCGAAACAGCAAGTCCCGATGCGTCATCCCCAGCCTGATTGATTCTTTGGCCGGAAGACAAACTCCTCATGGACTTATCTACATCCCATTGTGTAAACTTGAGAGCACGATGTGATTGAATCGCACTCATGTTGTGATTGATAATCATTGGCTTACACTCCTTTGTGTACTGCCAAACGTTTTGGGAAAACGTTTAGCCGGACAATCCCTGTCCGGTGTCAAGGATGAGCTTTCACATTGCCACCTGGCAGGGGAAAGCCGGCCGATTATCAATTATTAACGCTAAAGTTACACAACCCTTTGAAAAATTAGGCAAAGCCTCACCAAACTAAGATGAGGCTATGCCGCTTAATTAACGAAGGAGAGAAAGCACACCTTGTGGACGGACGTTCGCCTGAGCAAGCATCGCAGTTCCAGATTGTACTAAGATCTGGTTCTTTGTGAATGCAACGGTTTCTTCCGCCATGTCTGCATCCCTGATTCTAGACTCGGACGCTTGGGTGTTCTCATACGCATTCATCAAACCTTTTGCGGCATGTTCCATGCGGTTGAAATAAGCACCTAAGTTCGCTCTTTGTCGACTAATCGCTTGCAGAGCATTGTCTAGAACGGAAATCGCTTCATTGGCTCCATCGGCAGTAGACAACGTGAATTTTTGGCCTTTCAACTTAAGAGCTTGAGCTGTCATTGTACCAATGTAAACTCTCTCTCTTTGGTGTTGATTCGCTCCAATGTGGAACCACATCGAAGCCTTGGCTGATCCACGAGCAAATGCACCTTGCAGAAGGTTCATTTTATTGAACTCTGCTTGAGAAGCAATACGATCCACCTCATCGATGAGTTGTGATACTTCTACTTGGATCATTTGTCTGTCTTCTTCCGTGTAGATCCCGTTAGATGATTGAACCGCCAACACGCGAATCCTTTGGATGATATCGCCTGTTTCTTGGAGGTATCCTTCAGTCGTTTGAATGAGGGACATTCCGTCTTCGGTGTTTCTCTCAGCTTGTCTAAGACCATTCACTTGCGTTCTCATTTTTTCAGAAACGGCAAGTCCGGATGCATCGTCACCTGCGCGGTTGATACGCATTCCGGATGAAAGTTTTTCCATATTCTTGGAAACTTCCTCGTTTTGAAACTTGAGCACGCGGTGGGAGTTGATCGCGGCTAAATTGTGATTTATGATCATGGTTTCCTCCTTGAAACGTTTGATCTTTGTGCAAGAGGGAATCCCTTCCCTCTCTGGTTTTTTGTGTCTGGTTTCCAGGCCCTATTGTGCCTAAAAATCTCTATTTGTTCCCTTTGAATGTCGGTGATCGGAGAATAGAAATTAATTTGAAGATTTTAAGGAGGATTTGAGAATTTTTAGAAAATATTAAAGTTTTTTGGCTTTTTTGGCCGACTTTAGCATTTTATTTTTTTTAAAAAAAGTTTAAATTTTTCCTAATAGGAGGATCGACCAAATTTCATTTTCCTGAAGCGATTTTCAGGATTTTTTGGGGATTCCTACATAACCTTCCCAGGAAAGAGCCTTTTCCTCCCAAACAGACAATTTATTCAACCAAATAGTTGAATAATATTTGACAGAGCCTCTCCTTTTTCATTTATTCAACCAGATGGTTGAATTATTTTCAGAAGACCAAAAACTGGATCGTGTCTTTGCGGCACTTGCAGATCCTTCCAGAAGACGAATGTTAGCTGATCTAAGAAAAGGATCTCTCAGCATTTCCGAATTAGCAGAGCCCTTTTCTATGTCTTTTACCGGCGCCGCCAAACACATAGAAGTTTTAACGACCGCAGGTCTCGTACAAAAAGTAAAAGACCCGAACGACGGAAGAAGTTTTCGGATCGAACTGCAAAACAAGTCCCTTACTAAAGCTTACGACTGGCTCACCTATCATCAGAAATTTTGGACAAACAAACTCGACAGATTAGAAGCACTTATGGAGGAACAAAACAATGACGGCACTGATTCTAAAAGTAGAAAAAAAAATTAACGCAGATTCAACGAGACTCTTCCGCGCCTGGCTCAAACCGGATGATTTCGCAAAATGGTTTTTAGCGGAAGATACGATCGGATTCGAATCGGTAAGGATTGATCCTCGTCCTGGCGGACAGTTTCAAATCAATATGCTTTTGAACGGACAAGTATTGCCTCATAGCGGAGAGTATATTACCATAGAAGAGCCGAACAAACTAGTGTTCACCTGGAAATCGCACATGACGGAGGAACGTGATACACTTGTTACTGTTTTATTCCAAGAACTCCCTCCCACCATAAACAAGGACAATCTTCCCAAACCGCAAACATTAATTACGTTAACTCACGAACGTTTGACGGAAGATTTCCAAATCAAAGAACACAACCGCGGTTGGACCAACATTTTAGAAGGCCTCGATCAATGGCTTGGAAAAGAATAACCATATAACAGTCTTTATTGGCAATGCCGCAAAGAAAAAGGAATGAAGAAGGATAAAAAAACATGAACGGAATTTACCACAAATTAGGAATTCGAACAGGAGCGGAAAAAGTCATCCAGGCTCTTACCACCAAGGAAGGTCTCTCAGGATGGTGGACCAAACAAGTAACGGGAACATTTAACAAAGGCGCCTCCTCCGCTGGAGAAACGATTCGTTTCGATTTCGGATTGGCAGGTTTCGAAATGAAGGTTCTGGAAGCTACAAAAGACAGAGTTCTTTGGGAATGTATCTCCGGGCCGGAAGATTGGATCGGTTCCCATATCGACTTCACTCTCAAACAAGGGAATGCACCTGACGGAACAGCTCTGACTTTGATTCTCTTTCGTCACCAAGACTGGAAAAACGAAACTGAATTCACTGCGCATTGTAGTACAAAATGGGTGATCTTTCTTCTCAGTTTGAGAGATCTCCTGGAAACAGGCAAAGGCAAACCCGCTCCGGATGATATCAAAATCGATGATATGAACTAATAGCGAAAAGGCGTACATATAAAATGTGCGCCCCTATCCTGCGGTTTTCCTAGTATTTTAAATCGAGAAAAATGCTTTCTCTAGTATGAACAAATTGAAAAACTCGCCTCCATGGCAAACCAAGATGAGCAGGTGCAATCTCTCTTACAAAGAATCTATTCTTTGGAAAAAGAATTAGCAAACCTGAAATCGGAAGCACAAAGCCTAAGGCTAGTGCAAAACAAACAAGAGTCTGCGGTTCCGCAAACAAAGACCAAAGAACCGGAAAAAACTACCGCACTCACTCCTGCAGCGGCCTATTCCCAGGAAAAAACTCCTTCTTCCTCATCGAAACGAATCGATTGGGAATCGATTTTAGGGGAAAATTTATTTATAAAAATCGGACTAGTGTCCATGTTGCTTGCCGCCATCTGGTTTCTCAAACTTGCCTTTGAAAAATACTGGATCAACGAATCCGTAAGGATCTGGCTGGGAATTCTAACGGGAGCGATAGTGACGATCCAAGGTATCAGATATTTAAAACCTTGGCCGAAGATAGGTCCTTCTTTGATCGGTACAGGTTCTTCTTTGTTCTTTGCCTCCTATTATCTGGGTTACTTTCTGTACGATCTATATTCTTTGGAAGCTTGTTTTGTAGGATTGTTCATACACAGTTTAACGATCATTGCGTTGTCATCCTTCTTCAAAAACGAAGTCGTTTTCGGGTTCGGAGCTTTGGGTGCCTTCCTTGTTCCCGTATTACTTTCCACAGGCGAAAACTCGTATCAATTCCTATTCACCTATCTATTGTTCTGGAATTTTATTTTTTTACTGATCTCTTCCCATACTCGCTGGAGGATCGCACCATTAGTCCTCTTAATAGGAGATCATTTAGTCTTTAGCGGCTGGGCCTTAGAAAAACTGGAAGTTTCCGGATGGGGATTCCCTATCTTGTTCCAATTAGGCACTTTCCTGATATTTCTTTATAGGGAATCCTTGCTGCTTCCTAAAGAAAAGGGGCTCGCAGGAGTTTTATCCGCCATAACCACAGGGCTTGCCTTATTATTCACCTTCCTTCAGGGAATTTGGATCTCCTCAATTTTTTTCCCGAAATTCCAAGCGGCTTTCGTTTTGGGAATCGTGATCGTTTATTATGTTTTTCTACTCGCTTCTCTTGCGAAAACGAAAGAAACAAAACCTTTATTGGATTCCGTTTACGGAGTATTGGCATTAGGCGGGACTCCTTTTATACTCACATCCATCTTCCTAGGATTGGAAGGATATGCCCTAAGATTCACTCTCATTGCTTTTGCGGCTTTTTTAAGTCTCACAGGTGCCCGATTCAAATCGGAGATTCTTTATGCATTGGGGATTCCTTTTTGGATTTTAGGGATTATTTCTTTGGTCGCCAAACAATTCATATTTGACGATGCATTGTTTTTACTGAACGGAAGGTTTGCGCTTTTTCTTGTTTCTTCTTTACTCATCTTCGCAAGTTATCGGATCGGAAAAGGAGTCAAAGACATCCCGGACATTTATCTCTGGGGTTCTTTTCCCGTTCTGCTTTTGGGAAGTTTTATAGACGTTTATTATAATGTGAGTCCGGAATATCATTCTCTGGGTTACACATCCTTTCTCGCATTTTACGGAGTGATCTTCACAGTCGTGAGTTTCATAATGCCTGTGCCGTTCGCAAGAAAGGTGGGACTTTTCTGTCTGGGAATCGTAATCTTAAAATTATATATTTATGATTTCTGGAATATGGGAATTTTAGCCCGCATCATCGCAGGTTTTGCATTGGGAGGAGCTCTTTTCCTCACTGGAATTTTATACAATCGTTCAAAAAGGAAAACAACATGAAATTTAGTTTAATCTTTGTTATCTTATTTTCTCTGACCTCTTCCTTATTTGCGGGACCGTTTCAACCGAGCGGTTTCAAATATAAGAAAGATATTAAATCCACCTATTCGGCAGAGGACAGTAAAGTGGGCAGAATTCTATTGGATGAAGAAGTTTTCAAAGGATCTTTCTACGGGGATATCAGGCTAGTACAGGGTGATTCCTATATTCCTTACTTTCGTAGAACCGTTGTAGATAGAAACTCCTCCAAATTGGAAAAAATCAAAACGAAACTTCTTTATAAAAAAGATGAAGATTATCAAACGATCTTTGTTTTGGAACTTCCGAAACTCCCTCCCGGAATGGTTTATACCCGTTTGGAAGCGGAAAGTGATGCTTCTTATGAAGCACAGTTGGAAATTTCTTCCGGTTCGACTCCGAATCACTGGGTCTATAATACTTCCTCTTCCGTATTTCGTTACGGAGAAGAAAACAATGCTCAGGTGGAATTGAATCTCACTAGAAACCGTTTTCTTAGAGTGGAAGGACCGAACAATCTGTCCTATAAATTCCCATACGCTTATGCAAGGAAATTGGAAACTGCTTCCGTTTGGACTTCGAATACGGACATCCCTACGCCTGAAGCGGAAGATAACTCCTTTGTCTATTTATTTCCCAATGAAACTCAATCCCCTTTTTCCATTTTGAATTTGAAGTTTAAGGAAAATAAATGGGAGAGAGAAATTAAGATCACCGCCTTTGAAAACCATGAATGGAAGCCTGCCTTCAACGGAATGATCTCCCATTCTCCCGAAGACGGAGAATTTACAACGATCCCGCTCAATTTCCTTGTTTCAGGAAAATACAAAGTAGAAATCATCAATGGAGACAATCTGCCTATCCGGCTTTCGCAAGCAGTTCAGTCCCAAACGCAAGAAGAGATTTTATTTTATATTCCGGAAGATAAAGAAAACAAAATAGAATTGTATTTCGGAAATCGTTATTCCAAGTATCCGGACTTCGACCAAAACTTTGTTCCAGGAAATGAAGACATTCAGGCAGGCACCGTGTCCTTTACACTGGAAGGACAAATGGACAACCCTGAATTCAGATGGAGTCTAACGGAACCTCCTACATCCGGTTATATCGCAAACGGACTCTTTTATCTAGGTCTCGCATTCATTGCAGGAATCGGCTGGATCTTTTACAAAAAAATAAACAAGGAATCTACGGTCTAACGGAAATGAGACGATCCTCCTCTTCTAAATCTGTTTTCATATTTCTTTGTTTCTCACTTACTTTGGTTTTTGTCCATTGTGATGCAGTCAGAAGCCTACTTGTTTCCAAACTCGGTGCGGCGGAAGATTATAAACCTGAGACGGATCCGTCCAAAATGTTCGCAGAATATTCCCGGAAAGACGCATCCAGAGAAAAGATTAAAGTCACTTTAAAAGAGGTTGCTGCAGGATTTGCCCAACCTACCGACCTGCAATTTCCTCCCTCTGAAATAGGATATTTTGTAGTCGCAGAAAAAACAGGCGCTCTCAAATGGGGGAAGCTGAATTCAAAAGATACCGGAGTATTACTTCAATTAAATGCAACAACGGATGGAGAACAAGGTCTTCTAGGTGCGGCGTTTCATCCTGACTTTTCCAAAAACGGTAAAATTTACCTGAACTATACTTTGAAATCAGGTAAAAAAGACATCAGTAGAATTGCGGAATGGACTTTCACTTCTACTACAGATTTTACCAAAGCGAAACTGACTTCGGAAAGGGTGATTATGGAAGTGGAACAACCTTATCCAAATCATAACGCAGGTCAGTTGGCGTTCGGCCCGGATAAAATGCTTTATATAGGCTGGGGAGACGGAGGCTGGATGAACGATCCCAAAAAGAACGGACAAAACCCGAAGACATTTCTGGGAAGCATGTTGCGAGTCAATGTGGACTTGCAGGCAGAAGGGAAAGCTTATTCCATACCTTCCGATAATCCTTTCCTAAACGATGTTTGTTGTGCAAAAGAAACCTTCGCATTCGGTTTCAGAAATCCTTGGAGATATAGCTTCGATCCGAAAGGAAGATTGATCGTAGCGGATGTAGGCCAGGATCTATGGGAAGAAATCAGCATCGTGGAAAAAGGAAACAACTACGGTTGGAACATCAAGGAAGCTTTCCATTGTTTCGATCCTAAAGAAAATTGCCCATCCGATCGTTTATCCGATCCTATTTACGAATATGGCAGAGAAGAAGGTCAATCCATTACGGGAGGCTACGTTTATACTTCCTCCAATCGTTCCTTAAAGAATAAATATATATTCGCTGACTTCATCACAGGAAGAATTTGGGCTTTTGAAATTCCCGCAACATCCAAAGAAAAAGTGACTCAAGTTTATTCTCTTGGAAAATGGCCGATTCTCATTTCCACATTCGGTAAGGATACGGAAGGAAATGTTTATGTCGTCGATTTCTCTTCAGGAAGAATCTATAAAATAGATTAACTTTCATTAATCGAATACCTTTCCCAATTGAAATCCCATCCATTGATGGTATTGGGGAAGGCCTTTGGCGGAAACGAAGTCGATCGTAGAATATTGGTATGATAGAGAAAACAAAAAACCTCCGCTTGTGATTCCTACAAAACCGAGTTTCACATTCCCCACGGATCTCTTAAGATCAGTCACATAGGTTTTATCCTGATTGGCGATATAATTCAAACGCAAAAGTTCCAGAAAAATCAAACGAGTGTTTGTATCCAAAATTTGAGATGCTAAAATTTCATAGGATAAAAATCGAATCGCCATAGGGATATTTTCCCCGTTCGGTTTAAACAAGGAATAAGCGGCAACCAACCTTGCTTGATCGGAAAGACCATCCCACTGATCCGCTATATTCCTCATCAAATACAAACGAAGTCCCTGTTCGAGCGATTCCGCTCCGTTAAATATATTATTAAATAGAATGTAATTTAAACCTATATCCGTTGTTAAATTTTGATTCGGCATAAGAGAATGAAACAGGAAAAATCTTTGCAAGGAATTGTGACCATTGTCACTTACCAATTGTTCCAATAAAGATTCTCTGCTGATTCGTTCCGGGCTAGGAAGAGGTTCCAAAAACTGATTGATATCGGAAAAAGCAGTCGAACGACTAGACTCCCTATATTTATTCCCTTCACCGAACCTGCCTTCCAAAGTGGCGTTATAAAGTTGATAGGTATAACTGGGGTTCAGATAAAAATACCAAATCCCCTCTCCTCGTGTGGGAAGAACCGGAGGTCCAGGCTGCAGTACGGAAAAACCGGGACCAGGATTTTTTCCCATATTCCCTAAACGAAAGATGAGCCCCAAATTCATTTTCGTATAAGCATTTCCGATTTGTCCTTCCGCATTCACTCCCAAATAAGGAAAATAA
>VFQU01000835.1_pt1 | contig 21907 bp, 14 predicted proteins | sample 3512311 | NCBI WGS metagenome assembly VFQU01 (sample SAMN10412377, study PRJNA504923) | tailings metagenome | isolation source: Relicate 3 Philex TSF3 active mining site | place: Philippines: Tuba, Benguet | collected 2017-08-29
CAGTGCCCGAATCGCCCTCTCATTGCCCATCCCAATTTGACCCAAGCTCTCGGCTGCCTTGAGACGGGTGAATTCATTCTGAGTGGAGTCGAGCAGTTGCACCAGTGCCCGAATCGCCCTCTCATTGCCCATCCCAATTTGACCCAAGCTCTCGGCTACCTCCCGACGGGTGAATTCATTCTGAGTGGAGTCGAGCAGTCTCACTAGTGCCCGAATCGCTCTTTGGAAATCTGTACTCCCGATGGTACTTGTAGCCAAATTGCTTCTAACTTCTGCTCTGGTTGAATTAAACCAATTAGCCCACCACTGTTTTAGCCAATTAGAATTGCCAAACTTCCACTGCATCAGCCGATCAACAATCTCATCCGCACACGTGCAATCCTTGAACTCAGCAATTCCCGTTGCTACCAGGAGAAAGGCGCGATCGGTGTAAAAGCCCCTACATCCATCTTTAAAGGTCATTAGTGATTGAATGAACGCTTCCTTTTGTGGTTTGAGTTCCAAATCTTGAGCGAGTTCTCCGCCTTCACGCCCCATCCAGAGCAGAAATACCTGTTTCCACTGCGGCTCAAATATGCGATAGGGCTTATCTTTTACAGGATGGCTGCGATGCTCACGAGGCAAGAAAAAGTCCCAATCATTGATCGCTAATGCGGCAAAATATTCCTCGAAGGTCGTATGATAGAACGCATAGACTGCTTGAGTTGGGTCATCCGCATCTACACCCACCTGATTCAGCCAGCCCAATTGCAAAGCCAAATCAAATAATGTCCCTTTGAGGAATTTCTGAACAAACCGATGGCGCAATCGGAACAGGGCTTTCCCCTGTTCATCTTGATCATCGATCGCCGCTAGGGATAGTTGCGCCAATGCTCGATTTAACGCTTGCCGTTGTTCTTCTGTTGTAGGAAATTTCTCTGCCTTCCACTCGTAAATGCGATCGACAAACCGCTGATACAATTCAGCCTGAGTTCCAGGTAATTGACCGCGCTTCAAGCCCCAGTCAAAACACAGCAACGTTAACCGTAGGGGATTTTTGACCAGATCCCGAATACGCTCCTTGCCCGGCTCCTTCAGTGCTGCACATAACGCCTGACCCAAATCGGCTTTACCTTGGGGTTCAAACCATTGGGCAATGAACTGTTCTACCTGCTGAGGGTAGGAAAACTCCAGGGTGCGATAGACATCAAATCCAGCTAACGGCTTACCAGTCCACAAGTTCAACCGACAGGTAAGGACGCTGCGTATTCCTTCCAGCCATCCTCCGCCCTCTAAGGGGTTGCCAGCTACTGGCATTTCATCCAAACCATCCAGCAGCAGCCAGACATGCCCCTGTTGACACTGAACGATAAAGTCATTTTTTACTTGAACAGAGACTTCTGCCTGACCGTAATGCTCAACGATTGATGTTAGCCACTGCTCATAAACGTATTGCTTTAGATTCTTTTTCTCCAAATCGGCTAACGAGACCCAAATTACGATTGATGCTGGAAATTGTGTAGATACCCACCGAGCAATCTGCTGAAGCAGAGTAGTCTTTCCCGAACCCGGCTCACCAATTATCGCAACCTGTTTTCCCTGACTCTTCGGACTCTGACCTTGTTGTAAAACTTGTTCTAGAAATTGCTCATACTCAAATTTCTGAGTGACCTCTACCTCTTCTGTTTCAGAGGCTTGAGGTGATCCAGTTTTTTTTAGAGATTGTTCTTTCTCTTGATCGTCCCCATACAGTTCTGAACCCCGTTCCGGTGACACATCCCCTTTTTGGCGTGGCACCTTCTTTCGCTCCACTAATCCCAGAGGCACATACACCTGCTCGACCGGATACTCAATGTTTTCAGCCGTGGTCATTGGATTGGTGGTGAGCAGGAGCCGTCTTTCCAGAAGCTTCAAGCTGACTTTATGCCAGGAAATCTCTAGTGGCTTTTCTGCTGTTGGGAACTGGGCGATCCCCGGCTCAGGATTGATACGATGTTTCTCTATCAACTGTCGCCATTGCTCATCAGCATAGACCGCCCACAGAGGAGACGCTTCCAGGGATGCAGGACGTTTCGGATTCTGATGCTGACTCTGGACAGCACTTACTAACCCATCACAGACGATCGCCGCTCCTGATGCCCCTTCCCACTCCGATCGGGCGGTAGTCACTTCCGGTGGCAGCCGTTCCGCTTCCAGAACTAACAACCCATCCGGTGAACGGTCTGATAGGTAGATGATGCCGTCGATTTGTCGTCCTCCCGCCGCGCTCCCCTGTTCCCTTTGTGTCCGCGCCCAGAAGGGGTAGGCATACATCTGAAAGGCAAGTTTCTCGCCAGTGGTTGCTTCCGGCAGTTTGCCAAGCGTAATCCCCTCCACACCTGCAATCTTTTCTGGCAGTTCAATCAAAGCAATGTCAAAACCTTGGGCTTTCCAGACAACCTCGGCTTCCTCCTTACCGAAGCTGCGTTTATCCCTCACCTCACAATAAGAACCCACATCATCTAGCAAATGAGCCGCCGTGAGTACCAGTCTGCCACCAATGCGATAGCCAGAGCCGTACCTGGGAGCAATAACCTCGATTGCCCGACTAGGTTCAAACTTGGGAATGGACATAGGCATTACTCCGGCACTTCATCACTTCCGGTCAAAACGGGCTTGCCGTCTGCTCGAATAGGCTTAAGCGGGATCACTACTTTATGCACATCCTTATCTTTAGCCGTTCCACCTGTCCCCAATTCAACGACCCAGAACTTGATCCCTCCTTTCGCGTCGATACTGCGTTCCACTTCGATCTGGAACTCCATTGTGATCTGTCCCACCTCAAACCGCAGCCGCTCTCCCTGTGACGCAACCACTGACTCAATCAACTCTGCCCGTAACGCAGAGATCGCTTCCTGTAACCCGATCCGCTTTGGTTCTGCCATATTACTCACCATTTCTATTGCCACTGAGAGCACTATTTCTATTTTTTAGAGAAAAATCCGAGTGGAGAGTGTTCTCAGGATTACCCTCGAGGCTCGGCTGCAAGAGAGAATTTGCTCGGATTCTCTAAATTTATTATTTATTGTTGAAAAACGGGCGAAAGCAAATATTTGCTTTCGCCCATGTTAATGGGGAAGCGGAGTAGCTGCGCGAGTCAAGGGCGGAGCGCCAGCGGAGAGCGAAGCGTCCCTTGACTCGAAGAAGCAGCTGCGGAGCTACAAGAAAAAGTGCGAGCTTTGCGAGCATCCGCTTTTTCCACTGTTTCCCTAAAGGTGTTTTTAAAAATTAAAGGTGTATATAAAGGTAGGGTGTACCGTTTCAGCGTGCTAGGGTGTACTGTTTCAGCGTGGGAAACCCGTCAAGGTGTACCGTTTCAGCGTGCTAGGGTGTACTGTTTCAGCGTGGGAAACTTTAGGTGTACTGTTTCAGCGTGGGAAACTTTTTTCTTCCTTTTCCAGGTTGCGTAAGATGTGGCCTGTATCTATCGATTTTGCTCTCTGCGTTTGGATTCCGTTCCTCTAGGGGGGTGTACCGTTTCAGCGTAACAGGTTCTAAAAACTCGAAAACCTTGCTCCACGATTGGTCAAGACCTCTTGATAATTTTTCTGCGGACAAATCCAATAAATGCCTTATCGAGGTATTTGGGTGCGCCCTTCTTGGCGGCATACTCGTAAAAATCTTGCTCTAACACGTAAATATCCCAGCCTAATCTGGAGGCTATTACTAGAGCCTTTGCCGTCTCGATCGCTCTTGCTGATACCTTGCCGACCACAGGCTGCTCAACCGTGACCTGAGGCACTGGTGCTGGAGCGGCTGGTTTGCCAGTTTTAAGCGTCTTAGAAGGGATTGCTGGACTGCTGGGTTTTATCGAAAGCCCTCCCTCGACGGTCTCAAGCTGTAAGCCAGGGTAAACGGACTCAATTTTGCGGATTGCATCGATCGCTTTACGACGAAAGTTTTGCACATCGGCGTAATCTGCCCCAAGCTGCCCGTGTAGTGCTCTCCAAGTGACTCGGCGCGATCGCCGGCTGCTAGATGCTCGAAATGCTTGATGTGTTAGCCAGGCATATAGATCAAGGGCTAAGGGTGATTTCTTCAATGCCTGCAACGCATCCATATTTACAGGCACTGGATGTGCCGTGACAGCCTTGTAAAACTCTTCTCCAAGCTCCACCCAGTTCTCCCAGAGTGTAGGCTGCTCATTCAGATTATGGCTCCACCACTGCATTCCCTTGGGTGCAATCTGCATGTCGAGCCAGCTCTGCTGCTGCTCATCCCGATATTCAAAGCTAATCCGCGCTCGAAATAGCCGCTCCATCTGGTCACGCAATCGGTGCGCGTCGCTCCGTGCGCCTCCTCGTGATGAATCTAAACCAAGCTTCCGCATAAAATCAGCCAAATGATCCCCTAACTCCACATGGCGACTGCCCGTGCGGAGTGCTTCAGTAGTCAGCCAAAAAATGAGCAGCCGTGGGATCGTGCCATAGGGATAACCAAAGGATTGCTTTTTCCAACTGTCCCAGCCAGGTTGGATGGTTAGAGCATAATTGCCATTAGTACGGCTCCAAGCTGGTACGTCACCAGGATTTTTATGGGGCAAGGTTGCTTGTACCATTTCTCGGCTGACGAATGCTTTCTCTGGCTCGTAACCTGTTTCACGTAATTGTACAGCAGCTTCTAGCAGTCTAGACTGTATTGGTGAAAGGGATTTCATGGGAATTCGTTTCTCAACAAGACATCTCAAAACCCTGCATAGTCTGGCCATCGATAGAGTTTTGTTTGTTTTACCACAGACATCCTTAAATTAGATATTTTGCAGTAATAATTACGGCAGATTAGGGTTTTAGATATAAGGGAATAATTCGTCGTCAGCATCAAAAGTTGGACAAGACTCATTCACTTGACACTTTGACACTCCCCCAACGGCTCCCATGCTTTGTCTGCACCGGCTTAACGTGACATCAAATTCAATTTCCTGAAGCACCATTCATCGGCTTCCACCAATCGTCCACAATAGCTAGAGTCTGTTCGTACTCTGACGTAATTTGTTTTGCATACTCATCACCCATCTCTTTGGAGTGCCCAATAAGCGTACCAAATGCATGAGCAATTTTCTGTTTGCCAATCTGTCGAATATGCTTTTCTGCAATGTGCCTTAGAGCGTGGGGATTGGTCCACCTTGGCTCGTCGAATAAAGCCTGTGTAGCACTTGAGATCGCCTCGCTAACCATGCTCCAGACACTTGCCACATCATGAGGCTGACCAAAACTTTCAGCCTCCCCCTTTGCAAACATGAAGAACAGACGGTTGTGAGTTGCCAAATTTGATTTGGCAATCTCCCAAGCTGCAATGCGATTCTCTGCCCCCTGTAGTCTTGTTTCCTCCTGCTTTAAGTATTTTTCCAATTTAGAAGTTACCTTATCACCAACAACTCCCTGCCGTGCAGCTTCAACGCGCTGTCGAATTCGCTCTACTCTCCCGAGGCTACATCCCCAAAACTCCATCCAAGTATCTAAGGACTTTACAGCATCAACAATTAAGGGTCGCCATGTGAAAAGCCATGCATCAATATCTTTAGTCAAAATTGCGGGCAACCGATAATGGCGTGCTTGTCCTGTCAATTGAGAGCGTTTATGCTCCGGTAACTTAGCAATATAGTAGGGCTGTCCATGTTCATCCTCTTTCCGAAACAGAGTTTCACCCACAATATAGTTCCTAAGTTCTTCCTGACGAATAGGGCAATAGACTAAAATTTTTGTAATCAAATAGGTTTGCCAAGCTCTAGCAATAGCCGCAGTTGACCGCCTTCCATGACTCAAAAATTTTCCTGTTGCTTTATCATGCCTGCCGTAATTTGGAGCGCATAAACGCTGTAAATATTGGACAACCTGCCGTGCCTCTTCATGGGTCAACTTTTTATGTTTCCATTTCTTGGCACTATTTCTCTTCTTCTCTTGCCCATAGATCTCTGAATATTCATTCCGTAGGTCTTGAAGCTCAAGTACAAGGGGCACATCAGACCAATTCCGTCGAGTTGATTTGTCATAACTAAGCCATTTAGCAATAGCGATCGCAGTATCGGCTGCATGTACAGCTGTTGAATAATTGGTGCCTCTAACTTCTGTAACCCAGTGAGCGTAATCATCTAGCAGTGTCGCTTCGGTTAGTAGGCTCAAATCCAATGAAACATCAGGATAAGTTTGGGTATACCAACCGAGGAAACATAAAATGACTTGTTCCTCTGTTTTATAGGTAGACAACTTAATCGCCTTTATCCTAGGTCTACGGATTCTTCCAGCCTGGCGGTTCTGTCTTCGCTGTTGACTCGCTTTGCCAGCCGTTGTCCGAAATTGTTGGTAGTCTTGCAATTGTTGAGCAAGATTTTCTGGTAAGGAGGATTTGTCTAAACTATATTTATACTTCTCTGGCTGTTTTGTTGTCGGCTTTGGAGGTCGAGGAATTCTAAATGGAGCAACATCATTGTCGGTTGGTGGGTTTGAAAACGACTCTAACCACCAGATTTGTTGCTCAAGCCAGCTTATAAAGCGTCGAAGTGCAGAGTAATAAATATCCTTAGTTTGACTAGAAAGCTGACCATTAGCAATCGCAACTTGGGCTTGTTGATCAAAAATAGTTAGACAATTATTTAATCTATTAACAGAAAACAGTCCGGCGTACTCCGTGAAAGCTTTATTTGATAGTTTATTAACACTCGTATCAAGAGCAGGAATCACATATTTTCTCAAAGCGATACTGAGATTTTTATCAAAGCTTTTCCCTACATTTTTTGCCGTCTTAGACTTATGCCACAGCTTAAGTGCGTAACCTAGCGAGTAACTCTCCATAGAGACTGAAAATGGATTTTACAGTTCAAATATACCATTGTTTTTTAATTTTTCAACCACGGTTCGGCAGATATAATGAGAGAAACTTGAAAGCAATTAATTTCGCTAAGCCTTTTAGTATAAGGCTTCTAGAGCTGTAAAAGCAGTACGCACTTAGACAGTTTTTGTCTAAGTGCGTACTGAGCCCGTTTTATAGTACACTAGTTCTCAAAAGCAGCTTATAATTCGCGGTGTTTTTCTATGCAATCTCATTCTTTACCACATCAGTATAGCTCTCAACTTGAGAAATATACAGTTGGAGATGCTTTACTCCTTTGGCAAAATTCCAGAGATTTCAAGACAGTTAGCATTCATTTTATGAAATACCTAAATGGTGCACTAAAGCGATATGTATTGCCAGAAATACTTTCACAGGAAGAAGTTAATAGTGAATCTTTCCATGCCCTTTGTAACAGAACTCCTGTCGTTAAATTGCAAACTGCCCTTAAGATTTTTGACAATAGATTTGCTGATGCAGTAAGCCGTGGAGAAACAGCTCAGAGCACTAGGAAAAACTATCGTTCTGCATTACGTCGCTTCTTAAGTTGGATAGAACGACAGGTTTGGTGGCAATGCTTGTTTCACAATTCTGATGTAATCATTTCACCTCCTCCTGTAAAATTGCCTAAAAAGCCTGGAACTGGCGGCGAGCTTTCTCTCTATGGTCTTTTAATAACTGATCTACCCAACTGCATTCTTGAAGAACTTGAAGAATTTAGGCAATTCCGGTTAACTGGCACAAAAGTTTTATCAGAAAGCGCATTAGAAGAGAAATCCCAAAAGACAAGAGTGCGTAGACCCAAAGTTGTACCAGTAAAACCTTCGACATTTGAAGGCAACCAACAGAGAATCTTACGGTTCCTAGGTTGGTATGTTGAATATCACTGGCTTGATCAAAAGCAAGGCGGTCATATAGAGAATCTTATTCAACTGCTTACTGAAATACCTCTTCGGAGTTCACTGTATTCTAGAAACAACTTCTTTATAAATCGATATTTTAATTTTTTATTTTTTATACGAGAAAATCTATTATCAGGCTTAAAATTGGAGCTGTTAACGAACATAGATTTGTTAGACGAATACGTGTATTGGGCAATCGACAATCGTGGAATATCTTATGCAACAGGAAAACATTTTGCTGATACAGCAATCGCTATTGCAAAATGGTTGAATTATGAGAAATCCGCACGGCGTAATTGGTCAGATATACAGTTAATTCTAGATTTGCAGGATTTACGTAACGAATACTCAGAAGACTATGAAGAACAGAAGAAAAGAACTCGTGCGGAAAAATGGGCAGCTAAAAAGTTAACACATGAGGAAGTAGAAAAAGTTGCTGATTATCTACGACAATGCTGTGCTCCTTATATTGGAAAGGATAGTCAAATTCATAATTGCCGTAAACGCAGTATTGCCGAGATTACGAGACAATGGCAAAGTTACCTATTTATAAAGATCCTAGTTTATTGCCCAGTACGACAAGAGGAAATTAGAAATTATGTTTTAGGGGAAACACTTCTCCGTAAGGAAGATGCAGATGGAAAGCCTTATTATGAAGCCTATTTTTGCGAGCATAAGCGCTCTAACACTAGTGAAGATCGTCACTACAAATTACCGGACGTTTTGACAAAAGATTTGGACTTATGGATTTATAAATGGAAGCCTTTGATTCAGGATATGATTCAAACTGAAGAAGGATGGGCGGCATTTTGGGGACACAAACTTGAAGAAATAGATAAAATCCATCAACGTTTAGACTTAGCTAAGCAAGGAGTAATAAACGCACGAGTAAAGAGAGAGCCCAGAAAATATATTCAAGGATTGGAACGAACTCTACGAGGAAAGAAGAGGCGTATTTCAGGTTGGCAAACTGGTAAGAATAATTTTGAAGAATACAACCACGTATTCTTTATGTTTGGTAAACGTGGAATAGAAGCTTTCGGCAAACCGTTTAGTAGGGATAATTTCTGGGAAGTCGTAACTCGAGCGATCGCTAAAGCGACTCAAGCACTATTTGGAGAGCCAAAATGGACAAACCCGCATGCACTTCGCAATATTGCAGAAAAGCATATTCGTCAACTTGGGAAGACCGACATTGCAGAGCATTTTGGAATCTTCATCGGTCACTCCGAGAAAATGGGCGACGAATATGCGGAACAACTCACATCTGAGTATGAACTGACCGAAAACATTACTGACACTTGGTGGATGGAAGAGGAATGAATGTCACAAGCGGACAGAGTGACACTTCAATCCGCTCATTCGCTTCGCAATGCGGAAATCGAATCCTTTAATTTTATTTGCTGCATCCGGTAATGTTCTAGACCTGGGGATACCCTTCGTTGCAACATTCATCAATGAAGGATTCTGGTAACTTGATACACAGGTCTAGCGCATTACCTATGATCTCTAAGTGACACATGCAAAGTCATCAAGGATTTCGCACAGCCAAAGGAGATATCTGTAAATCAATATTTACTGATTCGTAAAATTGATGAAAGTAGTAAATCAATATTTACTGATTTACAGCAATACTGAATTACAGCAATAAAGATAATCTGTGTTCTCATAGTTCATTAGGTAGAAAGGTACTCAAACAATCTAGGAGAGTTGAAGGTTCAATTGATTAGAAATGGAGACAACAATCCCTTTCTTCCGTAAATCTCCTAAAGCTTTGTAGAGGTCTCCATCATCAAGTTCCCATCGATCGCAGAAAGCAATGACATCGATAGCAGGATTGAGCTTGCCAGGATAATCGATCTGCAACGCAAAGAAGACATAGTCACGATCGCTCGTTAAGACCTTTAAACTGCGAATCCGAAGCAACTCATCATGATCAAGCAGATAGCCAGCAGCAGAAACAGGTTCATCGTAAGCCATAACTTTATAGTACTAATGTACGTTTAGGCTACACGAAGCGTCCTTTGATAGCAAGAGATAAAGCCACAGCTAATCAATTAGCGTAATCGGTTTTGCGAAGCTTATTACCAACACATTAACCTTCATCTTGATTGATCTGTTGGTAAACGGTTCGCATTAGATATTGAGCTGCCATCTCCCGAAAGCTATCGTCATTCATCAGGCGCATAAAAATATCCTCATTGTCTTCCATACGCTCAATGAATAGGGTTTCGAGTTGTTTCTTGAAAACTGGCTCAAAGTTTTCCATCGTGTTGACCTTAGCAGATTGGCGCAATTGCTCATTAGCCACGGCTGTTTCACGCACTTGATCAAAGAAGAGTTGGTCCGCCAGAGTAAACTCGGTTCCAAACCGCTCATTCAGCTTTTCCACTAGGGTAGAGAGCTGCACTTCGTCGTCCGCCTGCCCCGTACCAACTTCTCTAGGACCTTGGAGAGCTGTAGCTTCGCCTGCTTTTAGGTCAATCGATCCTTCGCTGATTTTTTCCAAACGGTAGTACTTGAGCTGCACTTCGTCGTCGATTTTCACTGTGGGACCGTCCTGGGTACGAGGCAGTTTAGTCAAAAGATAGCGGCCAAAGGTGTACAGCTTTTCGAGTTCAGAGTCTTGGTACGGAATCACTTGAGAGAGAAATAGGTACAGATTGCGGAAGCTGGCGAGTTGGCTTTTGAATAGCGCCTGCTCTTCATCTCCAATGGCTTTGTACCGATCGACGACGCGATCGAGGATGCTGTTGAGCTTTTTGTGTTCTCCGCCGGTGGGGTTCATGCGGTTGCGGAACCAGATTTCACACCACTCGTTCACGTCATTGGGATCAAAGATTTGCCAAGCATTGAGCCTGTGCGCTAAGTCATTGAGTTGTTGTGGATCTGACTCTTCAGCGATCGGAGTGGTTTCGTAGTAGGGCTTGAAGGCAGCGTAGATATCTTGAGGTTCGTTGACGAAGTCGAGGACGAAGGTATCGGATTTGCCGGGAGTCGTGCGGTTGAGCCGGGAAAGGGTTTGTACGGCTTGGACTCCCGCTAATCGCTTATCCACATACATGGTGTGCAGTAAGGGTTGGTCAAATCCAGTTTGGTATTTCTCAGCGACCAGCAGCACTTGGTATTCCTCGGTGTCGAACTTGCTGGGTAGTTCCTTTTCCTTAATGCCATTGTTCATACCTACTTCGGTAAACTTCTCGTCTGGCAAGTCTTTCAAGTACACTTCACCAGAGAAAGCAACCAGGGATTTGATGCCGAAATAACCTTTCTCCTTGAGATATTTGTCGAAAGCCAGTTTGTAGCGCACAGCATGTTCACGGGAATTGGTGACGATCATGGCTTTAGCGCGACCACCGATTTTATGAATCGTGTGGCTACGAAAGTGTTCGATGATAATTTCTACTTTTTGCGTAATGTTGTGGTCATGCAAATCGACGAAGCGGGCTAGAGCGCGAGCCGTTTTACGACGAGGAACTTCTGGATCGTCTTCGATCGTTTGAATGAGTTGGTAATAACGCTTGTAACAGGTGTAATTTTCCAGCACATCCATGATGAATCCTTCCTCGATCGCTTGCCGCATACTGTAGAGGTGGAAGGGAGATTGTCCATCTTCGCCGGGTTCATCAAATACAATCTTCGTTTTGTATTTGGGGGTGGCAGTGAAAGCGAAGAAGCTGAGGTTGGGTTGCTTGGTGCGTTTGAGCTGTTCCCGGATCATTGCTTGTTTGGCTTCGTCGCTTAGGTCTTCCTCTTCCATGTCGAGCAGTTGCTCTGCGATCGCTGCTTCAATCCCTTCTTTGTTGAGTACCTTGCGAAGTTCCATTGCAGTTTCGCCACTTTGGGAACTGTGCGCCTCATCCACAATGACCGCAAAGCGTTTGTCCCCGGTTGAAATCTCAATCGTTTGCCCTTTCTTCTCTAAGGTTTGAATAGCCTGAGTGATATAGGGAAACTTCTGGATGGTTGAGATAATGATGGGAACACCATCGGATAAGGCTTTGACAAGCTGCTGAGTGTTTTCGTCGATTTTCTGCACAACGCCCTGTTTATGCTCGAACTGGTAAATGGTGTTCTGAAGCTGCTGATCAAGGACAAGGCGATCGGTGATGACAATGACGGAATGGAATACTTTATTGTCGTTGGTATCATGCAGACTGGAGAGCCGGTGAGCTAACCAGGCGATCGAGTTGGATTTACCGGAACCAGCCGAATGTTGAATCAGGTAGTTATGCCCAGAGCCGTGAGATCGCGCGTGGTCAGTCAGTTTACGAACAGCATCTAGCTGATGGTAACGCGGGAAAATCAGGGCTTCTTTGCGGATGTGCTTGAGTCCTTTTTCGGTGGCGATTGTCTTCTCATCGATTTGCAGGTGTAAGAAGCGATTCAAGATGTCAAGCAGGCTATCCTTGGCAAGCACTTCACGCCAGAGGTAGGAGGTGCGGTAGTCACCTTCAACGGGTGGATTGCCTTTGCCGTAGTTGTGCCCTCGGTTGAAGGGAAGGAAAAAGGTTTCCTTGCCGTCTAGCTTAGTGGTCATTGTTACTTCTTCGGTATCAACGCCAAAGAAGACTAGGCAGCGTTGTTTGAAGGCAAAGAGCAGTTCTTTAGGATCGCGATCGTAGCGGTATTGGTCTTTGGCATTCTCGATCGTTTGCCCACTCATCGGATTTTTGAGTTCCAGGGAAACGATAGGAAGCCCGTTCACAGCAAGGATGATATCGGGAATTGCGCCGCTGGCGGTTTTCACTTGGCGGATAAGGGTGAGGCGGTTCTCGTTGTAGCGATCGATTGCCTCTGAACTCATGCCTGTGTTGGGAGCAAAGTAGGCAACCCGCACAGTTTTGCCGAAGCATTTGAAGCCACTTCGCAGAACAGTGAGCATCCCTTTGCTCTGAAGTTCTTTCACGAGGCTATCGAGCAAAATTGCTTCCGCTTTGCCTTGGTTCATTTGGGCAAAGCGTTCCCAAAATTTCGGCTGTGTCTGTTGGACAAAGGCAAGGATGTCTTTGGGAAAGAGCGCACGATCGCTGTCGTAATCATCTGGGTTGCCCTTGGTGTAGCCACCTTGGGTAATCAGTTCTTGTTCGATCGCGTCTTCAAAGTCAATTTCTTTGTGCATGAGGGCTTCCTACGGCTAGCCTTTATCGGATGATGCAACCCGCTGGTGAGCAGCAATTTATACATCATACTCACGCTAAAAAGATTAGCCTCGCCGCTCTTGAAACTGCAAGTATTGGCTCTTTTTAAGGTGACTTAGAATTAGGCTGCTTTCTAAACTGTTGAATTTACGATATTGGCGTCAGCGTTTAAATTACTTTTCACCTAAATTCGTAATATCACTTTTGGTGAGAAGAATCGCGGTAACTTCGCTTCACGGAGTGTTCGTTTTTATTTTGAGTAGGAACGATCGTGTTCAGAACTGCAATGGTCGTATTATTTTCCTGAACAATCAGGGGTGAAGCTCGATCCTTGTGTATAAAAGAGAGAACCTTCTACAATTCTGCTGCATGAATCGTTATGACGATTGATCCCATCTCCTCAGGAATCGCAGTACATCTAGGAAAACTGATTTTAGATACAGTTTGGAAAATTGATTCTAAATCGCTTACTGACAAGATCAAGCAGCAAGTCTTTACTGGCTCAGAAAGCTATATTCAAACCTATGAAGCCCGACATGGCAAGCTGAAATGGCATTGTTTACACATGGATACGCCAATGCGCTTGGAAGAGGTGTTTACTGATGTCGAGGTTTTGGAACGATCTCAGCTTCGACTTTACGAAACCCACGAAACGCTGCAAGAACTGTATCGCAGCAGCAGACGACCCTCACAACCCGGACAGGCAATGCGCCAAAACGGAATTGCAGCCGCAAACCTATATGCTCGATTGATGGTGTTGGGCAGTCCAGGCATCGGAAAATCGACCTTTCTGAGAAAAGTTGGATTAGAAGCGCTCAAGTGGACAAAAGGTCGATTGCAGAATGAACATATTCCTGTGCTGCTCGAGCTAAAACAATTTGATTCGAGCCAAACGCAAATTGAACAACTGATCGCAGAAGAATTCAAAAATTGTGGATTTCCTGAACCCGAAACAATAGCTAAACGGTTATTAGCCGCAGGTAAGCTCTTAGTGTTATTAGATGGGCTGGATGAAGTGCCAACCGAGCACACCGATCGCGCCATCACGCAGATTGAGAACTTAGTTGATTTATATTCTAAGAATCGCTTTATTGCCTCGTGTCGAATTGCTGCATATAAAGGTGGATTTAAGCAATTCACCGATGTCACAATGGCAGCGTTTAATGATCAACAGATCAAAACATTTATTGATCGACGATTTCAGAAAGAATCAAAGACCGCCGAGGAATGTTGGAAACTGCTCAATAGTCCAGCCTATGAAGCAGTGAAGGAACTTGCACAAACGCCATTACTGTTGACGTTGCTATGTGCAGTGTATAACGAGTCGCAAGACTTTCCAAAGAAGCGGGCGTCACTTTACGGCGAAGCGTTAGAGGTATGGCTGAAGAAATGGGCATCAGAAAAGCGCATTCAACATAATCCGATCTATCGAGAACTCAGCAGCGATCTAGAAATGCTTTTGCTGTCGGAGATTGCATATGACAGTTTTGTGGCGGATCAGTTGTTCTTTAACAAACGAGACCTTAAGGGGCAGATTCGCAAGTTTCTGATAAGCAATTTAAGTGCACCGCAGACGCTAGATGCGGAAGCCGTGCTGAACGAGATCGAGGTGCAGCAAGGCATTTTGGTAGAACGCGCCCGTGATGCCTATTCGTTTTCACACTTAACCTTTCAGGAATATTTGACAGCGTATCATATTGTGGATTCACGGCAAGAGAAAGCAATCGTCGAGCAACATTTGACAAATTATCACTGGAAAGAAGTGTTTCTGTTGGTTGCGGGTTTGCGAAGTGCTGATGAACTTCTAGCATTGATGGAGTGTGAAACTCAAAAACTAATCAATACTGATAAACTGACAGCGCTCATCAATTGGTCAAAACAACATACAGAACATTCGGAGGGTGACTACAAGCCTGCTGCTAAACGAACAGTCGCTCTCTATTTCGCCCGCGTCCTCGAACTCGACCGCGACCGCACGCCCCTCGACCTCACCCTCACCCTCGCCCGCGTCCTCGCTCTCGACCTCGCTCTCGCCCGCACCCACGCTCACACTCTCGAACTCGCCTACGCCCTCGACTGCATCCTCGACCTCGACATTGCTCTTGCCCTCGACATTGCCCGCCTAAAGATTTTTAATTCTGTAGACTTCCCTACTTTAATTTCTCAGCTAGAAGCCTTGCAGATTGAAGTTCCAAGCCACTATGAACCTTGTGAAGTTCATCAAGCTTTTGCTGATCGCATTCGACGAATTTGGTGCAGCGCTTTGCATCTCGATTCTGAATGGCTGAGGCTCTCTGAGGAAGAAGTACAATCCCTCAACCGCTACTTCTACACCAATGAATTAATCCTGAGATGCAAAAAAGCAGCCTTGCGTGTGTCGCCTCAGGTGTGGGAATCGATCGAATCTCAAATGCTGACCGTCAGCGATAATGAAACCAACTTGTAAAGCGCGATCGCACTTTTATGAAAGGTTATATCAAAAACAAAACGATCGTCTTGATTGACCCTCCAACTTAGAAGTTAAAGACGAATATCTTGAGCACAGTTCCTTCACTCAGGTAGTGCTCGCAAAATTGCCCAACACAAATTCTAGGTTTCAATCTGCTCGAATTGCCGACTTCACCAAAACCTGGGAAAAGCCCAAATGTTTTAGCTTACGCAACTGCGAATCCGGTATAAGGTCGGACGGCTGGCTCCTGAAAGCCCAGAACAATATCGGTCTTCGGAATTCCGGCTGCGACTAATTCATCGGTGATGCCATCCTCAGTCCCGTCTTGTTGCACCCAGACTTTGCCATCAATAATCTCGATGTGAATTAAGCAGCCGTGTAAGTGTCGCTTTTGATCCCAGCCTTCGGAGAGGATGACGTATTGGTCATTTTCGGGATCAAAGGCAGCTCTATTTTTGACATTGACGTTAGCGTAAGTAATCTCAACATAGGGTTGGAGTACTTTGCGTATAATTTTCCGATAAGTATCTAATCGATCCATTGGGTAATTTCCTCCGATTCGGGATTGAAGGTCATGATTTTTATAGTTTGTCGTTCTAATAAAAGTTTGCCAAGTTCGTCCTGGAATAGGTTCAAAAATATAGATTCACGAACGGCTAGGTAGAGCGAGTATTCCGGTGAAGTGACGCTCAGAACGTTTTGATAAACGATGTATTGCCCGATCGCTGTTTCTAAGTCTCGCATCCCAGAAGGACTCGTAAAACTTTTAATCTCAACAGCAATTTTCTGATTATTTTTCTCTGCCGCTAACAGTTTTTCTGCGCCTAAATCAATAAACAGGTCTTTCTTCCCAATGCGAAGGCTGAAGGGATCATGGGTAATTGTCCAATCATCCTTGATCAGAGCAGATTTTACGCAATCGTGGAAGATGTCTTTGGCTGGCATTAGGCAGCCTCCATAGATTCCAGTTCGGGAATTTTGACATCACGCACATCGATTTTACCTGTAACGGCATTGGTAATAAGAGCGGTGCGATATTCCTTCAATGCTCTTAATCCTTGACGAATTTGATCAGCTAATTCGTCATAGTATTGCTTAGTCTTCTTGCAAACCTCAACAATTGCCTCCTGTTCCTCAAAGGGAGGTAAGAGAACAGGCATATTACCAAAGCCCATCTGGTTTACGTAGACTATTGTTGCAGCTGTAGCAATCATTTGAAAGTAGTCACTAGATATACTGACTATTTCACGTAGATACTCAGCTTGAATCGCCGTTGGGATAAATGCTTGTAGTTGTTGATTGATGATTACATCCACATCATTAATGGCAGCTATGCCAAAATTACCAATACAACTTGCTATAACAGCGCCTCTTCTTAGAATTCTGGAACCTGCTTCAACAGCAGCTTCTTCAGTTACCTTAAATGATGTGGTTGATATCCTTTCATTTGTCATATCATCCATTGTCAGCCAGGGAAATCCTTCTCTCGCGTTGAGATCTGGCTTGTTTCTTTGAGGAACAAAGATGCTGGAGACAAATTTAGCTCTAGATACTATCCAGTGTGCAGGAATCTCGCCTAACCACTCAATACCGGAATCTTTCAGTGGAACGGCACGATCGAGTCCCTTAGTAACAGCTTGGCTAATCAGAGCGGTGCGCTTCTCAGCAAGTTTTTCGAGAAGGGCTTCTTTTTTGGCAATCAGTGCATCGATTTGGGCGATTTTGTAGTCGAGAAAATGGGCTATAGATCGCTGCTCCGAAAAGGAGGGGACGAGTAGAGGTAGATTACCTATGAAGTCCCAACTAGCCCGTGGCATCTTAGCTCCAAAAGTTGATGAATTAACGATATCGATGAAATCTCGTGAAATCATGTAGTAGCGCAAAAAAGTTGGGTGGATTTCACTTTTGCAACGGAGAACTAAAGCTTCTGTTGAAACGAGTCCTTCATGTTCAGCTAGGTAAACTTTCGCAAGATAGGGTCTAAGCTTTCCAAATAAAATATCTTTAGGAATAAAACGTGATGCAATTCCTTCACTATTTGCCTCGCTGTCCTCAATTCTTTTCCCAGTCCATGACTGAATGTGTTCCAATCCCATGTAGGAAAGTTCATTACCTTCAGCATCAACTTTTTCATTAACTAATAATACGGAAAACTTCAAACGTTGAACTTCCCAATGTTCGGGAACGTTACCTAACCACTCAATCCCCAATTTTTTGTATTCCGTATAAGCCAAACATCCACCCATCACGCGATCGCCCCCAACATCTCCACAATATCGGCTTCTAATTGCTTAATGTCATCCTCAATCTCCTGCAATGGTCGAGGCGGTTGATAAACATAGAAATGGCGATTGAGCGGAATCTCATACCCCACCTTGGTTTTACTGTAATCAATCCAAGCGTCGGGTACATGTGGTAACACTTCCGCTTTTAGATAGTCCTCGCAGTGTTCTCTCACCAATTTCAGAAGTTGATCCAGCCCAGTCTGTTTATCGTCATAGCCTAATGGCAACGGTAACAGGATATCGTTTGGTAAAGATATAATCTCTGTATCCCGTAGATCTGGATCTGGATCAGGGTTACTACTGCTATCCCGACAAATTTCGGCAGTTTGGTCACGTTCACTCAATGCTGCCAAAACAGCTTTTTTCACGGGTGCGCTCAGCTTGATATCCGCTGCCTTTAATGCAGCGTCTAGCACTTTAAGGAACTTGGAGCGGGACTTGTATAGCGTTTCATCATCCATTTTCTCCAGCACTGCAATGATGGCATTTTGCTCTTGTTTACCCATTTCCAATTCCATTTGGATTGCCTTGTCATCCTTACGCTTCTTGCTTGCCGCAAGATTGACAAAGGCAGATTGCTCCCAGAGCCGTTCAATCCGTTCTGGGCTTACCTGAAAATTCAACCGTAAGGGACGCTCTACCGTCACTTTGAGGAATCCGAACTCCCGGTTATCAAAAATCTTGGAACAGATACGCTTTTCCGATTTTCCATCCACGCTCACCTCACTGGTGGCATCGTGTTCATGCTCGGCATAAAGCTTCACCAGTTCTGCAATGTGTTCCTTAGACAGTTCGTTACGCTTGTTCCCCAGGCTCTTTTTCATCTTCTGGAAATGGCGCGTACCGTCAATCAGTTGCACCTTTCCCTTACGATGGGCTGTTTTTTTGTTGCTCACCAACCAGATGTAGGTGTAAATGCCTGTGTTGTAAAACATTTGGTCGGGCAAAGCCACCACTGCATCCAGCCAATCATTCTCGATAATCCAGCGCCGGATGTTACTCTCGCCACTACCTGCATCCCCAGTGAATAGCGGCGATCCATTGAATACGATCGCGATCTTGGAACCTTCTCCGCCATTTTCTGGAGATGGACGCATTTTTGAGATCATGTGCTGCAAAAACAACAGCGACCCATCATTGATACGCGGCAAACCGGCTCCAAAGCGACCGCTGAAGCCCTGCTCTTTATGCTCCTCTTTGACAAAATCCTCTTCCGGCTTCCATTCGACCCCAAAGGGCGGATTTGCCAGCATGTAATGAAACTGCTTATCTGCGTGCCCGTCATGGGGCAGGAAATTATTGCTTTTGCTCTTAGAGTCCTTTACCCCGAGCGTGTCGCCATAAATCAGGTTGTTAATTGGCTCGTCCTTAATCAGCAGGTCAGAACAGCAGATCGCGTAGGATTCTGGATTATATTCCTGTCCAAAAAGCTCCAAGTTAGCGTCAGGGTTTTGGTCTTTAATGTGTTCTTCTGAAACCGATAGCATTCCTCCCGTTCCAGCAGTAGGGTCATAAATGCTTTTGTAAATCCCTGCCTTAAATACATCGTCCTCATCGCAGAAGAGGAGGTTCACCATGAGGCGAATTACTTCACGAGGCGTAAAGTGATCCCCAGCTTCTTCATTTGCCTGTTCATTAAACTTCCGAACCAGCTCCTCAAACACGCTTCCCATATCCACGTTCGAGATTCGAGCCGGAGAAAGATCAATATTGCAAAACTCCTTCAGAATCAGGAATAAGCGGTTACTCTCATCTAACTTGTCAATTTCCTTCTCAAAGTCAAATTTTTCAAAAATCTCTCGAATTTGAGGAGAAAAGCTATTGATATAAGAAACCAAGTTACTGGCAATCCCGTCCGGGTCGCCTAAAATTTCCGTCAAGGAAGATTTGAAGGTGTTGTAGAAAGACTGAGTGCGATCCTCACCTAGCGCAGCTTTAGAAATTGCCTTTTCTAACGCCACGTCCGTAAATCCCTTTGCCTCTAACCGCTCTTTTTCAGCCAGCACCTTTTTTCTAGTTGGCTCCAGCACACAGTCCAGACGGCGTAACACAATCATCGGCAGCATCACCCGACGATATTGAGGCGGGCGATACGGCCCGCGCAACTTGTCCGCAACGCTCCAAATAAAACCGACAAGATCCTGATGAACAGTGTTTTGCTTCTCTGACATTGCGACTTCTCAAACGATTTGTAGAGCTGATTCTACGGAGATCAGGCAGTCAATAATAACACCCTCTCTCTTTAATTAAGGATTTCAGTAATTAAGAGTTTCTGTAAATTTACATTTCAGTAAATACTCAGAGTTCATCGCCGTAGCGCTCTTCTAGTAGTTCGCGTAGCAAATCCGCCATCGTCACTCCTTCAGCAGCAGCCTTGAGCTTAAGTGCCCGATGCAAGCTCTCCGGGAGGTCTACCGTTAGCCGTTTCATCTTTTCTGGCTTTGGTTCCTCTTTCGGTGGTTCCGCATCAACCAAAGCTTCGCGATTCGCCACCCACTCTTCTACGTCCACTGGCTTGTCTTGAGTTCCTGGCTTTTTGCTGAAACTCACCTTCTTCCCTGCCATACGCTATGCTCCTAAGCTCAAAATCTCATCGGTTAAGGCGAGAACTTCCTTGGCAGCCGCACCTTTCGGATCAGTATCCAAAACGGTGCTGCCACTCGCTGCTGACTCAGCAAAAGCGACCCGCTGGCTAATCGCACTCTTCAAGATGGGAACGGAGTACTCTGCCAGAGCATCACCCACATCTCTCCCAATTGCAGTATTTACGATTCTACGATTAATTACAAATACTGATTTAAGGTTTTCCTTAAATACAGAAGCTTCTTGGATCAACTTAATGACTTCATTAGCAGCCCATACATCATAAGGACTGGGTTGAATTGGAATAACAACGAGGTCTGCGGCAATAATCGCCGATCGCGCTAGATCTGATACTCGCGGAGGACCATCAATCACAACATGGTCATAATCTTTCGCCAAAGCTGGTAGATCTCGATGAAGCGTTGGTCGATCGAGCGCAATCACAGAAAAAGGCGGCTCTTCCGATCTCGCTGCTGCCCAATCCCTAGCCGACCCCTGTGGATCAGCATCGACTAAAAGCACCCTTGCCCCTTTCAGAGCTAAGGCATGACTAATATGAATCGCTAGTGTCGTCTTACCGACACCGCCCTTCTGGTTTTGAATAGAAATCTTCATTTCAGTATTTACTGATTTGTAACTTTGCTGAGTTACTTATTTAAGGATTCTATAGGATTTAGCCTATTTCGCGTAAAAAACTTTAATTACTTGTTTACTTATTTCAGTATTTAATGATTTACGGAATAAGGTTGATCGTCGATCTCACCATTCGCAAGAAACTGGTCATCGTCGAGGAACGATCGACTTTTTCAATGAAATGGCAAGGATGGATTGCCGGAAACGAATCTTCAACTGGACGCTCGCGCACTCCCAATCAGATCAGCCTTGAAAAATTCAAAATCTAAAACAGCCATCGGGATGACTAAACCACTATGCACTGAAAGTACATAGGTTCTTTTAGGGCTGAAAGCCCAAGTTAACTCATTCCAGCATGAAATTGTCGTTGTCCTGATTCGATGGATTTCGATGATGTTCCAGATACTCTTGCACTAACTCCTCCGTTAGGTTCCCTGTACTCCATGCTCCGTATCCAATCGCCCAAAAGTGCTTCCCCCAATACCGTTTCTCCAACTCTGGATATTCTTGCTGTAGCAATCGCGACGTGCGACCCTTGATCCGCCTCACGAGATCACTTATTGATTTTGAGGGTGGATACTCGATGTGCATATGCACATGGTCTTTACTCACCACTCCCTTGAGGATCTTCACGTCCTCAGCATCGCAAATCTGGATGATCAATTCTCGACACCGCTTCTGGATCTCGCCTTTGAGGACAGGATATCGATACTTTGTCACCCAGACGAGATGGGCGCTTAGACGGGTGACGGTATGGCTACCTCGGCGTTGGTCACTCATGATGGTGTTTTTCTTTCAAACCTATCACAGCCCCCTTTTACAGCCATCGGGAGGTGTGTAGCAACTAAAGTCTCCCACTAAAGTGGGTAGTTTCAACTAGCGTGCTGGGACAATGAAAGGCTTGGTAGAAGACTGGATAAGGCAGCGCCTCTGCACATTTGACCATAAGTTCGTAAGCTTCCCTCGATCGGAAGGGGTGGTGGAGCAGTTGCACCAGTGCCCGAATCGCCGTCTCATTGCCTATCCCGATTTGACCCAAGCTCTCGGCTGCCTTCCAACGGGTGGATTCAT
>VFQU01000836.1_pt1 | contig 21840 bp, 15 predicted proteins | sample 3512311 | NCBI WGS metagenome assembly VFQU01 (sample SAMN10412377, study PRJNA504923) | tailings metagenome | isolation source: Relicate 3 Philex TSF3 active mining site | place: Philippines: Tuba, Benguet | collected 2017-08-29
CAGCTACGCCAAGCGCGAAGAGACGGTCGGCGTCTAGAACAGGGCGCTGTAACGGCGCTGCATCTCTTCGGGGGTGACTTTTTCGATTTCGGCGCCGAGGAGCCATTCATGGCCGAAGGGGTCGCGGACTTTCGAGGCTCGCTCGCCGTAGAACTGATCCCGCGGCGGCATGATTTCTTCCGCTCCAGCCGCCAGCGCCTGGGCATGGGCGGCATCCACATCAGCCACATGGAGGTGCAGGCCAACGGATGTGCCCCCGAGCTTGCGCGGCCCGCTGATGTTGTATTCCGGAAACTCATCGCTGAGCATAACCGTGAAATTGCCGAGGAGAATTTCGGCGTGTCCGATGCGGCCACTGGGTTCGACCAGCCGGAACTTCTCCATGGCGCCGAATGCGGCGGAATAGAACTGGATAGCAGCGGCGGCTGATTCCACCCGCAAGTAGGGAAAGACATCGAGAATGGTCATGCCCCAAGTTAACGGGGGAGCGGAGGGTCTGTCTTGGAAAAAAATTCCGGCAAGACCAGATGATGCGGCCGGGCGGGATCAACAGCGGGAAAGCGCCCCGGGGAGACACCCGCGTATTGACGGAATTCACGATTGAGGTGGGACTGATCGGAGAGTCCACATTCGAGCGCAATTTGAGCGAGGTTCAGAGGCTTGTGGGCCAACCGCTGGAGGGCCAGGCCAAAGCGGTGAATGCGGATAAACTGCTTGGGCAACAAGCCAGCTTGCGCGAAAAAAGCCTGCTCGAAGCGGCGTGGGGAGTAGCCGGTTAGTTGGCAAAGGGAGTCCACTCTGGCCACCGCCGGGGCGGCCACGATGCGCTGGATAGCGGCGGCGATAGCCGGGTCAACTGGACTGGGGCGCAACTGAGACAAGAGGGATTCGACACAGGCAAGGCGATCATCCGCGTTGCGGATGCGCTCCAGCCAATCGCGATTCTCGAAACCGCTCACGCGGCCAGCCCACTCCGAGGCGGGCAAGGACCAGAGGGAGGCGGCCATGCCGGGCCAGAACTCAACCCCGATGGTGATGCCCAGCCGCGCCGTATCGCGCAGCACCGGTTGGGACACGGCACCCCACCACCAACCACTCGCGTTCGTTTGCCAACCCCGACCGGCATCGACGGCAAAGGGCGGTCCGGTGACGCAAATGGTCCAGGAAAAATTGCCAGTGGGGAGCGCGATTTCCCGTGGGGAGAGAACGGCACGGCGTTCCGCCTGCCAAAGCAAGCGAACCCAAGGCCGCAAGGGCTCAATGGGTGGACGGGCAAAGAACATCGCTGCAGCCGCTGTGAATGCGGCAACCGGGAGGTTGGGCGGCGATGATGCGGGCTTCGGCGGCGAGCATCCATTGCCAGCGCTCTTCTACTTCTTCAGCCGGGCCCATCTTGCGGGCCAGTTTGAGGAACACCTTGTAGTGGCCCATTTCAGAGCGGAAGAGAGCCTTGTAGAAGGCCGCGAGTTCCTGGTCCTGCGCGGCGGCGGCATCGGCAAGCACCATGAAGCGCTCACAACTGCGGGCTTCGATCAGGGCGGAAACGCAGAGGCGGTCGAGAGTTTCGCCGGTGCGGCCACTGCGGACGAGTTTGCGTAAATCGGCGGCGTAGAAACTCTTGTGCCCGCGTTCGAGGCGGCCGCCACGGCGCATTAGCAGGCGAGTGACCTGGGCCAAGTGCGCGGCTTCGTCGCGGGCGACGCTGGTCATGGTTTCCACCCAGCCCGGGGTCCACTCGTTGGGCCAGCGCGTCATGAGTTCCATGGCGTTCTGGGCGGCCTTCATTTCGAGGAAGGCGTGGTCAATCAGCAGAGCAATGGGGTCGGCCAGGGCCGTGCGGCCCCAGGCGGCGGGCGTGGCAGAGAGGAGAGGAAGCGCTTCCGTCACATAACCAAGATAGCTTGGCTTGCAAGAAGCAGGGGCATAGGCTAAACTCAAAGATTGTGGCAGCACTGCCGCGAGCTAACGCGCGCCCGCAGCGCTGATTTGGCCACAGGTGGATCCGCCCCGAGAAGGAAATCGAAAGAACTATGTACGCAGTAATTGAAGCAGGCGGCAAGCAGTATCGCGTCGCTCCCGGTGATGTGGTTCGCGTGGACACGCTGAGCGCTGAACCCGGTGCGCAAGTGGAATTGGGCAAGGTGTTGATGGTGGCTGGCGACGGCGGCGTCAAGACCGGCACGGACGCGGCGGGCTTGAAGGTGACCGGCACGGTGACCAAGCACGGCCGGGGCGAGAAGGTGATCGTCTTCAAGTTCAAGCGCAAGAAGCAGTACAAGCGCACCCAGGGCCACCGCCAGAATTACACCGAAGTGAAGGTAGACGCGATCGCCTAAGGCGGGCGCAAGCAAGGAGCAGCAACCATGGCAAGTAAAAAAGGTGCAGGTTCAACACGAAACGGACGCGATTCGCACAGTCAGCGGCTGGGCGTGAAGCGCTTTGGCGGCGAAACGGTGACGGGCGGCTCCATTCTGGTGCGCCAGCGCGGCACCCGCATCAAGCCCGGCGAAAACGTCGGCATTGGCAAGGATGACACCCTCTATGCCCGCATCCCCGGCATCGTGGAATTCCGCGACCGCGGCCGCATGGGCAAGTACGTGTCCATCAAGGAACTAAGCGTCAACTAGGCGCCTGTCAGAAAGACTTTTTACCCACTGAGCCGCCAGTGACTCACGCTGGCGGCTTTGTCATTTTATGCTGCATTCTTCCAAGTTCATCGATGAAGCCAAGGTCTACGTCAAGGGCGGTGACGGGGGCAACGGCTGTTCCGCGTTCCGGCGCGAGAAGTTTGTGCCGCGGGGCGGGCCATCGGGTGGCGACGGGGGACGCGGCGGGGACGTCATTTTCGAAGCTTCACGGCATTACAACACGCTATTTCATTTGCGGATGAACCCGGAACACTCGGCGGGGCGCGGCCGGCACGGTGAGGGGTCGAACAAGACGGGCCGGAACGGGGAATCGCTGGTGGTGCATGTGCCCGTTGGCACAGTGGTTTACCACTGGGACAGCGGGGAGCAGATACACGACTTCACCCGGCATGGTGAGCAGTGGGTGGTGGCGCGCGGGGGACGTGGTGGCAGGGGCAATCAGCACTTTGCCACGCCGACGCATCAGGCGCCCACCGAAAAAGAAGATGGCCAGCCAGGGCAACAATTCACGCTGCGGCTGGAAATGAAGCTGCTGGCGGATGTGGGTCTGGTGGGTTTTCCGAACGCCGGCAAGAGTACGCTGATCTCGCGCCTGTCCGCAGCGAAGCCGGAGATTGCGGCTTATCCCTTCACCACGAAGGAACCAGTGCTGGGTGTTGTCGCGATGGATGAATTCGGCAATGAAACCTTCATCATGGCCGATATTCCGGGGTTAATAGAGGGGGCCAGTGAAGGCCACGGCCTGGGTATTACCTTTCTGCGCCACGTGGAGCGCACGCGGGTTCTGCTGCACCTGATTGACCTTTCAGACTTCAACGAGCATCGGCCGGTGGAGGCGTACCACGTCATTCAGAACGAACTGGGCAACTTCAGCGAGAAGCTGCTGGAAAAGCCGCAGATCGTGGTGGCAACGAAACTGGATTCGGCGCAAGACCCGACGCGGCTCGAAGAACTGGAAGAGTTCTGTACGGCCGAAGGATTGACGCTCCACAAAATCTCGGCCATTACCGGTGAAGGGCTGAAGGAGTTGAAGTCGGCCGTATGGGCGCTGGTGCGGGAAGCCATGGAAACCCCAAGGTCCGCGGACGAAGACAAAGTGGACCCCGACGAATTGCTGAAGCTCTAGCGGCCGGCAATATTGGCTTCGAGAAAGCGGTTGCGCAGTTTCCCGGGGGCATCCCATTGGTCCCGGAGCGCCCGGAACGCTAGCAGTTGGGGGTAGCGGCCGCCAATTTCAGCCCCGCCAAGCCCGGAGATTTTGCCCCAGTGCGGGCGAGGCTCAAACGGCCGTAGCGCTTCCTCGATCATAGGCAAGACGGCCAGTACACCAGCTTCATCTTTCTTCCAGGTAAAGTGCAGGGCAATCGAATCCCGTCCATAGGCGGGGCTCAGCCAGAGTTGGTCACCGGCAATCGCGCGTACCTCCGAGATTTGCAGCACCGGCGCCAGTTGTTTGTGGAGACCGAAGAGAGCCACGAGAGCCGGCAGCGCCTGCTGCCGAGGGACGAAGTATTCGGTCTGGATCTCTTCGCCACTGGAAGGGGTAAAACCCATGCGGAAGTGCGGCAGGCGCTCGTACCAGGGGCCGGGAACGCCGAGTTGGGGTGTGCAGGGTTCGGGAGAGATGCCCTTGATCGGGTGAAGGTTTTCGCTGGCGGGAGAAGCGCCGAAGAATGATTTGCCAGTCAGGTGGCCGCCTTTGCCGTCAGTCCTTTCCTTGACCCAGACTTCTTCCATGCCCGCCGGCGACCAGGTGGTGAAGAGACTCACACTGTAGGCAGCATCCATGATGGCGTCGAAGTTCTTTTCGAGAGCGGCCCGCGGGAGATTCTCAAACACCCACTGCCGCATCTCATAGCGAGGTTCCACTTTCAGGGTAACTTTGGTGACAAGCCCGAAGGAACCGAGGCTGACGACCATGCCATCAAAAGCCGGCCCATCCTTTTCACGGCTGAGGGTATGGAGTGCGCCGGAACTGGTGACCAGTTCCAGGGCCTGAACGGCGGTGGAGAGATTGCCGTTGCGCGAACCGGAGCCATGAGTGCCCGTCGCGATAGCGCCAGCCACTGAGATGTGTGGGAGGGAAGCGAGGTTATGCAGGGCAAAACCCTGACGGTGGAGCGCTTCCACCATCTCGCCATAGCGGACACCGCCGCCGACAGTGACGGTCTGGCTGGCGCGGTCGACATCTCCGACCTGGTTGAAGCGGCGCAGGGAAACCAGGGTGCCGGTAGTATCAGCCACGCGACTGAAGGAGTGGCGCGAGCCAAGGGGCTTCAGTTTGTTGCTGGCCTGGGCGATCTGCTGCAGTTCTTCAACGGAGGCAGGTTCGACAAAGCGCTCGGCAGCGTAAGTGAAGGTGCGGGCCCAGTTCTCGCCACCGGGCGGCGGAGGCGGGACGGCTGCCTGTTCAGCGGGCTTTTGGCAACTCATCCAGGACACCCCGGCGGCCAGGGAGGTAAAGAGACTGCGTCGAGGGAGGGCAGACATGATCGCCCTCTATTCAATCACTGAATGCGGGTGTCCGCTAGTTGGCGGCGACCGAATTGGAGGCGCCCACACTATTGGTGAGCACCACGCTGACGCCAGTGATGGCTGAGGCGTCGCCGCTGATGTTGAAGGGCAGCGTGAGGCCAAACTGGCCACCATAGATCTGGCTGGCGGAATTGGCAAACCAGGCGGCGATGGCCTGAGCGACACTCACCGTGACCTGGCTGGAAGTGGTGAGGTCCACATTGCCGGCGACGGTGAAGGTGAGTCGAGCTTCGCTGAGTTGCCGCACGTTCGTGAAGCCTTCCACGCGTACCTCAAGCGAGGAACCGCTACGCGTCAAACGGACGGCTGTAATGACAGGCGCCGCGCGGGCAACGGTGATGGTGCGCGAGGGGCCAGGAACGGAAGTACCACCGAAGTTGAAGGTGGTTTCGATGCGGATGGCGCCAGCGAGCGTCCCGGTGAAGACCGAAGCGCCGGTGGGCAAGGTGATGTTCGTGGTGTTGGCCGGAAGTGAGAACTCGAAGGTCCGGGTATTGTTACCGAAACGGATGGCCGGGTCGTCGGTGCCGTGTCCGGGGTCGGGCGTAAAGGTAAGAGTGAGACGGCCCGCCACGGGCACCGCGAAGGGTGAGGCGGAGCGTAGCGTAAAGGGCAGGCTCTGATTGGAGTTGGCCGTGTCGGGAAGGCCCTCAATGGAGAGGCTGGGGACGCGATCGAGGGCAACGCGAAGCGACAGTTGCCGGGTGGCGCGCAAGCCCAGAGCGTCAGTCACTGTGACGACAAACTGGGCCGTGCCGACGGAGGTCGGCGTACCCGCGACGCTACCATCGGGGGCAAAAGAAAGCCCGGCGGGCAGGTCACCATTGATGGACCACGCATAGGGCGGCTGTCCGCCGGTAGCACCAACGGAGGCACTGTAGGGGAAGCCCGCGCTGCCATCGGGCAGGGATTCGGTAGTGATGCTCAGGCGATTGATACCCGCCGGACGGACCTCGAAGTCGTAGCCGCGGCGGGAGGTGGCGCCAGCGGCATCGGAGACTTCCAGCGTGACGCGGAAGGGGCCAGCCGAACCGGCGTTGCCGCTGAAGGAGCCATTGGCGGGATCAAAGGTGACCCCGGCGGGAATATTGCCGCTCACGATGGACCAGACCAGAGGTGGACGACCGCCCTGGCTGATCACGCCGGGGCTGTAGGTTTGGCCCAGCACCCCATCGGGCAAAGCTTCGGTGATGATGTTGAGGCCATCGGCTTTTATGCGGAGGAGGAAAGACTTTTGCGCCGTGGCGTTGTTGGCATCGCGGACGCTGACGTTGAGGGTGGCCTCACCCGGGGCAGTGGGCGTGCCGCTGAGAGAAGCCCCTTCGGCGGTGAGCCCAGCAGGCAGGCCTTCGATGGTGAACACGTAAGGGGCCTTGCCCCCGGCCGCAGCGAAGCCCGCGCTGTAGGAACGACCGACGAATCCGTCAGAGAGGGGAGACTCGGTGGTGATGCGCAGACGGCGATCGGCATTGTTGACGCGCAGCGGAAGGGTGCGGATGGTGGTGCGGCGGAGTTCATCGGTAGCGCTGACGCCCACATTGAAATCACCTGGCTCATCAGGGGCGCCACTGATGGCGCCGGTAGCGGGATCCAGGCTCAGGCCGGGCGGCAAATTGCCGCTGCCGAGGCCGAAACGTACGGGGCCAACAGCGCCACTGGTAGCAAGGCCGGCTGAGTATTCCCGATCCACGGTGCCTTCGGGCAGGGAGGCCGTAGTGATGAGCAGGGGCTGGCCCGTGACCGAGAAGCGGCAAGTCTGGACCACGGCGGTACTGGTGTTGTCGAGGGCCTGGATCTGGGCGGAGAAGTCGCCGTTTTCTGTGGCGCGAATCGTGAAGGCGCCGTCGGCGGCCAGCACCATGCCGGGCGGGAGTTGGCCCTGCAGCACTGACACGCGATAGGGCGTGACGCCACCGGTGACGGGGAAGCTACCGCTGGCGGGCACACCGATCGTGAAGGAGGACACCGCGGGACAAGCCAGTTGGAGCGTGGAATCGCCAGCCGCCAAAGTGAGGGCGCGAGTGGTAGTGGCGCCGCCCGCGTCGCGAGCCTGGACGGTGAAAGCGAAGTTGCCGCGACGAGTGGCGCGGCCCGTGAAGCCACCATTGGCAGCAACAGTCATGCCGGCCTCAGGGGCGGCGTTCAAGAGGGTCCACTGATAAGGGGGCGTGCCGCCGACAGCTTCCAGCGTGCCGGAGTAGGGTTCGCCAGCTTTCGTCTGAATGGGGCCTTCGGTGATGATACGGAAACCGCCGCCGACAACGCCAATACTGCACTGCGTGGCGGTACGGGCCTGTCTGGCGTCAGACACCGCAAAGGTGAAGATCGAAACGCCGGTGGCAGCAGGCCGGCCGGTGATGGCGCCGGTGTTGGCATTCAAGGTGAGACCGTTCGGCAACTGGCCAGACGGAATACTGAAGCTATAGGGTTGAGAACCGCCTAGTACATTTGCTGAGGAGTTGTAAGGGACACCCAGCTCTGCTTGCGGGTTGGGACAGCCAAGGCGGAAGTTGCCCTGGAAAACAGCGAGGGCAAATGTGCCTTGCACAATGCTGCCAGCGCTGTCACGCAGTTCCACAGTAAACCGGAAGGTACCGGCGGTGGTGGGGACGCCCTGCACAAGGCCGCTCTGGTTCAAGGTGACGCCGGGCGCGGGAGAGCCACCCGCCAACCGGAACGCATATGGGGGAGTGCCGCCGGCGCCCTGCAGAAGCTGAGAGAAGTTCACGCCAACGGTGGCACTCTCTAGGAAGCTTGTCGTGAAGCGCAAGGGATCGGCCAAACCGATGGTGATGGAGAAGGACTTGGAAGCAAAGCCATTGGCGCTGTCACTGACGAAAAGTACGAAGGGATAGACGCCGGGAGTTGTGGGTACGCCCTGAATGAAGATGCCGCTGGAGTTGACGAGGAGTTGAAGCCCAGGCGGTAATGGGTTCACGCCAGTTTCCCGAGGCAAGAGGGTGCCCCCTTTGGCGCCAACGCCGCTCGCGGAAGCGGCGGCAAACGTGGGTACAGACGAGAACACCTCGGCGAAGAAGGGTGGCGCGCCTCCCGATACGAAGATCTGGGTGTTGTAGCTGGCGCCCACAACGCCATTGGGCAGCGTGGAAGTCTGAATGGAAATGGGAGGAGCCTGGGCAATGGTGCCATTGCAGGCTTGCGAGGTTGACGTAAACCCGTTGCCATCCTCAACCTGAACAGCATAACTGTAGGTTGTGGGAACAGAAACACCAGAAACTATGCCGGATACCAGGCCGGTTTGCGGATTGAGGCTGAGTCCAGCAGGGAGAGAGCTCTGGTAGAGAGAGTAGGTGTAGGGTCGGCGACCGCCGGAGGCGATGGCAGGAGAGGCGTAGGATTCAAAGAGGACGATATCCTCCTGGTCGGGACAGGCCACAGACAGAGCCGGAGGAGGAGCATCGAGTACAGAGATTTCACACTGCGCAGTAGCCGGACCACCGGAGAAACCTGAAGCGGAGGCGGTGAACTGGAAGAAGCCAGGGCTGGGGGGTGAACCCGAGATGCGGCCCGTCTGGGGATCGAGGGTGAGGCCAGAAGGCAAACTTCCCGCAGTAATGGCGTAGGTAATGTTGCCGGGGGCGTTCAGGCTCAGGCCGGAATTGTAGGCAAAGGCTTCGGTGGCGCTTGGCACCGGACAGCGCAGTGTAGCAGGCGGGGTTCTCGGGATGACATAAAGAGTGAAGTCAGAATCTACCGTAGCGCCGAGACTGTCCTGCGTGCGGACGCGATAACCGAAAGAACCACTGATTGAGGGTGCGCCGCTGATAACCCCGGTGGCCGGGTTCAGCGTGAGGCCTTGTGGCAGGGCGCCCGCAATGAGGGAGTGCGAATAGCCACCAGTGCCGGTGGTGGCGCTAACGGTGGAACGGTAAGGGACGCCCAGCCGGGCGGTCGTGCGGGGGCTGGCGGTCTGGAAAGCCGCATCCACAAAGATGCTGCAGGAGCGGCTTACCTGGCGGCCGCCGGCGTCGGTGGCCTGAACCGTGAAGTTGAAATTGCCACTGGAGGAGGGCGAGCCGGAGAGGATACCGGTTGAGGCAGTGAGCAAAATGCCGGGTGGAAGTTGGCCTGCTGTGACTGCGTAGGCAATTGTGACAAACGGGCTCAAGGTAACTTCACTCGAATAGCTGGACCCCAGAGCAGCGAATCCCAGCGGACAGCTGAAGTTGGTGATGGTCATGGGGTACTGGCGCGTGGCCTGATTGTTCAGGGAATCCTGAACAACGACTTCGAGCGTTCCATTGCGAGTTTCGTTCGGGGTGCCACTCATTACGCCCGCAGAGGAAATGGACATCGTCAAGGGCAAGAATTGGGTGGAATCCGAGAAGGTGTAAGGACCGCCAGATCCGCCGGTGGCCGAAAAGGTGGTGCTTGGGTAGGGCACACCGACAATACCAACTGGCACTGAATTGGGGCCACTGATCAGAAGTTGCGAACCGGCGGGATTGATTATGATCTGGTAGAGCTGGGTGGTCAAGGCACCGGCGAGATCAATCACGCGAACAGAAAAGTTGTAGGTGCCCACAGTGGTGGGGGTACCGCCAAGTGCGCCGGTCAGCGCATTCAATGTGACGCCGGGGGGTAGGTTGCCATCAGAGATCACGTAGGTGAATGGCGCGGTGCCGCCACTCAGAAAAGTCGGGATGAGGGAAGAGGAATAGGAGGCTCCAACAAACCCTGCTGGCAGACTGCCAGTGGACAGGAGCGGAGCGGGGTTGATGGTCATGGCATAGCCAACTGTTGCCTGGCCGCCGAATTCGTCATTAACGCGGTAGTTGAAGTTGAAGGTGCCGGTTGTATTCGGTACACCGCGTAAAGTGGATTGCTGGAGACTCAGGCCCGAGGGAGCGGAAGTGGAAATAATGGTGCAATCCGGAGAGGTGAAGCTGCCAGCCCCCACCGTAAAGCTTCCATTGAAACTCGAAATGGAGGGGCTTCCCGTGAGGACTCCAGTAAACTGCCCCAAGGGAACCGGGACAGAAACTCCTGCCGGAGCGCTGCCGCTGAGAGTCAGCGCTGAGGGGGCGCCGGGCAAGTTGCGCAGCTGGAAGCCAGATCCGTAGAACGCGTTGGTAGTCGCGAAATTGAGAGGGCAACCAACATTGGCCAGACTGGTCGCTCCGAGGTTGATGACCTCCACGGAGCAGGAAGCCGAATACACACCGAAACCGTCCGCATCGCGGGCTTCTATTTCGAAGGAATAGTTACCAATGGTGGTGGGCGAACCGGTGAGGTGGCCATTTGGCCCGAAGGACAAGCCCGGAGGCAATGTGGAACCGGAACGAAGCGCATACTGGGGCGCGGCAGAGCCGCCGACCATAGGCGTCCAGAGGGAGTTGAAAGTGCCGACTACGAGAGTCGTAGCATCGAGTCCGCCGGGACAGGATAGTTTACGGTCGGCACTGAGGCCGGGAGGCAATGTCCCGGAGGCGAGTGAGTAGTTGTAGTAGCCGGAACCGCCACTGCCACCAATCGGAAGGCCAATCGTGCGGCCAACGGTCCAGTTGGAGATCGTCGGGGGAAGGGCCAGCGTGTTGGCAAGCACCTGAATTGAAATCGGGACAGCGCTGGAGACAGCGTTATTCACGTCGCGGACTCGCACCTGAACGCTGGTATTGGTGGGCGCCAACCGGGGTACGCCAACAATGGCGGTGCCGCCGGAATTCATAACGAGGCCTGGAAGAGAACTGACCAGTTCAAAAACATAGGGCGGAGCGCCACCGTTGATCGTGAAAAGGCTGGCGAGCGGGGCATTGTAGAGGACATTGCCGGTCGCGGGAGGTAGCGTCACGCCGGGGGAGGAGAGAGAAAGCGAAGGCTGATCCACCACGGTGAGGGTGAAACTACGGGTGAGAGGCGGCAAACCGCCAGGGTCTGCGGCAACCGTGAAGTTGTAGTCACCGAGCGCCGCGCCGCCAGGGACAGTTCCCGTAACGATACCGGAGGAAAGGACGGTTACGCCGGGGGGTAGAGATCCGGCGCTGAGGCTCCAGGTAAAGGACCCTCCGCCGGAAACCGTGAGCTGAATGGGACCATAACTGGCGCCGCGGGTGACCAAGGGAAAATTGGGGTCATTGATCTGACCAAAAAGGCTGGCGGCAGCGAAAGCGGCGAGTAGAAGTAGTCGTTTCATGGCTTAGCGGGGCGCTCCTGCCGAGGGGGTACCCGGATTCACACCAACTGAAGAGCGGCTGGGGCCGCTGTCACGGGTCAAAGCATAAGCCGTACCTGCCGCAGCGGCCGCTCCAACGGCAATCAGCGCCGCTGTAAGACCCGAAATGGCGGCACCTGCCGCTATAACGTTTGACTGAGCAATGACGATTTGTCCAAATGACTGCTGGAAATTGGCGCGCACCTGCACGTTAAAGTTGCCGTTCTGCCCGTTGGGCCGCAACCCGCGGGCGGCGGCGCGTCCATTGGCATCGGTCATGGCGTTCACCATGCGGCCGCCGTTGGAGCTGACCAGGCCCGGGCCAGAGTCCGGCAGCAGGAAGGCTACACTGGCGCCAGCCACCGGTTTGTTGTTTTCGTCGCGCACCTCGACGATCATTTCGCGAGCAGTCCGGCTCTTGATGTTGTTGATGGCGCCATCACCGCGAATCACAACGATGTTCAGCTTTGGCGCATCAGGGTCCTGGACAGCTGGCATCCTGGCAGGCAGCAAAAGCACCGCGAGGATCAAGGCGAGGTAGGAACGCAGCGTAGGCATGGTTGTCTGTCCTATCAGAATATACTGAAGTAGAAATTGGAGGCAGGAATATGTTTCACAGAATCACATACTTGGCGATGGCCACCGCGTTGCTGGCCGGCGCTCAGGATGAATCCGGGCCCCGTTTGACGGCACGGGAAATCTTTTACGGAGCCAAGCCGGCAGCACCGGCCAAGGCGGCAACCAGCACAGTTGCCACGGCCAAGAAGGCAGCGCCGAAAACTACCCGTAAGGCCGCAGAGCAACTCGAACAGGCAGTGGTACGGCAACCGGTAGAGGCGCCCGACAGCCTGCCGGTGCGGCTGGCAGCCGACACCGTTTCCTCAGGCGGAGGGTTGGCCATGCGCTGGACGATTACCCAGTTGATGCCGGACGGAAACAAGAAAGAAGTTCCAACGACAACTGCCTTCAAGAACGGCGACAAGATTAATGTCCGGGTAGAAGTGAACGACTTCGGGTATCTCTACATTGTGGCCAGGGGGTCTTCGGGCAAGTGGAGTCCGCTCTTCCCTTCCCCCAAAATTGCCGGCGGCGACAATCGCGTTGGTCCCGGCGTACCGTACACAATTCCCGCCGGATATGTTTTCACGTTTGACGACAATCCCGGCGAGGAGCGCCTCTTCATAGTATTCAGCCGGAAGCCGGAACCGGACTTCGACAGCCTGCTCTATAAGGTGGCGCCAGACCGGTCACAGCCGGAGGAGAAAAAGGAACCCAATTTGACCCGTCCCGCACCAGGCATCATCATGGCCTCAAATACAAACATCGGTGACCCGTTCGTGAACCGGATGCAGACCATGTATGCTCGCGATCTGATCGTGGAAAAGGTAGAAGGCGAAGTGAAGAATTCGAGCCTGGGCCCCCGCTTCGAACATGCGGCTTACGTAGCCAGCAAACGCAATGATGATCCGCGGGTGACCGCAGAAGTGACGTTGATTCACAAATGAAGACGCTCGGCCTGATTCTGATGAGCGCCTTATTGCTGACCGGGCAGCAGAAGAAGGCGCGCGATCTGCGGGTGGAGGCGGACCCCTTCCCGGAAGGCGAGTCCCAGTTGCTGACAAGGCAAGTGGACATTCCGCGCAGCTACGCCATTATCGTGGGCGTAGGCGCTTACCAGAATCTTTCGAAGGATCTGCATCTGGCTTATGCCGAGCGTGACGCGGATGCGTTGTATTCCGTGCTGATCAGCCTCGAAGGCGGCAACTTCCGCTCGGAAAACGTGAAGAAGCTGCTAGGCCCCAAGGCTACTCTCGCCAATCTGAAGCAGGAACTGGAAGAATGGCTACCGCGGGTAGCCAAAGAGAACGATCGAGTCTTCATTTACTTTGCCGGGCATGGCTTTGTGCACCAGGGCAAGGGCTTTCTGGCGCCATATGATTTCGACCTGAACAATATTGCCGGCAGCGGATACCCCATGGAGACGCTGGCCAAAACGGTTGGGCAGAGGGTACAGGCCAAGTGGAAAGTGGTGCTTACGGACAGCTGCCACTCCGGCTTTGTCACCGCTGAGACGCGTGCCGAAAACCTGAACAACCTCTGGCAGAATCTGGACAAGAACCTGTTCAGCCTGACGGCGTCGCGAGATTCCGAGCGCAGCTTTGAGTCACCTGATTTTGGCGGCGGGCACGGCGTATTCACCTATTACGTGGTGAAGGGGATGGAAGGCGAAGCCGACGACGACCGCGACGGCGTGGTGACCGCAGTGGAACTTACGGAATATGTGCGCAAGAACGTTCGCGAGGCAACGCGAGGCAAGCAGACGCCCAGGTCTGACCGTGGTAGCTTCGACCCGGAGATGCTGATTGCCTACGTGCCCTCCTATGCTTCAGCCGCGCCACCTCCGGCGCCGAAGTTTGGAGCGCTGGTTTTCGAGACGAACCGCGACGAAGTGGAGGTATTTCTGGATGGGAAGAGCGTTGGGGTGGTGAGTAAAGGTACGCCGCTGCGGCTGCCCGGCTTGCGCCCCGGAGCGCATCAGGTGCAAGGCGTCAAGATGGGTTACGAACCGGATGGGCCGCGGGAGGAAATGGTTTACCCCGGACAGGAATCGACGGTAAAGCTGCAGATTCTGATTCCGCGCAAGCGGCCGAAGGCGGCGGTGGATCAGTTCGACAAAGGGCTTGATTTCTACAACAAGGGCTTCGAAGGCAATTACCGCAAAGCGGTTGAGCATTTCCAGCAGGCACTGAACACTGACCCGACCTACAGCCAGGCGGCTTTGTACCTGGGGCGCGCCTACAATGCGCTCTATGAACAGGACAAGGCGCGTCAGTACTATGAGAAGGCCATTCAGATTGATCCTGATTATCTCGAAGCCCGATCCAGCTTTGGCGGCATGCTGCTGGATGTTGGCGATATAGACAGCAGCATCCGGCAGTTCGACGTGGTGCTGCGGCGCAACCCCAAAGATGTGCAGACCCTGTATCTGCGCGCGCAGGCCTTACGCATCAAGGAACAATACGATGAGGCGATTCAGAGCGCACGCGCAGCCATCAAGCTGTCGCCCACCATCGCCGAGCCCTATTTCTGGCTGGCGGAAAGCCTGCGCATGAAAGGCAACTATAAGGATTCGCGGAAAGCCTATGTGGACTACCTGAAGTACAGCAACTTTGATTCCGGTCTGGCGGGCAACCTGAATTACTATGTCGTGGGCTTTCTGGTGGGGCATGGCAAGCGGCGGCGCGCGGCGCAGAAGGATATCTGGCAGGATTTGCGCAGCATGGCCTTCTTTGGACTTTGTGATTGCGCGTACCGGGAAGACAAGCTGGAAGACGCAACGCTCTTTTGCCAGAAGAGCCTGCAGTATGACCCGAACTATCCATACACACATTACCTGAGCGGACTGGTGTATGCGACGCAGGCGCAGGGCTCGGGAAGTCTGGAAACGCTGGCGGTGGCGAGGAAGCATTTTCAGAAAATGCTTGTCTTGAACCCCGACATGGACGAGGCGAAAAGCGTCAAGACCATGCTGGCGAGTTTTGAGCAAGTGCTGGCCAAGCGCTAGCCGGGGCAGGAAGCCCTAGAATGGGCAAAAAGGGGTTAGTTTCTGGAAGTACCGGATACACAGATTACGCTGCTACTGGAGCGATGGAAGGCGGGTCAGCAGGATGCTTTAGCTGACCTGATGCCGCTGGTCTATGACCGTCTTCATAGCCTGGCCAGTGGCTTAATGAAGCAGGAACGGGTGGGCCACACGCTGAGCCCGACAGCGGTAGTGCATGAGGCTTACGTGCGGCTGCATGGCGCAGATGTGGAATGGCAGGATCGGGGACATTTTCTGGCCATCGCCAGCCGGGAGATGCGGCGGGTCCTGGTGGACCATGCCCGATCGCGCAGCCGTGGGAAGCGGGGCGGAGACTGGCAGCGAATCAGCTTCAACGGCGCGGAGGCGGCTGACGGGATGGAGTTGGACCTGGCAGGCATGATCGCCATCGAAGATGCCATGAGAAAACTCGAGGCGATAGATCCTCGCAAAACGCAGGTAGAGGATCTGGTGCTGATTGGGGGTCTGGCTTTACCGGAAGTGGCTGAGACACTCGGGGTGAGTCTCGCCACGGTGAACCGGGACTGGAAGTTTGCCCGGGCCTTTCTGCAACACGAGCTAAAGGCTAATCCGCCATTATGAACGTCACAACCTGGCAGCGCATACAGCAAGTCTTCGAGGCTGTCGTCGAGTTGCCGCCGGGCGAACGGGAGCGGGCGCTTGAAGCTGAGTGCGGAGCCGATGCCTCTTTGCGCCGGATGGTGGAAAGTCTGATTCTTTGCGAGCAGGGCGGCCAACTGCAGAACATAGTGCAAAGCGCCGCCGCATCGATCGTCAAGACAGCGGAACCGGATCAGATTGGCAACTATCGCATTGTGCGGCGCTTGGGCGAAGGTGGCATGGGTGTGGTTTACGAAGCCGAACAGGCTAACCCAAGGCGCCGCGTGGCCTTGAAGCTGATGCGCGCGGGGAATCTGGCGTCTGAAAGAGAACGCCGCCTGTTTGAACGGGAAGCTGACGCGCTGGGACGCTTGCTGCACCCCGGGATCGCGACCATTTTCGAAAGTGGCATGACGGCCAACGGGCAGCCTTTCCTGGTGATGGAGTACATTGCCGGACAGACGCTGGCCGAGTATACGAATTCACTCGCACCCTTGAACGGCTACCGTCCAGCGGATCTGGCGGACCGGATTGCAGTCTTCCTGTCGATTTGCGACGCCATCACCTACGCTCATCAACAAGGGGTGATTCATCGTGATTTGAAACCGGGCAACATTATGCTGACGGAAAGCAGCGAAGTCAAAGTACTTGACTTCGGCCTGGCTCGACTGACAGACGATAGCGGAGCTACGCGAACGGAAACGGGAGTAGTACAAGGTAGCCTGCGGTACATGTCGCCCGAACAGGCACGCGGGGAAACCGGCAGAGTCGACACGCGGTCTGATATCTACTCGCTGGGCATTATCCTGTATGAGCTGATTTCGGGCAAACACCCCTATCTGGACAAGACGGAGTTGCTGGCGGCGATACAACAGATTTGCGAGACGCCGATGAAGCCGCTACGCGCGGCAGGGCTGAATGTACCGGTGGATCTCGATACGATTCTGTCGAAATCGCTAGCGAAAGACCCGGCGCAACGGTATGACAGCGTTGCGGCCTTCGCCGCTGATTTGCGGCGATTTCTCAAGCGGGAACCGATTCTGGCGCGGCCGGCCACGATTCGTTACCAGTTGCGGATGCTGGTGGGACGCAACCGGCTGGCCGCGGCGGCATTTGCCGCGCTGGCCATACTAGTGATTGCCTTCGGCGTGGTTTCTTTCACCCAGGCGCTACGCATCCGGGCCGAACGGGACCGGGCCAACCAGCAGGCAGCGATGGCCAACGAAGTCAGCGACTTTCTGGTGAATCTTTACCGCGAAACCAACCCGGTGGAAACAAATGGAGTTTTGACGGCCAAGGACCTTCTTCTTTCGGGGAGAAAGCGTCTCGACAAGGAACTGCGGGACAAGCCGGAAATTCGGGCGCGCCTGTTGAATAACATTGGCAGCGCTCTGAGCGTCGTGGGTCCGATGGAAGAGGCCATTAGCGCGTATCAGGAGAGCATACAGATTCTTGGGCCGGATTCGGAGAAATCTGCCGATGCGTGGAGTGGGCTTGCAGTCGCGTACTACAACCTTGGGCGCTATGCTGAGGCCGTTGACGCTTCCCGCCACGTGATCCAGTTGCTGCAGCGCGCTGGGCGCTCCAGTTCCATGATGGCGAGCCAGTTGCATGATCTGGGGCTGTCGCTGGCCGCACTGGGCAAGCATGAGGAAGCGCTCAGGTACGTTGAAGAGGCCGGACAACTGGATCGGGAATTTGGCCGCAGTTCTGAGCTGCCAGCCGTGGTCCGGATGGCAGGTCACGGATCTCTGCTGCGGCGGATGGGTCGCTATGAAGAAGCAATCGAGAAGCTCAGCGCTGCAGCGAAGCAATTGGAGAAACAGGAGCGGCGAACCGAACTGCTGCGTACCTGGAACGACCTGGGGACCACACTGAACTCAGCCGGAAGACATGCAGAGGGGGAGAAGTATCTACGGCTAGCCTTGGGAGAAGCGGCAAAACTCTTCGGGGAAACTCACCCCAATCTGGGTGTATTGCGCTTGAATTTGGGCTTTAGCCTGACTGGACAGAAGCGTTGGCCGGAAGCGCAGCGGATGTTGCAGGAAGCCCGGCAACTGCTGGATGACGAGTTGCCGCGCCTGCATCCCACGCAGCGGGATCTGCTGCGGCTCGAGTCGGAAGTGGCCGAGGGACGCGAGGATTATCCAGGAGCCGCCAAGGCTTTGACGAAGGCCTATCAATTGGCCCTGGAAGCAGGACAAAAGGAGCACCCCCAGACACGGCGGCTGGAGATACTGCACTTGCGAGTGCTCACAAAAATGGGGCAGGGTTCGAAGTCCCTGCCCCGGCTGGAGGAGATACTCACAAAGTTGCCCGCTGAATCGGATGAGTACCGGTTAACGCGAGACGTTATAGCGGCTGCCCGGAAGCAGAGTTTCTAGCTGTAGTAGACCACTTGCTGAGTGGGTTCAGTAGGTGTCCTGATGTACCTGTCGCTGCCGGAATCTTCGTAATAGACCACGTTGTTGTTGACCGCGGAGACCGGCGCCGCTGGAGGCTTGGGCTTGGTCAAATCGCGGAGTTTGGCCTGATTTTCTTGCAAGGTCTGAAGGTTCTTCTTGGCAAACTGAAGGACGTCGTTCCAGTCGTTTTTCCGGAGGATGGCGGAAGCATAGCCGATGTTATTGCCCTTGAAGTCCTGCACCATCACCTTCGAGAGGTCCACCTGATACATTTGCAGGGCCCGCAGCAACATCATGACGTTCACATCTCCAGGCTGAAAATGGCCACTATCCGGACAGATCACTTCGATTTCTCCGTTCCGGATCAACATGGTGCCAGCACAGCTGACGGTATTGTTTCCGAAGTAACTGGAATGGAAGACGCGGGAACCCTTGCAGCTGGGGCCACCATGGCGAGCCATATAGAGGTCGCGGCCCATGGTCATCACAAATCCGCCGAAATCGGTTTTGTCAGCGCCGGTTCCGAAAAACGCTCCGGGGTCGCACGCATACCTGCTGTTGGCTAGCACCTTCTTGCGAAGATTGACTGGAGTGGACCACCACTCGAACTGGTAGGCTTTTCCACCATTGAATTCCAACTTGTAGAGCTTGCGTTCAGCCTCTTCAAAGTACTTCACCCAGCCGAGTTCCACATCCACCTTGAGACCATGCACGCCAACGGTGCGGCCAAAGCACTCTTCAAGATGGTTCACGAGCGTATTCACCTCGCAACCGAAATAGCCGCAAAGCTGCCTGGCGCAGCACACGAAGAGGCGGTGAATGGCTGTGGCGCGATCCTTCTTCATGCTGGGGTTGCGCGGTTGTTCTTTTAGCCAGAAATCGCAGTTCCAGAAAAGATCGACCACAAGCAAACGGCGGACGTTCTCACTGGCGTGCTCACAGGCGGTGACAAGCCCGTCAATATTGAGAAGGATGGGATCACCCTTGCGGCTGGAAAGCAGGAGGTTGCTATCGTTCAGCCACTGCTTGTAGCTGGGGAGATTGGTATAAGGAGCAATCATAGGGGTTCCAGTTTGGCCTCCAACTGGATACGCGCCTTACGGAACCGGATCGTGTCAGGGCATCAGGAAAGATCGATGCGGCCAGTGCTGTCACCAAAAGAGTCACGCTCAACGCCGGACAACTCAAGCATCTTCAGGAACAGGTTGGTGGCAGGAGTCTTGGCGGGAACTTGCACGCGACGTCCGCCCTTCAAGCCCCCCGCATGGCCAGCCAGCAAGAGCGGCAGATCATGTGGCGAATGGCCATTGCCTTCACTGAGGGCGCCACCATAAAGAATCAGGGAGTGGTCAAGCAGGCTGCCGTCGACATCCTGCGTGGCCTTGAGTTTGGCCACGAAATGGCTGAACAGAGTGGCGTGATGAATGTTGATCTGCGCTACCTTCTCGATGAAGTCGGGCATGCCGCGATGGTGGGTCAGAGGGTGGTGCGGGTCGGGCACTCCGATTTCCGGGTAGACACGGACGCTTCCCTCGCGACCCATCATCATCGTAGAGACCCGTGTGAGATCGGCCTGAAATGCAATCACCTGCAGATCGAACATCAACTTTACGTACTCGCTAAAGAGAAAGGGAATGCCGCTGGGCTTTTCGCCGACGGGGATTTCCTGGGGATCTTCTTCGGCTTTGCGAATGCCCTGTTCTACTTCGCGAATGGCAGTCAGGTACTCATCCAGCTTTCGTTTATCCAACGCTCCGAGCTTGCTGGCCATGGCTTGAGTGCTCTCGCGCGTGAGATCGAGAATGCTGTTCTTGTACAGCATGCGCCGGGCACGCGTGGCGGGGTCGAGACTGGGGTCCATCGTGCCAAAGAGCCGTTCAAAGACGGACCTCGGGTTCACCTCCACCGCCATCGGCGTTTCCGGGTTCTTCCAGGAAAGGGTGTTGGTGTAGGCGCAACTGGAACCTGTGTCACAGTTACCGACCATGCGGGAATCTTCGCAGCCAAGCTGCAGGGAGGGAACTCGAGTGGCGGCAGCGAATTGTTGGGCGGCGATCTGGTCAAAGGTGGTGCCGGCCTGCACATCAGCGCCAGCCGTGTATTTGGGAATGGCGCCGCTCAGGAAGCTGCCACTGGCTTTGGCATGAGCACCGCCCTTGGCTTTTTCGCTGGCCAGGTTGGAAAGCCCGGAGATGAGGGTGATGTCTTCGCGGAAGGGCTCGAGGGGCTTCAGGATGCGTTTGAATTCAAAGTCGCGGCCAGTGCCTTCGGGCGTCCAGTCCTTCATAATGATGCCGTTGGGGACGTAGACGACAGCCATCCGGCTGGGGGCTTTGGCGGCGCGGGGCCCGGCGAGGGCTGGCTGCATGGCGTCGAGAAAGGGGAGCGCAATGGCGACACCAGCTCCCCGGAGCAGCTCACGCCGGGACAGGGCATTGCGGGTGATGAAATTCATGAAACACCTCTGGCTTGCCGCATCTGAAAGGGCAAGCTAAGTACGATCTCTTCGATCAGGCTATGGAACTGATAGCCGCGTTGAGCCACGCGGGAAGCAATACGATTGACGACAGGCTTGTCGGAACGCTCAAGGCCGCGGCCCAGCGCATAGGTAAGCATTTTCTCGGTGAGCCCCCGGGTGTAGGCGTCGCGGTCCGCAAGAAGTTGCTGTTTGAGTTCGATAGGTCCTTTGAATTCCCGGTTGCCGGGCAGAGTGCCGCTGGCATCAATCTCCACGGCACCATCCTGGTTGCGCCATTTGCCGATGGCGTCAAAGTTTTCCAGCCCAAAGCCAAGAGGGTCCATCCGGGCATGGCAGGAGGCGCAGGCGGGGTTGGACCGGTGCTCTTCCATTTGCATGCGCAGGCTCTTGCTGCCGTCGCCTTTGGCTTCCTCGAGCGGAGGAACGGCAGGTGGCGGCGGTGGCGGGGGAGCATGCAGGAGGTTCTCCAGGATCCAGCGGCCCCGCAGCACGGGGGAAGTACGGGTGGAGTAGGAACTGGTGGTGAGCATGCTGGCGTGTGCCAGGATGCCACCGCCCCGCGGCGTGGAAGTCATGTCGACGCGCCGGAACTCATGGCCCGCCACACCAGGTACGCCATAGAAGCGAGCCAGGCGTTCATTGAGAAAGCTGTACTTCGCGTCCAGAACGCTGAGAATGCTGCCGTTCTGGCGGATGAGGTCTTCGAGGAAAAGGGTGGTCTCCTGCTTCATGGCCCAGCGGAGAGATTCGTCGAAATCCGGAAACTTTTCCCCGTCCGGCTTCATGACATCCACGTTGCGATACTGCAGCCACTGCCCCGCGAAGTTTTCCACCAGGGACCGGCTGCGCGGATCGCGCAACATGCGGGCAATCTGGCCCCGGAGAATCGCGGGCTGCCGTAGAGAGCCCTGCCCGGCCAGCCGCAACAGGGCGGTGTCGGGCGTGGAACTCCAAAGGAAATAGCTCAACCGGGTAGCCAGTTCGTAGTCGTTGACGGGCGCATAACTCTTGCCAGCGAGGGCTGGCCGGTCCTGTTCCACGCGGAACAGAAAGTGCGGACTCACGAGAACGCCCTGGAGCGCCGTCGCAACGCCTTCAGAAAAGCTGTCGCCATTCTGGCGGGCCAGCTTGTACAGCTTGACGAAGGGTGCGGCTTCCGCCACTGCGACTGGCCGGCGGAAGGCGCGGCGGGCGAAGGTGCGAATGATGGTGCCCGCGCAGGCATCTGTCTGCTCGCGACAGACGAAGATGCGGCGCGTGCTCTCGGGCGCTGGCCCGAGCGTCTGCGTGAAGGGGCCGCCAATGTCCATCGATTCAAATCGATTATCTACACGGACTTCAGCGCGGTCCGTCTTCAGTTTGGTTCCGTACTTGCGCAGGAGTTCGATGTCTTTCTC
>VFQU01000838.1_pt1 | contig 21825 bp, 20 predicted proteins | sample 3512311 | NCBI WGS metagenome assembly VFQU01 (sample SAMN10412377, study PRJNA504923) | tailings metagenome | isolation source: Relicate 3 Philex TSF3 active mining site | place: Philippines: Tuba, Benguet | collected 2017-08-29
GCCGCAGGACGCACCGCCCCGCCCGGTCCGCGGCGCATCACGCGCGGGCCGTCGTCCTCTTCCGCCTCGAGCTTCGGCCGCGATCCCGGCGCGCGCGGCCCCGGAGCCGCCGCGGTCTCGCCCTCGCCGAAGCGCTTCTTGGCGACCTCGTCAGCCTTGCGCTTGGTGTCCTCGTCGTGCTTGCGGCGTTCGTCCTCCTCGCGCTTGCGCGCCTCGGCGGCTTCGCGGTCGGCCTTCTCGGCCGCGTCGCGGATCGCGCGCAGCTTCGCCTCTTCCTCGGCGATGCGGCGCTCCTCGGCCTCGCGCAGGCGCGCGTCGCCGAGCGCCATGGCGCGGCGGTCGCGCTCCTCGTCGGTGAGTGTGCGCAGCACCACGCCGGACTGGCGCGGTGCCGGACTGGCGGGCGCGGCCGGAGCGGCGGCGGCGCCGCGCTTGGCGGCCGGGGCCGCGGGCGATGCGGCGCGCTTGGGCGCAGGCGGCTCGGCCTTGGCGGGGGCCGGCGGCTCAGCCTTGGCCTCGGTGCCCGCGACGCGCCGCTTCTTGACCTCGACCACCACCTGCTTGCTGCGGCCATGGCTGAAGCTCTGGCGCACCGTGCCGGTCTCGGTGCGCGGCTTCAGCGTCAGGGTCTTGCTTCCGACGCTCAGGGTCTTGCCGTCAGGGGTCTTGGTCTCGGCCATTCAGTGTCCAATTCGTCCTTCATCCGGGCGCGACCCGGGTCTGCCTTCGCCCGGCTGGCCGGACCGAAAGTGCTCAAGGCGCTGGAATCGCGCCAAAAACGTATCGCTAGCGGGCCCGGCGAGCAGGGCTGCATGTACCACATTTGACCGGCCCAATGCCAAATCCAATTGGGCCGGGGCGAATTCCGCGATCGTGGCGATCCGGGCCGCGTCGGGGCGCGCGCGAAGCGCCCCTGCGATCTTGCCCACGCCGTCGCGGGCGGCGTTCGCCGCGTGCAGGATCGCCACCACCCGGTCGCGGCCCAGCGCCGCCTCGACCTTGCCGAAGCCGGCGACCGCCAGGCCCGACTTGCCGGCGATCGCGAGCGCGTCGAGCACCGCGCGCTGCAGCAGCCGCTCGGTCTGCGCCGCGAGATCCGGCGGAACGCGGACCTCGCGCTTGAAGCTGCGGGCGAACGCCTTGCGCTGCACCGCATCCGAGACCGCCTGCCGTGTCGCCGTGACCCAGACGCCGCGGCCGGGCAGCTTGCGCTTGAGGTCGGGAACAATGCCGTCGGGGCCCTCGACGAACCGGACCATCTCCTCCGCCGGGCGCACTGCGCGCGTCGCCGCGCACATGCGTTCCACGGCGGAGCCGCCGCTGCGCGGCCCGCGGTCCGGTTCGATGTCCTGGCCTTCGGCGAGCATCCGTCCGTCGCCTCTCTCTTACGCCTGCGCCTCGACCGTCTCGCCGGCCAGATCCTCGGCCTCGGCCGGCTTGGCGAGATCCTCCTCGGTGATCCAGCCGGCCTTCAGCCGGGCCTGCATGATCATCGCCTCGGCCTCCTCGCGCGACAGCTCGAACCCGTCGAGGTAGCCGGCGTGGCGGACGTTCTCGCCGTCCTTGCGCTCGCTCCAGCCGATCAGGTCGTCGGTGGCGCAGCCGGCGAGGTCCTCGACCGACTTGACGTCGTTCTCGCCGAACTTGACCAGCATTTCCGTGGTGACGCCGGGCACGTCCTTGAGATCGTCGGCGACGCCCAGCTCCTTGCGGCGGGCGTCGAGCTCGGCCTCGAGCTTGGCGAGGTACTCGCGTGCGCGGGTCTGCAGCTCCTGCGCGGTCTCCTCGTCAAAGCCCTCGATGCCCGCGACCTCCTTCTCCTCGACCATCGCCAGCTCCTCGATGGAGGTGAAGCCTTCGGAGGCGAGGAGCTGTCCGACCACCTCGTCGAGGTCGAGCGCATCCATGAACATCTTAGTGCGGTTCTGGAACTCGGCCTGGCGCCGCTCCGATTCCTCCTGCTCGGTGAGGATGTCGATGTCCCAGCCGGTGAGCTGCGAGGCGAGCCGCACGTTCTGGCCGCGCCGGCCGATCGCCAGCGAAAGCTGCGGGTCCGGCACGACCACCTCGATGCGCTCGCGCTCCTCGTCGAGCACCACCTTGGCCACTTCGGCGGGCGCCAGCGCGTTGACCACGAAGGTCGCGATGTCGTGCGACCACGGGATGATGTCGATCTTCTCGCCCTGCAGCTCGTTGACGACCGCCTGCACGCGCGAGCCGCGCATGCCGACGCAAGCGCCGACCGGGTCGACCGAGGAATCGCGCGAGATCACGGCGATCTTGGCGCGGGAGCCCGGATCGCGCGCCACGGCGCGGATTTCGACGATGCCGTCGTAGATTTCCGGCACCTCCTGCGCGAACAGCTTGGCCATGAACTGCGGATGGGTCCGCGACAGGAAGATCTGCGGCCCGCGCGGCTCGCGGCGCACGTCGTAGATGTAGGCGCGCACCCGATCGCCGTTGCGGAACACCTCGCGCGGCAGCATCTCGTCGCGGCGCACGATCGCCTCTCCGCGGCCGAGGTCGACCACGACGTTGCCGTATTCGACCCGCTTGACCACGCCGTTGACGATGTCGCCGATGCGGTCCTTGAACTCCTGGTACTGCCGGTCGCGCTCGGCCTCGCGCACCTTCTGCACGATCACCTGCTTGGCCGACTGCGCGGCGATGCGGCCGTACTCGAGCGGCGGCAGCGGCTCGGCGATGCTGTCGCCGACCTGCGCCGCGGGATTGTGCCGCTTGCGCGCGTCGTCGAGGCTGATCTGCGCCGAGGGGTTCTCGACGCTGTCGACCACCAGCAGATGCCGCGACAGCCGCAACTCGCCGGTCTTGGGGTTGATCTCGGCGTGAACGTCGGTCTCCGCCCCGTAGCGCGAGCGCGCCGCCTTGGCGATCGCGTCCTCCATCGCGGTGATGACGATGTTGCGCTCGATCGCCTTCTCGCGGGCCACCGCGTCGGCGATTTGCAGCAGTTCGAGCCGGTTGGCGCTGACGGCCATCGGTCAGTCTCCCTCGTGATGAGCGCCGCCGCCGTCGTTGGCGGGCCGGCGCCGGAAATGGTCGCTGGGTCGGTTGTCGTTCAATGCGGTGATGCGCACGCTTTCGCCGGCCTCGGCCTCGCGGCTGCGCCGTTCGGCCTCCTGCTTGCCGCGGCGGAGCGATTGCGCGACCAGCGCGTCGGTCAGGACCAGGCGGGCCTCCGCCATGTCCTCGATCGGCAGCAGCACCTCGGCCGGCTCGTCCGGCCTGGCGTCGCTGCGAAGAACCTTGGCGCAATCGCCCTCGACGCCGAGCAGCGTGCCCTTGAAGCGCTTGCGGCCGTGCGCGGCGACCGCCATCTCGATCCGCACCGCGTTGCCGGCGTGGCGCTCGAAGTCGGAGCGTCGAACCAGCGGCCGGTCGATGCCCGGAGAGGACACCTCCAGCCGGTAGGCGCCCTCGACCGGATCGGCCGCGTCCAGAACCGGCGACAGCGCGCGCGATGCGCTCTCGCAATCCTCGATCGACATCGAGCCGTCCGGCCGCTCGGCCATGATCTGCACCGTGCAGCCGTCGGCGCCGGTGACGCGCGTGCGCACCAGCCGCAGCCCGAGACCGGCGAGCACCGGCTCGGCGAGCGCGGAGATGCGCGCCGCCAGTCCCGGCTCGGCGATCAGGCGCGGCTCCGCGCCGTGTGCGGTCTCGAGTTCGTGGTCCATTCCAGCGGCCGGGTCTCGGCCGATCCCTGACGCCAGCCGCCGCATTGCGGACAAGTAGCTGGCAAATAAAGGTTTTCTGCCTCAATTCCGGCGTGGCCAGACGCCCTAAACGAAAAAGAGCGGGTCCCGCGGGGCCCACTCTCAGAAGCCGATCCGGACTTATGAGGATCCATCCGAACCGACCGGATGGATGCGCGGAATATAGCGGATTGCGCGCGTCCCGCAAGCCCGGCGCAACTAACGGATCGTTCACCAAGCCCCGTTAACTTCAACGGCGAGAGCCGCCGGGTGTTCGCGGCCGGCAGGATTGCGTGATGTCCGTGTCTGCGTCGCTGATTCCCGAGCTGGAAGACGCCATCCAGAACGGCTCCTACGCCAGGCGCGCCGAGACCGTGCGCCGTGTGGCGCCACTGTTCATCCAGCACGCACCGAACTTCAACGAGGACCACGTCGGCCTGTTCGACGACGTGCTGTGCCGGCTGGTGTTCGAGATCGAGGCCAAGGCGCTGGCCGAAATGTCGAGCGAACTCGCGCCGATCCCCAACGCGCCGGTCGAGCTGATGCGCGAACTCGCACGCAACGACGACATCTCGGTCGCCGGGCCGGTGCTGAGCCAGTCGGCACGGCTGCTCGAGAACGATCTCGTCGACATCGCCCGCACCAAGGGACAGGCGCATCTGTTCGCGATCTCCGGCCGCAGCAACATCGGCGAGGCGATCACCGACGTGCTGGTGCGCCGCGGCGACACCGAGGTGGTGCGCAGCGTCGCCGGAAACCGCAGCGCCCGGCTGTCGGAGGGCGGCTTCTCCGCGCTGGTGCAGCGCGCCGACGGCGACGGCGAGCTCGCCGAGAAGGTCGGCCTGCGCGCCGACATCCCGCCGCATCTGTTTCGCGACCTGCTCGTGCGGGCGACCGCCGTCGTGCAGCAGCGCCTGCTCGCCGCCGCGAGGCCCGAGACCCGCAACGAGGTGCAGCGGGTCCTCGACAAGATCTCGCGCGAGATGGGCAAGGACTCGCCGTCGCGCGATTACGCGCCGGCGCTTCGCGCGCTTCGCGAATTGCATCAGCAGGGTAAGCTCGGCGAGCCCGAACTCGTCGCCTATGCGCAGGAGCGCAAGTATGAGGAAACCGTCGCGGCGATCTCGATCCTGTGCGGCGTGCCGATCGAGGCCGCCGACCGCCTGATGGGCGGCGACCGGCCCGATCCGATCCTCATTCTCTGCAAGGCCGCGGGCTATGGCTGGACCACGGCGCGCGCCATCATCATGTCGCGGCCGAGCGCCAAGGGCACGTCGAGCATGGCGCTCGACGCGGCGTTCGAGAACTTCGAACGCCTGTCGGCCGGAACGGCGCAGCGCGTCGTGCGCTTCTGGCAGGTCCGCGACCCCGAAACCGCCGCCTGATCAGCGCCGGACGAAGGTGAGGTAGCAGGGCGTGCGGCCCTCGCGCCGGGCCTTCGCCTCGTAGCGCGTGCCGCGGAACTCCGGCCACGGCCGCCGCCAGTCGTCGGCGGTTTCCGCCGTCCAGTGCAGCTCCGCCTGCCGCAGCGCGCGCGCCAGCGTCCAGGTCACGTAGCCGGAAATGTCGCTGGCGAAGCGGAACTCGCCGCCCGGCCGCAGCAGCCGCGCGATCCGCGCCAGACTCTCGTCCTGCACAAAGCGGCGCTTCCAGTGCCGGCGCTTGTGCCAGGGATCCGGATAGAGAAGGTCGAAGCGCGCGAGCCCCGCCTCCGGCAGCCACGCCAGCAGCTCGGTCGTGTCGCCGTGATGCAGCCGGATGTTGGTCAGCCCGCGTTCGGCGATCGCGGCGAGCGCCTTGGCCATGCCGTTGACGAACGGCTCGACGCCGATGAAGCCGGTGCCGGGTTGCCGCTCCGCCTCGGCGATCAGGTGCTCGCCGCCGCCGAAGCCGCTTTCCAGCCGCACCTCCGACGCCGCCGGAAACAGCATGCGCAGGTCCGCGGGCGCGGGCCGCGTCAGGTCGAGCGCGAGCCTGGGCAGCAGCGTGGCGAGCAGCTCCGCCTGCCGCGGCCGCAGCGCGTGGCCCTTGCGCCGCCCGAAGAACGCACCCTGTCTCTGGTCCGGAGCGCCGCTCATGGCCGGATGATCGGAAACGAAGATGCCCGGCACAAGGCCGGGCATCCCGCGATCGCAATCCGAACCGCTCGGCTTACTTGAACGCGCTCCTGAGCTGGCTCACGAGGTCCGTCTTCTCCCAGGAGAAGCCGCCGTCCTTCTCCGGCGCGCGGCCGAAGTGGCCGTAGGCGGCGGTGCGGCGGTAGATCGGCCGGTTGAGCTTGAGCGAGCGGCGGATGTTGGTCGGGGTGAGGCGGAAGATTTCCGGCAGCACCTTCTCGAGCTTGCGCTCGTCAACCTTGCCGGTGCCGTGCAGGTTCACCAGCAGCGACATCGGCTCGGCGACGCCGATCGCATAGGCGACCTGGATCGTGCATTCCTCGGCCAGGCCCGCGGCCACCACGTTCTTGGCGAGATAGCGCGCGGCGTAGGCGGCCGAGCGGTCCACCTTGGTGGGGTCCTTGCCGGAGAATGCGCCGCCGCCGTGCGGGGCGTAGCCGCCGTAGGTGTCGACGATGATCTTGCGGCCGGTGAGGCCGCAGTCGCCGTCCGGACCGCCGACCACGAAGTTGCCGGTCGGGTTGACCAGGAAGTCCGAATCCTTGGCCGGCATCCAGCCCTTCGGCAGCGCCGACTCGACGGCGTCGCGGATCATCTCCTTGATCAGGCCGGGGGTGTACTTCTTGCCCTTGCCGTTCTCGGCGTTGTGCTGCGTGGAGACGACGACCTTGGTGCAGCCGACCGCCTTGCCGTCCACATAGCGGACCGTCACCTGGCTCTTGGAATCGGGCTGCAGGTCCGGAAGCTTGCCCGCGTGGCGGCGGTCGGCCAGGACCTTGAGAATCTTGTGCGAGAAGTAGATCGGGGCCGGCATGAACGAACCCTTCTCGTACACCTCGCTCTGGGTGCAGGCGTAGCCGAACATCATGCCCTGATCGCCGGCGCCTTCCTCTTCCTTGCCCTTCTTCTTCTTGGCGTTCACGCCCATCGCGATGTCGGGCGACTGGCCGTGCAGCAGCACCTCGACGTCGGCGCCGTGATAGGAAAAGCCGTTCTGGTTGTAGCCGATGTCCTTGACCACGCCGCGGGCGATCTCGGTGATCAGCTCGCGATCGACCACCGACACGCCGGCGATGGTCCGGAACAGCTGGCCGCGGCCTTCGCCGGCCACCACGATCTTGTTGGTGGTGGTGAGGGTCTCGCAGCCGAGCCGGGTGTTGATCAGGCTCTCGTCGGCGATGCCGAGCTTGATGTCACGCTCGATGAATGCGTCGAGGATCGCATCGGAAATCTGGTCCGACACCTTGTCGGGATGGCCTTCGGATACCGATTCGCTGGTGAAGAGAAAATTCGCGCGAGACACCGTTGCTCACTCCTGACAGGGGCGGCCGACCGGCCGCCGGGCTTCGGACGAGGGGGGTTTTGCAGCGGACGGCCATCCCGGTCAAGGTGTGGGCGGCCGTGGGCAATCGTGCAGGTGGCAATCCGGCGCGGCGCGGGCCCGCGCCGGGGCTTCAGCGCTCGGAGTCCTGAACGATCTGCTCGACGAGATCGACGATGCGGCGGCGCAGCTTGGCGTCCTTGATCCGCATGAAGGCCTTGGTCAGCGCAAGTCCGTCGGAGGTGGCGAGGAAGTCGGACACGTAGGCGGGCGACGGCGCCTCGGCCATTCCGTCGGCCGGCAGGCCCGCGGCATTCGGAGCGCCCTCGAAGAAGAACGAAACCGGCACCTGGAGGATGTGCGAGATCTGCTGAAGACGGCTGGCGCCGATGCGGTTGGCGCCCTTCTCGTACTTCTGCACCTGCTGGAAGGTGAGGCCCAGAGAATCGCCCAGCTTCTCCTGGCTCATGCCCAGCATCATTCTGCGCATCCGCACCCGCGCGCCGACATGCTTGTCGGTCGGATTGGGTGCCTTCTTCGCCATCATATCGGTACCAGCTCCTGTCAGCACGGACGTATTGGTCACACTTCTCATTCCCATTCAATACGTCCGCACACTTTGGACGTCGGCCACGTCAAGAAACCGTAAAGGCTCCGATCGTCGGGCTCCTCGCCGCCTCCGCTGTTCGCAATCCGAAAAACCCGGCGTCGAACTTAGAGACCTAACTTGTTGCGAAGGCAACCGCCAACGGGACTTCAGCAGGCGGCATCGCCAACTCTGATGAGGTCGATAAAGCGGGTTTATCGCCGCCGGATTCGTTTTACTGCCGAATTCGTTTGCGCACAAGCAATATGCCCACGATGCAAAGCATCACCGCTGCCGGCATGTCGCCTGCGCGCGCATAGAGCGTGGGATCAATGTGGCGGGGTAATGGCGCGTCCAGAACGCCTTCGGTTCCCAAGGGCAACGAGCGGACGGTCCGGCCGTACGGATCGATCACGGCGGACACGCCGGTGTTGGCGGCGCGCACCAGCGGCAGGCCCTCCTCGATGGCGCGGATGCGGGCCTGCTGCAGATGCTGGTACGGACCGCTGCTGATGCCGAACCAGCCGTCGTTGGTGACGTTGAGCAGCCATCCGGGCCGCTCGCCCGCGGGCACGGCCCGGCCCGGGAAAACGATCTCGTAGCAGATCAGCGGCAGGAAGCGCGGCGCGCGGGGCACCTCCATCGCACGCCTGCGGTCGCCGGGAATGAAGCCGCCGACCACCTTGGTGAGCTGCATCAGTCCGACGCGCTCCAGCAGCGGCTGGAACGGCAGGAACTCGCCGAACGGAACGAGATGCACCTTGTCGTAGACCGACAGGATCGAGCCGTCGTGGTCGATCACGTACACCGAATTGTAGGCGCGCGTGGCCGCGACGCCCGGCGCGGTCTCCGGCGGGCGGACGGCGCCGGTGATGAGCACCGTGCCCTGCGGCAGCAGCGCGGCGATCTGCCCCAGCGCCTCGGGCTCGCGCGTCAGGAAGAACGGAAACGCCGACTCCGGCCAGATCAGATGCGTGGCGTCGCGCACGCCGGTCGACTGGGGGCCGGTCGAGCGGTCCGACAGCGACAGATACAGGTCCATCACCTTCTGCTTGGCGGAGTAGTTGAACTTCACGTCCTGCTGAAGGTTCGGCTGCATGATCCGCAGCCGCACGCCGTCGGCGAACGCGCTCTGCGCGTGGTGCAGCCGCCACAGGCCGAACCCGGCCATCGCCGCGAGCGCGATCGCCGCGAGTGCCGGCGCGACCGCCGGGCGCGGCGTGTCGGCCCGCTCGTCGGCCAGCACCGCGGGGCTCGCGAACAGCGCGACCGCGATGAAGGTGAGCCCCCAGATTCCGGTCAGCGACGCCGTTTGCGCCAGCGCCAGCGGCCCGGTCAAAGCGTAACCGTAGGCGTTCCAGGGAAAGCCGGTGAACAGGTGGCCGCGCAGCCATTCGGCCGCCGTCAGCGCGACCGCCAGCGCCACGAGGCGCATCGCGCCGCGCACCCACAACAGCCGCGCCAGCGCCAGTCCGAGCGCGGTGTAGACCGCCATGCCCGCGGGCAGGGCGGTCACGGCGAACGGCAGCAGCCAGCCGAACGTCTTGGCGTCGACCAGGAACGCGTGACCGACCCACCACAGCCCGGCGAGGTGATAGCCGAAGCCGAACCACCATCCGGCGACCGCGGCGCCGAACGCGCCGCCGGCGCGCGAGCCCGGCGCGCCGTCGACCAGCCACACCAGCACCGGGAATGTGAGGAACAGCAGCGGCCAGGCGTCGACCGGCGCCTGCGCCAGCGCCGAGACCGCGCCAGCGCCGAACGCGATCGCCGCGCGGCGCAGGCCGTAGGAAAGGACCACGGCATTGGCAAGCCGCATCACCGGCCGCAGCCGCGACTGCGCCGCGGCCGCGGTCACGGCGCCTGCGGCGGCTTGGCCGGCGGCTGCTCCTGCAGCGGCCTGGCGGGGTCGTCGCCTGCGGGCGCTGTGGTGGCGCCCGTGGCGTCGATCGTGCGGTAGCGGCGCCGGCCCTCGCGGTCGCGCTCGACCGGCTGGTTGCGCCGCCGGTGGATTCGCACGCGCTTGATGCGGCGCGGATCGGCGTCGAGCACCTCGATCTCGAATCCCGTGGGTCCCGCGACCAGCTCGCCGCGCAGCGGCAGCCGGCCGCCCTTGGCCATCATGTAGCCGGCGAGCGTGTCGACCTCCTCGGCGGCCTCGTCCTCCAGCGCGAATTCCGGGCCTACCGCGGCCGCCACGTCCTCGAGCCGCGCGCGCGCGTCGGCGACGAACGATCCGTCCGCCTGCCGCACGATCGCCGGCGTCTCGTCCTCGTCGTGCTCGTCGCCGATCTCGCCGACGATCTCCTCGACGATGTCCTCCATCGACACGAGCCCGTCGGTGCCGCCGTATTCGTCGACCACCAGCGCGAGGTGGATGCGGGTGGCCTGCATCTTGGCCAGCAGGTCGAGCGCCGGCATCGACGGCGGCGCGAACAGGATCTGCCGGCCGATTCTCACCGCCTCCAGCGGCAGCGAAAGGTCCACGGCCTTGAGGTCGAGCCCCGCGGGAAACGGCTTCTTGCGCCTGGCGTTCTTCTCGTCGTCGACCGTCGCGCGCGCGGTCATGAAGGCGATAAGGTCGCGGATGTGGACCATGCCGATCGGGTCGTCGAGCGTGTCGTTGTAGACCACCAGGCGCGAGTGCGCCGCCTTCTCGAACACCTTGACCAACTCGCCGAGCGGGATGTCGTGCTGCACGGCGACGATGTCGGCGCGCGGCACCATCACGTCCTCGACGCGGCGCTCGCGCAGCGTGAGGATGTTCTTGAGCATGGTGCGTTCGGCGGCGGTGACGCCGGATTCGCCCAGCACCGCGGCTTCGAGGACGACCTGCAGGTCGGCGCGCGTGGTCGTACTGCGGCGGCCGAAGATGGCCCGCGCGATGCGGGCGAGGAAGCCGTCGCTCTCCATGCGCGGGTCGGGTGCGCGCGGCACCGGCACCGGAAGGTTGCGGTGCGCCGAAGGCGCCGCGTGAGGTTCGGCTGCCGCCGATGCGTGAGGGGGCCGGTCAGGCATCACGCATCCTGCCGCTGGCGCGCCGCCGCGTCGGCGTAGGGATCGGCGATGCCGAGCCGCTTGAGGATGCGCACTTCGAGCCGCTCCATCTCGTCGGCGTCGCGTCGCGTCTCGTGATCGTAGCCCACGAGATGCAGGAAGCCGTGCACCGCGAGGTGCGCCAGATGGTGCTCGAACGGCTTGCCCTCCGCCCTGGCCTCGCGCGCCACGGTCTGCTGGGCGATGACCACGTCGCCGAGATGCACCGGCGCGTCGCGGCCGCGCACAGCGCCGCCGCCGGGAGGCGCCGGAAACGACAGCACGTTGGTCGGCTTGTCCAAGCCGCGCCAGCGCCGGTTGAGCGCACGGATCGCCGAATCATCGGTCAGCACGATAGCAAGCGCCGCGCGCCGCGTTGAGGCGGCTCCGGCCGCGGCGGAAACCGCCCTGCGCACGACCGCCGCCGCCCGCCGGGGCGAGGTCCAGCGGGCCGACCGGGTGACGATCTCGATCTGCAGCGCGGGCCGGGCCCGGCCGCCTCCGCCGGCCGTCATTCGCCGCTCTCGCGCCGGCGCGCCGACGCCGCGTCGTAGGCTGCGACGATGCGCGCGACCAGTTCGTGCCGGATCACGTCGGCCGCGCCGAACGCGGCGTGGCCGATTCCCTCGACCTTGGCCAGAAGCCGCGTCGCCTCGGCGAGGCCCGACACCTGGCCCGGCGGCAGGTCCACCTGGCTCGGGTCGCCGGTGACGATCATGCGGCTGTTCTCGCCCAGCCGGGTGAGAAACATCTTCATCTGCATCGCGGTGGTGTTCTGTGCCTCGTCGAGGATGATCGCGGCGTTGGACAGCGTGCGCCCGCGCATGAAAGCGAGCGGCGCGATCTCGATCTCGCCGGACTGCATCGCGCGCTCGACGATGCGCGCGTCCATCAGGTCGTGCAGCGCGTCGTAGAGCGGCCGCAGGTAGGGATCGACCTTCTCGCGCATGTCGCCCGGCAGGAAGCCGAGCCGCTCGCCGGCCTCGACCGCAGGCCGCGACAGCACGATGCGGTCCACCTCCTTGCGCTCGAACAGGTAGATGGCGTGCGCCACCGCGAGCCAGGTCTTGCCGGTGCCGGCCGGGCCGGTGCCGAACACCAGCGCGTTGCGGCGCATGGCGCGGATGTAGGCATCCTGCGCGGTGGTGCGCGCGCGCACCGGCCGCTTGCGCAGGTTGATCTCCTCGAATGCCGGGCGCGGCGTGGAGGGATCGAAGTCGAACAGCGAGCCCTGTGCGATCGCCTGGCGAATCGCGCCCTCGACGTCGCCGGCGACCAGCTCGTTGCCGCGGCGCAACTGCTCGTGCAGGCCCTCGAGCACGCGCCGCGCCTGCTCCACCGCGTCGCGCGATCCCTCGAGCGTGACGTGGTTGCCGCGCTGCTCGGCGACGACGCCGAGCCGCCGCTCGATCAGCGCGAGGTTCTGGCCGTACTGGCCGAACAGCGCAGAGGCGAGACGGTTGTCGTCGAAGGCGAGCACGACCTGCGCCGGCGATCCGTCGTCTCCGGCGACCAGCTTGTCGGGTTCCAGCGAGCGCAAGTCGGTCAGGCTCCTGCGGCCGCGAGCGGCGCGGTCTCGCGCTGCGGCGGCTCCGCAAGCGATCCGAACAGCGTGAAGCTTCCGAGCCCCGTGACGGTCACGGGGCGGATCTTTCCGAACAGCGACGGCGGCGCCATCGCCTGGACCGTCTGCAGATATGGCGTCTTGCCGACGATCTGACCGGGACGGCGGCCGGCCTTCTCGAACAGCACGTCGAGCGTGCGTCCGACGCAGGCGGCGTTGAAGCGGTCCATGCATTCGTCGATCGCGGCCTGCAACTCCTGCAGCCGCGCCGCGGCCGCGCCGGCATCGACCTGCTCCATGCCAGCCGCGGGCGTGCCGGGCCGCGGCGAGTAGCGGAACGAATAGGCGCTGGCGAAGCCGACGTCCTCGACGATCCGGAGCGTGTCGCGGAAGTCGCCGTCGGTCTCGCCGGGAAAGCCGACGATGAAGTCGGACGAGAACGCAAGGTCCGGCCGCGCCGCGCGCAGCCGTTCGACGGCCGAAAGATATTGCGCCCTCGTATGGCGGCGGTTCATCGCCGCGAGAATCCGGTCGGAGCCGGACTGCACCGGCAGGTGAAGTTGCGGCATCAGCGCCGGCAGGTCGCGGTGCGCGGCGATCAGGTCCTCGCCCATATCGAGCGGATGACTCGTGGTGTAGCGCAGCCGCGCGATGCCCGGCACCTCGGCCAGCCGGTGCATCAGCCGCGCCAGCGACCAGGCGCGGCCGTCCGGCCCTTCGCCGTGATAGGCGTTGACGTTCTGGCCGATCAGCACGATCTCGCGCACGCCCGCGTCGGCGAGCCTTTGCGCCTCGTCGACGATCCTGGCCGCAGGCCGCGAAACCTCGGCCCCGCGCGTGTACGGCACGACGCAGAACGTGCAGAACTTGTCGCAGCCCTCCTGCACGGTGAGGAAGGAGGTGACGCCGCGGCTCGCGATCTTGCCGCGCGACGGCTGCGCCAGCCGCTCGAACTTGTCTTCGACCGGAAACGCCGTGTCGATCGCCTTGCCGGTCTCGGCGCGCCTGAGCAGTTCGGGCAGCCGGTGATAGCTCTGCGGCCCGACCACGACGTCGACGACGGGCGCGCGGCGCACGATCTCCTCGCCCTCGGCCTGCGCCACGCAGCCGGCCACCGCCACGGTGACGCGCCGGCCCTCCTGCGCCGCCTGCTGCTTGAGCACGCGCATGCGGCCGAGCTCCGAATAGACCTTCTCGGCGGCGCGCTCGCGGATGTGACAGGTGTTGAGGATGACGAGGTCGGCGTCGTCCGGCTGCGCGGTTTCGACGAAGCCCTCGGGCGCGAGCGTGTCCGCCATACGATGCGAATCGTAGACGTTCATCTGGCAGCCGTAGGACTTGACGTAAAGCTTGCGGGGTCTGGTCATGCCGTTCGGTGTCGATCCGGCGATTTCTCTAGCAATTCCAATAGCTTCAGACGGTCCCGGAGCGCCGCGGGCGGGGCCCGCCGCAGGCCTTCTCTTAGCCGGTTTCGGGGCCGAAGGGAAACTGGAATATGCGCCCCGCCGCGGCCGGTTCAGGCATGCGTCGACTGCAGCGGCCGCTGTTCCACCAGCGCCATCGCCACCAGCGCCGCCGCATAGCCGGCAGCCGCCACATAGAACAGCCGCACGAAGCCGTCGGCGGAATATTGCACCGCCGGCACGCCGGCGCCGGGTTCGGCCGCGACCAGCACGATGGCGCCGAATACGGCAACCAGGAACGTGCAGAACAGGTTGCGGGTGAACTGCATGGTGGCGACGGCGGTGCCGAAGTTTTGGATCGAGACGCTGTTCTGCAGAACGGTGGAGGAGAACGGCGGCGTTGCGCCGAAGCCGATCCCGATCAGAACCAGCAGCAGCTCGAACTCGAGGAACGTGAAGCTCTCGCCGCCCCAGGCCAGCACGAGCAGCGTGGCGCTGGACAGCGCGAGCCCTAGCATCGGGACCATCTTGTAGTTCTTCCGCCGCGGCAGGATCGTGCCGCTGATGCCGGCGCTGGCGTTGAGCGCCACCGGCAGGACCAGCACCGCAAGTCCCGCGGCGGTCGCCGACATGCCCTTGATGGTCTGCAGGTACATCGGCAGGAAGATGTTGAGGCCCACCGTCGCCCCCCAGCCGAACGCGTTGCAGGCGATCGCGAGGCGGGCGACGCGGTCCGACAGGATCGACAGCGGGATCAGCGGCTCGCGCGCGGTCAAGAGCCGCAAGACGAAGCCCGCGCCGATAACGAACGAGAGCGCGAACAGCGCCAGGATCGGCGGCGCGGTCCAGCCGTAGCGCACGCCGCCCATGCTGAGCGCCAGCATGAAGGCGACGCTCGCGGTCACGATCAGGCCCGCGCCGAGGAAGTCGAGGCTGTGCCTTCGCTCGCGCCTGGGCAGCTTGCGCAGCAGCGTCAGCGTCAGGATCAGGGCCAGGATGCCCATCGGAATGTTGATCCAGAAAATCACGCTCCAGTGCAGGTATTCGGCGATGAAGCCGCCGAGCGCCGGGCCGCAGGCGCCCGCGGTGGTGTAGGTGACCGAGAAATAGCCGTAGTAGCGGCCGCGCTCGCGCGGCGCCGCGATGTCGCCGAGAATCGTCATGCCGGTGGAGGTGAGCCCGCCGCCGCCCAGTCCGTGCAGCACGCGGCCCAGGATCAGCACGAACATGTTAGGCGCCAGCGCGCACACCAGCGAGCCCAGCATGTAGAGGCCGATCGCGATCAGGAGCGTGGTGCGGCGGCCGTAGATGTCACTGATCTTGCCGTAGAGCGGCGTCACCGCCGTGTTGGCGATCAGGTAGGCGGTGATGAGCCAGGGCAGGTTGTGCACCTGGCCGAGCTCGCGCCCGATGGTCGGCAGCCCACCGGCCAGGATCGTGCTGTCGAGCGATCCCATGAACACCGGCAGCAGCACGCCGAACACCACGAACAGCGTCTCGCGGTGGGTGAGCCCGGTGCCGGGGTCCGGCTGCGCCTTGCCGTCCATCGGCTTCAGGCTGCGCCGCGCCCGGCGGCCTTCGCGTCCTGGATCGCCCGCCAGATGCGGAACGGCGTCGCCGGCATGGCGATGTCGCGGATTCCGTAGGGCCGCAGCGCGTCGGCGATGGCGCCGACCACAGCGGCCAGCGCGGGCGTGGTGCCGCCTTCGCCGCCGGCCTTGATGCCGAACGGATTGGTGGGCGAGAGCACCTCGACGATCTCGGCGTCGAAGGAGGGCAGGCGGTCGGACCGCGGCATGGCGTAATCCATGAACGAGCCGGCGAGCGGCTGGCCCGACGACGGGTCGATATAGCACTGCTCCCACAGCGCCTGCCCCACGCCCTGCGCGATGCCGCCATGCGTCTGGCCGTGGACGATCATCGGATTGATGCAGCGGCCGACGTCGTCCACCGCGGCGTAGCGCGTGAGCGCGAGATGGCCGGTCTCAGGGTCGATCTCGACCTCGCAGATCGCGCAGCCGTTCGGGAACACCGGCGCGTGCATCTCGTGGTCTTCTGTCACCGAAAGCGCGCCTTCGAGCGCCTGCGGCAGCGGCTGGCGCGCCGCCTCCTGCGCCAGCTCCAGAATATCGAACGTGCGGTTGCTGGACGGCGATCCGAACCGGCCGCCGCGGAACCCGGCGCTGCCGGTGCCGAGCAGGTGGGCGGCGAGCGCGCTGCCGTTCTCGATCAGCCGCCCTGCGGCCTTGGCGATCACGGTCGCGGCGTGCCGCATCGAGCGGCCGGAGTGCGAGCCGCCGCCGGCGGTGACGATGTCGGTGTCGCCCACGACGATGTCGATGCTTTCGGCAGGGATGCCGAGCAGGTCGGCCGCGACCTGCGCGAAGCTGGTCTCGTGGCCCTGGCCGCTCGGCTGGGTGCCGATGACGATTCGCAGGCGGCCGTCCGCGCCGACGTCGAGCCTGGCGCGCTCGCGCGGCGCGCCGATCGAGGACTCCACGTAATTGGCCAGCCCTACGCCCAGCAGCCGGCCGCGCCGCTTCGCCTCGCGGCGGCGGGCGCGCACGCCGTCCCACCCGGCGATGCGCATGGCCAGGTCCATGTTCGATTCGTAGGTGCCGCTGTCGTAGGTCATGCCGACCGCGTTGCGGTAGGGCATGGCCCGGGGCCGGACCAGGTTGCGGCGGCGCAGCCGGATGCGGTCGATGCCGAGATCGTCGGCGGCCATGTCCATCAGGCGCTCGATGGCGAATGTCACCTCCGGCCGCCCCGACGAGCGGTAGGCGTTGGTGGGCATGGTGTGGGTGAAGACAGCGCGGGCGCGCAGGCTCGCGACCGGAATGTCGTAGGAGCCGGTGATCAGGCCCGCGCCCTTCGACAGCGGCGACAGCGACACGCAGCGCGCGCCGACGTTGCTGACGTTGTCGGCGCGCATCGACAGGATCCTGCCGTCCTTGCGCAGCGCCAGCGCGACCCGTGTGAGCAGGTCGCGGCCCTGGTAGTCGTTGAGAAACGCCTCCGATCGCGTCGCGGTGTATTTCACCGGCCGCCCGAACGCCTTCGACGCCCACAGCACCAGGCCGAATTCGACGTAGGGCCGGTTGCGCGCGCCGAAATTTCCGCCGACGTCGAACGACAGCACGCGCAGCCGGTCCTGCGGAATGCCCAGCACCGCGGCGAGCTCCTGCTTCTGCTTCACCGCGCCGCCCGATCCCGCGTGCAGCGTGTAGCGGCCGGTGGATGCGTCGTAATGCGCCAGCGCCGACCGCAGCTCCATCGTCACGGCGGTGACGCGGCCGATGTCGAACTCCGCCTCGACCACGCGGTCGGCGCCCGCGAAGGCGCGCTCGGTCGCCTCGCGGTCGCCGAACCAGGTGTCGACCGGCACGTTGTCCGGCACCTCGTCCCACACCGCCGGCGCGCCGGCGGCCAATGCATCCGACGTTGCCGCGACCCAGGGCAGCTCCTCGTAGGCGACCTGCACCGCCTCGGCGGCGTCGAGCGCCTGCTCGCGGGTCTCGGCGACCACGAGCGCGACCGCCTCGCCGACATGGCGCACCTTGTCGGCCGGGAGCAGATGATGCGGGCCGAAGAAGATGCCGCCGCCGCCGGGGCCTTGCAGCTTCAGGTCATGCCGCGTCGCCGGCACCGGCGTGTGCGGGATCGGCTGGAGCCCGGCGGCGGCCGCGTCGCGTCCGGTGAGCACGCCGAGCACGCCCGGCATGGCGGCCGCGGCCCGCGTGTCGATGTCCACGATGCGCGCGTGCGGGTGCGGCGAGCGCACGGTGACGGCATGCGCCTGGCCGTCCATCGCGACATCGTCGCTGAACCGGCCGCGCCCGGTGAGGAGTCTGCGGTCCTCGCGCCGCCGCATCGCGCGGCCGACGGAGGCGAGCGCCGTGCCGTCGGGAATGTCGACCCGCTGGTCCATCGCCCGGACCGCTCAGGCCGTCGCCGCGGGAGCTGCGCTGCGCCCGCGCAGCGCCGCCGCGGTCATGCGGCGGACGTCGGTCTCCAGCCGCCGCGTGAGCTGCTTGCGGTCGCCGCCTTCGCTGTACGGCACCGGCGTGCCGTAGGCGATCTTCACGTCGACCGCGCCGCGCCGCACGAACACCTTGAAGTGCGGCACGAAGTCGATGTCGCCATACCAGGCCGCGACCGGACGGTGCAGCCGGCCCATCGCCATGCCCTGGATGCGTGTGTAGGCGATCGACACCGGCTGCAGCAGCACCTCGTGGCCGGGCTCGACCTGCGCCACCGCGCCGACCAGCGCGGAGCGGAACTCAAGCACGCGGTTGCCGTCGCTGGACGTGCCCTCGGCGAACAGCACCACCGGATCGCCGAGCGCGAGCTTGCGCGCGATCTCGGCGTTGACCTCCGCGGTCTGGTGGCGCCGCGAGCGGTCGACGAAAATGGTGTTGGTCAGCCTGGCGGTGATCCCGACGATCGGCCAGCTCGCGACCTCCTTCTTGGCGATGAAGGCCACCGGGCTGACCGCGCTCATCGCCAGGATGTCGATCCACGACACATGGTTGGCGAGGATCAGCGTCGGCTGGCCGCGCGAAGGCGCGCCCTCGGTCTCGATCCGGATGCGCAGCAGCCGGCACAGCGCGCGATAGTAGCGCGTGCAGAGGGCGCGGCGGCCGGGAAGCTTGAGCCTGTCGAGCGTCCACAGCGACGCGATCAGCGCGGGCGTCACCGTGAAGAACCACAGCAGGACATACGACAGGCGGAACATCACCTGCGGGCTTTGTCGTCGAGCGGCACGGCGTAGAGCTCGAGCCGGTGGTCGACCAGCCGGTAGCCGAGCCTGCGGGCCACTTCGGCCTGCAGCTTCTCGATCTCCTCGGACTGGAACTCGATCACCTTCCCGGTGCGCAGGTTGATCAGGTGGTCGTGGTGCGACTCCGGAATCTGCTCGTAGCGCGCGCGACCCTCGCGGAAATCGTGCCGCTCGATGATGCCCGCGTCCTCGAACAGCTTGACTGTGCGGTAGACCGTCGAGATGGAGATGTTCTTGTCGATTTCCGAGGAGCGGCGGTACAGCTCCTCGACGTCCGGATGGTCGTCGGAATCCGCGAGCACGCGGGCGATGATGCGCCGCTGCTCGGTCATGCGCATGCCTTTGGCCACGCAAAGGGCTTCGATATTGGTTCTGGATTCGCTCACGAACGCCTCGCCGATCGCCCGGATCATATGGGCCGCGGCCGGGCCCGTCCATCGCGCGGCTCAGGCGAGATTCCGCCGAAGCACCAGCGCGTTGGCCGGCGCGCCGGCCTGCGGATAATAGCCCGGGCGGCGCCCCGCCTCGGCGAATCCGGCGCGGCGGTAAAGCGCCAGCGCCGGCGCGTTGCCCTCGTCGACCTCAAGGAACACCTCCCGGGCGCCGAGCGCCGCGAGGCGGCCGAGATGCAGCGCCAGCAGCCGCCGCGCGGTGCCGTGGCCGCGCCATTTCGCGGCCACCGCGACCGAGAGGATCTCGGCCTCGTCCGCCGCGAGGCGCGAGAGGATGAATCCCGCGAGCGTCGCGCCCGACATCGCGCGATGCGCCACCACGTTGCGTTCCATCAGCAGCCGCGCGATCTCGCCGTCGCTCCAGCCGCGCCGGAACGAGGCGGCGTGCAGCCTGGCGATCGCCGGGGCGTCGCGCGGCTCAGCGGCCGACAGCGCGGGCTCGCCGCGCGCGAACAGTCGGCGCAGCATCGCGATCATCGGCGCGGCAGCCTCGCTGCGTCCTGCGGCTGGGCGTCGGGCGCGCGCAGGTAGAGCGGCCGCGGCGGCTGCGGCGTTCCGGACGCCATGGCGCCGAGCCGCGCCACCCAGCCGATGTCCGGCGCGTCGCTGTCCTGCGCCATCCGCGGCGGCGCCTCGCCCGCGGGCCAGGCGGCGGCGAGCAGGCTCGCGGCGTTGCCGACGATCCGCGCCGGGCCGGTCGCCGTGACCCGCACCGCATCGCGGATCGAGGCGATGCGCGGCGCCACCAGGGTGCGGCCGCCGGGTCCGAACACCTGCAGGTAGACGTGCTCGTGGCGCGCGTCGACCGCAACCGCGACCGGAATCGTGTCGTCGCCGGCGATCTGCGGCGCGGCGTAGACCGCGAGCGTGGTGATGCCGTAGGCCGGCTTGCCAGAGGCCAGCGCGATGCCGCGCGCGGCGGCGATGCCGACCCGCAGCCCGGTGAAGCTGCCGGGCCCGACCGTCACCGCGATCCGGTCGATCTCGCCGAAGCCTATGCGCGCGCGGTCCGTCACCCGGCCGATCAGCGGCATCAGCGCCTCGGCATGCCCGCGCACCATCGGCAGGCTTTCGTGCGCGCGCAGCCCGCCGGCCGACGTGTCGAACACGGCGGCGGAGCACGCGGCAAGCGCGGTATCGATGGCGAGCACCAGCATGGCGGGCGGCAGACTATCACCTGTTATGCGCGTGCAAGCGGAGTTCCTCGCGCCGCGATGTTCTACTTGCGCCGCCGTGCGGGCCGGAACGCAAGCGGGCCCGGCGTTCCGGCCGGGCCCGTCTTCGCAGCCTGTCGATCTCGACGGATCGGGAGCGGCCCGGCCGTCGCGCCGGCCTTCACATGGGCCGGACCTCGACCACGTCGGGGACGTAGTGCCGCAGCAGGTTCTGGATGCCGTGGCGCAGCGTCGCCGTGGACGAAGGGCAGCCGGAGCAGGCGCCCTTCATGTGCAGGTAGACGATGCCGTCCTTGAAGCCGCGGAACGTGATGTCGCCGCCGTCGTTGGCGACCGCGGGGCGCACGCGGGTCTCGATCAGGTCCTTGATGGTCGCGACGGTTTCCGCATGCGCCGGCTCGAAGAACTCTTCCTCCTCGTCGCCGGAGGCAGCGCCGTCGGACAGGAGCGGCGCGCCCGACATGAAGTGCTCCATGATCGCGCCGAGGATCGCCGGCTTGAGCTGCGGCCACTCGCCCTCGGACTTGCTCACGGTGATGAAGTCGGAGCCGAAGAACACCCCGTTGACCCCCGAGATACCGAACAGCCGTTCGGCCAGCGGCGACCTCGCGGCGTCCGACGCCTCGCGGATGTCCAGCGTGCCGGTTTCCAGCACCGGGCGTCCGGGCAGGAACTTCAGCGTCGCGGGATTGGGCGTCGATTCCGTCTGGATAAACATGGGCGGCTCTCCGCTCGGGCGGCGCGAATCCGGCGGGACCGCGCGGCCTGCTTATAGCACAGATGGCGTGCCGGGCGTCCGGGATCAACCCGTCCGCAGGCGGCTACGCGGGGCGCGGGCCGGGCTCCGGAGCCGCAGTCTTGGGCCGCAGCCGCAGTCTTGGGCCGCAGTCTCGGGCCGCAGCCTCAGGTCATGGCGTCGAGTTCGTCGTCGGTCAGGTGGCCGGGGACGATCGCGACCGGGATCGGGAAGTCGCCCGCGGTCTTGCCGATGCTCGACACCAGCGGCCCCGGCCCCTCGGAGCTCGCCGCCGCGGCCAGCACCAGGATCGCGATGTCCTCGTCGTCCTCGATCAGCTTGAGGATCTGCTCGGCGGTGCTGCCCTCGCGGATCACGCGCTCGGCGGTGATGCCGGCGATGCCGTTGGCGCGCGCGGCGAAGCGCTCGAGCGCCGCCTGCGCCTCCTCGTGCGCCTCCGCCTTCATGATGTCGGCGACGCCCAGCCATTGCTGGTTGTGGTCGGCGGTCTCGATGATGCGGAGCATCGTGACGCCGGCGTTGACGCGCGCCGCGCGGCGCGCGGCGAAATAGACCGCGCGGTCGCATTCCGGCGTGTCGTCGATGACGACCAGCCACTTCGGCGTGTGCCCCGCTTCGTAGCTGCGGCGCTTACGGGTCAATCGGCCTCCTCGCGCGGCGCCTCTGCCGCGGCGCATCGCGCGAACGGGAATGGTGGCATGCCGCTCGGGCCGCGCACAAGCGGCCGGACCGGCCGAACATCGGCCACGGGAAAACGCGCCTATCGCCGCACGAAGCCGACGATGTCCTTGACCGCCTTCATGGTTTCGGCGGCCTGCGCCTGCGCGCGCGCCGAGCCGTCGGCCAGGATGGCGTCGATGTGGCCGGGGTCCTGCACCAGCCGCTTCATCTCCGCGCCGATCGGCCCGAGCTTGG
>VFQU01000839.1_pt1 | contig 21810 bp, 14 predicted proteins | sample 3512311 | NCBI WGS metagenome assembly VFQU01 (sample SAMN10412377, study PRJNA504923) | tailings metagenome | isolation source: Relicate 3 Philex TSF3 active mining site | place: Philippines: Tuba, Benguet | collected 2017-08-29
ATGCCAGGAACGAGACTTGAACTCGTGACACGAGGATTTTCAGTCCTCTGCTCTACCAACTGAGCTATCCCGGCGGGAGCGCGTTTCGGCGCTTAATTAAATTAGCAAAAGAATCGTAACTTTGCAAGCAAATTTCTCAGAAACTTAGAAATGCCGTTTCGCATCATGAAAATAATCGGCTCAAACCCATTCGATTCGGACACAATAAACTACACGTCCGAATCGCACGAGCAGCAGTTACCCTGATAAAGTATGTACCGACTCCCGTTGAAATCAAAATTATGACTCGCCGACGTTCTACCCCTTGGATACACCGTGCCGCTCGCCCGCTGATTGGCGCGATCGCAGGGCTTGGCATTCTCAACACGGGCTATATCACCTTTAACAAATTGTCTAGCGCCACGGTGGCATGTCCGACTAGTGGATGTGAACGGGTGCTGGAAAGCCCCTATGCCGTCTTATTCGGGCTGCCCCTTTCGCTGTATGGATTATTGGCATACATCGGAATGGCAGTACTTGCCTTGGCTCCCTTGCTGGTGAATCCTGAAGAGAAGAAATCGCTCCGCACCAATTTAGAGAATCAAACTTGGCTGCTGCTGTTTGCAGGCGCAACTGCAATGTTGCTGTTTAGCGGCTACCTGATGTACATCATGTTCTCCAAATTTGTGTCGCAGTTTGGAGTTAATGGAATTTGTTATTTCTGTCTGGCTTCAGCCACGCTTGCCACATTGATGTTCGTATTGACGCTGATTGGGCGAGATTGGAACGATCGTGGACAGTTATTTTTCCTGGGCACAATCGTCGCCATGATTACTCTCATTGGCTCGATCGCTTGGGGCGCTTCGATTGGCAGAGGTCCGATCGATGCCGCAACCATTACAGATGCGGCAGGCAATCCTTATTTTGTTGTCAATAACACGTCTGGACAAGCCGAAATTGGATTAGCGAAACACTTGAAGCAAACTGGAGCCACGATGTATGGGGCTTATTGGTGTCCGCATTGCTGTGAACAGAAACAATTCTTTGGCAAAGAAGCCCTCGCAGATTTTCCTTACGTCGAGTGTGCAGAAGGTGGCAAAGAGGCTCAAATTGAGACTTGCCAGAAAGTGTTAGGCGAAGCTGAAAATCAATTGAATCAGAAACCTGGATACCCAACTTGGCAAATTAATGGCAAATTCTATAGCGGTCGGCAAACTCCTCAGCAGTTAGCCTCTGCGTCTGGATATACCGGACCGCAAGACTTCAAGAATGCATTTAAAGCGTGCGGTCAGCCGTAAATTGCAGAACTTGATTGAGTTTGCCGCTCCGGTAGCCTTCTAAATCGAGGGTGACATATAAAAAGCCCAGAGACTGAAATGCCTCGACCAGCGTTGAAAGATCCGTCTGAACAACGAATTCTTTAACTTGATCGGGCATGACTTCAATCCGAGCCGTGTCACCCTCCGATCGCACTCGAATATTCGACCAGCCCAGTTTTCTTAAATACACTTCAGCCCGTCCAACTCGTTGCAGTTTCGCGATCGTAATTTCCTCACCATAGGGAAACCGTGAACTCAAACAAGGTTGGGCGGGTTTGTCCCAATATGACAATCCGAGATGTTTCGCGATCGCTCGAACTTGAGCTTTTGTGATACCAATTTCGGCTAAAGGAGATCGTGCGCCTCGCTCTTTTGCAGCTTGAATGCCAGGACGATAATCATGCAAATCATCTGCATTCACACCATCGACCACGTAAGGATAACCCCATTCATGTGCGAGAGGCTTTAATGTATCGTGCAATTCGCTTTTACAGAAATAACAGCGATTGACCGGATTAGAAGCATAATTGGGGTTTTCTAATTCGTGAGTTTGAACGATCTTGTGAGTAATGCCAATCTCAGCAGCTTGAATGCGAGCATCTTCAAGATCTTCGGGCAGGAGAGACGGGGATTCGGCAGTCACAGCAATGGCACGATCGCCCAAAACATCAAAGGCAACTTTTGCCACAAGCGTACTATCGATCCCGCCCGAATACGCGACTAGGGCTTGATCCATCTCGACGAAGAGCGCTTTTAGCAGGTCTAATTTCTCGTACATCTGGGGGCTGAGTTAGGGATACTCTCGTTATGCCACAAAAAAGCAGGCATTGATTGCCTGCTTTACTTTTGAGAATTTGTGAATTCAAGGAATTCGATTAGTCGTCGTACACGCGGCATTCTAGTGCATCAGGATTATCGTCGCAGTATTTTTCAAAGTTGTTCTTGGGCTTGCTGCTTTCGCGCTGGTGAGCCGCTTCAGCCTGTAGTTCTTCGACTACATCCCAAGCAGCCGCACACTCAGCCGAGTTCGCACCGTTGATGTCACACTCTTTGCGAGCATTATCACGCTCGACTTCAATCTGCTTTTCAATATTGCTCATTGTTAGGATCCGTCCTCTTTAATTCAAGTCAAAACAAGCGGGTTAGAGAGAGTAGACGTTAGACCTGGACTGTACTCAGGACAAGTGAGAACGGTTGACAGGACTATCCAGCATTCAAGCTTAGGACAATCAGCTCTTTTTAATCTGCTCACTAGACAACATTCCAGTGAGTGTCCGCTCATGCTTTATGTGCATATATTAACCCGTGTTGTTTCCCCTTGGCGACTCTACCTGAAGTGCGGTCTTCCGATCTGTGAGTCTGATAAGCTGTCAACCGTGTTCTACACTAGAGTCATTGCGACTTTTCTCAGGAGAGCGATCGCGTATGACCGAATCTCTCAAATCATCCATGCGATGGGCAAGCGCCTTGTCAACTCGCCCATTCCTAGAAGCTGCGGTCGAAGAAGTTGTGACTCAAGCACAGGCAACCTTGCAAGCTTCAATTGATTTGGGGATTATTTTTATCTCATCTGCGTTTGCCAGTGAGTACTCTCGATTGTTGCCTTTATTTCGAGAAAAATTGCCGGGTGTGCCGCTGATTGGATGTAGCGGGGGCGGCATTATCGGAATGACACAGCGGGGAAAAGTGCGGGAAGTCGAAGGGGAGCCTTCGCTGAGCTTGATGCTTGGGCATTTACCGAACGTGAAGGTGCAGCCGTTTTACATTTCGGCAGGGGATTTACCGGATTTGGATAGTCCGCCGGATACTTGGACAGATTTAATCGGGGTTCCGACATCAGATTCGCCAAATTTCATCGTGCTCGCAGATTTGCCGCGAGTCAACGATCTACTGCAAGGGTTAGATTTTGCTTATCCTAGTGCGCCGAAAGTCGGCGGGTTGGCAAGTGCGGGAACGTTAGGGGGATCGACCGGATTGTTTGGCGATCGCTTTTATCGAGAAGGCGCGGTTGGCGTTGCGCTGAGCGGCAATATTGTCATGGAAACGATCGTCGCTCAGGGTTGCCGTCCGATTGGTAAACCGTATTGGGTAACCGAAGGCGAGCGCAATGTCTTGCTGGCAATGCAAGAAGACGATGGATCAGGAGTGCCATCTGATCGCTGTGGTGTGAAGCGATCTCCCTTGGAACAGTTGCAAGAGTTAGTGCAGGGATTGAGCGAAGAAGATCAGCAGCTCGCACAGCAGAATCACATTTTTGTGGGTGTGGCGCAGAACGGATTTAAGCAGACCTTGGAACCTGGGGATTTTTTGATTCGGAATTTATTAGGCGTTGATCCGAGAGTGGGCGCGATCGCAATTGGCGATTTGATTCGTCCCGGTCAACGGATTCAGTTTCACTTGAGAGATGCAGAAACTTCCGCAGAAGATTTGGATTTGTTCCTGCGGCGATATATGCAGACGAGCCAATCTGATCCGAGTCCGACGGGAGCCTTAATGTTTTCGTGTTTGGGACGGGGCGAAGGGCTGTATGGAGAACCGAATTTTGATTCGCAATTGGTGAATGAGTACTTGCAAGAACTGCCGATCGCGGGTTTTTTCTGTAGCGGTGAAATTGGGCCTGTGGGAGGGAGTACATTCTTACATGGCTATACGTCAGTTTTTGGAATTTGTCGGGAGAAGGAATAGACTGTGGCGATCGTTCGAGTTCGAGAGCATGTAAATCCGCTGAGCCGGAGATATCAAACCCCCACGCCTGCGCCAGACTGGAATCAGGTTTTTTCAGATCTGTCGCGCCCTTTGCATTTGGATATTGGCTGTGGGCGAGGGGTGTTTTTGCTGAAAATGGCAGAGCAACACCCGGATTGGAATTATTTGGGGTTAGAGATTCGAGAGCCGATTGTTCAACAAGCCTTAGAGTGGCGAGACGAAGCGGGCTTGAAAAATTTGCATTACATTTTTTGCAATGTGAGTAACTCGCTGCATCCGATGTTGGCATCTTTGCCGACAGGTGTGCTTGCGCGGGTGTCGATTCAGTTTCCTGATCCTTGGTTTAAGCGGAAACACCAAAAGCGTCGAGTTGTACAGCCGGAAATTGTTACAACTTTGGCGGAATTTATGAAGTCGGATACAACCGTGTTTCTGCAATCAGACATCCTGGAAGTTGCGCAGAAAATGGTCGATCGATTTGCAGAGTCACCCAATTTTGTGCGCACCAGTTCAGAGTGGCTCGCTGAGAATCCGTTACCGATTCCAACAGAGCGAGAACTGATGGTGATGTCCTTTGGAGATCCGATCTACCGAGCGATTTTTCGGAAAGTTTGAAGGTCGCAACAAAAAAGCCCTAGCAATTTACTAGGGCTGATTTCAACTTTCCAATGATTGATCCAGAGATTCAGAAGTTGAGGAGAGACAACTTCTGAAAAGTCTTATTGCTCAGTCAGGGATTCAGAAGTTGAGGAGAGACAACTTCTGAAAAGTCTTAGCTTGCAGCAAACGCAGTGAGAAACGTGAAGGCAACGAGTAGGAATGCGATCGCACCTTGAAAAGCGTAGTTCTGCTGTTGCTCAAGAGAAGGAGATTCAGCGAAATACATCACAGGTTCCGAAGCGTAGTTGTTCAAGATTCCGTCTTCATTCCGAGTCGTATACATCGCAGGTTCCTCTTAAGTCAGTGGTTTGTTGCGTTATGTAAATTAATGTAACGTTATGTTTACAAAATGTCAACAAATTTCTGATTTTCTGATACAGAAGCACAGACTGCGTTCGAGCAGCACTTCCGAATCCAGAATGAGAGACTCTAGCTAGCGTTGCGCAGAAGCAGACAGTTGCGCCCACGCTTGCACCATGTCTTGTAAAGCTCTTGGAAGATTTTTAATTTCCAGATCGATGTATTGAACAGTAATCCCCATGCCTTTCAGCGTTGTCGTCGGATAGTCTGCCATAGCGGCGCTACTCAAATAACGCAAGCGATGGAAATTGGGCAATCTCTGGGTTTGCATCATTTGCTGAAACTGCTCAACTTGCTGCTGAGAGAGACGCTTGACCACGATCGGACGAGAACGAATATTCGGTCCCATGATCCACTGGGTGATTGCACCATCCTGGGTCAACGTGAGTTGTGTCACTTTGCCAGCCAGATCCCCGCTGACGATCGATTGAAATACAACGTCTTTTTCACTCGGCGATAAGTTCTCTTCTGGAATAAATGAAGGCACTAAACCACCCTGGCTACCGCTTGCTGTGGGATTTTGAGCAATGCGATTGCCGGACTGATCTAAGTGATAGACCCAACTGCGATCGCCGTTTGTCACGATCGCTTGCCATCCAGGTATCGCAATCTTCGTACAGGCTTGTCCTGGTTTGAAAACGCCCATGCAGCCATCCCAAGTTGCGGATCTGACTTCTGCTACTTTTAAACGACGCATCGGTACTCGCACTTGTCTTGAAACCGTTCGGAGCAAGCGTTGGTTGACTGATGCGGGTAAAGTCACTCCTGTTTCAGAGTTGGGTGCTAAGCGAATTGTGTCAGCATTCTTGTCCGTGCGATACAGCCAATTTTGCTGCCCGCTGGAGACTTCAATTTGCCAACCTTCAACCAGTGCTTGTAAACAACTTTCCGCCGCACCTCCTAGACCTAGACATCCATCTGTCCAAGTTTGCTGAGAAAAATGCACAACTTGAATCTCGCGCAGCGGAATGTTAAATTGCTGCGCGGCAGCTTGACGGACTTTAAGTTCAACGGATGACGGAAGTGCAGATCGCGGAGTAGTGAGCGCGATCGCAGATGCAGAAGTATGTGCAAATCCAGTTTGCTGAGAGAATCCTATTCCAGTGCTGAACATCAATCCAGACAATGCAAAAGTCATGAAGTGACGCGATAATCTGAACTGTTTTTGTGTCGTGAGTTTCATAAGGATTGAGAACTTGATTAGGGATAAATCTAAGTTAACGAGCCTGATGATGAGACACGATCGCTGTTTCTGAATCTGTTACATCAATCCATGACTTTATATTGATCGGGAACTCCTACGATTTGTATGGTGTCTTAGTGCGATCGCAATTTAAGGTGTAGTCTGTTTGTAGCTCATTGCAATGAGTAGCTCATATTGCTTGCAGTAAGACAGACATCGGGTGAAACGCTGTGTTCAAGCCAAATCCTTAGAGAATAGCCAGACCTCTTACAATACTCTTATCCATCCCGGACTGAGGACAATCGAATCATGGATTCAGAAGTCTTGACAAAACTGAAAAGCTTGTGCCGAGATGAAGCCGCATTTGAGCAACTCCGACAAACCCTCGCTGACAAAATTCAGCCTTTAGAACAGCAGATCAATCAGGCAAATTTTTTAGTTGAGCGGCAGAAGGCTCTGTTTCATGTCATCGCCCGTTTACGCGAACCCCTTGATCTCGAAACAATTTTTCAATCAACCGCAGCCGAAGTCCGGCAATTGCTCGGAGCCGATCGCGTTGGCGTATTTCGCTTCTATCCTGATTGCGGTTGGAATGATGGAGAATTTGTTTCAGAAGATGTTGATCCTGAGTTTTCTTCCGCGATCGCCCAAAAAATCCACGATCACTGCTTTGGCGACCAGTTCGCAGCACATTACCAACAAGGGCGCATCCAAAATGTAACCGACATCGACACAGCAGGATTAAGCGATTGTCACAGGCAAATTCTGGCTCAATTTCAAGTGCGAGCCAACCTCGTCGTGCCGCTTCTGCAAGGTCGCAATCTATGGGGATTACTCTGTATTCATCAATGCCGCGCTCCGCGCCAGTGGCAATCGACAGAGATCGAGTTTGTGCAACAAATCGCCAATCACCTCGCAGTTGCCCTGCAACATGCAGAACTGCTGGCAGAATTGCGCGCAGAAGTCACGGAGCGCCAGCAAGCTGAACAACGCGCCCAAAAACTCAACCAAGGGTTACAACAAGCCATTCTTGAACTTAAAGCAGTCAATGCAGAATTAGAAGCCTTTAGCTATTCTGTTTCGCACGATTTGCGCGCCCCTTTACGCAGCATTGATGGCTTCAGTCAGGCATTACTAGAAGATTGCTTCGAGCAACTCGATCCGAGCGGGCAAGATTATTTGCGTCGTATCCGCTCTGCCACTCAGCGCATGGGACACTTGATTGATGATCTCCTGACGCTATCGCGAGTCACTCGCAGTGATATGCGAAAAGACACCCTTGATCTCAGCCAAGTTGCCAGCCGGATCTGCACTCAGTTACAGCAAGCCTCTCCGCAACGACAAATAGAAGTTCAGGTACATCCGGGATTGACCGCTTATGGAGATACCCGTCTGCTCCAAGTTGTCTTAGACAATTTATTAAATAATGCTTGGAAATTTACTGAAAAACAGGCACAAGCCAAAATTGAATTTGGCATGATTCTCCAAGACAACGGTATCCCCCTCTACTTTGTCCGAGATAATGGAGTTGGCTTTGACCCAGCGTTTCTTGATAAATTATTTAAGCCGTTTCAGCGGTTACACAGCATGGTTGAATTTCCGGGTAATGGAGTCGGACTCGCGACTGTACAGCGCATCATTCATCGTCATGGCGGTCGCGTCTGGGCAGAAGGAGCCTTAGATCAAGGCGCAACTTTCTATTTCACATTAATAGAGGAGAAACCCAGCGCATGAGTGCGAATAGCAGAGTGATCCTGTTGGTCGAAGATAATCCGGATGACGAAGCTCTAGCAATGCGAGCACTCAAACGGCATCATATCGGTAATGAAATTATTGTCGCAAGAGATGGAGTAGAAGCTTTAGATTATCTGTTTGGAACCGGGCTGTATGCAGGACGGGATATTACATTCAAGCCCTCAGTCGTCCTCCTCGATCTCAAACTTCCTCGAATTGACGGACTGGAAGTTTTACGCCGTCTGCGAGAAAGTGAACCGACCAAATTATTGCCTGTAGTGATCTTAACGACATCGAGTGAAGAACAGGATTTACTCGATAGTTATAGCTTGGGTTGCAATAGCTACATTCGCAAACCAGTTGATTTTCTGCAATTCTCCGAAGCGATTCGGCAATTGGGCATGTACTGGTTACTGATGAATGAACCCCCCCCTGTTTAGAGAGGTGATCGCATATGCATTCTCATCTACAGCTTTTAATTGTTGAAGACTTAGAAGATGATATGCTCCTGATCCTGCGGGAGTTACGACAGGGTGGCTATAGCCTGGATTATGTGCGGGTGGAAACTCCGGAAGCCATGCAAGCCGCGCTCGATCGCGCAACTTGGGATCTGATCATTGCAGACTATACTTTGCCGAAGTTTAGTGCGCCAGAAGCGCTAAAGCTTGTTCAGCGCCAGCAACGAGATTTACCATTCATTATCGTTTCGGGCACGATCGGGGAAGAAATTGCGGTCGCTGCGATGAAAGCAGGCGCACATGACTATATTTTTAAGGGGAACCTAGCACGATTAGTTCCTGCAGTAGAACGGGAATTGCGGGAAGCAAAAGAACGACAAAAGCGGCATCAAGCAGAACTCGCATTGCAAGAAAGTGAGGAAAAAATCCGAGAGCAGGCTGCATTAATTAACATTGCTTCAGATGCAATTTTCGTCTGCGATTTCTCGAATCAAATTACGTTTTGGAATCAAGGAGCAGAACGACTCTATGGATGGAATGCGGTAGAAGTTATCGGCAAAGATGTCCGTACACTTCTCGGACAAGATCTAGAAGAGAGTGAAATGCTCCAAACTGTTTTGGAAAAAGGCGAGTGGCAAGGAGAGTGCCAAAAGCTGAATAAAACAGGTCAAATTGTGATTGTTGCGACTCGCTGTACGCTCGTGCGCGGTGAAGCCGGAGAAGCTCGATCGATTCTGATCGTCGATACCGATATTACGGAAAAAAAGCTGTTAGAAGCTCAATTTTTGCGGGCGCAACGACTCGAAAGTTTAGGCACTTTAGCGAGTGGAATTGCCCATGATTTTAACAATCTTCTGACTCCGATTTTAGCGATCTCACAGCTTCTCCCCCTTAAGCTACCCGATCTTGATGAGCAGAATCAGCAACTCTTGCAACTGATTGAAGACAATGTGAAACGTGGTGCCGATTTAGTCAAACAGATTCTGACTTTTGCGCGAGGAGGAGATGGAAAGCGTGTGCCGCTACAAATCCGACATCTGCTTTCGGAAGTGACGCAAATTGTACGTCAGACTTTTCCAAAAGCGATCGAGATTCGGACAATGCTATCGACCGTCGATTTGTGGATCGTTTCTGCCGATTCGACTCAGCTGCATCAGGTCATCATGAATCTCTGTGTCAATGCAAGAGATGCCATGCCCACAGGTGGAACGCTGACCATTGGCGCGGACAATCTTGTGATTGATGAAAGCTACAGACGCATCAACCCAGAAGCTTCTTCGGGTTCCTTTGTCGTATTGACGATCGCAGATACAGGAACTGGAATTCCAGCGGAGTTACTCGAGCGAATTTTTGATCCCTTTTTTACGACAAAAGAAGTTGGGAAAGGAACCGGGTTAGGACTCTCAACCGTATCGGGAATTGTCAGAAATCATGGTGGATTTGTTGAGGTCTATAGTGAGATTGGGAAAGGAACGCAGTTTAAGGTCTTCTTACCTGCAATTCCACAAAAAGTGGATCTAGCAGTAGAAGCAACTGCACATGCCCACGGACAGAACAAGCTGGTTCTGATTGTGGAAGATGAAGCTTCGATTCGGCAAGTCACGCAAACAACTTTAGAACTCTGTCATTACAAAACGCTCGTTGCTAAAGACGGAGTTGAAGCAATTTCTCTCTATGCCCAACACCATCAAAAGATTAGCTTAGTGCTGATGGACATTATGATGCCATCAATGAGCGGATTAACAGCAGTTCGCGCCTTGCAGCAAATTAATCCTGAAGTGAAGGTTGTTGCGATGAGCGGGTTAGCAACAAATTATGAGATTTCTCAAGAGGGTGGGAGTAGCTGTATCAAAGCATTCTTATCTAAACCTTATACTACAAAAGATTTAGTCGATACCTTACAAACAGTTCTTTGCCCATAGCTAAATTTAGACCGATGATCAGATACTAAACTTTAGCAAACTATAATTAAGATCCGTCTCAAGAGATATCCGGTCATCGGCACTTCTCCGTAGAATAGAGCCTGCTCAAAATGTGCCCATTGAATGAACGCTCGACCCTCTAGGCAGTCCTGGCAGCCTCTTTTGCTTGGTGCAGGAATTCTTATTCTGTCCCATTACGCAGCGTTACTGTTTCGTGTACAGCCTGCGGTTTCACTCTGGTTTCCACCTTCAGGGGTTGCAGTGACGCTAGCAATTTGGTTCGGAATGCCTGCTGTGATCCTCACTGGAATTGTTTCAACTCTAGTCGCGCCACTTTGGGGAAATCACGGTTGGAGCCAATTTGCGGGTTTGATAGATGGCGTAGAACCTTTCCTAGCCTGGTGGCTTTATCGGCGGGTTTGGCAGCGATCGCTGTCACTTGATCGCGTAAAAGATGTCAGCGTCTTTGTCTTGAGTGCTCCTACTGTCGCCTGTGCTAGTTCTGCAATCTGTGGAACTTTGACCTTAGCCACGATTGGAAATTTACCTTGGGGGAGGGTTTTAAGCACAATCCCACACTGGTGGTTAGGCAATGCGATCGGAACGATGACCATCGCGCCGCTGGCGATATTGACCTTAAACCCAGTACTGCAACACTGGAGATGGCTTCCAGAGAGCGAACTTCCAGCCAAAAGTGCTTCTGATCCGTGCAACTCTTCTCGCTTTCGAGCCGAGAAAATTGCAATTTTTGGCATGAGTATCGCGATCGCAATGTTGAGTGTCTGGCAAACGAGCCATAACGGATTTGCGTTTCAGCAGTTTGCTTTTCTCAACTTTATTCCAATCCTCTGGACAGCTTTGCGCTTCGGAGCTATTGGCAGTATAGCAACGGCAAGCTTCTGTGTGATTGCTGCTCTACTGAGCTATATCCTGAAGTATCCTAATGCTTTAATCTTACAAAATTTCCCAATTGATCCCGATGTTCTCACCGTTCATAAGCTCAGTTTGCTCACTCAATGCGCGATCGCTTTATTGACTGGAACTGCAATTACTCAGCAAACTCAAACCCAAGTCAAACTCGCAATCTCTCAAGTACAACTTGCAGAATATGCAGCCCGATCGCGTTTAGCTGAGATTTTAGAGCAAACAAATGCCCAATTAAAACAGGCGAATCGTGAAAAAGATGAGTTGCTCATGCGAGAGAAAATGGCGCGATCGCAAGCCGAAGCTGCAAATCAGGTCAAAGATGAATTTTTAGCTATCGTCTCACACGAGCTACGCACTCCACTCAATCCAATTCTCGGTTGGTCGAAGCTATTACAAACCGGAAAGCTCGATCCAGCAACAACCGAGAAAGCATTGGAAACAATTTCCCGAAATGCCAAGCTACAATCCCAGTTAATCGAAGACTTACTTGATGTTTCTCGGATTTTGCGCGGCAAGTTAATTTTGCGAGAAATAGAGCTAGATTTGAGTTTAGTTATTCGATCTGCGATCGAGACAGTTCGCTTATCGGCAGAAGCAAAAGCACTTGCTCTAACTTTCACGCAGACGAATGCAGCGTCCAAAGTTTTAGTTTACGGGGATCCAAATCGATTACAGCAAGTCATAGTCAATTTGCTGACAAATGCGATTAAGTTCACACCTGAACATGGACAAATCGAAGTTCTCTTAGACTGTACCGCAACCCATGTGCAAATTCGGGTGAGTGATACGGGAAAGGGCATTCACCCAGAGTTTCTCCCTTATGTCTTTGAGCGATTTCGTCAGGAAGACAATGGCACAACTCGCAATTTTGGTGGATTGGGATTAGGACTCGCAATCGTGCGCCATCTCGTCGAGTTGCATCATGGACAAGTCGAAGCGAAAAGTGAAGGACTCGATCAAGGTGCAACATTTGTGATCACACTACCGATCGCAAATGCAAATTCTGAAATGTTGCCCGAACCCATTCCATCCACACCAGAATTCACTCCCGTTTTAGAAGGCAGAAAGATTTTAGTCATTGATGATGAGGCAGATACCAGAGAGCTACTCCAGTTCTTTCTGGAATCCCAGCACGCGATCGTCATCTCTACTGCCTCGGCGCAAGCCGCAATCGCCCAACTGAAAACCTTTCAGCCGGATCTAATCATCAGTGACATCAGTATGCCAGAGATGGATGGCTATCAGTTTATGCGTCAAGTTCGCCAATCTCATCGTATTCCGGCGATTGCCTTAACCGCGAATGTTCGCGGAGAAGATCGGCTTAGCGCGATCGCGGCAGGGTTCGATGCTCATTTAGCAAAACCGATTGTGATCGAAGATCTGTTAACTGAGATTGAGAACCTTCTGGATTCCTTTCATTCTGCCTTTAGAGAGTGACATTCTCACAACACAATTCGTTACACATAGGGTTGTCCAATTTGAAACGATTAACCCATGCTCCAGCGCCAACCCTTTCATCCCCCGATACATATTTATCCCGCCGACGCTTGGAGATGGGTTGAAACAAAGTTCGCCCCTGATTTTTTAGAGCAGATGGAAACTTTGTTTTCGACCGCAAATGGTTACTTAGGAATGCGCGGAACGTGTGATGAAGGTGATCCCGTTTGGCAAAATAGTACCTTAATCAATGGTTTCTATGAAACCTCGCAGATTGAATATGCTGAGGAAGCCTATGGTTATGCGAAAACTGGGCAAACCATCGTCAATGTCGCAGATAGTAAAACTATTAGGCTCTATGTTGATGATGAGCCGTTCTATCTCCCGACTGCCCATTTATCGCAGTATGAACGCGCCTTAGATATGCGATCGGGAACGCTCGATCGCACAATCATTTGGGAAACGTCATCGGGAAAACAGGTGAAGATTCGCTCTCGTCGATTCGTCTCATTTGAGCATCGCCATCTTGCGGCGATTTCTTACGAAGTGACGGTTCTCAATGCCAATGCCCCGATCGTACTGTCTTCAGAAGTTTGTTATGATCCCACGCCTTCTAGCAATACAAATGATCCTCGCCTCACCAAAGGTTTCAAAGAACGGGTTTTATTACCAGAGCATCACTTCTGCGAGAAGCAGCGCATCTTACTCAGCCATCGCACTCGCAATAGTCAAATGAGTGTCACCTGTGGGATTGATCATATTTTTGAAACGGGATGCTCTTATCTCTATGAAGCACAAGCTTCTGAAGATAAAGGTAAAGTTGTGTTCAGTGTGGATGCTCAAGCAGGTGTACCAATCCGATTGATCAAGCTGATCACCTATCACACAGGTCAGCGTGCTTCTGCTCAAGAATTGTGCGATCGCTCAAATCGTGCCCTCGATCGTGCGCTCAGGCAAGGCTTTGATCAACTCTTAGCCAGTCAGTATGATTACTTGAATGATTTTTGGCAGCGCAGTGATGTGCAAATCGAAGGACATCCAGATGCACCGGATTCAACCGAGAAAATGCAGCAAATCCTACGGTTTAATCTCTTTCACATCTTGCAGGCTTCAGCGCGATCGCAAGATGCTGGAGTTGCGGCGAAGGGGTTAACTAGCCAAGCTTACGAAGGGCATTATTTCTGGGATATGGAAATCTATGTTTTGCCGTTCTTGATCTACACCTCGCCACAGATTGCGAAGAACTTGCTGCGGTTTCGATACAACATGTTGCAGCAAGCGCGATCGCGGGCGAAACAAGTGAGTCAAGCGGGAGCCTTATTTCCTTGGAGAACAATCAATGGTGAAGAAGCATCTGGGAACTATGCAGCCGGAACTGCCCAGTATCACATCAATGCTGACATTATGTATGCGCTGAAGAAGTATATCGAAGCGACTGGAGATGAAGAGTTTCGTTTCCGAGAAGGCGCAGAGATGCTAGTTGAAACAGCACGAATGTGGTATAGCTTAGGGTTCTTTTCACCACGCAAAGGAGATCAATTCTGCATCAATGGTGTGACTGGACCTGATGAGTACAACACTGTGGTCAATAACAATGCCTATACGAATTTGATGGCACGTGAGAATCTGTGGTATGCCGCTGAAACAATTGAAACGTTGCGAGACAAGAATGCAGAACAATTTCAGGCTTTAGTACATCAAACTCATCTCGATTTGGCTGAAGTAGAGTGTTGGCGAAAGGCTGCTGATCGTATGTATCTGCCTTATGATCAATCGCGAGGAATTCACTTACAGCATGATGGTTTTCTCGATGATGAAGTTTGGGATTTCGAGAATACACCTCCTGACAAATACCCTTTATTGCTGCATTTTCATCCCCTCGTGATCTATCGCCATCAGGTGATCAAACAAGCCGATGTTGTGCTTGCTATGTTTTTACTAGGACACGAATTTTCACAAGAGCAGAAACGCCGCAATTTTGACTATTATGATCCGCTCACAACAGGTGACTCTTCTTTATCAGTCTGTATTCAAAGCATCCTTGCTGCTGAAATTGGATACATGGATGAAGCGATCGAATATGCAGCCTATGCGAGCTTAATGGACTTAGGAAATGTCGCAGGCAATGTGAAAGATGGCTGTCATATTGCAGCAATGGGCGGAACTTGGATGATTCAAGTGTATGGTTTTGCAGGACTCCGCGATGATGACGGGCGGCTGTCCTTTCATCCTAGACTGCCGAAGATCATTCAACGCCTACGATTTCCCCTAACGGTGCGAGGTCAGCGATTATGGGTTGAGATGCATGACAAGACAGCAACTTATCTCCTGCAAAACGGACAGGGATTATCGATCGAGCATCAAGGCAAAGTACTAGAACTGAGTGAAGGTCATCCTGTCTCCGTCGAAATTGAAGTTTGAAAACGGTGATAGGGCGGATCTGTTTGAGTTGTGAATGCTGAAAAGAGTAGGGGGTAGGAAGTAGAGAGCTACCAAGAAACCAATTCCCTACTCCCCACTTCACACCCAATTCAGGACTACTGAAGTTCTCAAGCCATCGGCTTATCTTTGGGAAGAAAGAGATTGTAGCGGCCTCTAATCCCATAGACATCATAGATAGTAATCGGGTTCTCAAACCCTTTCGGATGAACCTGTTTCTCGCCCATAATTTGCACATTCTGACCTAAAGCCTGACGGGTCTGCTCAGAAATTAGAATTTGTCCACCCTGAGTATAAGACTCAATTCGATAGGTCAAATTCACAGAACTGCCGACCACGCCATACTTCGTCCGTTTTTCCGACCCAATGTTCCCAACAATGACTTCTCCAGTATTGATACCAATGCCCATTTCTAGCTGAGGTAAATTTAGGGCTTGTAGCTTCTCATTGACCAATCCCATTGTCAGTTGCATCGCGCAGGCACAGGCAACGGCTCGCAGCGCATCATCAGCTTGAGACAGAGGCGCACCAAACAGCACTAAGATGCCATCTCCCATAAATTCATCGATCGTGCCTTGATACTGGTTAATCACTTCTGCCATATCTTCAAGGTACAAATTCAGAATCTCAATCACTTTTTCGGGAGGTAAGCGCTCTGAGAGTGTACTAAAGCCTCGCAGATCAGAAGTCAAAATCGTAATCGTTCGCCGATCCCCACCTAACTTTAGTCCGGTCGGTTGATCGAGTAACGTGCCAACAACCGCATCGCTTAAGTAACGTCCAAAGACTTGACGAATCAGACTATTGCGTTTCTCCAAATCCGTATTTGCCTGCGCGAGATCAAAGGTTCGTTCTCGCACTCGCTGTTCTAGCTCTTTTGCTGTTTGTCGCAATCGTCCTACAACCAAAGTTAAACCCGATAGTCCGATGACCGACATGCTGCCTAGCATCGCAAAGGTTCCTTGCAGATTGCGATTGACTTTCTCGACAAATTGATCCAGCGGTTGGCGAATCTCCCAGACTCCAGCAACATCACCGACTGCCCAATCTTTTTTCGGGCTTTGCTGATGCGTATTGTGGCACTCAACGCAGGTTTGCTTCATGATGCTGGCTTCACCGTAAAACAGGGTGGTATGCCCATCTTTGCGCTCAAATCGCACAAAGGGCGATCGCGGAGTTTTCTGCAAAAATGCGATCGCATCTTTTTCCAATGCATCGGCTTGCCTCGCGCCCCGCCACGGAAATGGATACTCACTGAACAAGCGCACCACCATTTCTGGATTCTTTTCGCTGATTTGATTTCCCAGTTCGAGAGCGAACGTTGAGGGCAAAGGAATACCTCCAGACTGGTTCAGATAAGCATGGGTCACAGTAATGCCTTTCACAGGTTTAGCACGATCGGCAGCAGAATCGCTGTAGAGCGCGATCGCTTGTTGAAAAGACTGGGCATGTAGAGCGGCATTTTGGATTGCTTGGGACTCGATCAAGTTCGTGGACAAGCGAGACATATTTGCCAGCGCGATTCCGGCTCCGAGACAAAGCAGAAGTGCCAAAACCAGCACAATTCGTTTGAGAAGAAATCGAAAAAATCGATTCCAAAGCATTGCCAATATCATGACGGTTGAAGGCGAATGGGCATCTTATACTTAAATTGTTACTGGTTGTGATGTCAGGATTACGGATCACACCAGCAGTTTAAAGAATATCTTGCGAAATGCCGCAACTATTTTGTTTGATTTTTGATGAGAGAGGTCTTAAGTTCATGTCAGGGATAAATTCATCAGTTTGACAGCATGGATATTGACGCAACACTAGCCTTTACTGATCGACTTGTGTTTGAAAAAATTGGCATACATCTGAACGATCTGCAATTGGCAATGCTGCGATCGTCTTGGTCGTGGGAGCGTCAAAGTTATGACCAAATTGCTGATACTTATGGCTATTCAGGAACTTATCTAAAACACGATGTTGGTCCAAAACTTTGGAAATTGTTGTCAGAAGTTCTGGGTGAAAAAGTCAATAAAACCAGTTTTCGAGCCGCGATCGAGCGACGCTTTCAATCTCAAGAACAGAGACAACCAGTCATTAGCAAACAAATCATTCAAGCTCAAGATTGGGGCGATGCTGTCGATGTGAGTTTTTTTTGTGGGCGAGAGCATGAGCTATCTCAGTTACAGCAGTGGATTTGTGAGGATCAATGCCGCTTGATCTCGATTGTTGGGATCGGCGGGATGGGTAAAACTTCGCTCTCGGTGAAACTTGCCAAACAGCTCCAAAACCAGTTCGACTGGATCATTTGGCGATCGCTCAGAAATGCTCCATCTGTTCAGGAATTGCTGCTAGATGTGATTCAGGTGTTATCGAGTGAAGCAATTTCTAATCAGCGAGATGTGACGATTTCTCGATTATTGCAAGAAATGCGATCGCGACGCTGTTTACTCGTACTGGACAATGTTGAAACCGTTCTGCAAGGGAATCAGTATCGCAGTGGCTATGAGCAATATGGAGAATTGTTTCGGCAGCTTGGAGAAACGATTCATCAGAGTTGTAGTGTGCTGACGAGCCGCGAGAAACCTTATGAAATTGGTATGCTAGAAGGCAATGTGCTACCTGTGCGATCGCTGATGTTGCGCGGCTTAACGCTTGCAGCGGGACAGCAGCTTTTGCAAATTAAGGGAACCTTTCGCGGCACAGAGACGGACTGGAGCCGATTGATCGCCGGATATTCAGGCAATCCCTTAGCCTTGAAAATGATTTCCACGACGATTCAGAATTTATTTGATGGACAATTAGCGGATTTTCTCAGCCAAGATGCTTGGGCATTAGGCAATATTCGATCGCTGATCGAGCAACAATTTCAGCGGCTCTCAGAGTCCGAAAAAACGGTGATGGATTGGCTAGCAGTGTACCGTGAGCCAGTTTCATTTTCAGAACTCAAAGCTGACATATTTCCGCCGCTTTCAGTGCAGCGATTGATCGAGATTTTAGAACTCCTAGAGCAACGCTCTTTAATCGAAAAGGTGAATGCGAAATTTTCGCTCCAGCCTGTGATCATGGAATACGTGACAGATTGCTTGGTTGAAAAAATTTGCCAAGAAATTCAAACCGGAGAGCTGCTCCGCTTAAAAACTCACGCATTGCTCAAACCCCAAGCTAGTGATGATGTTCGAGAGGCTCAAATTCGATTGAGTTTGCAGCCTGTAATCTCGACTTTACAAGCAAATTCTCCAGGGAACATCGAGCATCTTTTGGTCGATAGAGTTCACCAACTTCAAGATAATCCCGTATCAGATATCGGCTATGCAGGTGGAAATCTCTTAAATTTACTTTGTCAGATCCAACCTCGGCTGAAGCATCATGACTTATCTGATTTAGCAATTTGGCAAGCAGATTTCCGCCAGGTGAATCTCGATCGAGTAAACTTAGCAAATTCTGATCTCAGTCGTTCTGCATTTGCAGACACATTGGGCGTGGTCTTTACGGTTGCTTTTAGTCCCGATGGTACTCAGTTAGCTACAGGCGATGCTGAAGGAGGATTGCGGCTTTGGCAAGTTTCTTCTGGAGAACCGTTATTGAATCTTTCAGGACATCGGGGCTGGGTTTGGGCAGTTGCTTTTAGTCCTGATGGAAGCTTGCTAGCAAGTTGTAGCAGCGATAAAACAATTCGAGTCTGGCAAGTCGAGACTGGTGAATGTTTGCAAGTTCTTCGAGGTCATACTAGCGCGATTTGGGCTGTTGCGTTTAGCGCAGATGGAACTACGATCGCAAGTGGTGGCGATGAGCCAACTGTTCAACTGCGAAACGTTAAAACAGGAGAATGCTACCAAGTTTTAACGGGTCATACGGGTCGAATTCTTTCGGTTGCATTTAGCGCCGATGGTCAGTATTTAGCAAGTGGCAGCGATGACCGAACTGTGCGAATTTGGGCTATGCAGAGTGGCGAATGTCAGGCAATTTATCAGCAACATCGCGATCGCATTTGGTCAGTTTCGTTTAGTCCTGATGGTCAACTGCTGGCTAGCGGAAGCGCGGATCATACAATTCGATTATGGGCCTTAGAAACGGGTGAATGTTTGATGGTCTTGAGTGAACATCGCGATCGAGTGCGATCAATTACTTTTAGCTCAGATTCTCAACGGTTAGTCAGTAGTAGCGATGATCAAACCATTAAAGTTTGGGATATCCACACTGGGCAATGTGTGCAAACACTCAAGGGGCACACAAATTCTGTCTTCTCAGTGGCGTTCAATCAGTTAATTGCCAGCGGTAGTACTGACCATACTGTTAAGCTTTGGGACACTACCACAGGTCGCTGTTTAAAGACCCTCACAGGCTATACAAACTCTATCTTTTCGGTCGCATTTCACCCAGATGGGCAATTGCTCGCGAGCGGGAGTACAGATCGCACCCTTCGGCTCTGGTCAATCCAGTCAGGAACTTGCTCGAAAACGCTACGAGGACATCAAGATTGGGTCACTTCAGTCACCTTTCATCCGAACGGAGAATGGGCTGCGAGTAGTAGTCTCGATCGAACTGTTCGGATTTGGTCAGTTGCAACCGGGGAATGCCTCAGACAATTACAAGGACACTCAAATTGGGTACAGTCTGTAGCATTTAGTCCGAATGGTCAGATCTTAGCGAGCGGCAGCGATGATCAAACGATTCGGCTCTGGTCGGTCGAAACTGGACAATGCTTGGAGGTTTTAACCGGACATTCGAGTTGGATTTGGGCAGTGACTTTTAGTTCAGATAGCTCAGTGATTGCGAGTAGTAGTGATGATCAAACGATTCGGATTTGGTCAGTGGAAGCAGCGGAGTGCTTGCACGTACTACAGGGACATACAGGGCAAATTCAAGCGATCGCTTTTAGTCCAGACGGAACGTTACTTGCCAGCGGCAGTGGAGATGAAACCGTCAGAGTTTGGAATGTTCAAACCGGGGAATGTGTGCAGATCTTACAGGGGCATGAAAATAATGTTTGGACAGTTGCTTTCAGTGTGGATGGTCGTTTTTTAGCAAGTGGAAGCTTAGATCAAACCGTGAAACTCTGGGAAACTGAGCATTTTGCTTGTGCGAAAACACTGCCGATTTTGATGCATTCGGTCAGATCCTCGATCGCGTTTCGTCCGGGCGAAGCAATGACGATCTCAACCGGGAGCCATGATGGAACCATTCGGATGTGGGATTTGAAAAATGAACAGTGTTTGCAAACATTCATCCCCGATCGCCCCTATGAAGGAACAAATATTCGAGGAGTAACCGGAATTACTTCTGCACAGAGATTAGCGCTGAAAGCATTAGGCGCAACAGATTAATTCTGCTAACATCAAGCGTGCAGCTAGCTCTACCGTTGGTTACTCCTAATCATTAGACAGAATTTTGCCTCTACCCTTCGGAAGATATTGAGTCTAGCAACGCATCTTTCGTTCCTGATTTCAGTAGATCAGTTTGTAGCTAAGATAACTTGAAGCAAAATCGAGTGCTGTATTCGCCAATCAACATTCCAGCATTAACTTGATCCTGCTAATATTCAAACAACCTCAGAAATAAGTTCGGGAGAGATTTGTAATGACAGGTCTGCTTGGGTCACCCAATGCTGTTGCTCCTCAATCCCAAAATACCCGGTATCGTCCGACTACCCATCGCCGTATTCTCTGCATTTTTCCAAAGTACAGTCGGTCTTTTGGAACCTTCCATCACGCCTTTGGATTAAAAGGCGTAAAGGCTTTCATGCCTCCCCAAGGACTTTTAATTGTTGCTGCCTATTTGCCTTCAGAATGGGATGTGCGTTTTATTGATGAAAACATTCGACCTGCTTCCCGCGCTGATTATCGTTGGGCAGATGTTGTGATTGTCAGCGGAATGCATATCCAACGCCCACAAATTCAGCACATTAATGCACTTGCTCATCAAGCTGGAAAAATTACTGTGCTAGGTGGCCCCTCAGTTTCAGGCTGTCCAGAATACTATTCTGACTTTGATATCTTGCATCTCGGCGAATTAGGAGATGCGAGCGATCGCATGATCGAATACCTCGATCTCCATCATGAACGCCCAACTCAGCAACTTCGGTTTGAAACCGTCGATCGCTTACCGCTGGCTGAATTTCCCACACCTGCTTATGACAAGCTCAATTTAAATCAGTATTTTCTTGCCAATATCCAATACTCAAGTGGTTGCCCCTATCAATGTGAATTTTGCGACATTCCTGCCCTCTATGGTCGCGATCCCCGCTTGAAAGCACCTCAACAAGTGCTGCGAGAACTGGATGCCATGCTAGAAGCTGGAAATCCTGGAGCCGTTTACTTTGTCGATGATAATTTTGTGGGCAATCGTCGAGCCGTTACAGAACTTCTGCCGCATCTAATTGAATGGCAAAAATCGAACGGTTATCCGGTTCAGTTTGCTTGTGAAGCAACGCTGAATCTCGCACAGAGTCCAAAGCTCTTGGAAATGATGCGCGAAGCTTATTTCTGCACCGTCTTCTGCGGCATTGAAACTCCAGAGCCAGAGGCGTTACGAGCGATTTCTAAAACGCAAAATCTGAGTATGCCAATGCTCGAAGCAATCAAAACTTTGAATCAATATGGCATGGAGGTTGTTTCGGGGATCATTTTAGGATTTGATACGGACACGGCAGAAACGGTCGATCGCATTTTGGAATTTATTAAGCGATCGCAGATTCC
>VFQU01000840.1_pt1 | contig 21787 bp, 19 predicted proteins | sample 3512311 | NCBI WGS metagenome assembly VFQU01 (sample SAMN10412377, study PRJNA504923) | tailings metagenome | isolation source: Relicate 3 Philex TSF3 active mining site | place: Philippines: Tuba, Benguet | collected 2017-08-29
CAGTCCCTGGATGTCGCCGCCCTGGTCGATGTCGAGATCGTCCTGCAGGCGCCGCCCAGTCCCTATCGCGACGCCCAGCTTCAGGCGTTCGCGCGCCAGGCCGTGCCGATCCGCAGCCGGATGGAGGTGCTGACCCAGCGCGGGGCGGCGGCGGCGGCCATGTCGTGCGGCATGGTGGCGATCATCGACCAGGAACTGGCCGAGGAACTCGCTTACAAGGACCCGACCGTTCATCTGGCGACCTTCGCGGCCGTGCCGCCTTGGGAAGTCGCCGTCGTGCACCGCAAGGACCGGCCGCTCAGCCTGGTCGGCGAGGCCATGCTTCACAGGCTCAAGCTGGCCAGCACCGACTATCTCTACGACCGCGAGGCCGGCTGACCGCCGGGACTTCGCGCTCAGACCTCGACGACGCCGCCAAAGCTGGCCTGGCCGACGCCGAGCGCGGGCAGGCCCAGCGCCATGGCCATCAGGAACTCGAAGATCAGCGCCTGGCGCAGCATGGGGTCCGACTGGCGGTCCATGATCAGCGACAGCCCGCGCCCGAGGCCCGCCCCCAGCCAGCCGAGGGCCAGGACCCCGGCCATCAGACGGCCCATGGCCGGCGAGTAGCCGAGCGTCATCGCCGTGCCCGCGTGGGCCAGGATCAGCATGCCGGCGAAGGCGCGGCCTTCGGCGCGTCCATGCGGAGTGGAGCCCGGCGGCCGGGCGAACCGGGCCCCGCCCATCACCCCGCCGATGATGCAGGCGATGACGGCGATGACGACCGACAGGTTCAGCGAGGCGAGATGGATCATGTCCGCCGACTTAGCCCAATCAGCCGGTCCCGGCCACTGTCGGCCAGTGGGCGATCAGCGGGACAGCAGGTTCAGCAGCGAGGACTCGCGCAGGGTCGAGAAGACCTGGGCGCTGGCCTGGACCGCTGTCTGCGCCTGCTGCAGGCGGGTGATGGCCTCGGCCATGTCGACCTCGGTGACGGAGGCGACCACGCCCTCGAGCATCACGCTCCGCGCCTCGTGGCGATCCATGGCCTCGTCGAGGCGGTTCTGGTTGAGGCCGTTGCGGGCGGCCTGTTCGGTCAGGCCGCGCCGGGCGGCGTCGAAGCCGGCGAGCGTGCCTTCCAGGAAGGTCTGCTGGGCGTCGGTGAGGGGGCTGGAGAAGTCGCCGTTGGCCTCGACGTAGGCCTGGACCTGGCGGAAGGCCTCGAACAGGTCCGAGCCCAGCGCATCGGCCAGGAAGCCCGTTTCGACGGTGGTGGTCTCGTCGAGGCGGCTGACCGGCGTCAGGCCGTCGTTGCCGAACAGGTCGGCGATGGCCGGGGCGGCGGTAAGGTCGGACAGGTTGGCGGCGGTGACCGGCCGGCTCTCGATCTGGCCGCCGGCGAAGAGGTAGCGGCCGCCGTGCTTGGCGTTGAGGGCGTCCACGGAGGAGCCGAACCAGCTGTTCAGCTCGGTCATCAGGGCGTCGCCCCGGCCGGCGGCGATGGCCTCGGTGATGGCCTGGCGGGCGCCCTGGGCGGCGTCGGCGGCCTGGGTGAGGGCGAGGTCCTGGGCGGTGAGCCGGGTGGCCAGCACCTTGCCCTGCTCGATCAGGCCCTCGGTGCGGGCCTTGATTGTCTGGCTGGCCAGGAGGGTCTCGGCGTTGCGCGCGAAACCCTTGAGGTCCGAGCCGATCTTGCCGCTGGAAACCTGGTTCTGGGCCTCCTGCTGGCGCGTCTGGGCGCGCATCAGGTCAGAGAGGACGGCGGAGTAGCTGTTGGCCGTGGCGATGCGGGTCAAGATCAGGCTCCCATCATGTTCAGCAGGACGTCGTACATGTCCTTGCTGGCCTGGATGACGCGGGCGGAGGCGTTGAAGGCCTGCTGGTAGGTGGTCATGGCGATCAGCTCCTCGTCGAGGTTGACGCCCTCGACGGCGGCGCGGCGCGAGGCCGCCTCGTCGGCCACGGCCTGGGCCGTGTCGCGGCGCGAGGCGGCGGTCTCGGCCTTGCGGCCGACCGAGCCGGCCAGTTCGGCGGCGTAGCGGGCGACGGTCATGCGGACCGATCCAAGGCCGCCAGCGGTATCAAAGTCGGTATTCACCTCGCCGGCGCCGGCCATCAGAAGGGCGCCGCGGCCATCGCCGGCCGAGAGGACGGGCCGACCGGCGGCAGCCTGGGTCAGGTCGACGGTCGCCAGCGCCAGCCGGGCGCTGTTGGCGGCGATGTCGGACCGCACCGTGAACTGTTCGGCGCGCTGGGCCCGCTGGGCGCCGCCGATGCCGAACAGCTCGCTCATCGAGGGCCCGCCGAGGCCCCGCTCGGTATCGTCGCGCGTGACCGTCAGGCTGGCGCCGCCGGCCGCGGCCGGGTTGAAGGACAGGGCGCCGTCGGGATCGAGGCTGAACTGGCCATAGAGGCCAAGGCCGCCGGCGGGGGCGTTCAGGGCGTCGAGCAGGTTCTGCATCGTGCCGCCGGCCGGCACGGCGATGCTGACATCGCGGATGCGGGCGCCGTCGGCGCCGGCCACCCGGAAGGTGATCTCGTCGCCGGCGGTGAAGCCGTGGGGGTCGGTCGGACGAAGCCCGGTGTCGTAGTCGGCGACGCCGGCGCTGGAGATCAGGTCATTGAGGCCGAAGAAGTGCGAGAAGGTCTTGCCGGTCTTCTGCGAGCCGCCAGCGGCCGCGTCGACGAAGGCCAGGCCCGAGCCGCCCGCAGCCGACAGGCTGAGACGGCCGTCGGTGAAGCTGGCCGAGCCGCTGGCGCCGAGGGCGGCGTTGAGGCTGGCCAGGAAGCTGGCGGGTGTGAAGGCCGAGGCGGGTCCGCCGTCGACGCTCATCGTCCCGGCGTCGAAGTCGATGTCCACCTGACGCTGCAGCATGCCGGTCTGGCTGACCACGGCCAGGGTCGTGCGGCCGGTGAAGCCGGAGACGGCGGTGGGCAGGTCCAGGCCGGTGTCACGCCCGGTCAGGCTGGTGGGCGGGGGCGCGGCCGAGGCGGCGTTGTGGGCCCGGTTCAGTTCGTCGACGGCCTGGCTGACGAACTCGGCCAGCTGCTCGCCGAGCGCCGGCAGTTCGCGGTCGCGCAGGTCCAGAAGGCCGCGCAGCTCCCCGCCGGTGAGCCGGGCGCGGAGCGAGGTCTGGCCGACGGCCCCGGCCAGGGTGACGGCGATCTCGCCCGAGGCCCCGTCGCTGCGGACGTAGGTCAGCCGGGCGGCGCCGCCCTCGCCGGCCAGCGGCATGCCGTCGGAGGCGCGGATGACCACGCCGCCGGCATCGCGGCGGTTGATGCTGATGTCGATCAGGCCCGAGAGCTCGTTGATCAGGCCGCCCTGGATGTTCTCCGCGCCCGTGGCGTCGCCGGTGGCGATCCTGGCGCGGGTGATCTCGGCGTTGAGGGCGTCGATCTCGGTGAGCAGCTGGTTGACCCGGTCGACGCCGGCGGCGATGCGGCTGTCGGTCTCGGCGGCCAGGCTCTTGAGCGAGGCGCCGATGCGGCTGGCCTCGCCCAGGAAGGCGTTGACGGCGTCGAGGGTGGCCCCGCGCTGGACGCTGGAGGCGGCGTCCTCGGAGGCGGCGGAGAAGGCGGCGTAGATGCTGTCCAGCTTGGCGAAGAAGGAGGTCGAGGTGCTGGGATCGCCGAACAGGGCCTGGGCGCGGTCGAGCATGTCGGCGGTGACGCCGGCCTGGGCGGCGCCGGCCTTGGCGGTCAGGGCCGCCCGCTCGAGGAAGCGGTCGGAGGCCAGGACGATCTTGCTGACGTCGACCCCGACCCCCAGGCCGGCCGAGATCAGCGGGGTCTGGTGGACGACCTTCCGGACGTAGCCGGGGGTGTTGATGTTGGCGATGTTGTCGGACACGGCCCGCAGGCCGGTCTGCGCCGCCATCAGGCCCGTGGTGGCCGAGGACATGATCTGGTTCAGGGCCATTGGCCGCGTCTCCGCCCGGCAAAGCCTGACGCGACCCGGACGATTCTGCCGGGCGGGCATGCGGCCCGCGCGCGAGGGGCTTTGCCAAGCCCTTGATTTACATGGCCTTCCTTCTGAAGCGCCGGAGTGGTCAGCGACAGCTTCGCAAGAGCGGCGCCAGTTTGGCGGAGGGGAGCCCAGGGACGGGCGAGGGGCGCCGGGCAGGGGCCATTTCGACCGGGCGAGCCCGGCAAGATTCGACCGTGGACCGATGGCCACGTTCTTGGCGGAAAGGCAAAATAATATTCTAAATCAATAGGTTACAGCAATCGTGGCAAACTGGCGCCAGCGTTGCTTGGGACGGTCCGAATGAGCCGGGCGCAGCAGGCGCCGATCCCATCTCCCTTTCCGCCGCCAGGCTACCCGCGTCTCATGACTACGCCCGCATCCATCATGGCCACCGTGGCCCAGCCGGCGATCCGGCTGGCGACCGGCGACACCGTGGGCGCGGCCGTGGGCGGCTTCGAGGCCCTTCTGGCGCTGTTCGCACCGCGCGAGGGCGAGGACGTCGTCCAGCAGCCGGAGAACGGGCGTCGCCCTGCCGGCGCGACCGGACGGGACGCGGAACAGGACGAGGCCGCGCTGGCCTCCTGGCTCGCCCAGGCCATGGGCGGGGCGCAGGCCCTTGATCCGGCTGTCGCCGCCGCGCCGGCCGCCGATGGCCAGCCGGGCGAGGCCGGTGACGAAGCGGGCGACGGGGCCGTGACCTGCGATCTGTCCGACCTCAAGGCCGGTCTTCCCGCCGGTCCGCGCCTGGACCAGCACCAGGCGGCGACCGAAGCGCTGCTGGCGGCGGCCGATGGCCAGCCGGCGGCCAGCCGTCCCGCCGTCCCGGTCGCCGAGACGACCGCCTCCGCTCCGCAGCGCGCACCGACCGCGCCGGCCATCGAGGCGGACATCGCCATTACGACCGAGGTCCTGGCCCAGGCTGTCGAGGCCGCCTCGGGCGAGCAGCCCGCCTCCGCCCAGGAGCCCGCCGCGCAGACCACCGCGCCGCCGGCCGCATCCCTCGCCCTCCAGGCCCAGTCCGCCGCCCTGGCCGCCGATCCGCGCCTGGCCGATGCGCGGTCGAACGCGCGCAGGGAAGCAGCCACCCAGGCGACAGGCGGACGCGAGGCTGTGTCCGGTGACGGCGCCCCCGCGAAGGCGGCGACGCCGGCCGGGGAGCCGGCGCCTGTCGAGGCCGCCGCCGCCGATGCGGATGTCGGCGCCGATGCCCCGCCGCCGGTCATCACCGCCGCCGAACCCGCAGCGCCCGACGGCGAGGGCGAGGCCGTCGGCGCCTTCACCACCAGTTCGGCCACCGCCCAGGCGGCGGACGGCGCGGCAGGATCGGCCCAGGCGGTGCGCGGCGCGCCCGAGACGGTGGCCAGGCTGGCCGCCGGCATCCTCGAGAAGCTGGGCCTGCAGACGAGCCGCTTCGAGATGCGCCTCGACCCCCACGGCCTCGGCACGGTCGACGTCAGCCTGGAGATCAAGGCCGACGGCCAACTGAGCGCGAGCATGACCTTCGACACCGCCCAGGCGGCGCAGGAGCTGCGCGCCCGGGCCGGCGAGCTGCGCCAGGCGCTGGAGCAGGCCGGCTTCACCCTGGCCGACGACAGCCTGACCTTCGACCTGGCCGGCCAGGGCGGCCGCTCGGGCTCGCAGCCCGGCCAGGACCAGGAGCGCCAGCCGATGGCCTCCGCCGCCTTCACCCGCCTGTTCGACAGCCTCGAGGCCGAGGCCGCCCCCATTCGCCTGTCCGCCCGGCGCGGACTGGACATCGTGATCTGAGGACCGCATGGCCGACGCCACCACAGCCGCCTCCGGAGCCAATTCGGTCATTGACCGGATCACCAGCTCGCGCGCGCGCCTGGCCGACAGCACCGAGACCTTCCTGTCGCTGCTGACCACCCAGCTGAAGAACCAGGATCCGCTGTCGCCGATGGATTCGACGCAGTTCACCCAGCAGATCGTGCAGATGACCGGCGTCGAGCAGCAGCTGCTGACCAACGACCTGCTGGCGACCCTGGTCGGGATGAACGACGGCGGGCTGGCCACCTCGGTCAACCTGATCGGCAAGACGGTCACCGCCTCGACGGCCGCCGCCTCGCTGACGGACGGCGAGGCCAACTGGGCCTACAACCTGCCGCGCGGCGCCGCCACGGTGCAGCTCGAGGTGCTCGACAGCGCCGGCAAGACGGTGAAGACCGTCAACCTGTCCGGCGTCGCCGCCGGCGACCAGACCTTTACCTGGGACGGCAAGGACGAGCTGGGCAACAAGCTGGGCGACGGCGAATACGGCCTGCGCATCACCGCCAAGGATGCCGGCGGCGCCACCGTCAACGCCAGCCAGACCCTGACGGGCATCGCCACCGCCGTGCAGTCGATCGACGGCACCACCGTGGTGACCATCGGCAAGACCCGCGTCCCGATCACCGCGGTCACCGGCGTGAGCCAGACCACGTGACGATGACTCTTCTCTCAACCGGGGAGCAAGAACGCTCCCTCCGGACCGGGCCCAGCCGCCCGATCCGCCCCGCAGCAGGCGCGCTCGTAACCCATCAGCGTAGGCAAGGATAACAAGACCATGAGCATCAACAGCGCCATGCTCGCAGGGGTGTCCGGACTGGTCGCCAATTCGTCGGCCCTGGCCGCGATCTCGGACAACATCGCGAACGTCAACACCGTCGGCTACAAGCGCAGCCAGGCGAACTTCCAGACCCTGGTGTCCGGCAACAGCCGGAACGCCTCCTACGCGGCCGGCGGCGTCAGCGCCAAGACGCGCCAGTACGTCAGCCAGCAGGGGCTGCCGCAGACGACCGCCAACTCCACCGACCTGGCCATCGCCGGCCAGGGCTTCTTCGTGGTGACCGAGAAGGCGGAGAACCTGCAGGCCACCGACGCCCGCTCCTTCACCCGGGCCGGGGCCTTCCAGCTCGACAACTTCGGCTACCTGCGTAACGAGGCGGGCCTGTACCTGCAGGGCTGGCTGGTCGACGACCAGGGCCAGATCACCACCGACCCCTCGGACCTGGGCCGGCTCAACTCGATCAACGTCTCCAACGTCGGCGGCGCCGCCGAGCGGACGACCCGGGTCAGCCTGAGCGCCAACCTCAAGTCCAGTCAGGAAGTCTCGGCCGAACTGGCGACCTATGACGCCTCGACCAACTCGATGGCGATGTACGACCCGGACGCCGGGACCGGCATCAAGCCGGACTTCTCGATCCAGGTGCCGGTGTCGGACTCCAAGGGCGGCAAGCGGACGATCCAGGTCGACTTCCTCAAGAGCGACGTGCCCAACCAGTGGTACGCCGAGATCCGCGCGGTGCCCGCCGACGACATCATCTCGGGCGCCGGCTTGTCGAACGGCCAGATCGCCACCGGCATCGTGGCCTTCACCGCCGATGGCCGGCTGGATGCGGCCGGCACCACGCTGCTGGACGCCGACAACCCGGTGCTGAACTTCGGCGCCTCGGCCGACGGCGCGCCGGGGGCGGGCGAAGTCCGCTGGGCCGACGAGCTGGGCGTCGACTCCCAGGAAATCCGCTTCGACCTGGCCAGCGGCGCCGGCGGCCTGACGCAGTACGACAGCCAGTCGATCGTCCAGGCCGTGTCGACCAACGGCACCGCGTTCGGCAACCTGACCAACATCGAGATCGACGACGACGGCTATGTCACCGCCATCTTCGACAACGGCATCTCGCGGCGGATCGCCCAGGTGGCCATCGCCACCTTCCCGAACGCCGACGGCCTGAAGGCCACCAACGGCAACGCCTACCGGGTCACCCTGGAGAGCGGCACCTACAGCCTGAAGGCGCCGGGCACCGGCGGGGCGGGGGCCATCGCGCCCTCGACGCTGGAGGCCTCGACTGTCGACCTGTCGAGCGAGTTCACCGGACTGATCGTGACCCAGCGGGCCTATTCCGCCTCGTCGAAGATCATCACGACCGCCGACCAGATGCTCGAAGAACTGCTCAGCATTAAGCGTTAGTAAAGGTGTAAACGCCGGTTAACGGCGTTGTCCCAAGATGAAACAAGAAATGAATAAGGGGTTTCAGAGTGGTTACCGGCCATTTTACTGCGCCGATTCACCGCATGTTATCGCCCCCGGCCTATGTTGTGGGTCGAAGGTAATAGTCAGACGAGGCGTAGAACGATGCTTCAACAGCAGCGCGTCAACAGCAAGGGCGAGAAGTACGTGATCGGTCCCACTGGTGCGCCCTTGACGCTGTCGGACCTGCCGCCCTCCGACACCGAGCGGTGGGTGATCCGCCGCAAGGCGGAGGTCGTGGCGGCCGTGCGCGGCGGGCTGCTGTCGCTCGACGAGGCCTGCGATCGCTACCGCCTGACCACCGAGGAATTCCTCGGCTGGCAGAAGTCGATCGACCAGCATGGCCTGGCGGGCCTGCGCACGACCCGTCTGCAACAGTATCGCTGAGCCGCTCCGCCCCCCAAAACAGGCTCGGCGACTTGAGGCGCGGCCGCGTTCCGGATCGGAACGCGGCCGTTGCTTTTGGGGCCGAGACATCCTGTGGTCGCGCGTTTCATCCGATTGCCGGTTCCACCAATCGGAACGCGCTCTGGCGAAGCGCTACAGCAGTATAGCAGGGTCCCCCACGGGAAAAGAAAAGCGGTGTCAGGGGTTTAGGGCGAAAACGCCCGGAATCCGTGGGAACTGTGGCTATACAGCCGTGGGCCGGATGCGGGGATCAGGTAGGTTGCAGGTGGGGCGGTCTGCTACAGACCGTGGTCAGAGTGGGGGTGCATTTCCCCACGGCGTTGTAGTCGTCTGTGACTCACCGGATGGGCTGATGAACCGCCTGTCGCCGGGATAGCCCGAAAACATGTCGATAATCGACAATGAAGCGGGACCGGCAAGGCCTGCCGGGCGCCGGCAGGAAAAGCGCCGGTGGAGGCGTCCGGCGGCCATCTCTTAAATCCCCGTTTACCCTGCACCCGGTAATTCCTGCCTAGCGACCTCCTCAACGGGGGCGCGCGTGACTCGTTGGTCAAGGGCGGGGCCCAAGGGTGGACAGGCTGTTCAGCGCGTTTCGAGGTCCCGGGGCCGTCAGGATGCTGGTCATGGCCGGCGTCGGGATCGGCCTGGTGGCGGTGCTCGCCGCCCTGCTCATGAACATGAGCAAGCAGCCCAAGGAGCTGCTCTACGCCAACCTCGACCTGAAGGAGGCCTCGGAGGTTTCCCAGGCCCTGGACCAGGCCGGCATCGAGTACGAGGCGCGCGGCGACGGATCGAGCATCTATGTGCCGCGCGACAAGGTCGGCACCAGCCGGCTGATGGTGGCGGGCAAGGGGCTGGTCACCTCCGGCTCGGTGGTCGGCTACGAGATCTTCGACCAGGGCTCGGCGCTCGGCCAGACCGACTTCGTCCAGCAGCTCAACCGCCAGCGGGGCCTGGAAGGCGAGCTGGCGCGCACCATCCGCTCGCTGAAGGGCGTGACCTATGCGCGCGTGCACCTGGTGCTGCCCAAGCGCCAGCTTTTCGAGGAGGAGGCCGCCGCGCCGTCGGCCTCGGTGACCATCGGCATCGGCGGCCGCAAGCCGTCGATGGACCAGGTGCAGGCGATCCAGAACCTGGTGGCCGGCGCGGTGGACGGGCTGAAGCCGGAGGGCGTCACGGTCATCGACCAGGACGGCCGCACCCTGTCGGCGGGCTCGGATGGCTCGGCGGCCGGACGGCTGGCCGACGATCGCCGCACCGAGGTCGAGCAGAAGACCGCCGCGCGTATCAAGGAAATGGTCGAGGGCGTGGTCGGACCGGGCAAGGCCCGCGTCGAGGTCAGCGCCGACATCGACACCGCCCGCATCACCCAGCAACAGGAAACCTTCGATCCCGACGGCCAGGTCGTGCGGTCGGAGCAGACCAGCGAGGAAAACAGCGAAGAGGCGGCTGGCGACGATTCGAACGCGGTTTCCGCCGCCGCCAACATTCCGGGCGGCGCGCCGCAGGCCGGCATGATCCCGCTGAACAAGAACACCAGCCGCGGCGCCCAGACGACGACCAACTACGAGATTTCCAAGACCATCCGCACCGAGGTCACCGAGCCGGGCGCGATCCGCAAGCTGTCGGTGTCGGTGGCCGTGGACGGCGTCACCGCCGTCGGCGCGGACGGCAAGCCCGGCGCCTATACCCCGCGCACGCCCGAGGAGATGGCCAAGCTGGACGAGCTGGTGAAGGCCGCCGTCGGCTTCGACCAGCAGCGCGGCGACCAGGTGCGGGTCGTCAACGTGCGCTTCGCCCGCGATCCGGCCACCGAGGGCGGCACCGAGGCCGGCGGTCTGCTGAGCTTCGAGAAGAACGACATCATGCGCTTCGCCGAGCTGGGCGTGGCGGGCCTGATCGGCATCCTGCTGCTGTTCTTCGGCCTGCGCCCGGTGCTCAAGAGCCTGGGCCAGCCGGCCGGCCAGGGCGGCATGCCGATGCTGGCCGGACCGGGCGGGCCGCTGACGGCGGGCGGCGCGGGCGGCGGGGCGATTCCGGTCCAGCTGACCATCGACCCGGCGACGGGCGAGCCCCTGGCCCTGCCCAACCCCGAGATCGAGCAGCGCATCGACATCGCCCGCATCGAGGGCCAGGTGAAGGCCAGCTCGGTCAAGCGGGTGTCGGAGTTCGTCGACAACCATCCCGAGGAGTCGGTCTCGATCCTCCGCAGCTGGCTGCATGAGACCGCATGAGCGCCCGGGGAAAATCCAAGGCGATCGTCGACACCTCGCGGCTGAACGGGCCGGAGAAGGCGGCCGTGATCCTGCTCGCCCTGGGCGAGGATCACACCCGCATCTGGGAGTCGCTCGACGAGGAGGAGATCAAGGAAGTCTCCCAGGCAATGGCGACGCTGGGCACCGTCTCGGCCACCGTGGTCGAGGAGCTGCTGGTCGAGTTCGTCTCGGGGATGAGCGCGTCGGGCGCCATCATGGGCAGCTTCGAGCAGACCCAGAAGCTGCTGGCCTCCTTCCTGCCGCCCGAGAAGGTCGACAACCTCATGGAGGAAATCCGGGGTCCGGCCGGTCGCACCATGTGGGACAAGCTGGGCAACGTGAACGAGGCGGTGCTCGCCAACTATCTGAAGAACGAATACCCCCAGACCGTCGCGGTGGTGCTGTCGAAGATCAAGTCGGACCACGCCGCCCGGGTTCTGACCTGCCTGCCCGAGGACTTCGCCCTGGAGTGCGTGCAGAGGATGCTGCGCATGGAGCCGGTGCAGCGGGAGATCCTCGACAAGATCGAGCAGACCCTGCGCGTCGAGTTCATGTCCAACCTGGCGCGCACCTCCAAGCGCGACAGCCATGAGCTGATGGCCGACATCTTCAACAACTTCGACCGCCAGACCGAGAGCCGGTTCATCGCCGCGCTGGAAGAGCGCAACCGCGAGAGCGCCGAGCGCATCCGGGCGCTGATGTTCGTGTTCGAGGACCTGTCCAAGCTGGACCCGGGCGGCGTCCAGACGCTGCTGCGGTCGGTCGAGAAGGACCAGCTGGGCCTGGCGCTGAAGGGCTCGTCCGACGCCCTGCGCGAGATGTTCTTCTCCAACATGTCCGAGCGCGCCGCCAAGATCATGCGCGAGGACATGGAGAGCATGGGCCCCGTGCGTCTGCGCGACGTCGACCAGGCGCAGATGGCCATGGTCCAGGTGGCCAAGGACCTGGCCGCCAAGGGCGAGATCATGCTGGCCGGGGCCGGCGGCGACGATGAGCTGATCTACTGATGAGCGGTCCCCTCCATACCCCGGCCCACAGGCCCTTCGTGTTCGACACCGTCTTCGACGACGACGGGGCGGTCGCCTATTCGGCGCCGCGCGCCAAGCGCTCGTTCACCCCCGAGGAGGTCGAGGCGGCCCGCGCCGAGGCCTATGCGGAAGGCGAGCGGTCGGCCCTCGCCCGCGCCGAGCAGGCCCTGGCCGACGCGGTGGCGGACCTGGCCGGATCGGCGCGGATGGCGCTGGGCGCCCTGGCCGAGGCGGCGCACTCGCACCGGGTCGGCAGCGCCCAGCTCAGCATGGCGGCGGCCCGCCGCATCGCCGACAGCGCCCTGGCGCGGTTCCCCGAAGCCCCGGTGGCGGCGGCGCTGGAAGCCCTGGCCCGCGAGGTCGAGGCCAGCCCGCGCCTGCTGGTCAAGGTGGCGCCGGACCTGGCCGAGCGGGTGCAGCAGGTGCTGAACGACACCGGCGAGGCCATCGGCTTTCCCGGCCGGCTGGAGGCGCGGGCCGAGCCCGGCATGGCCCCGGCGGCCTTCATTCTCGACTGGGGCGACGGCCGGGCGGCCTTCGACCCGCAGGACGCGGCCAGCCGCATCCAGGACGCGCTCGACCAGGCGCTGGCCGCCGAGGGCCTGCACGCCGAACCCCTGATCCCGCCGCAAGCCCAGGGAGGGCTCCATGGCTGAAGACAACCTCACCCTTCAGGAATTCTCGCCCGACGAGGCCCTGGCCACCGACGCCCCGATCGAGTTCGACGAGAAGACGGCCACCGACCTGGCGCCGGTGTTCGACGTCCCGGTCAACATCTCGGCGGTGCTGGGCAAGGCGCACCTGTCCGTCGCCCAGCTTCTGCAGCTTGGCCAGGGCAGCGTGCTGGAGCTGGACCGCAAGGTCGGCGAGGCCATCGACATCTATGTGAACAACCGCCTGGTGGCGCGCGGCGAGGTCGTCGTCGTCGACGACCGGCTGGGCGTGACCATGACCGAAATCATCAAGGACGGCGACACGGCCGCCTGATCGGCGCCCTGTACTGCGTAAGGAGACATTCCATGCGGCTTCTGGTCGTCGGAAAACTGAACGGACAGCTCTCGGTCGCCGTGAAGATGGCGATGAGCGCCGGCGCCAAGGTCGCCCATGTCGAGACCATCGCCGCCGCCACCCAGGCGCTGCGGGCCGGGCAGGGGGCGGACCTGCTGATGGTCGACTACGACCTCGACATCGCCGCCCTGATCGCGGCGAACGAGGCCGAGCGCATCCGCGCGCCGGTGGTGGCCTGCGGCGTCGGGGCCGATCCCAAGCGGGCGGGCGACGCCATCCGCGCCGGGGCGATGGAGTTCATCCCCCTGCCGCCCGAGGCCGACCTGATCGCCGCGGTGCTGGCGGCGGTGTCCGACGACAACCGGCCGATGGTGGCGCGCGACCCGGTGATGGGCCAGGTCATCAAGCTGGCCGACCAGATCGCCCCGTCCGACGCCTCGATCCTGATCACCGGCGAAAGCGGCGTCGGCAAGGAGGTGATGGCGCGCTATGTCCACACCAAGTCGCGGCGGGCGTCCAAGCCGTTCATCAGCGTCAACTGCGCGGCCATTCCCGAGAACCTGCTGGAAAGCGAGCTGTTCGGTCACGAGAAGGGCGCCTTCACCGGCGCCGTGGCCCGCCGGGTCGGCAAGTTCGAGGAGGCCGACGGCGGCACCCTGCTGCTGGACGAAATCAGCGAGATGGACGCGCGGCTGCAGGCCAAGCTGCTGCGCGCCCTGCAGGAGCGCGAGATCGACCGCGTCGGCGGCGGCCGGCCGGTGAAGGTCGACATCCGGGTGATCGCCACCTCCAACCGCGACCTGGCCCAGGCCGTGCGCGAGGGAGCCTTCCGCGAGGACCTGCTGTACCGGCTGAACGTCGTGAACCTGCGGCTGCCGCCGCTGCGCGAGCGTCCGGGCGACATCGCCGCCCTGGTCGATCACTTCGCCCGCAAGTACGCCAAGGCCAACGGCATGCCCGAGCGGCCGATCTCGGCCGAGGCCATGCGGCGGCTGACCGCCCACGCCTGGCCCGGCAACGTGCGTGAGCTGGAGAACGCCATGCACCGGGCGGTGCTGCTGTCGACCGGGGCCGAGATCGAGGAGTTCGCCATCCGCCTGCCCGACGGCCAGCCGCTGGCGCCCGCGCCGGACGTGGCCGTGGCCCGCACCGCCTCGATGGCGGCCGAGGCGGTCAGCCGGGGCTTCGTCGGCCAGACTGTGGCCGAGGTCGAGCAGCAGCTGATCCTGGACACCCTGAGCCACTGTTCGGGCAACCGCACCCACGCGGCCAACATCCTGGGCATCTCGATCCGCACCCTGCGCAACAAGCTGCGCGAGTACACCGACGCGGGCGTCTCGGTTCCGGCGCCGCAGGCCGGCATCGGCAACGCCGCCTGACGCCAGACCGGTTCGCGTAAGCCATGACCGACGCCGCCACCCCGCAACGCGCCAACGCCGGAGACTCGGCGCGCGCCGGCGCGGCCGAGGCGTGGAGCTGGGTCGCGCGGGGCGAGGTGGGCCTGGCGATCGGCATCGTCGGGGTCATCGTCCTTCTGATCCTGCCGATCCCGCCGATGCTGCTGGATCTGCTGCTGGCGCTGTCGCTGACCAGCAGCGTGCTGATCCTGATGACCTCGCTGTTCATCAAGAAGCCGCTGGAATTCACCGCCTTTCCGACGGTGCTGCTGGTCACGACCCTGTTCCGGCTGGGGCTGAACCTGGCCTCGACGCGGCTGATCCTCAGCCACGGCCACGAGGGCACCCACGGCGCGGGCCAGGTGATCGAGGCCTTCGGCAAGCTGATGATGGGCGGCAACTTCATCATCGGGGTGATCGTCTTCGCCATCCTGGTGCTGGTGAACTTCGTCGTCATCACCAAGGGTTCGGGCCGCATCGCCGAGGTCGCGGCGCGCTTCACCCTCGATTCCATGCCCGGCAAGCAGATGGCCATCGACGCCGACCTGTCGTCCGGCATCATCGACCAGGAAGAGGCCAAGGTCCGCCGCAAGGAGCTGGAGCAGGAATCGACCTTCTTCGGGGCCATGGACGGCGCCAGCAAGTTCGTGCGCGGCGACGCCATCGCCGCCCTGGTGATCACCGCCATCAACGTCATCGGCGGCATCCTGATCGGGGTGATGCAGCACGGCATGCCGGCCGGCGACGCGGCTTCGACCTATACCATCATGACCATCGGCGACGGCCTGGTCAGCCAGGTGCCGGCGCTGGTCATCTCGATCGCGGCGGGCTTCCTGGTGTCCAAGGCGGGGGTCGACGGCGCCGCCGACAAGGCGCTGACCGCGCAGTTGGCGATGAACCCGGTGGCGCTGGGCGTGGTGTCGGCGGCCGGCGGGGTCATGGCGCTGATCCCCGGCATGCCGATGCTGCCGTTCGCGGCGCTGTCGCTGGGGGCGGGCTTCCTGGCCTGGCGACGGGCGCAGGACGCCAAGGCGCCGCCGGCGCCCGATCCGGCCGAGCTGGCGGCGGCCGCAGCGGCCGAGCAGGAAGAGGAGCCGATCGGCGCCTCGCTGGCCATCGACGACATCAAGATCGAGCTGGGCTACGGGCTGCTGACGCTGATCAACGACCTGGAAGGCCGCCGGCTGACCGACCAGATCCGCGCCCTGCGCAAGACGCTGGCGGCCGAGTACGGCTTTGTCATGCCCAGCGTGCGCATCCTCGACAACATGCGGCTGGCGACCCAGGGCTACGCCATCCGCATCAAGGAAATGGAGATGGGCGCCGGCGAGGTGCGGATCGGCTCGCTGATGGCCATGGACCCGCGCGGCGGCCAGGTCGACCTGCCCGGCGAGCATGTGCGCGAGCCGGCGTTCGGCCTGCCGGCGACCTGGATCGACGACGGGCTGAAGGAGGAGGCGACCTTCCGCGGCTACACCCTGGTGGACCCCGCGACGGTGCTGACCACGCACCTGACCGAGATCCTCAAGGACAACATGGCCGAGCTGCTGTCCTACGCCGAGGTGCAGAAGCTGCTGAAGGAGCTGGGCCCCGAGCAGAAGAAGCTGGTCGAGGACCTGATCCCGAACGTCATCACCGCCTCGACCCTGCAGCGGGTGCTGCAGGCGCTGCTGCGCGAGCGGGTGTCGATCCGCGATCTGGGCGCGATCCTGGAGGGCATCGCAGAGGCGGCGCCGCACACCGCCTCGCTGACGCAGCTGGTCGAGGCGGTGCGCGCGCGGCTGGGGCGCCAGCTCTGCTGGGCCAACCGGGCCGACGATGGTTCCCTGCCGATCATCACCCTGTCTCCGGACTGGGAGGCGGCCTTCGCCGACAGCCTGATCGGGGCGGGCGAGGAAAAGCAGCTGGCCATGGCGCCCTCGAAGCTGCAGGACTTCATCAAGGCCATCCGCGAGGCCTTCGAGCGGGCGGCTCTGGCGGGGGATGCGGCGGTGCTGCTGACCAGCCCGCTGGCCCGGCCCTATGTGCGCTCGATCATCGAGCGGTTCCGCGGCCAGACCGTGGTGATGAGCCAGAGCGAGATCCATCCCCGGGCGCGGCTGCGCACCGTGGGCATGGTCTGATTCACGAAAAAACCGGCGTTCGATCAGGAACCCGTGATCACGGGAACCGTTGGCTTTGTCAGGCTGGGCGGGCCTACCGGAGCGTACAGTACATGACCAAGACCCTGCTCGCCGCCTGCGCGGCCTCCGCCTTGGCCCTTTCGGCCGGCGCCGCCTTCGCCCAGGAAGCCCAGCCCGAGCCGACCCCGACCCAAACCGAACCTGCGCAGGCCGAGCCGACGCCGGCCCCGAGCGCGGGTGAAGCCGGCGAGCCCGCTTCGGCCACCGCCACCATCACCGCCGGCACGGCCGTGAAGGACGCCCAGGGCGCCGAAATCGGCACGGTCGCGGGCGTGCGCGAAGGCGCTTCGGGCCCCGAGGTTCTGATCAGCGTCGACGGCAAGGTCGCCGCCGTGCCGCAGGCCTCGCTGATGATGTCCGGCGAAGGGCTGGTCTCGAGCCAGACCAAGGCCCAAATCCTGGAATCGGCCAAGCCGCCGAAGTAGCCGGCGGACGGGACGGGAAACGGCGTCTTGCGGGACGCCGTTTTTCGCGCCATGGTCTTGATTGACCGATCAACCAAGGGCCCGGGCATGGAACCGACCCGCGAACGCATCCTGTTCGCCGCGATGAGGCTCTTTTCGGACAAGGGCTTTCACACCACCTCGGTGGCGGACATCCTGCGCGAGGCGGGGGCCAATTCGGGCAGCCTGTACCATTTCTTCCCGACCAAGCAGGACGTGCTGCTGGCCGTGCTGGAGATGTATCGGGACGGCATCTATCCGATGCTGCTGGCGCCGGCCTGGGAAGGGGTGGAGGACCCGGTGGAGCGGGTCTTCGCCCTGCTGGGCGCCTATCGCGAGATGCTGCGCACGACCGACTGCCTGTACGGCTGTCCGATCGGCTCGATCGCCCTGGAGCTGCACGAGCCCGACCCGCCGGTGCGGGAGATGCTGTCGGTGAACTTCGACGGCTGGGTCAAGCATGTGAAGGGCTGCCTGGACCAGGCGCGAGACCGCCTGCCGCCGGGCACGGACACGCGGCGGCTGGCGGTGTTCGTGCTGACGACGATGGAGGGCGGGGTGATGCAGTCGCGCACCCATCGCACGCTGGAGGCCTTCGACGCCTCGGTGGCGGCGCTGCGCGACTATTTCGGCCACCTCCAGCGCGCCGCCAGCCCGGCGGCGGCCGAGACGGGGATGGGCAGGGAGACGGGGACATGAGGCGCATTCTTGCGGGGCTGGTCGCCAGCCTCATTCTGACCGGGGCGGCCGCGGCGGCCGAGCCGGCCAAGGCGCCGAGCTGGCGCGACTTCGAGGGGGTGGAGAACACCTCGTTCGTGGAGGCCGACGGCAAGCGGGTGCTGCAGCTGTCGATCGTGGTCAAGGCCAGCCCGGAGGAGGTCTACAAGGCCTTCACCACCGCCGAGGGCTTCAAGACCTGGGCGACGCCGGTGGCCTGGGTCGACCTGCGGATCGGCGGGGTGATCGAGACCAGCTACAATCCCGACGCCCGGCAGGGCGATCCGGAGAACATCAAGAACCGGATCGAGGCCTATATCCCCGGCCGGTTGCTGGTGCTGCGCAACGTGCAGGCGCCCTCGGGGCTGAAGGGACGGGAGCTGTTCAACCAGACGGTCTCGATCAGCCAGTTCGAGGACCTGGGCGATGGCCGCACGCGGGTGACGATCACCGGCGTCGGCTACGGGACCGGCGGCGACTTCGATGTCCTGTACGGCCATTTCGAATGGGGCAACGCCTATTCGCTGGCGGCGCTGAAGCGCCGGTTCGACGAGGGGCCGATCGACTGGGCCAGCGTCTTCGAGAAACAGAAGGCGGCCGCCGCCGCCCGCAAGGTCCAGGGCCAGTAGGCCCGGAAGACAGAGTGCGCGTGGGGCAATCACGCCCTGATCCTTCCGGGGGAGGAAGACATGAACCGCAGTGCGCTTGTCCGGGCCACCGCCATCGGCACGGTCCTGCAGCTGGCGATGGTGATCGCCGGCCACTATGTCCCGTTCATCAAGGACAATCTCTTCATGTGGGCGGGGATGGGCTTTTCCGCCCTCGCCGGGCTGATCTATGCGTCGACGGCCAGGGGCGGCTCGCTGGGCGTCAACATGCTGGGCGGCGCCGTGGCCGGTGGCGTCTGCGCGTTGGTCGGCATCCTGGTCAGTTTCGCGCTCGGCGACGTGCCGGCCATCGTCATCGCCTTCGGCACGCTGAGCTCGGTCGTCACCGGCCTGATCGGCGGCGGCATCGGCAAGGTGGTGACCAGCAAGGCCTGACGGGGCCAGCCCTTCCGGGCTGGCTTGGCGGGATCAGTCCTTGTCCCGGTCAGTCCTGGAAGGGGTCGCGCAGCAGGATGGTGTCGTCGCGCTCGGGGCTGGTCGACAGCAGGGCGACCGGCGCGCCGATCAGTTCCTGGATGCGGCCGACGTACTTGACGGCGTTGGCGGGCAGGTCGCGGAACGAGCGGGCGCCGGCGGTGCTCTGGCTCCAGCCTTCCAGCTCCTCGTAGACCGGCTCGACGGCGGCCTGGTCGCGCAGGCCGGCGGGCAGGTGGTCGATGACCTGGCCGTTGAGCCGGTAGCCGATGCAGATCTTCAGCGTCTTCAGGCCGTCGAGCACGTCGAGCTTGGTCAGGGCGACGCCGTCGATGCCGTTCAGGGCCACGCTCTGGCGCACCAGCACCGCGTCGAACCAGCCGCAGCGGCGGGCGCGGCCGGTGTTGACCCCGACCTCGCGGCCGATGGTGGCCAGGTGGGCGCCGACCTCGTCGTTGAGCTCGCAGGCGAAGGGGCCCTCGCCGACGCGGGTGGTGTAGGCCTTGACGATGCCCAGCACATAGCCCGGGCCCTTGGGCCCCATGCCCGAGCCGGCGGCGGCCTGGCCGGCGACGGTGTTGGACGAGGTGACGAAGGGATAGGTGCCGTGGTCGACGTCCAGCAGGGCGCCCTGGGCGCCTTCGAACAGGATGCGGCGGCCGCTGCGGCTGACCTCGTCCAGCAGCTTCCAGGCCGGGCGGGCGTAGGGCAGCAGCCGGGGCGTGATCTCCAGCAGCGCCGCCAGCAGGGCGGGGCCGTCGTATTCCGGCAGGCCAAGGCCCCGGCGCAGGGCGCCGTGGTGGGCCAGCAGGCGGTCGATCTTGGGGCCGAGGGACTCTGGATCGGCGAGGTCGCCGACGCGGATGGCGCGGCGGCCGACCTTGTCCTCGTAGGCGGGGCCGATGCCGCGGCCGGTGGTGCCGATCTTCTGACTGGAGGCGGCCTCGCGCGCCTGGTCGAGGTCGCGGTGCAGCGGCAGGATCAGGCAGGCGTTGTCGGCGACGACCAGCATGTCCGGGCTGATGGTGACGCCCTGGGCCTCGATGCGGGCGATCTCGTCGAGCAGGTGCCAGGGGTCGACGACGACGCCGTTGCCGATGACCGACAGCTTGCCCTGGACGACGCCCGAGGGCAGCAGGGCCAGCTTGTAGGTGACCCCGTCGACGACCAGGGTGTGGCCGGCGTTGTGGCCGCCCTGGAAGCGCACGACCACATCGGCGCGGTTCGACAGCCAGTCGACGATCTTGCCCTTGCCCTCGTCGCCCCACTGGGCGCCGACAACCGTCACATTGGCCATGGATACGATCCTCCCACCCGCCGGGGAGACTTCGGCGCGCCCTTCGACGGGTGCTCGGCGGGCCGAAGGGGATCGATTGGGGCGGAAGGGCCGGGCCCGTTCGCGCGGCGCGGTGTTTATCGCCTCAGGCGCGGTTGAACAAGACCACGCCGGTCAGGATGGCGGCATAGTGGACGCCCGCCGCCGCCAGCACGAAGCCGTGCCAGATGGCCCGCCGGTAAGTCAGGCTCTTCCAGGCGTAGAAGCCGACGCCCGCTGAATAGACCACCCCGCCGACGGCCAGCAGGATCATGCCCGCCAGCGAAACCCCGTAGACCATCGGGGCGATGGCGATCAGCACGATCCAGCCGAGCGCGAGGTACAGCGCGATCCAGAAGCCGCGCCCCAGCCCTGGCAGGAACAGCTTTCCCGCCGCGCCGGCGAGGGCGAGGATCCAGACCGCCAGGGTCATGCCGATCGACCAGACGCCGGTGAGACTCTGGGTCGTGAAGGGGGTGTAGCTGCCGGCGATCATCAGGAAAATGCCAGCGTGGTCCAGGCGACGCAGGAACGGCCGCCGCTCGGGCGAGGCCATGTTGTAGAGCACCGAGAACAGGAACATCAGCGCCAGGCACAGCCAGTAGACGCTGACCGCCGCGACCTGGCCCAGGGTGCCGAAGCCGATCGACAGGCCCAGCAGGGTTCCGCCGCCGGCCGCCGCCAGCACCAGTCCGACGATATGCACCCACAGGTCCGCGAGCCGCGCGCCGCGGGTGGGATAGTGTTCGGTGTCGATCGCGATCTCCGCCGCCATTCGGTCCTCCGACGGGGAGGAAAAGCGCATGACCGCGCGGGCGTCAACGCCGCCGGCGAACGCTTCCGCGAAGATTCAAATGAGAGTCATTCGCATTATCCTTGACGGGGAGCGGCGCCCGCCGCTAGACGACGCTTCGCATATGCGAGTCATTCGCATCAATGAGGGGCGACATGGTCATCAAATCCGGAATTCTCGCTTCGGCCTCGGCGGCCGTGCTGCTGCTGGCCGCCGGCGCGGCGGTCGCACAGGAAGCGCAGGTCGGACAGGCGGTGGACGCGGCCGACGCCTCGACGGTCGAGGGCGTGACGGTGCTGGCGACCCGGACGGAGAAGTCTGTCGAGGTCGCGCCGGCCACGGTGAGCGTGATCTCGGACGAAGAGATCGCCGACCAGCTGGCGACCGACATCAAGGACCTGGTCCGATACGAACCGGGCGTCAGCGTGCGCACCGCCCCGGCGCGGTTCGGAGCGGCGCTGGGCACGGCCGGGCGTGACGGCAACAGCGGCTTCAACATCAGGGGCCTGGAGGGCAACCGGGTGCTGATCCTGCTGGACGGGGTGCGGGCGCCGGACGCCTTCAGTTTCGGGGCCCAGTCGACCGGGCGGGGCGACTACGCCGACCTGGAGCTGATGAAGCGGGTGGAAATCCTGCGCGGGCCGGGCTCGGCGCTCTACGGCAGCGACGGCGTCGCAGGCGTCGTGGCCTTCACCACCAAGGACCCGGAAGACTTCCTGCGCGGTCGCGACTTCGGGGTGCAGGGCAAGCTGGGCTATGGCTCGGCCGACGAGGGCTCGGCCGCCGGGCTGGTGGTGGCCGGGCGCACGGGCGGGTTCAGCGGCATGCTGGCCTACAGCCGGCGCGAGGCGTCCGAGACCGAGACGCAAGGGACCAACAACAGCCTGACCAGCGCCCGCACGGCCGCCAACCCGCAGTCGACCCAGAGCGACAGCTGGCTGGGCAAGCTGGTGTTCGAACCGGCCGAAGGCCACCGCATCCGGCTGACCGGCGAGACCTTCGAGCGCGAGGTGGTCACCGATGTGCTCAGTGGACGGAGCGCCAGCGTGCTGGACCTGGACGGGCGCGACACCACCCAGCGCGACCGGGTCAGCCTGGACTACCGCTACAGCGGCGAGGGCGTGCTTCGCTCGGCCTTGGTCGCCGTCTGGTGGCAGGATGCGACGACGGTGCAGTTCTCGG
>VFQU01000841.1_pt1 | contig 21765 bp, 20 predicted proteins | sample 3512311 | NCBI WGS metagenome assembly VFQU01 (sample SAMN10412377, study PRJNA504923) | tailings metagenome | isolation source: Relicate 3 Philex TSF3 active mining site | place: Philippines: Tuba, Benguet | collected 2017-08-29
CATAAAGCGGCCTCCCTTAAACTGCCACCCTGCCGGTCGTTCTGGCCATTGGAACCCACTTTCGGAGACGCCCCATGCCCTCGGTTGAACTCAGCAAATTGCAAGGGATCGGCCCCGCCCGCGCGCTGTCGGAGGCCGACCGCGCCGGATCGGCGGCGCGTTCCGCCCATCGGCCTGCGCCTTCCGCGCCCAAGCCGGGCGTTGCGGTCGAAGTCGGAGCGGCCAGCGCGGTTGATCTTGCCAGCCCGCCGGTCGATCGTGAGCGCGTCGAGAAAATCCGCGATGCCCTGCGCGAAGGCACTTATCCGCTAGTGCCGACCAAGATCGCCGATGCCATGATCGCCGCACAGGTAAGCTTTGCGGTGCTGCCGATGGGTGAGCGATGAGCGGCGCTTTGCCTCCTGGACTGGCTCCTGTCGATCGCCCGCTGCTTGCCGGCTATTTGCGGCAGTTGATTGCCGTGATGGAGCGCGAGCGGCAAGCGCTTGCCACGCTGGATGCCGATGACCTGTTCCTGATCGCGCGCGAAAAGGAACAATTGTGCGAGGCGCTTGGCACCTTTGGCGGCGAAGCGCTGGACGATGGCACACGCAGCCTTGCTGAGACTGCGCGCCAGCTCAACGAAGTCAACCGGCGGGTGCGCAATCTGCTCGCTGCTAATGTCGCAGCCCGCATCGCCGCGCTGGGCGGCACCGCCCGCAGCGGCACCTTGGCACTCACCGCCCGCCGCTGACCACTTGCGCCGCGGCGGGTGCAACCACGCACCACTTTGGCACGCTCCTTGCTGCGCTGATCGGCAAGGCATCGCAGCACCGCGATGCTTGCGGATCAACCCAGCGGAGCCGAGCCGTGAGCCTTTCCTCCCAACCCTTCAGCCTGCCGCAAGGCGCGGGCCGCAGCGCCTTCGAAGCGACAGCCCGCAGTTTCGAGGCCGCGCGCCAGATAACGGGTGCCGCCCCGCTCGAACGCCCGGCAACCGGCGAGGCGGCATCGGTTGAAGGCGCTATTGCCAATGCGGCGCGCCAGACCGGGGTGGATTTCGAATTCCTGCTCGCGCAGGCGCGGGTCGAATCCGCGCTCAACCCGGCTGCCAAGGCGCGCAGCTCAAGCGCGACCGGGCTTTACCAGTTTATCGAGAGCACCTGGCTCGACACCATGAAACGCCACGGCGCACGCTTTGGCCTTGGCACCGTTGCGGATGGCATCAGTCTGGCAGGCAATGGCGCGGCCTATGTCGCTGATCCGGCGCGGCGCGCGGAAATCCTCGCGCTGCGGCAGGATCCGCAGGTGGCGGCGTGGATGGCAGCGGGCCTTGCCGAGGATAACGCTGCGCATCTGATGCCTATTCTCGGCCGCCAGCCTGATCATGGCGAATTGTATCTCGCCCACTTCCTCGGTGCAGGCGGGGCCGGGCGGTTCCTCTCGGCGATGCGGGACAATCCGCACCAGAGCGCGGCGGGCCTGTTTGCCAAGGCGGCGGCTGCCAACACGCCGATCTTCTACGAGGCTGACGGCAGCGAGCGCAGCCTCGCAGGCGTGATGAGCCATCTCGATGCCAAGATGGAGCGGGCGATGGGCCTTGCCTCGCGCGGCGGAAGGCCTACGTCATGGACGCAAGGTGGCCCTGCACCCATCGGCCAGCCCGCATGGGCGCAATATGCTGGCGTTGGTGTGAACGCTGGCGCGGCGAGTTACACGCCGCTTGCAGCCGGATCACCCTATCTGGTGGCGGATGAGGCGGTGTTTCTCCCGCTGCCCGGCGCGGCTGCGGTAACAGGCGGCGGACCGGCGCGGGTCAGCGCCCGCACGCCGCTGTCTGATGTTATTGGCAGCACCTTTGGCGCGCAAGGCGCCGCGCCCGCACTGCCATCAGCGCGTGCCCAGGCGCAGGTGCGGCGCGCCTATCAGCAATTGCGGGCGCTCGGGCTATGAATGCGCCGGGCGTTATTCTGCCGGGCCTGATAGACAGGCTGCGTCTTGCTCCTGCCGCAAGCGCGCTTCCGCTCGGCATCTTCGCGCTGCTGGCGCTGATGGTGCTGCCGATCCCGCCGCTGCTGCTCGATATGTTCTTCGTGCTCAACATCGCGATTTCGGTGGCGGTGCTGATGGTGGCGCTGAATGCGCGCAGCCCGCTCGATTTCTCCTCGTTCCCCTCGGTGCTGCTCTTTGCAACCCTGCTCCGCCTTGCGCTCAATGTCGCCTCCACCCGCGTGGTGCTGGTGGCAGGCCATCAGGGCGGCGCGGCGGCGGGCGAGGTGATCGAGAGCTTCGGCCAGTTCCTTGTCGGCGGCAATTTCGCGGTCGGCCTGTTCGTGTTCTGCATCCTTTTGATCATCAACATGATCGTGATCACCAAGGGCGCAGGGCGCGTTTCCGAAGTCTCGGCGCGGTTCGTGCTTGATGCGCTACCCGGCAAGCAGATGGCGATCGATGCCGATATCGCCGCCGGGCTCGTGACCGCGGAGGAAGCTCGCGAACGGCGCGCCGCGGTAACAGTCGAGGCCGATTTCTATGGCTCGATGGATGGCGCAAGCAAATTTGTGAAGGGCGATGCGATTGCCGCACTGCTGATCCTTGGCGTCAATGTGATTGCGGGCTTTGCGCTTGGCATGGTGAGCCACGGCCTGTCTGCCGCCGAAGCCGGCGAGCTTTATGTGACGCTCGCCGTTGGCGATGCGCTGGTGGCGCAGGTGCCCGCATTGCTCTTGTCGATTGCGGCGGCCGCGATTGTCACCCGCGTTTCGGACAAGCGCGATCTCGCGGGCCAGATTGGCGGCCAGTTCGCCGATCCGCGCGGCTGGTTGCCGGTGGCGCTGATCCTGGGCGGGATCGGGCTTGTGCCCGCCATGCCGCAAATGGTGTTCCTGCCCGGCGCAGCGATTGCAGGCGCGGTCTGGTGGCAACTCAGGAGACGCGCCGCCGCGCCTGTGCCAGTTTCCGAACCGCTTGAAGACGCTGCGCCCGATCACATCAGTCTGGCGGATGTTAGCGATGCGACGCTGGTGACATTGGAGCTCGGCTTTGGCCTTGTCGGTCTGGTCGACAAGGGCGCGGGCGCGCCGTTGATCGCGCGCATCACCGGCATTCGCAAACAATTGTCGCGGGATCTGGGCTTTGTCCTGCCGCAGTTCCGGATCCGCGATTCGCTTGATCTGGCGGCGCAGGATTACGCCGTGGTGCTGGGCGGGGTGGTGATCGCCCAAGGCGCAGTGCGGCCCTCGCGGCTGCTTGCGATCGATGCGGGCGATGTGCGCCCCGGCCCCTATGCCGATCTCGGCCTTGCGGGCGAGCCGACCCATGATCCAAGCTTTGATTGCCCGGCCCTGTGGATCGATCCCGCCCTGCGCGATCATGCGGTGGCCGAGGGGTTTCTGGTGGTCGATCCGGCGACTGTTATCGCCACCCACACGCAGCAGGCATTGCTTGCCGAAGCGCACGCGCTGCTTGGCCCCGAAGAAGTGCGCGAATGGATCGATGCTCTCAAGGCCCGCGCGCCCGCGCTGGTCGAGGCGGTGCATCCCGATCCGCTATCGCTGGCCGCGCTTACCCGGCTGCTGCGCGCGCTGATTGCCGACGGCATCGGTCTTTCCCATCCCCAGCCGCTGTTCACCGCGCTCACGCTCGGGCTGCAAAAGACGCAGGATTTTGACGCGCTGGTCGATCTGGTGCGTGCCGATCTCGGTGCGCGACTGGTGGCGCGGATTGCCGCGCCGGGCGAAGCGCTCAAGGTCGTTACCCTCGATGCGAGCCTTGAAAGCGCGATCCTGGGCGGGATGCTTGACCCGGCGACGGGCCAGCCGCTGATCGATCCCGATTGCGGCAGCATGATCGTGCGCGCGCTTGGCGATATCATTGCAGCCGAAGGCGGCGCGGTGGCGCTGATTGTCCAGCCGCCTGCCCGCCGCGCGCTCGCCGCGCTGCTGCGCCAGCGGGTGCGCGCATGTCTGGTGCTGTCGATCAACGAACTGCCTGCGACCCAGCCGGTTGACGTGGTCGGCGTGATCGGCGGCGAGGCCCAGGCGTCGCCGGGCGCCCTGCCTGCACCACACCTTGAGGACCTGGCCGCATGAAGCACGATCCGGCAGCTTTCCGCGCCTATGGCGCCGCCGCCGCGCGCCCGCGCAGCGAGGTCGAAGACCGTGTGCGCCGGTTCATGCCGCTGGTGCGCCGCGCGGCCTGGCACATTTACGGCACCGGGCGGGACGGGCTTGAACTGGAGGATCTGGTGCAGGCGGGACTGCTCGCGCTCGCAGAATGTGCCGAGCGCCACAATGGCCCGACCGAGGATGGCTTTGCTGCCTATGCCAAGATCCGGGTGCGCGGGGCGATGGTGGATTGTCTGCGCCGCTCGGCCCACACGTCGCGCGGGGCACGGCGGCGGCTGGCGCTTTACGAGGAAGCGGTGCGAGCCTTGCGCGGAAGGCTTAAGCGCGAGCCTGATCGAGGCGAGATTGCTGCCGAACTCGGCCTCAGCGATGCTGAACTCCTCGATCTGGAAGCCTGTGCCATCACGCTCACGCCGATCTCGGAGGAATATGACGAGACCAGCATGGCCTTTGCCAGTGATGATCCCGATCCCTTTGAAGCGCTGTGCGCAGCCGAAGACCGCGAATTGTTGATCCGCGCGATGACAGCGCTGCCTGATCGGCTCAAGCTAGTCCTGCAATTGTTCTTTGTGGAAGAGTTGAACCTTACTGAAATCGCCGCTGTGCTTGAGGTAAGCGTCCCGCGCGTCCACCAGCTGCGGGCCAAGGCGCTGAAAGACCTGAAAAAGCTGGTGGAGGCAGAAATGGCGGGGGAGTGATCCCGCCAGCTTCCTGTCATTGCGAGCGGCACCGAGCCGCGTGGCAATCCAGAGCGGGGCAGTGCCGCCCTTGATTGCTTCGCTGCGCTCGCAATGACACCGCCGTTAGGCTCAATAGCTCGGGCCGTGGCCGTGGCCGTGGCCGTCATCGCCGTGGCCGTGGCTGTCGACCGAAGCGCGCGCTTCGTCCGATCCGGGCGCGGTGCTGCCGCCCTCCCACCAATAGGCGCGCCGCTTGAAATTGCCGGTGGCGACTTCGTTCATGGTTTTGGCATCATAAAGCCTGCCGCCCAGCATCACCTGTTCGATGGCATCGGACTTGCGGATATCCTTGCTGGGATCATCCGAGAGGATCACCAAATCCGCCAGCTTCCCGACTTCGAGGCTGCCGATGTCCTTGTCCATCCCCAATGACTGCGCGGGGGCGATGGTGCCGGCTTTGAGCGCTTCGACCGCGCTCATCCCGCCGCGCGCGAAGCTCCACAGCTCCCAGTGCGCGCCCACGCCTGCCTGCTGGCCATGCGCGCCAATTGATACCTTAATGCCGGTTTTTGCCAGCTTCCTTGCCTCGCGCGCGCTGTTATCGTCCATAAACGCCCAATCAGGGGCCTTAACCCGCCTTGCAGTTTCCGCCAGCAGGGATCGCGGCGGGGTGTGCACCATCAGCGGATTGTCGAACACATCGGTCGCTTGACGCCAATAGGGATCGCCCGCCAGCCCGCCATAGGTGACGACCAGCGTCGGCGTGTAATTGGTGTTCGATTGGCCGAAGAATTGCAGCACATCGCGATAGAACACATCGATCGGCACATTGTGTTCGAGCGTCGAATTGCCATCGGCGACGATGTTCATGTCCATCCCGTAGAGCGATCCGCCCTCGGCCACCACCAGCATCCCTTCCTCGGCAGCGGCGCGGGCAACCATCTGGCGCTGTTCGCGGCGCGGCTGGTTGTAGTTCTTGACCGAAATCCCGCCCTGCGCCTTGATCCGGCGGACGTGCGCGAGCGCGTCTTCATAGGAATCGATCCGCGCATAGACCCCCGGAGCGCGGGCGCCGTAGATGATCTCGCCGGTGGAAAAGATCCGCGGGGCAAGCAGCATCCCTGCGCGCTGGCGTTCGGCCGCGGCGAAGATCTGGCTTGCCCGGTTCGAGGGATCGTGCAGCGTTGTCACCCCCATCGCAAGGTTCTGCACCAGCGACCAGTTCTGCTGCGGGATCAGATCGCCGACCCCTTGCGGCCCGTGGGCATGGGCATCGACAAGGCCGGGCATGATCGTCTTGCCCGCTGCATCAATCACTTTCGCGCCCCCTGGAACTGGCGTGCTGGCGGCAGGGCCGATGGCGCGGATGCGATCACCTGCGATCACGATCACACCATCCTCGATGACGCCTGCGTCATCATCGCCAAGCCCCGCCTTCATCGTAAGGATGCGCGCCCCGGTGATTGCGACCAGGCCCGAAGGCTTGGCGGCAGCGACTGTCATGGCAAGGCTTGTGCGGGCAATCGCGGGCTTGGCCTTGGGGCTCTTGTAATCGGCAGGTTTGGGCGCATTGGCGAAAAACTCAGCCACGCTTGCGCTTTGCAGCTCCGGCCCGATTGACCAGAACAGCGTCGCGCCGCCATTGGCCCAGCCAATATAATCGGCCCCGCCCGTGCTGACGCGGGTGACAGGTAGCGCGCCACCTGTCTCGCTTACATCCACCGGCTTGCCGCCAGGCAGCAGCGGCATGGCGAAAACCTCGTAATTCTGGCGAAAGGCAACGGTGCGGCCATCAGGCGCGACGCGGAAATCATTGGCCAGCTCGCCGCGTGCATGGACGCGCCGCGCCTCGCCATTCAGATCGGTCGAAACCAGCGCGGCCTTGGCCCCATCGCGCGAGGCCATGAACAGGCGATCATTGGCCGCGCCCCATTGCGGGCTGGCGGCATCGCGGCTCACCAGCTGGGCTGCTCCGCCGCTGATCGGCATCACATAGACGCCGGGGTTTTCCGAATATTCGGGCGCGGTAAGGTAACCGCCGATGCGGCTTTCAAAGGCCAGCGTCTTGCCATCGGGCGAAAAGGCGAGGTTTGCATAATGACCGGGCCTTGCGCTGATCACGCGGCGGTTCGCCCCGCGCGCATCAGCCAGCACGATCTCACCAAGCTTTTCATCAGTCCAGCGGACATAGGCCATTTGCTTGCCGTCGCGGCTGAAGGCGGGGAAGGCCTCGATGGCATCGGCCTTCTCGCCTGTCAGCGGGATGGGCGCAGCGCTTGATCCGGCAGGCTTGGTGTAGAGACGCCCGAGGCTTTCGAACACCACGCGGGCCCCATCGGGGGAAAGCGTCGCAAAGCGCGGCATCGCGGTGGTGAAGCTGTCGGGCGCAACCGCAATCACCGGATGCGGCGCATCGGCGATCCCGCGCGTATCGTTGATGGTAAACGGGATCACCGCATGGGTGCTCCCGTCGCGGTTCACGCGGTTGATCTTCCCGCCCGCCCAGAACACGAGGCTGCGGCTGTCGGGCGTCCAGGCGATGTTGGGATAGACGCCCGTGACGGCCCAGGTTTCCTGCACATCGAGATCAAGCTTGCCATAGATCATCCGCTCGCGGCCCGAGGCGAGGTCTTTGACCCACAGCTGCGACTGATCCTTGTCGCGCCGCACAAAGGCCAGCTCCTTGCCATCGGGTGAGGGCGCCGGACGCACCGCGCCGCCATAGCCGCCGACCCCTGTGCGGGTCTCGCCCGTTGCCAGATCATGGCGCTCGATAGCAAAGATGCCCGCATTGGAATCCTGCGCGTATTCAAAGATATTCCCCGGCGTTACGTTGCGGGTGAAATAGATCGCCTTGCCATCGGGGGCGAAGATTGGCTCGCCCAGCTCCTTTTGCAGCTGCTCATTGGCGCGCTCGACGACCTGAACGCCGCCGCCGCCCGAAACGTGATAGAGCCACACTTCCCCCGTCCCGAGCGAGCGCTGGGTGGTGAAGTGCTTTTTCGCCGCGATATATTGCCCATCGGGCGACCAGCTGGGCTGGTTGAGGAGGCGGAAATCCTCCTTGGTGATCTGCCGCTTGTCAGCGCCGTCGGCATTCATCACCCAGATATTCTCGCCGCCGCCGCGATCCGAGGTGAAAGCGATGCGTCGCCCGTCGGGTGAGAAACGCGGGTGCACTTCCCATGCCATCCCTTCGGCAATCCGCGTCGGCGTGCCGCCGGTGATCGGCATCACGTAGATATCGCCCAAGAGGCTGAAGGCGAGCGTCTTGCCATCGGGCGACACATCGACATCCATCCAGGTGCCTTCGTCGGTATTGATGGGCACTTGTTTGATGGTCGCGCCCTTGGGGGCTTCGATGTCCCACTTTTCCGGCTTCTTGTCAGGCTCTTGCGCAGCCAGCGGTGTGGCAATAACGGCAGCGGTCGCCAGCAAGGCGGCGGCGAATTGGCGCATGGTATTTCCCCCTTAGTCCACCTGCGACACTAGCGGGACAAGCAGATATTGCTAGGGGTGGGCGAAGTCGCTGGTCGATTGGGGCAGCGGCAAGCGGGGAAAACGGGGCGGGATATGCTGCGCGCGATCACCAACAACTTCGCCGCTCTGACGGTGGCCGGCGTAGCGCTGGCGTGGTTTTTCCCGGCGGGTTTCACCTGGCTGACCGATGGCCGTATCATGGTGGCGGGCCAGCCGCTGCTTTCACTGGCGCTCGGTGTGGTGATGCTGGCGATGGGGCTGACGCTCACCTTTGACGATTATCGCGGGCTGGCGCGAATGCCGCGCGCGCTTGGCGCAGGGGTGGCGCTGCAATTCACCGTGATGCCGCTGGCGGGCGTCGTTATCGCGAAGCTGTTGGGGCTGGAGCCAGGCTTGGCGGTGGGGTTGATCCTTGTCGCCTGCTGTCCGGGCGGGACAGCCTCCAACGTGGTCGCCTTTCTGGCGCGCGGCAATGTGGCGCTGTCAGTTGCAATGACTATGGCCTCGACGCTGGCCGCCGTGGTGCTGACCCCGCTGCTGACCGGGTGGCTGGCGGGCGCTTACGTGGAAATCGACCGGTTGAACCTGCTTCAGAACATGCTGAGCATCGTGGCTCTGCCGGTGGTGGCGGGAACGCTGCTCAACCGTTTGTTTCCGCGCGTGGCGGCAAAGGCGAACGCGGTCTTGCCGCTGGTGGCGATTGTGCTGGTGGTGCTGATCGTGGGCGGGATTGTCGGCGGGGCGAAGGCTGAGATCGCCGCCCACGCGGGCGTGCTGCTGCTGGCGACCTTCCTGCTTCACGCGATGGGCTTTGCGCTGGGCTATGTGCTGGCACGGGCGCTGGGGCTGGACGAGGTGGCGGCGCGCACGATCAGCATCGAGGTCGGGATGCAGAATTCGGGCCTCGGCTCGGGGTTGGCGAAAACCCCCGCCTTCGCCGCGCAATTCGCCTCAGCGACACAGGCCGCCCTCGCCCCGGTGCCGGCGGCGATTTCGGCGGTGTGGCATGTGGTGATCGGAAGCATGCTGGCGGGGATTTGGCGGAGGCGGCGTTAACCCTTTTTCTCCCCTCCCCTTGGGGAGGGACCGGAGGTGGGGGCTCTGCGCTCGCAGATGGGGCGAACACCCATCCCCAACCCCTTCCCTCAAGGGAAGGGGCTAAGCGAATTGGCCCCGCTTCGGTCCGAGATAGCCGAACAGATAGGCCCCCACCTTGCGCATCTGGATCTCTTCGCTGCCTTCCGTGATCCGGTAGCGGCGGTGGTGGCGATAGATGTGCTCGAACGGCTTGTGCCGCGAATAGCCGATGCCGCCGTGCACCTGCATCGCCCGATCAGCCGCCTCACAGCACAACCGGTTCGCCCAGTAATTGCACATCGAGACCTTGTCGGAGATCGTCCGCTCAATCTGTTCGTGGGGCATGTTGTCCATCTCCCACGCGGTCTTGAAGATCAGGAGCCGCAGCATCTCCGCCTGCGTCGCCAGCTCGACCAGCGGGAACTGGATCGCCTGATTGCGCGCCAGCTCCTCACCGAAGGGTTTGCGCGTCCGGGCATACTTCACGCTTTCATCGATGCAATAGAGCGCCGCGCCGCAGCTACTCGCCGCCTGCCGGATGCGGTTCTGGTGGACGAAGCTTTGCGCCAGCGCGAGGCCGCGCCCTTCCACGCCTAGGATCGCCGATTCCGGCACCCAGACATTGGTGACGCTGAGGCGCGGGTGATCGGTGGGCATGTTGAAGGTCCACATCCACTCCTCGATTTCGAGGCCCGGCGTCGGGTTGGGGACGAGGAAACAGGTGATCCCGCTCGCGTCCCCGGCCTTCCCCGCCGTGCGCGCGAACATCGCGCAGTGGGTGGCGGTATGCATGCCGGTGATCCACATCTTTGCGCCGTTGATGAGCCAGCCATCGACGCCATCACGGCTCTCCCTGACAGCGTGCGTCTCCATGTGCGTGGCGTCGGAGCCATGATGCGGTTCGGTCAGCCCGAATGAGACCCGCCGTGTGCGTTCGAACCCGCCGAGGATGAATTCGGTTTTCTGTTCCTCGGTGCCCCACTGGTCGAACATGGCGACGAAGGGGAAGTTGCCGACGATGCTGTGCTCGTTCTGCAAGTCATTGTGCAGCCCGAGGCCAGCCCTCGCGAAATGCTCGCGGATCACGGCCATCCATAGGTTGCTGCCGTCCTTGCCGCCATAGCGCTTGGGGGCGGAAAAGCGCCAATGGCCTGCCTTGTCGGCGCGGCGGGTCGCTTCCTTCAGAAGCTCCTCCCACTCGTGCCGGGGCAGGCCGCCGCGCTCCCAATCGGTGCGGGCGTGTTCGCGGCGGTGATCAAAGAAGCGGATATTGTCGTCTTGCGCTTCGAGCGGCTTGATCTCGGCCGCGATGAAGGCGTCAAGCTCGGCCAAATAGGCCTGAAGGTCGGCGGGGATGGCGAAGTCCATGCGGTTATTCCTCTCCGGTCCACTTCTTGCGCGCTTCCTGGAGCGCGGGATATTTCGGCACATCCTGCATGACAGCGGCCAGAATGCCGCCTCGCAATTCCGCCAGCACGCCCGGGGTGGCAAGGGTGACGCTGCCATCCAGCATCCGTGCGGCAAGCGCGGGGTTCTCGATCGCCGGGATCGAAGCGGGGGAGTAGCGGGCGATCATCCCCAGCGCATTGCGGGCGACCGCATATTGGAACTTGTCGTGGCCCTCAAAGCGGGATTTCACTGTGCCGAGCCATTCCCAGATCGCCTGCGCGAGTTCGCTGTCCGTTGCTTCGCCCTGCGGCGCGGGCGGGGTGTCGATGGCAACCGGGCGCGCGCGCTCCGCCACCGGCGCGTCTTCTTCGAGCAGCAGCAGCAGATCGAGTTCCTGCTCGCTCGTCCGGCGCGAGATCACCACGCGTTCGAGCATCCGGTCCGCGCCGCTGCGCCATTGCGCCGCCATCTTGAGGCAGCCCAATGCCCACCACACGGTGCGGTAGATCGTCCAGAAGCGGAAGCGGGCAGGGTCAAGGCGCACGCCGGCCTCGGCCTCATAGGAGGCGATGTAGTCTGCAATGCTGCCCAGCCCCAGGGCAGGCCGGTCATACCGGGCGAAGCGCCACACCGCCATGCAGCCGAACGCCAAGTCCTCGTGGCGATCACCGAAATGGGCGATCTCCCAATCAAGCACACCCGTAAGCCGCGAGCCTTCGACCAGCAGATTGCCCATCCGGTAATCGCCGTGGTTGAGGACCATTTGCTCCCCTCCCGCTTGCGGGAGGGGTTGGGGGTGGGAAACGAGGCCGACATTATCCTCCAGCCACCGGAGCCCCAGCGCGATGATCGGGCGATCCCCGCCCGCGTCCATAAACTGCGCTGTGAGGTCGGCAATCGCGGCGCGGGTGTCCATGGCTGGCACGCCTTCGGGCACATCGGCCTGTTCCAAGCGGTGGATACGGGCGAGGTCGCGCGCAATCTCGCGCAGCAGCCCACCGGGATCATCGCAAGCGAGAATCACCTTGGGATCGGCCGTCCCCGGCAACGCGCGCATAACGAAGCCCGACCCAAGCCCGTCGCCCTCCTCCAGCACCGCCACCACTTGCGGCGCGGTCACGCCCTTGGCGCGGGCCGCTTCGATCAGCGCTGCTTCGACGCGATGCCCGTAAGGCCGCCCTTGCATGAAGGCGACGCTCGGCGCGCGGCGCAGAACAAACTGCTCCCCCTCCCGTGGGGGAGGGGGTTGGGGGGTGGGGGCTCCGCCGCTTGCGGAAAACCGCCAGCTTTCCATCACCGCCCCGCCGGTAAGGCGCTGGGGCTCGCCCACCAAAGCGCCAAGCCCAGCGCGGGCGCACACCCGCGCCAGCCCGGCGCTCAACTCATCGGCAGGCAGCCCCACGGCTTACGCGGGGACGTTGTCCTTCTTGACGGTAATCACCTGCGCATAGGTGAATTCCTTGAGGCCTTCCTTGCCATATTCAGCGCCGAAGCCCGACTGCTTGTGCCCGCCGAAGGGCGCGAAGGGCGAGAGGTGGAGGTATTCATTGACCCACACCGTCCCGGTTTCGAGCTGCTCGGCGATTTCGACGCCCTTTTCCGGGTTACCCGTCCACACCGCGCCCGCAAGGCCATATTCGGAATTGTTGGCGCGCTGGATGACCTCCTCTTCGGTCGAGAACTTCATCAACGGCATCACCGGGCCGAATTGTTCCTCGGCCACTATCCGCGCGTCTTCGGGCGGGTTGTCGAGGATGGTGAGCGGCACGAAGTAACCGGTGCCCGACGGATCGACATTGCCGCCCAAGAGGAACTTGTAGCCATTATCCTTGGCATCCTCGATCAGCTCCAGCACGCGCTCATACTGCTTCTTGTTCTGGACCGGACCGACGCCCGTACCCTGCTCGCTGCCGTCACCGACCTTCACGGTCTTGGCATATTCGACGATCGCGGCGGACAGCTCGTCATAGATATCCTCGTGGATATAGACGCGCTTGGCGGCGACGCAGATCTGGCCTGCGTTGGAGAAGCTCGACCAGAATAGCTGTTCGGCGACCTTCTTGGGGTCCGCATCAGGCAGCACGATCGAGGCATCATTGCCGCCGAGTTCAAGCGTGATGCGCTTGAGGTCAGCCGAAGCGCCCTCCATGATTTTCTTGCCCGTCGCGGTCGAGCCGGTGAAGGTGATCTTGTCGATATCGGGGTGCTGAGTGATCATGGGCCCCAGATCATCCTCGCCAGTGATGATGTTGACGACACCAGCAGGCACCTTGTCGGCGATCAGCTCGGCGATGCGTAGGGTGGTCAGCGGGGTGAAAGGCGAGGGCTTGAGCACGATGGTGCAGCCCGAAAGCATGGCGGGGACGATCTTCTGGACCGCCATCATCACCGGGAAGTTCCACGGCACGATCCCACCCACCACGCCCACCGGCACGCGGCGGGTGCGCGACAGGCGGGTGTCGCTGTCCTCGTTGATTTCCTCATCAAGGCTGAGAGTGGACTGCGCCGCGCTCATCCCGGCCGCGCCATAGATCTCGCCGCGCGCCTGATCGTGGGGCTTGCCTTGTTCGCTGGTGAGCAGGCGATAAAGCTCCTCGGCGTTCTCCTTGATCGCGCCTGAAATCGCCATGATCGCGGCGCGGCGTTCCTCGATGGGGGTGTTCTTCCACGTCTTGAAGGCGGCGCGCGCGGCGGCGACAGCTTCGTCAAGCTCGGCCTTGCCGCAGGCCGGGACCTGGCCGATCACCTGCTCGTTCGCCGGGTTCACGACATCGAGCCAGCGTTCGGTTGCAATCATCTTGCCGCCAATCAGGTTCTTGTATTGGGTGACCATGTTTCAGTCCTCTCTCGTTCCAACTCGGGGGGAATGCCTCTTGCCCGCGCAAAGTGGCGCGTTGCAATCCAAAACGCAATCGCTGTGTGAGCCTTCATATTACGCCGTGCGCAGGTCAGGCGCGCCTAGCGATTGCGCTATTTGCGCGAGCCTTTATCAGGGCGGCAAACCCGCATTCGAGATGGAGCCTGAGCTATGCCCGATACCGCCCCCGACCTTGTGATCTATGGCAGCCCGGTCTCGCCCTTCGTGCGCAAGGTGGCGGCCTGCTGCATCATCAAGGGCGCGGATTATGCGGTTGAGGCGGTCAATGTGTTCGCTCCGCCGCAGTGGTTTCGCGATATCTCCCCGATGAAGCGCATTCCGGTGCTGCGTGATCGCGCGATTGCGGAACAAGGCACTCGCGGCACCATCGCCGATTCCTCCGCGATTTGCGCCTATATCGAAAAGAAGCACCCGGCGCCTGCGCTCTATCCGCCTGAGGCTTTTGCCCATGCCCGCGCTCTGTTCTGGGAGGAATATGCCGATACCGCGCTGGCGATGGCTGGGGGATTGGGGATATTCCGCCCGGTATTCTTCGCGGTCACCAAGGGCGAGGCCCCCGATCTTGAGAAGGCGCGCGAGGCGTGGGCGACCCAGCTGCCGCCGATCTTCGATGTGCTCGAAGCCGGGCTTGATGGAGGCGCGTATTTCGCGGGCGATGCGCTTTCCATCGCCGACATCACCATCGCCTGCGTGCTCGGGCAGATTGCGTTGGTAGCGGACATGCCGCTGGATGGCTGGCCGCGCCTTGCCGCGCATTACGCCATGATGCACGCGCATCCGGCGATTGCTGCACCTCACGCCGAGGCGGAAAAGGTGGTGCGCGGGCCCTTGCCGCAGAAGGTCGAACTCACCTAAGCAACGCCGATCAAGCGGGGACGGATCATGGCCAGCGAATGGTGCATCGGGATCATCGGCGGATCGGGGCTCTATGCCATGTCCGGCATCGAGGACGCGCAGTGGATCGCGATTGAAACCCCGTGGGGTGAGCCTTCGGACGCGATCCTATGCGGGCGTATCGGCGAGGTAAAAGTGCGGTTTCTGCCGCGCCATGGCCGGGGGCACCCGGTCAGCCCTTCGGAACTGAATGCGCGCGCCAATATCGATGCCTTGAAGCGCGCCGGTTGCACCGACATTCTGGCGATTTCCGCCGTGGGCAGCTTGCGCGAGGAGCTGGAGCCGGGCCGCTTTGCGATTGTCGAACAATTCATCGATCGCACCAAGGGGCGCCCTTCGACCTTTTTTGGCAGCGGTTTCGTGACCCATGTTTCGATGGCCGACCCGGTGTGTCCGCGCCTGTCCGAGATGGCGGCGAGCGCGGTCGCGGCGGCAGGCGGCAAGGTGGCGGTGGGCGCGACCTATCTGGCGATGGAAGGTCCGCAGTTCTCAACCCGCGCAGAAAGCCGGATGTATCGCCAATGGGGCGCGGATGTGATCGGGATGACAGCGATGCCTGAGGCCAAATTGGCGCGCGAGGCGGAGCTGCCTTATGCCCTTATCGGCATGGTCACCGATTATGATTGCTGGCGCGAAGGCGAGGCGGTGGATGTCGCGCAGGTCGTGAGCCGGATGCAGGCCAACAGCCAGTTGGCGCGCGATGCGGTGATGGCCTTCATCAAGGCCCTGCCCGAGGTGCGCGAGCCTTCGCCCATCGATTGTGCGCTGGATGATGCGGTGATCACTGCGCCCGACGAGCATGATCCCGAACTGATGGCCAAGCTCGATGCGGTGGCGCGCCGGCTGTTCGACTGATGCCTAGTCTTTTTTGAAGGCCGCCAGCAGATCGGCAAGCGGGCCAAGCTGTTCGCCTTCCTTGACGATCCCGGCCGCACGGCGCGCCGCATCGGCGGCGGGCCCTTCGGCATAGGGATCAATCGCAAGGCTCAGACTTTGCGCGATCGCTTCGCCCAGATCGAACATGTCGCCAGCATATTCGATTTCGTCGCAATCATCCGCTTCGAGTTCGATCTCGATCTCGGCATCCTCGCCCGCAGCAGGTCGGGTGCTGGCCTCGACAAAGCGCAGATCGAGCGGTTCATTGATGGCCACGGCAAAATCCTCTCCCGACATCGCGCAGGGCTGGATGATCGCAGCGGTCAGCCGCCCGCTGGCGCGGATTGCCGTGGGCTTGGCTTCCAGTGCCACCTCGGCGCGCAGCGAATCGATGGCGCTGACGCCAAAGCGCGCGGCGAGCGCGGTGCGTTCAGCCTCGGTGGCTGCGATCACGATCATCTCCCCCGGCAAAGGGCGGGTCTTGATCAGGCGGGAAAGTTCAGGGGTGCTCACCAGATGCCGCTCGCTTTCAGAAGTTCTGCATCGTCGAACCGGCCCAGCCGGTCTGACAGCGCGAGCAGTCGCGCGGCAACCTTCTGCGCGGCGGCGGCTTCGTCAGTGCCGTGGGTGAAGGTGACATTGCGCCCCACTGCCGCAGTCAGCCGCGCCTCGTCGCGCGCGTTAAGCGCGCTGCGATAGGCGCCGAGACGGCCGCCCAGCACGCTCATCAGTTTGCCGACACGTTTGCCCACCACAACATCATTGACGCCAAATTCGCGCAGCTGGCCGTCCATATCCTCGACGAACAATTCGGCAAGCAGCGCGCTTTCGGCGCGCAGATCGGAGGCTTCGAGGCGCACCATCATCACGCTGACCATCGCGGTGATGAGATCGAACCGCCCGCCGATGGTGTCGGCCACGCCGCATTCGGCATAATAGGCCGGATCGCGTGCGAGCTCGATCACCCGGTGCCACAAGGGGCGCACGCCCTCGCGCGGGTCGGGCGCGGTGCCGAGCAGGCGGGAGAGGAAGGACATGGGCGGACGTTACCTTTCACAACAATGCACAGCGGGGAGCAATGCTGTGCAAACCCCCGGCGGCAAGCGCCGGTTCCTGACGATTTTCGTCCCCTGGTTCAAGGGTCATTCAAGCCGCCTGCACGAAGGCGCATGGCGTAGATGCCGCGTTGCCAGCAGGCGCGTTGCCGCCTAAAGCCGCGCGGGAATGCCATTTGCAACAAATGGCGCTGGCGCGATATAGAGCGCGCGAGGATGCGAATGATGCAAGACGGGACGGATAGAGCTTTGGGCCAGATCAACACTTCATCTCGGATCACAGCGCAGCGCCTGCGCGCGGTGCTGGTGTTGGCGGCGGCGGGGCTGGCACTTCCGGGCTGTTCATCGATCCTCGAACCGCGCGGCTATATCATCGATCAGGTGCTGATGGACACCGTCCAGCCGGGCATCGACAACCAGACTTCGGTCGAAGGGGCGCTGGGCCGCCCGACATTCACCAGCGAATATGGCACGCAGACCTGGTATTACGTCTCAAGCGTGACCGGTCGCCGCCCGTTTCGCGATCCGCGCATCCGCGAACATTCGGTGTTGGCGGTGCGGTTTGACGAAGCGGGCAAGGTGATCGCAGTCGAGCGTTCGGGCATCGACAAGGTGGCCTATCTGCGCCCCAACGGCAACAAGACCCCGACTGTCGGGCGCGAGCGCGGCTTCTTGCAGGATCTGTTCGGGAATATCGGTCAGGTCGGCGGGATGGGCGGCGGGGCCGGGCCGGGGCCGGGCGGGATCTGAGCGGGCGGGCCTCGCTTGATCCTGGCGACACCCACGCCATATAGGCCGGCATGACACATGATCCGGCGAGCCACGGCCTCATCCAGTGGCACGGCACCACCATTATCGGCGTTCGGCGCGGCGGCACGACAGTGATCGCAGGCGACGGGCAGGTTTCGATGGGCAATACCGTGATGAAACCCAACGCGCGCAAGGTGCGCCGCATTGGGGATGGCCGCGTGGTGGCGGGCTTTGCCGGAGCCACCGCAGATGCCTTCACGCTGTTCGAACGGCTGGAAAAGAAGCTCGAACAATATTCCGGCCAGCTGATGCGCGCGAGTGTGGAACTGGCCAAGGATTGGCGCACCGACAAATATCTGCGCAATCTCGAAGCGCTGATGATCGTGGCCGACGCCGAAACGCTGCTGGTGCTGACCGGCAATGGCGATGTGCTGGAGCCGGTGGGCGATATCGCGGCGATCGGTTCGGGCGGCAATTATGCGCTCGCCGCCGCGCGTGCGCTCGCCGATTACGAGGATAACGCCGAGACTATTGCGCGCAAGGCCATGGCGGTCGCGGCCGAAATCTGCGTCTTTACCAACGGCAATCTGACGATCGAGACGGTTTAACTCCCGCTCGCCGTTTTCCCACCCCTGACCCCTCCCGCAGGCGGGAGGGGGAACGAGACACCCATGACCGAAAATCTTACCCCCAAACAGATCGTTGCCGCGCTCGATGAACACATTATCGGCCAGGCCGATGCCAAGCGCGCGGTGGCCGTGGCGCTTCGGAACCGCTGGCGGCGGCAGCGGCTCGGCGCGGATTTGCGCGATGAAGTCACGCCCAAGAACATCCTGATGATCGGGCCGACCGGCTGCGGCAAGACCGAGATCAGCCGCCGTCTGGCCAAGCTGGCCGAAGCCCCGTTCGTGAAGGTCGAGGCGACCAAGTTCACCGAAGTCGGCTATGTCGGGCGCGATGTGGAACAGATCGCGCGTGATCTCGTCGAAGAAGCGATCCGGCTTGAGAAAGAACGCCGCCGCGAGAAAGTGCGCGAAGCCGCATCCGAGGCTGCCATGCAGCGGCTGCTTAATGCGCTGGTCGGCGATAATGCCTCTGAGGCAACCCGCGAAAGCTTCCGCCAGCGGATCGTCCAGAACGCGATGAATGATGTCGAAGTCGAGATCGAAGTCACAGAGCAACCGCGCGCGCCTTTCGACATGGGCGCAATGGGCGGGCAGATCGGGGTGATCGATTTGTCCGATATGATGGGCAAGGCCTTGGGCCGCAAGGCCACCCGCCGCCAGAAACTGCGGGTGCCCGATGCCAAGGACCGGCTTGTCGAAGAAGAGGCCGACAAGCGGCTTGATCAGGATGATGTGGCGCAGGCCGCGCTGCGCAATGCCGAGACCAACGGGATCGTGTTCCTCGACGAGATCGACAAGATCGCGGTCAGCGATGTGCGCGGCGGCAGTGTCAGCCGCGAAGGGGTGCAGCGCGATCTCTTGCCGCTGATCGAAGGCACGACGGTGGCGACCAAATATGGCCCGATGAAAACCGATCACGTGCTGTTTATCGCCAGCGGCGCGTTCCATGTGGCAAAGCCTTCCGACATGCTGCCCGAGCTTCAGGGCCGCCTGCCGATCCGGGTCGAGCTGCGCGCGCTGACGGAAGGCGATTTCATTCGCATCCTGTCGGAAACCCGCGCCAATCTGGTGGCGCAATACAAGGCGCTGCTGGCGACCGAGGACGTCACGCTTGAGATTACCGATGATGCCGTGGCTGCGATTGCGCGGATTGCGGCGCAGGTGAACGCGGGCGTCGAGAATATCGGGGCGCGGCGCTTGCAGACAGTGATGGAGCGCCTGCTTGAAGAGATCAGCTTCGAGGCCGAGGAGCATCGTGGCGAGCATGTGACGGTCGATGCCAGCTATGTCGAGCAGCGGCTGGCGGGGCTCGCGGGTAACACTGATCTTTCGAAGTACATCTTGTGAGCCAAGTCAGCCCCGGAATGCCCCTACCCTTGGGTGAAGCGGTTGGTGATGGGGGTTCGGCAACCGAGGGTCGCGCTACGCCTGAAACGTCGCACACCCACCCCCCGCCCCCCTCCCTCAAGGGAGGGGGGGCTGTGGGGCCTGTCAGCGATCTGGCAGGGATGCTGGCGGGGATGGCCCCGCTGCTCCACCCTGAGCCGTGGCGCTTTGTGCTGGTTCAAGGAGAGGCCCCCACCGACGCTTTCGCCCTGATCCGCGAGGACGAGGGCACCACAACGATTGTGCCGGGGGCTGGCGAGGGCGCGGCGTTTGCGCGCATCACGCTGATGGTGCATTCGGCATTGGAAGGCGTCGGGCTGACGGCGGCGGTATCAGGCGCGCTCGCCGAGGTGGGGGTTGCCTGCAATGTGGTGGCAGGGTTCCACCACGATCACCTGTTCGTGCCGTGGGAGCGGCGCGACGAGGCGCTGGCAGTGCTCCAGCGCCTTTCGGCCTGAGGTTTCAGACCACCCGCCCCGCCTCTTTGCTTTTGGCCCAACCCGGCCACCATAGCATGATGGTATCGTTGGTGGCCGGGCTCATGAGGTGGGGCGGGTGGTCTGCTATTGCGCGCGAGCGGATCATTCAGACAGCAGATGCTTCTTCCAGAAGGCGAGCTGGGCAAGGAAGGCGTAATCGGAATTGGCCTTCTTGGCAAAGCCGTGGCCTTCATCGGCGGCCACCAGATGCCACGCCTCGCCGCCGCGCGCGCGGATCGCGGCAACCATCTGATCGGCCTCCGACTTGGGCACGCGCGGATCATTGGCGCCGGTAATGACAAACATCGGCTTGGTGATCTCGTTCACGCGCGTAAGCGGGCTGATCTCGATCAGCTTGGCGCGCTGCTGCGGCACGCGTTCATCGCCATATTCGACGCGGCGCAGGTCTTGCCGATAGGGATTGGTGTTTTCGAGGAAGCTCACGAAATTGCTGATCGCGACCGTGCATTGCGTGGCGGTGAGCTTGGCCTTCAACTGGACGGCTGCGGCATAGCACATGTAGCCCCCGTATGATCCGCCGGTAAGCCCGACGCGCCCGGCATCCACCCGCTTGTGGCGGCGCGCGGCATCGACCAGTGCGGCCATGTCCTTGACCGAATCCTCGCGCTTGAACGGCCCATTATCGAGGCTGACGAAGACCTTGCCATAGCCGGTGGAGCCACGGACATTGGGGTAGAACAGGCCAATCCCCAACTCGTTGAGGTAGTAATTGTTGCGGCCCTGAAAGCCTGCACGGCTTTGCGCTTCGGGCCCGCCGTGGACGCTGACCAAGAGCGGGCGCTTGCCCGGGAACCGGGCGGGATCGGGCAGGTAAAGAATGCCGGAGACTTCCAGCCCGTCAAAGCTTTTGGTGCTGAGGATTTCGGGTTCGACATTGCTGGCAACATCAAGTCCGCCGGTCTCGCTCTGTGTCCAGCGCGTGAGCTGAAGGGTGGCAGGATCGAGCGACCAGACATCCGATGCGCTCTTGGCCGAACTCAGCGAAAAGCCAATCTCGCCCCAGGGCGCAAATTCCACCCCGCCGATAAGGCCTGCGGGCAGGGCGTCGACCTTGCGCACCTTGCCGGTGGCGACATCCAGCAGGCGCATCCGATCAGTGCCCGCTTCGTTGACGATATAGGCGATGCTCTTGCCATCAGGGCTGATGTCGAAGGCATCAACATCCCACTTCTCGCTGGTAACCGGGGTGAAGTTGCCGGTGATCGGATCAAGCCTGCCCAATTGCTGGAAGTCCGATCCACGATCGCTCGTCACCCACAGGGCGCCATCGGGCGCGACGCGCAACGCGCCATGCGCGATCTCATCGGCCGGATTGCCGATCGGCGTCATGGTTCCGCTCGAGATGTCGAGCCGGTAGAGGTCCACATCCTGCACCGAATTGTAATCGGCGACATAGGCTTCCTGCTTGCCGGGCGCAAAGCCGAGCACGGCCCAGCCGCCGCCATCGCTTTGATAGACCATGCGCGCCGAGGCCGGATCGCGCGGGTCCATCACGTAGAGATCGGAATCAATCCCGTTGCGGCGGGTCGAGCTGAAGGCCAGCAATTGCCCGTCGCTGCTCCACGCGCCCTGCTGGTTACGGCTCTTGCCGTCGGTGAGCAGCGTGAGGCGGCCTTCCTTCAGAGTGTAGAGCTGGAAATATTCATCGCCGCCCCGGTCCTTGCGCACCACGATCACATCGCCGCGCGCCGGAGCATAGCGCCCGAACACCGGCTCGGCCTCGAAGGTCAGTTGGGTGCGCGCGCCCATCGGCTGGGCGACGCGGTGCAGCTGGTTGGTATTGGCAAAACGGGTGCTGATGAGCACCGCACGGGTGCCAGGATCCCATCCGGCAAAGCCCGCACCGCGCGCTTCAAGATAGGGCCGCGCGCGTTCCGCGAGTGCGAGCGGGACGGGCGGCATCTGTTCGGCGGTCAGCGCGGCGGGCAGCGGGACGGTCGGCTCGGGCGCAGCGTCTTGAGCGGCGGCGGGCAGGGCAAAGGTGGTGGACGCCAGCAGCGCGGCGGCAAACAGAGTGCGAGGCATGGGTGTTTCAGGCTCCGGCAAGGTTCATGTTCTGGGTTGGGCG
>VFQU01000842.1_pt1 | contig 21757 bp, 20 predicted proteins | sample 3512311 | NCBI WGS metagenome assembly VFQU01 (sample SAMN10412377, study PRJNA504923) | tailings metagenome | isolation source: Relicate 3 Philex TSF3 active mining site | place: Philippines: Tuba, Benguet | collected 2017-08-29
TGGTCACGGTATGCGGCAATGCCGCAAGGGCCAGCGCCTTCGGGGGTGGCTCCATTGGCGCGACCGCGCTGCGCCGCGCCAATGGTTTCACATGTTACCAGCCCATATGGTGGCCGCCGTTGATGTCGAGGTTGGAGCCGGTGATCCAGGCGGCCTCCTCGGACACGAGAAACGCGACGGCATAGGCGATCTCCTCCGGCTTGCCCAGGCGGCCAGTGGGGATGTCGGCGACGATCTTGGCGCGCACTTCCTCAGGCACGGCCATCACCATGTCGGTGGCGACGTAGCCGGGCGAGACGGTGTTGACGGTGATGCCCAGCTTGGCGTTCTCGCGAGCGAGCGAGATGGTGAAGCCGTGCATGCCGGCCTTGGCGGCCGCGTAGTTGGCCTGGCCGTACTGGCCCTTCAGACCATTGATCGAGCTGATCTGCACGATGCGGCCCCACTTGCGGTCGCGCATGCCGTCGATCACCGGGCGGGTCATGTTGAAGCAGGAATTGAGGTTGGTGTTGATGACCTCGTGCCACTGCTCGGCGCTCATGCGGTGGAAGGTGCCGTCGCGGGTGATGCCCGCGTTGTTCACCAGCACCTCGATCGGCCCGAGCGCTTCCGCCACGCCCTTGGCGATGGCCGCGCCGCCTTCGGGGCTGCCGACATCGCCCGGCACGATCGTGATTTCGATGCCCTGGGCCTTCAGCGCGGCCTGCCATTCGCGGGCCTTGGCTTCGTTGCGGTAGTTGGTCGCCACCTTGTGGCCCATCTGCACAAGCCGCTTGCAGATCGCCGTGCCGATCCCGCCCGTACCGCCCGTCACCAGCGCAACGCGTGCTGTCATGCTCCCTCTCCCATGGTCATCCGGCTCGTTGGAGTGTGGCCGCGCGGGCCGGATCCGCGCGGCAGCCCACGAGTTTATACAGGGCTTGCGACCGCGTTTTGACCGATGGCAAGACCGCGCCCGAGCGGAACACGGCTGAATTCGAATTCAGCGGCCGCACGCTGCAGCAGGGCACGCGGCGAGCCCGCATTGGCGATGGCGTCGGGCTTCTGGCCCAGCGCCGCCCAGCACCAGTGCAGCGCGGGCAGCGGGTCGCGCGCGTCGACCGGCAGCGCCGACAGCGACTTCGACAGCTTGCGGCCCTCGCCGTCCACCACCAGGGGCAGGTGTGCGTAGGCCGGCGTCGGCAGGCCCAAGGCCCGCTGCAGAAGGATCTGCCTCGGGGTGGAGTCGAGCAGGTCGGCGCCGCGCACGACTTCGGTGATGCCCTGCTCGGCATCGTCGACCACCACGGCGAGCTGGTAGGCCCAGCAGCCGTCCGCACGCTTGAGCACGAAGTCGCCGACCGACTCGTCGACGGCCTGCTCGATGGGCCCGTGCAGACGATCGACGAAGGCGATGCGGCTGCCCGGTCCCGCCGGCACGCGCAGGCGCAGCGCCGCGGCATGGCCCGACGGATGCGGCACGCAGCGATGGTGGATGCCGCCGCTGGCTGTCAGGTCGCTCCTGCTGCATCGGCAGGAAAACGCGAGGCCCGCGTCCAGAAGCCGATCGAGTGCGCTGCAATAGAGTCCGCCGCGCGCGCTCTGCACCACCACCTCGCCGTCGGGCTCCAGGCCGAAGGCTCGCAGGGTGTCGAGCTGGCCCTGCGCCGCGCCCGGCACTTCGCGCGCGCGGTCAACGTCCTCGATGCGCACGCGCCAGAGGCCGCCGGCGCTGCGCGCGGCCAGCCAGCTGCCCAAGGCGGCCAGCAGGGAGCCCAGGTGCAGCGGCCCGGTGGGCGAAGGCGCGAAGCGGCCGACATAGGCTGAACCTGTCGCCGCCGCCGATCTTGAATTAGGCTCCACGCTCCCTTACCCATGCTGGGGTCCGTCCGCGGACCTGGTCCACGCATCCGAGGTTCTGAACCATGAAGCGCATTCTCCTGTTCGTCGCCACCAACATCGCCGTGCTGCTGGTGGCGAGCATCGTACTCAAGCTGCTCGGTCTCGATATGGCGATGGCCTCCCGAGGCCAGAGCTTCGTCGGTCTGCTGGTGTTCGGACTGGTGCTGGGCTTCACCGGCTCCTTCATCTCGTTGGCGATGTCGAAGTGGGTGGCCAAGCGCAGCACCGGCGCCCAGGTGATCGAGCAGCCGCGCAACGAAATGGAAGCCTGGCTGCTGCAGACGGTGCAGCGGCAGGCGCAGATGGCCGGCATCAAATGCCCGGAGGTGGCGATCTACGACGCGCCCGAGATCAACGCCTTCGCCACCGGCCCCAGCCGAAACAATTCGCTGGTGGCGGTTTCGACCGGCCTGCTGCGCGGCATGAGCCGCGACGAGGCCGAGGCCGTGCTGGGCCACGAGGTCGCCCACGTCGCCAACGGCGACATGGTCACCATGGCCCTGCTGCAGGGCGTGCTGAACACCTTCGTCATCGTGCTGTCCCGCCTGATCGGCAGCTTCGTCGACCGCGTGGTCTTCCGCAACGAGGAAGAGGGCGGCGGCATCGGCTTCTTCATCGTCACCCTGGTGGCGCAGGTGGTGCTGGGTATCCTCGCCTCGATGATCGCCATGGCCTTCTCGCGGCACCGCGAGTTCCGCGCCGACGAGGGCGGCGCCAAGCTGGCGGGCAAGCAGAAGATGATCGCCGCGCTCGAGCGCCTGCAGGCCCAGCACGGCGAGAACACCCTGCCCAAGGAAGTGGCGGCCTTCGGTATCAGCGGTCATATGGCGGCGGGCCTGCAGCGCCTGTTCATGAGCCACCCGCCGCTGCCCGAGCGCATCGAAGCCCTGCGCCGCGCCGCCTGAGACACGGCGGGCGAATCCCGCAAAACGCAGAAGGCCCGGAGCGATCCGGGCCTTCTGCGTTTCGCCGTGGCGATCGCCTCAGATGTTGAAGTCGTAGTTCATCTCGGGCGCGGGAGCGGCCAGGAAGTTGCCCTGCACGAAGTGCACGGAGCTCGTGAACAGCACGGTCATGCTGGCGGCGTCCTGCACGAACTCGGCGATGGTCGACTTGCCCAGATCGCCGGCGCGCGCCGCCAGCTCTCGCACCTTGGCCTGATGCTCGGTGTTGCGGCCGAGGTCCTCGGTGAAGCTGCGGTCGAGCTTGAGCATCGTCGGTTCGAGATGCTTCAGCACGTCCAGCGAGTGGGTGCTGGCGCCATACTGCTCGAGGCACATGCCGCAGCCCAGCTTGGCGACCGCGCGCTGGAAGTCCTTGGCGCCCTTCAGGTAGGTCATCACCCGGGTCTCGGGCACGCCGAACACCAGCTGCTCGCCGCGCACGCCGGTCTGCTTCAGCAGGTTGGCGATCCAGCCGGGCAGGGTGGGGTCCTGCATGCTCTGCGGGGTGATCTTCACCAGCAGGCGGCGCTCGTGCTCGCTCTTGACCTTGGCCAGCACGGCGATGGCGTGCGAGAGCACCCAGCGGTCCACCTTCTCGATCAGGCCGTGCTCCTCGGCGATCGGCAGGAAGGCCAGCGGCGGCGCGATTTCGCCGTCGCCGACGCGCATGCGCAGCAGGGTCTCGTAGAACTCGACCGGCTCGCCCTGCAGGCTGATGATCGGCTGGTAGTGCAGCATGAAGTCGCCGGACTTCAGCGCCTGCTGGATACGAGCCACCCAGGTGCGCACCCGCTCTTCCTCGGCGCGGTCGCGGGCGGCCGGATCGAACAGCGAAAGCCGGTTGCCGCCCTCCGAGATCGCTGCCTGCAGGCACTGGCCGGCCTTGCCCAGCACCTGCTGGGCCGGGCCGGACTTCTCGCTCATCTGTACGCCGCCGATGCTGACGGTCAGCGTGGCCGAGCGGCTGCCGATCTCGAGGATGTGGCCCTCGAAGGCCGTGCGCACGCGCTCCGCCAGCTCGCGCGTCTGCGCGTGGTTGCTGCCACGGCAGACGAGGCCGAAGGTGTGGTCGGCGAAGCGCGCCAGCAGCACGTCGTCGCCCAAGGTGTGGCGGAGCAGGGTGGCGGCATCGGCCAGCAGGGTGTCGGCGTGGCCCAAGCCGATGTCGTTCAGCAGATTGCCGAAGTTGTCGACCTCGATCAGCAGGGCGGCCTGGTCCTTGGCGCCGTTCTCGGCGCGGGCAGCGGCGGCTTCCAGCTCGGCGAGGAAGACCTGGCGGTTCAGCAGGCCGGTGACCTGGTCGCGCTCGCGCAGGGTCTGCAGCTCCTCGCTGTCGACGAACTGCTTGCGGAACACGATCTGCAGGCAGGGTTCGCCTTCGTAGCTGGCGCGGGCGAACTCCATGACCGCGTCGAAATCGATGCCGTCGGCGCGCATGGCCTTGAGTTCGAGCTTCTCCGGCGGCGGCTCGCCCTTGCTCAGGCGCTTCAGCAGGGCCTTGAACTCGCCGGCATGGCTGGGCGCGATCAGGTCGAGCAGGGGCATGCCCTCGACTTCCTCGAAGTCGGTGTAGCCGAACATCTCGAGGTAGGCGTGGTTGGCGCGGATGTGCATGCCCTCGTGGGCATAGGCGATGGGATCGCGCGAGGAGTCGATCAGGGCGTCGCAGCGGCGCGCGGTTTCGCGCAGAGCTTCCTCCAGGCGCTGCTGGCTGCGCCGCGCCTCCGTGGCGAGCCAGGCGTGCTTGAGGGTCGGCAGGACCTGCTCGGGGCGCTGGCGCAGCACGATGTGGAAGGCGCCGAGCGCGCAGGCTTCCAGCAGGGTGGCTTCATCAATGCCGGAATGGCTGGCCACTAGCGCGGCGTGACGACCGGCCTTGCGCACCGCCTGCGCCACTTCGGCAAAGGGCAGGCGCTTGCCGCCCCAGGCTGCGACCACGAGGTCCGGCTGCTGCTTGCCGAGCTGGTCGACCAGCTCCTCGATCGACTCGGGACGCGCGCTGCGGACGGCGATGCCGCCGTTGCGCAAGGCATTGACGATCGACTCCGCGTCCTCGAGGGTGTCCTCGATCTGCAGCAGTCGGATCACGGTTTCCTGCTTGGCCATCAAACTCCCTTGAAACTGCGATTGCGGCGGCGCGCAGCCGAAGCTGCCTGCCTGCCGGACCCGCCCCCCAACGGACCTTTGGCTGATGATGCTGCCGGCGGCGGGCGATGCCATCCATCGCTATGCGCGCGCCGCAGGTCGGCCAAAACCCCACGCTGGCGACCTGTTCTGCAAGGGCACGGAGTGTGTCCAAATCGGCGCCGGTCCGCAAACGCCGGACGCTCTCTGGCCCCGCCCTGTCGGTGGTTTCACATTCCGGTCGTGAGCGCCAGCGGCAGTTTGCTGCTCGCGCCGGCCACCTCGCGCACCAGTTTCGGCACCAGGTAGCCGGGCAGCCGCGCCCGCAGCGCGTCCTCCAGCGCCAGCGCCTCGGCCTCGGGCACCTCGAAGTGGGCGGCGCCGGCGACCCGGTCGAGCTGGTGGAGGTAGTAGGGCAGGGCGCCGGCGGCGAAGCTCGCCTCGGCCAGTTCGATTTGGGCCTCGACCGTGTCGTTGATGCCCCGCAGAAGCACCGCCTGGTTGAGCACGGTCAGGCCGGCGCCGCGCAGATCGCCCAGCGCTCGCGCCACCGAAGCGTCGAATTCGCGGGCGTGGTTGGCGTGGATCACCATCACCTTCTGCAGGGGCAGGGCCGCCAGCCAGTCGAGCAGTTCGGCATCGACGCGCTCGGGCAGCACCACCGGCAGGCGGCTGTGGATGCGCAGGCGGCGTACCTGAGGCAGGGCGAGCAGGCGCTCGCCCAGCTCGCGCAGCTTGGCGGTCGACAGCGACAGCGGATCGCCGCCGCTCAGGATCACCTCGTCGACGCTGGGGTCGGCCTCGATGGTGTCCAGCGCGGCCTGCCAAGCGTTGGCCGCGGCGCTGTCCTCGCCGTAGGGATAGTGGCGGCGGAAGCAGTAGCGGCAGTGCACCGCGCAGCTGCCTGTCGCGACGAGCAAGGCACGCCCCAGGTACTTCTGCAGCACGCCGCGACCGCTGCGGGCGGCGGCGTCGCCCACGGCGTCGAGGCCAAAGCCCTCGACGGCCAGCGTTTCCAGATCCAGCGGCAGCACCTGGCGCAGCAGCGGGTCGGCCGGATCGCCGTGGCGCATGCGCGCCACGAAGCCGCGCGGTACGCGCAGCGGAAAGCCGGCGGCGTCCGCGGGCAGGCGCTCCGCCAGCGCCTCCAGGCCCAGCAGGTGCAGCAGCTCCAGGGGATCCGTGACCGCTTCACGCCACAGCCGACGCCAGTCGGCGGACGCGCCCTCGGCCGCCGCAGGCTGCGCGATCCGGGGATTTGCGCTTATCATTTCGCCTCTTTGGCCGGCGATTCGCCGGCGATCACCGCAAACCCCATAGTCTAGCCGCAGCCCGCGGCTCGCACTTCAATCCCCCGGAGCACGCATGGCGACCTACGGCCTGAACGACGTCAAGAACGGACTCAAGATCATCCTGGACGGCGACCCCTACGTCATCGTCGAGGCCGAGTTCATCAAGCCGGGCAAGGGCCAGGCCTTCACCCGCATTCGCGTGCGCAACCTGAAGAATGGCCGCACCACTGAGAAAACGCTGAAGGCCAATGAGACGGTCGAAGGCGCCGACGTGGTCGATACCGACATGCAGTACCTCTACACCGACGGCGAGTTCTGGAACTTCATGCAGCCGGACAGCTTCGAGCAGTTCAGCGCCGACGCCACCGCCATGGGCGATGCGGCGAAGTGGCTGAAGGGCGAGGAAATGTGCGTGATGACGCTGTGGAACGGTGCGCCACTGTCGGTGGCGCCGCCGAACTTCGTCGAACTGCAGATCGTCGAGACCGATCCGGGCGTTCGCGGCGACACCGCCTCGGGCGGCGGCAAGCCGGCCAAGCTGGAAACCGGTGCGGTGGTGCGTGTGCCGCTTTTCATCGAGAACGGCGAGGTGATCCGCTGCGACACCCGAAGCGGCGAATACGTCAGCCGAGTCAAGTGAACCCCTCCGACCCGGCCCTGCGCCGGGTCGGTGCTATTGGGCGACCGGAAACCATAAGGGAGGCACGGAGCGCATGCGTGAGATCGACCTGCTGATCGAGGCCGGCTGGGTGGTGCCGGTCGAGCCGCACGCGGTGGTGCTGGAGCAGCACGCCGTGGCGGTGGATGCCGGCCGCATCGTCGAGCTGCTGCCGATCGCCGAGGCGCGCGCGCGCTATGCGCCGCGCGAGACGGTGAGCCGGCCGAAGGCCGCGCTGATCCCGGGCCTCGTCAACGTGCATGTGCACAACCCGATGACCCTGATGCGCGGCCTGGCCGACGACCTGCCGCTGATGACCTGGCTGAACGAACACATCTGGCCGGTCGAGGGCGCGGTGATCGGCCGCGAGTTCGTCGGCTGCGGCGTCGAGCTGGCGGTGGTCGAGATGCTGCGCGGCGGCACCACCACCTGCAACGAGAACTACTTCTTCCCGGATGCCGCGGCGGCGACCTACCGGCGCATGGGCTTCCGCGCCTGCGTCGGCCTGCCGGTGATCGATTTCCCCACCGCTTGGGCCGCCTCGGATGACGAGTATTTCGACAAGGCGCTGGAACTGCACGACGCTCTGCGCGGCGATGCGCTGGTGAACACCGCGTTTGTGCCGCACGCGCCCTACACGGTGAAGGACGCGAGCTTCGAGCGCATCCGCCTGCTCGCCGACCAGATGGGCCTGGTCGTGCACTGCCATGTGCACGAGACGGCGCAGGAGGTCGAAGACTCGATCAAGCAGTACGGCCAGCGGCCTCTGGCGCGCCTGCAGCGGCTGGGGCTGGTGAACTCGCAGCTGCTGGCCATCCACATGACCCAGCTGACGCCGGCCGAGATCGAGCTGTGCGCGGCCAACGGCGTGTCGATCGGCCACTGCCCGGAGTCCAACCTCAAGCTGGCTTCGGGCTTCTGCCCGATCGAGGCCCTGCGCCGCGCCGGCGCCAACATCGCGCTGGGCACCGACGGCTGCGCCAGCAACAACGACCTCGACATGTTCGGCGAGATGCGCACCGCAGCCTTGCTGGCCAAGGGCGTGGCGATGGACGCCGCCGCACTGGACGCGCCCAGCGCACTGCGCATGGCCACGCTCGGCAGCGCGCGGGCGATGGGCATGGAAGAGACGATCGGTTCGATCGAGCCCGGCAAGGCCGCGGATCTGGTGCTGTTCGATCTCAACCAACCCGAGTCGCAGCCCTTCTACAACGTCATCTCGCAGCTGGTGTACGCCGGCGCGCGCCAGCAGGTCAGCGATGTCTGGATCGGCGGCCGCGCGCGCCTGCGCGATCGCCAGCTGGTCGATGTCGATCTCGAAGCCTTGATGGCGCGCGTGGCCGAATGGCGCACGCGGATCGCGGCGATTCCGCGCCGCCATTGAGCGGGCGGTTCGCTGCCCAGTTTTGAAGGAATTCGCGCAGTGGAATCCCGCTGCGTTCTGGAGTCACCGATGAACCTCCCCGCTGTGAATCAAAGCTCGCGTCGCGAGAACGTCGACCCCGCCGAACTCGCGCGATTCGGCCAGCTGGCCGCGCGCTGGTGGGACCCGAACGGCGAAGCGCGCCCGCTGCACGACCTGAACCCGGCGCGTCTGGGCTATGTGGCCGAGCGCGTCAAGCTCGATGGCGCAGAGGTGCTGGACGTCGGCTGCGGCGGCGGTCTGCTGTCTGAAGCCCTGGCCTCACGCGGCGCCAAGGTCACCGCGCTGGACCTGTCGCCGGAAGTGCTGGAAGCCGCGCGCCTGCACCTCTACGAATCGGGCTTGAAGGTTGACTACCGCGAGCAGTCGGTCGAGTCGCTGGCCGAGGAGTGTCCCGCGCGCTTCGATGTCATCACCTGCATGGAAATGCTCGAACACGTGCCCGATCCCGCCTCCGTGGTCGAGGCCTGCGCGCGCCTGCTGAAGCCCGGCGGCCGGCTGTTCCTGTCGACGCTCAACCGCACGCCTGCGGCCTTCGGGCTTGCGATTGTCGGCGCCGAGTACGTGATGCGCCTGCTGCCGCGTGGCACCCACCGCTATGCGCAGTTCATACGCCCCTCCGAGCTGGCCGGGGCGATCCGCGGCGCCGGGCTGGAGCTGGAGGACGTGAGCGGCCTGCACTACAACCCGCTCACCCGCTCGGCGACGGTGGGCGGCCACACCCAGGTCAACTACCTCGCCTGCGCCTTCAAGCCGGAGGCCGGCCGTGGCTGAGCGTGGGGCGGTGCTGTTCGATCTCGACGGCACCCTGGTCGACAGCGCGGCCGATCTTCTGCACGCGGCCAACGTGCTGCGCGCCCGGCGCGGGCTTGAAGATTTCTCGATGGCGCCGTTCCGGCCCTTCGTCTCGCGCGGCGCGCGCGCCATGCTGGGTGCTGCGCTGCCGGGATTCACGCCGGAGGATGAGTCCACGCTGGCGGAGTTCCTCGGCGTGTACGCCGAATCCGTGGCCGCGCATTCGCGCCTGTTCCCCGGTGTGGCGACCCTGCTCGATGCGATCGAGGCACAGGGCCTGCGCTGGGGCATCGTCACCAACAAGGCCGAGGGCCTCGCGCGCCGGCTGTGCGAGGCACTGGGCCTGTTGCCGCGCTGCGCGGTGCTGATCGGCGGCGACAGCCTGCCGCAGCGCAAGCCGCATCCTTTGCCCCTGATCGAAGCCTGCCGGCGCATCGAGGCCGCGCCCGCCGCCAGCCTCTACCTGGGCGATGACCCACGCGACATCGAGGCCGCCCACGCGGCCGGCCTGCGCGGCATTGCCGTCGACTGGGGCTATTACGACCCGGCGCATCCGCCGGCGGCCTGGGGCGCGCAGCGGGTGATCAGCGCACCCGCGCACCTGCTGGACGAGCCCCTGCTGCGCGAGCGCGTGGCATGAGCGAGGCCAGCCTGCAGGCGCAGATCCAGAAGCTGGAGTCGCGCCGCCCCGAACTGGCCCTGCAGGCGATCTTCCTGCCGGCCGCGCAGCGCGATTGCATCGCGCTCTGGTACGCGCTGCAGGACGAGATCGAGGAAGCCTGCTTTGAACTCTCCGAGCCCTTCATCGCCCAGACCAAGCTCGGCTGGTGGGCCGAGGAGCTGGAGCGCGGCGCCCGCGGCCAGGGCCGCCACCCGCTGGTGCAGGCCTTCTTCGACCTGCCCGCGGCGCGCGCGGCCGATGCGTCGCTCTGGCGCGGCCTGCCGCACGCGGCCCTGGATCTGGTCGAGCGCGAGCTGGCGCCCGGCTCGGTCGAACAGGCCTTGGCGGCGCTGCGGCCCTTGGCGTCCGCCTTCGATCAGCTGGAGCGCGCGCTGTTCGGGGGCGACAGCGCGGAGTCGGTGATCGCGATCGAGCTGCTGCTGCGCCGCCAGCAGCGCGCGGCGATCGGGTACCACGCGCAGGCGCGCCTGCCGCGCAACCTGCTGGCCCGCCACGGGCTGGCTCCGGCGCATCTGGCCGAGCCGGACAAGCGCGAGCCGCGCGCGGCCTTCGCCCGTGACTTCGCCGACGAACTGCGCGCCCTGCAGCCGTCCGTGCGCACGCGCAGCGCGCGGCCGCGGGCCCTGCAGACGGCGGTGCTTGCCTGGCAGCTGGACCGGCTCGTCCGGCACGGCGAGCCCGCGGCGCCGCGCGGCTTCGGTCTGATGCTGGCGCTGTGGCGTGCCGCTCGTGGCAGTGCGCCGCTGCCGGGTTGAGCGGCTTCGCGCGACACAGTGTTGTCGCGGATGTGTGCGAGCACTCAGCTTTCAGCCGGTATAGTCGGCCGCAGTCCCTGGTACGCCGATCCTGCTCCGGCGCCGTGGTGCCTTCCCTTCGTCGCCAAATGTGCATGCACGATCGTGAAGGCTTGACGTGAAGGCGACAGCCCCCCACCTAAGGTGCAGCCGGCCCATCCCATGACCGATTACGAGGAGACCCCCGTGTCCCCACCCATTGCCGACAACACCGTGCGCGCAATGCCCGACATCGCCTCCGAAGCCAAGCCCGCCGTCGCCGGCGTGCTCGACTGGGTGGGCATGGGGCAGATCGAAGTGCCGGTCAGCGTGGCCAACGCCGAAGGGCAGACGGTCACCTCGGGGGCGCGCGTCACCGCCTTCGTCAACCTGAAGCGCCCGGATGTGCGCGGCATCCACATGTCGCGGCTCTACCTGCACGTTGACAAGACCCTGTCGAATGAGGCGCTGTCGCCGACCAGCCTGCGCCGCCTGCTGAAGGACTTCCTCGAGTCGCACGCGGACCTCTCCGACCGCGCCTTCGTGCGCGTCGAGTTCGAGCACCTCGTGCGCCGGCGCGCGCTCAAAAGCGACAACTCGGGCTGGAAGAGCTACCCCTGCGTGATCACCGGCCTGATGGAGCAGGGCCAGTTCCAGGTCGAGCTGTCGGTGCAGATCCCGTACTCCAGCACTTGCCCCTGCTCGGCGGCGCTCGCACGCCAGCTGATCCAGGAGCAGTTCCAGGCTGATTTCCCGGCCGGCGCCGGTGTGGATCGCGAGTCCGTGCTGGCTTGGCTCGGCACCGAGCGCGGCATCCGCGCGACGCCGCACAGCCAGCGCTCGACCGCCGAGGTGCGCGTGCGGCTGCTGCCGTCGTTCGCCAATTTCCCGATCATCGATGTCATCGACCGCATCGAGGACGCGCTGAAGACGCCGGTGCAGTCGGCGGTGAAGCGGGAGGACGAGCAGGCTTTCGCGCTGTTGAACGGCGAGAACCTGATGTTCTGCGAGGACGCCGCCCGCCGCATGCAGGCCGCGCTCAACGCCGACGAGCGCATCGCCGACTTCTGGGTGCGCGCCTCGCACTACGAGAGCCTGCATCCGCACAACGCAGTCGCGGTGGCGGTGAAGGGCGTGCCCGGCGGCTACGCCAGCGGGCTGGACTGGATCGCCCGGCTGTCCGATCACCACTGATCGCGAGTTACACCCCAATAAAAACCCCGGCCTGAAGCCGGGGTTTTTGTTTTCAGCGCCGGGCAGCATTCACCAGAACGGCCGCCACCACGGGCCCCAGTAGGGCGAGCGGTAGGGATAGGCGTAGCGCGGGTCGACGCGCTCCTCGCGCTCCTCCCACAGATAGACGACCTCGGCATCGAGGCGCGGGTACTTGAAGTCGTAGCCGCCGATCGCGCGCTGCTCGAAGCCGCTGATGCGGCCGGTGAAGGTGACATCGCGACCCTCCGCGAACAGAGCGGGGTCGTAGAAGCCGCTGCGGCAGGCGATGAAGCGGCCGTCGGTGACCTCGCGCTTCAGCTGGGGTTTGCCGTCGGAGCGCAGCGGGCGGGACAGCACGGTGAAGCAGGTGCGGCTGGCCTCGGGCTCGACGGTGATCAGGCTGCCGCCCCAGCGCACGCTGGCGCCGGGCGCGCCCTGCTGGCTGGCCTGCTCGGGGTTCAGGGCGCTGAACTCGCCGCGGATGGGTTTGGGTGCCGAGGCGCAGGCGCCCAGTGCGAGCGCGGCGAATGCGATCGGCAGCAATCGAAGGCGTGGACTCATGGCTAGGCTCCTTTGGGGGTGGGAGAAGGGGCTGGCGGTCTAACGATGACGACGCGGGCGGAAGGCGCGCAGCGCGCGGATCAGGCGGGTGCGCCGGGCCTCATCGGCCTCGCCAGCGTAGCGCTGGGCGCTGTAATCCTCACTGAGTTCGAGGAGATCCGCGGCCTGCCGCGGCAATGCCGCCGCCGCGCGGCGCCCGAAGCTGAGCGGCGCCTCGTCGGCCGCGCGCTCGATGCCCAGCTTCGCCAGCCGCCGACAGAACGCCAGCCAGGCGGCGACCAGGGGGTCGGCTGTGCGCGGGCCACCGCGCAGCACCAGCCAGAGGGTGAGCGCGAGCGCCAGACCGAAGGCACCGGCCAGCGCCAGCCCGACCTCGCGCCAGTCGCCCACGTCGATGCCGAAGCTCAGCAGCAGGCTGCGCTGGCGGGCGGCGTTGAAGCCCAGCACCAAGGTGTTCCAGCCGTGGCGCAGCCAGTCGGCGGCGTCGAGCAGGGCGCCCAGCCCATCGAAGCGTCCGCGCTCGCGGCTGGCCAGGCCGCCGTCGTCGAGAATGCGCTCCGGCGCCACCGCTGCGGTTGGATCGACCCGCACCCAGCCGCGGTTCTGCAGCCAGATCTCGCTCCAGGCGTGGGCATCGGACTGGCGAACCACGACGTAGTCGCCCAGCGGGTTGTAGAAGCCGCCGTGGTAGCCGGTCACCACCCGCGCCGGGATGCCCGCCATCCGCATCATCACGGTGAAGGCCGAGGCGAAGTGCTCGCAGAAGCCCTCGCGGGTCTCGAACAGGAACTCGTCAACGCTGTGGCGGCCCAGGGGCGGCGGGGCCAGCGAATAGGTGAACTCACGGTTGAAGCTGTCCAGCGCTGCCTGCACCAGCTGGGCCTCGTCCAGCCCTCTCGCGCGCCAGCCGGCCACCAGCTCGGCTGTGCGCGGATTGAACTCGGAGGGCAGGGCGACGTACTGCTGGCGCAGCGCGCGCGGCAGCGCCGCATCGAAGCTGGCCGAGGGTGCCGAGCGCAGCTGATGGCGGCTGACTTCGCCCAGCGGCCGCTGGGCGATCAGGCTGCGATCACGGTTCAGGCGCAGCGGGTTGGTCGGGCTCTGCTCGAAGGGGGCGCCCGGCACGTCCAGCGCCATCACCCAGCGGCGGTCGGTCGGCTCCTGCACCAGTTCGTAGTCCAGCCACTCGGCGCCGTCCGCGATCGCGGGCGCTTCGAAGGCGCGCAGCCACCGCGACAGGCGCCACGCGCGTCCGTCGAAGTCGCTCAGCACCGGTCCACGCCAGTACAGCTCGGCCGGCTCGGGCCGGCGGCCGCGGAAGCTCGCGCGCAGGATCGGGCTGTCGTCGATGAACAGTTCGCTGATGTCGCCCGGCGCCATCGTTTCGCTGAGCCCGGTGCGCGCCTCAGCGGCGTTGTCCGGCAGGCCCCACAGCGGCTGCGGCAGGCGCGGGAACAGCAGGAACCCGACCGCCGCCAGCGGCAACGACAGCAGCATGAGCAGACCGGTGGCGCGGAGACGGCGCGCCAGCCCCGGGGCTTCGGCCGGGCTGCCGGTCTCGAGCTCGCTGACCCGCGCCAGCGCGGTCAGGATCAGCACTGCCGACAGCAGGGCCAGCAGCAGGGTCAGCGGGCCCTGGTCCTGCAGGAAGGCGGCCATGATCGCGAACAGGCTGAAGCTCAGCAGTGCGCGTGCATCGCGCAGGGTGTGGGTCTCCAGCAGCTTCAGCGCCAACATGGTCGCCAGCAGGCCAGCGCCGGTATCGCGGCCGAACTTGAAGCCGTAGACGTACAGGACCACGCCGGCCACGCCCAGGGTCAGCAGCAGGCGCAGCCAGGCCGGGATGTGGGCGCCGCGCAGGCCCGCTCCCGCACCCGCCAGAGCCAGCAGCACCAGCAGTGGGCCCAGCCAGCCGCTGAGCTGCAGTCCGAGCGGCAGCAGGCCGGCGAGACCGGCCGCGGCGCACCAGCCGAACACCGCCAGCGGCAGTCGCGGGCGTGCGTCTGCATCGCCGCTCATCAGCGCTGCGAGACGCGCGACCAGCGCCGTCATGGCAGAACCGCCAGGGCGCGCAGGCCCGCATGCAGGTGGGCTTCGCCGCGGCCGGGGCCGATCTGCTCGCCGGGCAGGATCAGCTCCGAAACCAGCCCGCGGCGCTCGGCCTCGACCATCCACCGGGCCAGCCGCTCGATGCGCTGCTCGGGCGGCAGGTGCAGCAGCTGGGCGTAGTCGAGCCGTACTTCGAGGCCGGCCGGGCTTTCGAACTCGCGGACGATCGGCTTGCCGAGCTGGGCGCTGCGCTTCCAGGCCATCAGCCGCAGCGGATCGCCCTGCCTGTGCTCGCGCAGGCCGTGGACCTCCTCGCTGGGGCTGCGCTGGCGGCGCAGGCCGCTGCTGGCGCCATCGCCCGGCAGCGGTGGCGACTGGTCTTCGAGGCGCGGGTAGACCAGCACCTGCGCCTGCGGGTTCAGCCAGCTCCAGACCACGAACAGGCCGAGCGGCCAGCGCGTCGACAGCTTGATGCGACCGACCGGATGCAGGCCGCGACGGGTCGTGGCGAAGGGCAGGGCCGCATTGATCTGACGCTCGGGCAGCACCTCGAACACTCGTGCGTGACCCTCGCGCTCGATGCACAGGCCGCGGCGCGCGCGTCGCCCCTCGCCCTCGAAACGCAGGCGAAGCTCGGTGGTTTCGCCGGCATGCACGGGCGCCGCGCCCACTTCGACCAGGCGCAGCCCCGACAGCCCCAGCCAGCCGCGCAGCAGCGCGGTGTGCACGCTGGAGGCCATCAGGAACACCAGCATCAGGGCCGGGTTGTTGTTGTAGTTGAGCGCGCCGGCGGCCATCACCGCCAGCAGCAGGCCGAAGAACAGGCCGAAACGGCTGGGCAGCACATAGATGCGCCGACGGTGGATCTCGATCGGCAGCGTCTCGGCTTCGCGCAGGCGAGTCAGCGCGGGCAGGCGTCGTTCGGCCTGGGCCTGCGCGAAACGCCAGGTGCGGGCGGCCAGCGCGCGCATGCTCGGCGACTCAGGCCTCGACCGGCACCGAGGCCAGCAGACGCCGCGCGAGCTCCTCGGCGCTGCCGCGGCCGGATTCCACCACCAGCCGATGCGCGGTGGCCTCGACGAACAGGGACTGCACGTCCTCCGGCAGCACGTGTGCGCGTCCGGCCAGCAGGGCGTGGGCGCGGGCCGCGCGCAGCAGGGCCAGCCCGGCGCGCGGCGACAGGCCCACCCGCAAGCCGACGAAGCTGCGGCTGGCCGCCAGCAGGCGCTGCACGTAGTCGATCAGCGCATCGGAGGCGTGCACGGCGCCGACCGCCTCGCGCAGGGCCAGCACGTCCTGCGCCGACAGCTTGGGCGTGCAGCGCTGGATCAGTTCGCGGCGATCAGCACCGACGAGCATGGCGCGCTCGTGCTCGGCCTCGGGGTAGCCCATCGAAAGGCGCAGCAGGAAGCGGTCGAGCTGGGAGTCGGGCAGGGGAAAGGTGCCCGACAGGTCGACCGGGTTCTGGGTGGCGATCACGAAGAAAGGATGCGGCAGCGCGTGGCAGCTGCCGTCGATCGTGACCTGCTGCTCGGCCATGGCCTCCAGCAGCGCGCTCTGGGTGCGCGGCGGCGCGCGGTTGATCTCGTCGGCCAGCAGCAGCTGGGTGAACACCGGGCCCGGATGGAAGCGGAAACCGCGCTGGTCCGCTTCATAGACCGAGACGCCGAGGATGTCCGAGGGCAGCAGGTCGGCGGTGAACTGCAGGCGCTGGAACTCCAGGCCCAGGGTGGCCGCCAGGGAGCGCGCGAGCGTGGTCTTGCCGAGGCCTGGCAGGTCTTCCACCAGCAGATGGCCACCTGCGAGCAGGCAGGCGAAGGCCAGCTCGACTTCGCGCGGCTTGCCCAGTACCAGTCCATTGACCTGGGCGAGCGCAGCGCTCAGGGCGCTGCGGCTCGCCTCGGGTAGGATCGCGGCCGTTCTGGCAGTGGCGGGCATGGGCAGGTCCTTGGAGCAGACGATCGAAATCGCGGAAGCGCCGGAGTGTAGACCCGCGGCAGTGAGCGCGGCATGCGCGTGAGCGGCGTCATGTCCTCGCCCTCGGCTTGGCTGCCGCGGCTGTTCTGGGGTGGCTGGGCGCTGCTGCTGCTGGGCCGCGTCCTGCTCGCGGCGCAGCTGCCGCTGTTCGGCGACGAGGCCTTCTATGCCTGGGAATCGCGGCACCCGGCCTGGGCCTACTCCGACCTGCCGGGCCTGACCGCCTGGGGCATCCTGCTGGGACGCGCGGTGCTGGAGTCCGAGCTCGGCATCCGCCTCGCGAGCCTGCTGCTCGGCGCCGTGCTGCCGCTGCAGCTGATGCGCATCGCCGACGCCGCCGGGCTGGGCGCCTGGCGCTGGCAGACCGGGATCCTGGCCCTGCTGCTGCCTTTGCTGTCGATCAACGGCCTGCTGGCCCTGCCCGAGCCGCCCCTGCTGCTGGCGGCGGCGCTGTGCCTGCATGCCCTGCTGCGGCTGCAGGCCGTGGGGCCCGCCGCGCCCCTCGCCGCGGTGGCGCTGCCGCTGGTCGAACTGCTGCTGGGCCTGGCGCTGGGGGCCTTCACCCACTACCGCTTCCTCGCCGTGCTGGCGGCCGGCGGGCTGGCCGTGCTCTGCCTGCCCTCGGCGCGCCGGCTGCTGGGCGATCCACGGCTGTGGGCGGTGGGCCTGCTGGGGCTTGCCGCCTGGCTGCCGCTGCTGCTCTTCGATGCCGGCGGTGAGCAGGCTGGCTGGCGTTTCCAGTTCGTCGAGCGCCATCCCTGGTCCTTCCAGCCGTTGGCGCTGGCGGTGCCGATCGAGCAGGCCCTGCTCGCGACGCCGCTCGCCTGGGGGCTCATGCTGCTGGCCCTGCCTCGCGCATGGCGCGAGCGCGTGCAGTCCCCCGGACCAGCCTTGCTGGCGCTCGCCGGCGGCGGACTGCTGCTGGGGCTGTTCCTGGTCGGCCTGTTCGCCGATCGCGAGCGGGTGTCCTTCCATTGGCCTCTGGTTGGCCAGCTCGCGCTGCTGCCGCTGCTGGCCCGTCGGCTCGCCGAAGCCGGCGCGGCGCTGCGCCGCTGGACCTCGGGGCTGCTGGGCGCCGGCAGCGCGGCGGCGTGGACGCTCTGCCTGCTGCTAGCCCTGCCCTCGGGGCGCGCGGCCCTGGCCGAGCGCATCGATCTGGCCGACAACTTCACCGACACCAGCGCCCTCGTGGCCGCCGTCGACGCGCGCCTCGCCGCGCTGCCGCCGGGGACCCGCGTGGTCGCCGACAACTTCCTGCTGGCGGCTCGGCTCGTACAGGCGCGCGACGGCGATGCCGGTTTCGGCGTGCTGGACCACGCGCGCAACGCCAAGCACGGTCGCGCGCGGCAGCTCGCGCTGTGGGCCAAGGACGAATCTGCCTGGCTGCCGGCCGCGGATCCGGCGCGTCTGGTGATCGTCGAGGAGACAGCGCTCGGCCTGCGTGCGCGCCAGCCCTGGCAGCAGCGGCTGTGTGCGCGTCTGCCGGGCCTGCGCTGGGTCGACGAGGTCCAGCTGCACGGCGGCGCCCAGCGCTATCTGCTGTTCGAACAGCGCGCCGATGCGGGTCCGCGCTGCCGCCTGGCGCCGCTGGCCTATCTCGACACGCCGCTCGACGGCCAGCGAGTGGCGGCGCGATTTCGGCTGTCGGGCTGGGCGATCCGCGATGTCGATGGGTTGGCGCGGGTCGAGGTGCTGCTGGACGGGGTGGCGGTGGCGCAGGCGCGCAGCGATGTCGACTTCCCCGGGGTGCAGGCGCAGTGGCCGAGCTCCGACGATCCGCGCCATCCGCAGGTCGGGATCGGGGCCGACGTCGAGGTGCCCGCCGCGCTGCACGGCGAGCGTCTGCTCTCGCTGCGCCTGACTGGGCCCGATGGCCGGGCGCGGGTGCTGCCGATGGCGAAACTGAACATCGCCGACTGAGCGCGCCGGCCTCAGTCCGGCGTGCGGCGCAGGGCTGCGGGTTCACGCGCGGCCTGCTCGATCACCGTCTGGGTGGCGTCGTCGAGTTCCGCGCCCGCGGTCTCGAGCCGCTCGAGCTGGCTGGCGATGGTGGCGCGGGCTCTTTGCAGCGCGGCTTCCGCCTGCTTCAGCTCCTGCAGGCTGGCGGTGGCACCGTGCCGCGAGATCCACAGACGGTGCTCCAGCAGGTCGCGCAGGGCTTGCTGCACGCGCTGGTCGGCGTCCAGCGAGGCCCGTGCCACCGCGCCTATATCGGCCGGCACGCGTCCAACCACCGCCTGCATGGCGCTCATGCGCTCGCGCGTGAGATGCAGCAGCCGCTCCATCTCGTCGGCGCCCTCCAGCAGGCGGATCAGGGCGCGCTGACGGCTGGCCGCGCGCTGGAAGGGAATCCAGGCGACCACGCCGATCAGAGCGAAGGCGGCAAACAGGGCAAGGATCAGTTCCACGCCGTAGGTATCCAGGGCGGCAGGGCAGGCGTCCGAGTCTGAAGCAAGCGCTTCCCCTGCGGCAACGCAGGCCGGGCCAGCATCGCGGGGCGGTTCCACGAACTGTGCGCGCCGCCCGGGTTTGACGCTCGCCCATGCGCCGCCTATCATGGCGCGCTTATGTCCACGAACCTGCCCGAGACGGTCGATGCCGCGCGCATGCTGTCGGGTCGGCGCTGCTTCGAGGGCAGCCTGCCGATATCGATGCTGCCGCGCTTTGCCGAAGCGCTGGAACGCGCCGATGGCGAGGTCGCGTACGCGCTTGAGTTCGGGCGCGACGCGGTCGGCGTCGAGTTTCTTGAGATTCGCGCCCAATGCGCGCCCTGGCTGACCTGCCAGCGCACGCTGGAGCCCTACCAGCATCCGCTGGAGGTGCTGCAGCGGTTGGGCCTGATCCGCAAGGAGGCTGACGAAGCCGGTCTGCCCGAGGGTTACGAGCCGCTGCTGCTGCCGGAAGACCGTCAGCTGCACCCTCGCGACCTGATCGAGGACGAGTTGATCCTTGCGCTACCGCTGGTGCCAGCGCGGCCGGACGCCGAGCTTCCCCCGCAGTTCGCCGGGGTGGCCGAGCCCGAGCCGGAAGCGAAGCCCAATCCCTTTGCGGCACTGGCGGCACTGAAGAAGAACTGACGGAGCCGCGCGCTCCACAGCCCACGCGGGGCGCGGTCCGAGAAGGCCTTGCCCCAGACACGCAAACGCAACACCGAAGATTGAAGCCGGAGAACCCCCATGGCAGTGCAGAAGAGCCGCGTCACCCCCTCCAAGCGCGGTATGCGCCGTTCGCATGACGCCCTGACCGCGAAGCAGCTGGCGACCGACCCGACCACGGGCGAGACCCATCTGCGCCACCACATCACCAAGGATGGCTTCTACCGCGGCAAGAAGGTCATCAACGTCAAGTCGGCGGTCGACGCCGAGTAAGGCGTCTGGCGTCCGCGTGCGGACGCCGCACTGCGCGTGACCCGAAGCGGCAGGCCGCAAGGCCTGCCGCTTTCGTCGTGTCCGGAATTCGCGCCGCATGCCCTCATGCGATTGGCGCCCGTCGGTCCTGCCGGGTGTGCGCGGCGCCGCAATCGGTGCCGGGACAGGCATCGGGATGCCCCGCCATGCTGGCCGCGCTGGACCGATGGCGTCATCATTCACGCCCCGCCGAACGCGCCTCGGCCACGGCTTGCGCCGCGATCCTCGGAGCATCCGGGCGCTGCCCGTGCCCCATCACCGCCCCACACCGCACCCACCCAGGAGACACCGATGCCCTTCGCTCGAATTCTCGGAACGGGCAGCTACCTGCCCGAGCGCATCGTCACCAACGACGAACTCGCCCAGCGCATCGAGACTTCGGACGAGTGGATCCGCGAGCGCACCGGCATCGGCCAGCGCCATGTCGCTGCCGAGGGCCAGACTACGGTCGACCTGGCCGAGCAGGCCGCGCTGCGTGCCTTGGAAGCGGCAGGGGTGAAGGCCAGCGAGATCGATCTGCTGGTCCTCGGCACCACCACGCCTGACCTCGTGTTCCCGTCCTCGGCCTGCCTGCTGCAGCACCGACTTGGCGCCAACGGCTGCGCCGCCTTCGATGTCAATGCCGCCTGCTCGGGTTTCATGTACGCGCTGGGCACGGCCAACGCGATGATCCGCAGCGGCATGGCGAAGAAGGCTCTGGTCATCGGTGCCGAAACGCTGACCCGCATGCTCGACTGGGACGACCGCACTACCGCCGTGCTGTTCGGCGATGGCGCTGGCGCCGTCGTGCTCGAGGCCAGCGAAGAGGCCGGCATCCTCTCCACGCACCTGCACGCCGATGGCGGCTACGGTCATCTGCTCGCCACCCAGGTCGGCGTGTCCAAGGGCTTCAAGCCCGGCGAGCCGAACGCAGGCCTGCGCATCCACATGACCGGCAACGAAGTGTTCAAGGTCGCGGTGAAGACGCTGGATGCGGTGGTCGAGGAGACCCTGCAGGCCAATGGGTTGCAGAAGAGCGATCTCGACTGGTTGATTCCGCACCAGGCCAATCTGCGCATTATCAGCGCGACCGCCAAGCGCCTCGAGATGTCGATGGATCGGGTGATCGTCACCGTCGATCGGCATGGCAACACGTCCGCCGCTTCGGTGCCGCTGGCGCTCGACGAAGCGGTGCGCTCCGGCAAGGTGCAGCGCGGCGAGCTGCTGCTGCTGGAGGCCTTCGGTGGCGGTTTCACCTGGGGCTCGGCGCTGATCCGCTTCTGAGCCCGCGGCGCTGCGCACGGCCGGAACCCTACGCCCCGGTACAGACGGCTCGCCATACCCTTCACGTATGATGCGCGGCTTCCCAAGGCCAGCCGAGCCAAACGCACGTGAGTTCCAGCGCCATCGCCTTCGTGTTTCCGGGTCAGGGTTCGCAGTCGCCCGGCATGCTCGTCGATCTCGCCGAGCGCCACCCCTCCGTGCTCGAGAGCTTCGCCGAAGCCTCGACCGGCGCCGGCGTCGACCTGTGGGCGATCGCCTCCGCCGCTGACGATGCCCGACTCAACCAGACCGAGTTCACCCAGCCGGTGCTGCTGGCCGCCAGCGTGGCCCTGTTCCGGCTGTGGCGCGGGCAGGGCGGCTGCCTGCCGGCGCGACTTGCCGGCCACAGTCTCGGCGAATACAGCGCCCTCGTCGCGGCCGATGCGCTCTCGCTCGCTGACGCCGCCGCGCTGGTGCGCGAGCGCGGTCGCCTGATGCAGGCGGCGGTGCCCGCCGGCACGGGTGCCATGGCCGCGGTGCTGGGCGCCGACGATGCCGTGGTCGAGGAAGTCTGCGCCGCGGTGTCGGCCGAGCGCGTGGTGGTTCCGGCCAATTACAACTCGCCCGGCCAGATCGTGATCGGCGGCCATGCCGAGGCCGTGGATGCGGCGATCGCGGCGCTGGCCGAGCGCGGCGTGCGCAAGGCGGTCAAGCTGGCGGTCAGCGTGCCTTCG